>Ga0316205_10000698_pt1 | contig 54007 bp, 43 predicted proteins | sample 3monthpyrite_MG_FD_204941 | JGI IMG/M metagenome (GOLD analysis project Ga0316205, IMG submission 204941) | Microbial mat bacterial communities from mineral coupon in-situ incubated in ocean water Damariscotta River, Maine, United States -... | ecosystem: Environmental > Aquatic > Marine >...
CTGGATGCAAAAAGCACTAACACTCGCCGTAAAAGCAGAAGCCTTAGACGAGGTTCCTGTTGGCGCGATTTTGGTCAAAGATGATCAAATCATCGGTCAGGGTTACAATCAACCCATTGTCAATCATGATCCATCTGCACACGCGGAAATTATCGCATTGCGCGAAGCAGGGCAAGCCCTTCAAAACTATCGATTGGTTGATACCATCATGTACGTGACCTTGGAGCCTTGCGCAATGTGCGCTATGGCAATGGTTCATGCGCGGGTAAAAACTATTGTATACGCTACAGAGGAGCCTAGAACCGGGGCTGGTGGTAGTCTTTATCAGTTATTGCGGCATTCAGGCCATAATCATCAAATAGAAATCGTAGATGGGATTCTTAAGCAACAAAGTGCGGATATGTTAAAGACTTTCTTTAAGTCTCGAAGAAAATAAGTCTATATTTCAAAGCCAGATGCAATGTGGGTTAGCGCTATTTCTCGTGCTCCCATTTGATCGGGTGGGTGTATATTCTAGATTTCAACTTTAACACTATTATCGCAAGTAGCTATAGCCAACTTTTGGCTGTTAGTGCGGTTTGTTAAACAAATGTATTATTTATAAATATTAAATATATAATTCTGAGTTTAGGCATTAAGTGAGTCCAGGCTCGATTATTATTCCTTGAGGTTTTAAGCGATTTCTGTAAACTATTGATTTAAATAAATATTAACCGAAGGTGTAGTGAAAAACGTCCTTTTAAGGTCATTTTCTGCATTCAATAAACGTTAGGCTGATAGGATAAGCATCATGGATATCGAACAAATAAGGTTGTATTCAGAAATAGCTGGATATGCTGCTGGGGTTGCATCGGTACTCTTTTTGGCTGTTCAGTTAAGAAAAGAACGCAAACTTGAAGAATATAGAACGCTACAAGCCCTTGAAGAGAAATACACTACTTTGCTATGGAAAGGCTCCGAACAACCTGGAGTAGATCAAGCATGGAAAGCAATTCCGGAAAAAAGGAAAATACACTTAGATACTTTGGCACAAGAGTGTTCTCGTGATTCCTGGCCAATTTGGAACGATATGAGTAATGATGAAAAAAATTGTTATAGATTTACACGCGCTGGTTTCGAAATTCTTGAGCAGGCATATATTGCGAATCGAAAAGGCTGGGTAGATGACGAAGAGATACAGCAAAAATGGAAAAACTGGATCATTTCATGGAAAAAAACTAATTATTTTGCCTCATACGTATTAATAGAAATGGAGCATTGGTTTACTACTTCATTCATAAAATATTACAACACATTAAAATGAATTTTGGCGTTCGAAGGCGTTATGCTACAAACGCCTTCAACCCTCTTTCTTTATTTGATCAAATTAATAAGTAAGTTGAAATTAATCCAGGTCAAAACGATCAAGTAACATGACTTTATTCCATGCTGCTACAAAGTCGTTTACAAACTTTTCTTTACCATCTTTTGAAGCATATACCTCTGCAATTGAACGTAGCTCAGAGTTGGAGCCGAAAATTAAATCAACTGTGGTCGCGGTCCATTTTAACTTTCCAGAGCTGCGATCATAACCCTCATAAATGCCTTTCGATTTTTTAGATTTACGCCATTTAGTCGACATATCTAGCAAATTTACAAAGAAGTCATTACTCAAAGTACCTGGCTTGTCAGTGAATACACCATACTTGGTGCCAGATGAGTTTGCATTAAGGACTCTCATTCCGCCAACAAGTGATGTCATTTCTGGTACAGTTAAATTCAACAGATTGGCACGATCAACCAAAGCTTCAGCTGGTGCATAAAAGCTGTCTTCACTGAAGTAGTTTCGGAATCCATCTGCTTTGGGCTCAAGTACTGTAAACGACTTCACATTGGTTTGTTGTTGTGTGGCATCCGCACGACCCGCTTTAAAAGGAACCTCAACTGAATAGCCTGCTTTCTTGGCAGATTGTTCAACAGCAACAGAGCCACCTAGGACGATCACATCAGCAAGTGACACTTTTTTGCCTCCCTTTAATGACTTGTTAAAGCTTTTCTGGACTTTCTCAAGTCTTATTAAAACCTTTCTAAGTTCTTTGGGATTATTAACGTCCCAATCTTTCTGTGGCGCTAGTCTAATCCTGGCACCATTTGCACCACCGCGCATGTCGGTTTCACGGTAGGAGGCTGCAGACGCCCATGCAGTTCGCACTAGCTGGGCGTTAGTAAGACCAGCGGCTAAAATTTTCTTTTTTAACTTGGAAACATCTGTAGCGTCGATAAGTTTATAATTGATATCAGGAATAGGATCCTGCCAAGTTAATACTTCCTCGGGAATTTCACTTCCAACATAACGAGCCCTTGGTCCCATGTCCCGGTGAGTCAATTTAAACCAGGCTTTGCCAAAAGCAAGATCAAATTCTTTGACATTTTTCAGAAAACGTTCAGATATTTTTCGAAATTCTGGGTCCATTTTTAATGCCATATCTGTTGTGAACATGATTGGCGCATGTCGTTTTTTACTCTCATGGGCATCAGGTACCAGGAACGCGGCGTGTTGCTCTGTTGGGATCCATTGTGTTGCTCCTGCTGGACTCTTAGTTTTTTTCCACTCGAATCTGAACAGGTTATCAAAATAAAGAACAGACCATGCCGTCGGGGTAGAAGTCCAGGCTCCTTCCAAGCCACTTGTTATCGTGTCTTCAGCGTTACCTTTTCCGCACTTGTTCATCCAGCCGAAGCCTTGCTCTTCAATGGCCGCCGCCGCTGGCTCTACTCCTACGCAGTTCTTAGGATTTCTTGCGCCATGGGCCTTTCCAAGAGTGTGACCTCCAGCAACGAGGGCAACAATTTCTTCATCGTTCATTGCCATGCGACCAAAGGATAGCCGCATATCTTGCGCTGCGGCTAAAGGGTCGTGATTGCCGCCAGGACCTTCGGGATTAACGTAGATCAATCCCATTTGAACAGCGGCTAAATCGCCTTTTAATTTTCCACCTTTAGTACGACGTTGGTCACCCATGAATTCTTTTTCTGGTCCCCAATAAACTAAATCAGCTTCCCAGTCGTCCTCGCGCCCTCCTGCAAAACCGAAGGTTTCAAAGCCCATTGATTCTAGTGATACATTACCGGCGAGTATGATTAAATCTGCCCAAGATAATTTACGTCCGTACTTTTGCTTCACAGGCCACAGCAAGCGACGAGCTTTATCTAGATTAGCGTTATCGGGCCAACTATTTAACGGAGCGAAACGCTGCTGTCCACCATCGGCTCCTCCGCGACCATCACCAATGCGATAGGTGCCAGCACTGTGCCAAGCCATACGAATCATAAAGGGACCATAATGGTCGTAATCTGCTGGCCACCAAGACTGGGAAGTGGTGAGTGTTTTTTCTATATCTTTTTTCACTTCGACTAGATTTAAAGCTTTAAATTCCTTTGCATAGTTAAACTCTGCGCCATACGGATTTGATTTCATGTCATGAGCGCGTAATGAATTAAGATTGAGTTGCTCTGGCCACCAAAACTGAATTGATTTGGGTGCAGCCTTTGCGGCAGAAAAGACAGTTGTTGATGTGGCAAGCGTCATTGCAATTAGAGCGACGGCAAGCATTGAAAATAATTTCTGACTCATGAGTAGTCTCCAATAGTGGTATAAAAATCACTGGTGTGGGTATGGGCTCTGTTGCGCGCTATAGCCATTCACTTGCTGATGATACCGAATGGACAGAGACCGCTCATTGACATTTGTCAGGGGAGTGATCCAAGGACGGAGGGGTATCGTGACGTGCGTGCTTATCCCAATTAATCGGATATCATGGCTATTGCGTCAATAGTGCAAACAAAATTGGAGTATTAATGATTATTGAGTTTTTACAAAATCCTGAACAGGAATTGATTGGTTATTTGGTAAAAAATTGCTGATTTTGATTGGGAAAATTGGGAGATCAGTGATCGAACTCCCTTTGAGCTGTAAATTAAAAATGATGTCGGAATCGTTATTGCGAGTTCAGCAGACCGACGTTTTATGAAAAACATGGCAATGAAATTCAATCGATATCAAGTCGCTCGACGACCCGAACCACTCCTTCGATTTTTGTTTTCACCAGGTTTTTTAGATTGATTCGCGCCACGATTACCATCTCTGTCATTTGCTCGGTATTTGGCTTTTTTAGGTTTATTTGGTTTTGTAGGACGAGCATCTATCCTTGAAGCCGGGACATCATGACTTGGCTCAAAACCATCAATTAGTTTTCGCTCTATTACTTTTTGAATTAATTTTTCAATACCAGACAGCTGCTTGAATTCATCGGCGCTGACCAATGACACCGCTTCGCCTGATTTACCGGCTCGACCGGTTCGTCCAATTCGATGTACATAATCTTCGGCGACATTCGGCAGATCAAAATTAACCACATGTGGCAGTTGATCGATATCGATCCCACGCGCCGCTATATCTGTGGCCACTAGTACCTGAATATCATTTTTCTTAAAACTTGTTAGCGCCTTGACCCGGGCTCCCTGACTTTTATTGCCGTGGATCGCCATCGCTTTTATGCCATCTTTTTCCAGATGTTTGGTCAATCGATTTGCGCCGTGTTTGGTTCGAGTAAAAACTAATACTTGCTCCCAGTTGTTCGAGCCAATCAAATAACTGAGTAAAGCGGATTTTTGTTTTTTATCGACTGGATAGACCCATTGGGTGACTGATTCAACGGTGGTATTTCTTGGGCTAACAGAAATTTCAATCGGATTATTGACTAATCCTTTTGCCAGTTTTCTGATGTCTTCAGAAAAGGTTGCAGAGAACATCAGGTTTTGACGTTTAGTTGGTAGTAGTCCGATGATTTTTTTGATGTCTCGAATAAAGCCCATATCTAACATGCGATCCGCTTCATCTAAAACCAGTATTTCTAACTGGTCAAACTTAACCGCGTTTTGATTATATAAATCCAAAAGACGTCCCGGGGTGGCAACTAAAATATCAACCCCTTTACGCAGCTTCATCATTTGAGGGTTGATTTTAACGCCGCCATAAACAACGGCTGATCGCAACGGGAGATTGATTCCGTAAGTCGCAACACTTTCGCTTACTTGAATGGCAAGTTCTCTGGTTGGGGTTAGAATCAATGTTCTTACCTGATTGGCAGAAGCGAGTTTGCCTTTGGATAAAAGTTCCAAAATCGGTAGGGTAAAACCGGCCGTCTTCCCAGTACCAGTTTGTGCCGCGGCCATGACATCTTTACCGTCTAATACCGCGGGGATCGCCTGTGCCTGGATGGGAGAGGGGGTTTTATAGCCTTGGGTGTTAACTGCTGCCAATATCTTCTGGCTAAGGCCGAGAGAGTCGAAATTCATCTGGTATTCAATCCCATTGATTTGCAAGGCGCGTAGCATACAGGATGTTTTATGGATAGGCTACCAGGAAATAGGCTACCCGGAAATAGCCTATACGCTAAATTTAGACACCAGGGTTTGAAGTTTATTGGCAACCTCGTTCAACGAATTACTGTTTTGCGCCGATTGCTTAGCGGCTTCACCAGTACTTTCAGAGATGTCTTTTACCTGCATGACGCTTTTGTTGATTTCCTCTGCAACGGTTGTTTGCTCTGTAGCCGCTGAGGCTATATGCTCTCCCATCAGGCTAATATGTGCCACGGATTCAGATATTTTTTGTAATGCACTACCTGCTTCGGTTGCATTACTAACAGTCCCTTCGCTCTTTTTATTACCGCTATCAATTGCTCTTACAGAGGAGCTAGCTGATAATTGAAGTTTATCAATCATCTTTCTAATCTCTTCGGTAGATTCTTGTGTTTTACTGGCGAGCGTTCTTACTTCATCGGCTACCACGGCAAATCCACGGCCACTTTCTCCGGCTCTGGCAGCTTCTATTGCAGCGTTAAGCGCTAATAAATTTGTTTGATCGGCAATGCCCTGGATGACATCGAGCACGGATCCGATACTTTTAACATCTTCTTGCAATTCATTGATTGAGCCAGATGCGTTAGATAGCTCTCCTGCAAGCTCGCTAATCGACTGGATAGTTTGTTGAACAATGGCAAGTCCCGCTTTAGATTCTTTATCGGCCTGATTAGTTGAAACAGCTGTTTCTTCTGCGTTGTTGGCAACTTCTTGTACCGTCGCAGACATTTGGTTCATAGCTGTTGCGACTTGTTCTACTTCGATATTTTGCTGTTCTATTTGGCGGTTTGTGGTATTTGCAGAGGCACGATTTTCGCTGGCATTATTAACGAGTTCGTTTGTCGATAAGAGAACTTCTTGCACAAGAGATTTAGTATTTTCGACCATGGCGTTTATATTGTTGCCAATGGCTTTCATTTCATCTTCTGAATTGACGTGTACCGACAAAGTTAAATTGCCTTCTGCAACCGCGTTAACACATTTTTCAATACGGGAAATAGAATCGAGCATATTCGAATATACACTGGCAAATAAGTACATTGCGGCTAAGACTAACAATATAGAGGACGAGATATTTAACAATATTTCCGACTGGATTTCATTTTTTCTAGTTTGTATTAAATCGCTTAGTGATCGATAAGTTTCATCATAGAGAACCAACAAAGAACCAATCACATCAGTACCTTGTGAAAAATATCTGTCACCAGCAACAGTGATATTATCGGCTTCGAGGATTCTGCTAGAGGTCATATTGATAAACTCAGAAAGGTCCCGGTCGACTTGAATAAATCTATCGGAAAGATCACTAAGATCTTTCCCGTAGCTTACTGCCGCTTGAAAATTGTGGGCCATTAGACTTCTTTGTTGCTCGAGTTGTTTATTGTTGTTTGTCAGAGCAACAAAAGTATCGTTATCAAAGCTTCCTTTTGTAGCGATACCAGCACCTATCCCTCTGACCTTACCGGCAATGTTCGCCAAGGCCGGGAGATCTTGCACCATCATTTTTATTAAAAAGGCGGTGTGATGTTGTGGATCGGTAAACAGGCTACTTGATTCCATAATCGAACTCATGAGCGACCCGGTTCGGTCGATCAGTTCAGAGTAGGCAGCAAAGCTCTCATCGCTTTTCATGGTTTGTGATTTTGAAATAAGTCTTTGCCAATCATTAACGATTGTTTCAAAGTCCGATTTTACTATTGAAGGTAAACGAGCATATTCCGAATGGCTTGCGATCTGACTAATCTGATTATCCGCTTTAGAAATAGCGTTGGTGATTTTAGATTTTACCGCCAAATTGCCATTCAAATAGGCGTTAGTTAAGCCTCTGGTTTTGGCCATATTAGTGAAGATCGGTTGAAACGATTTGATTAATTCAATCCTATCAATTTCTTGCTCGGTGGCATCGAGAGAGGCAACATGATTATTAATCGCGTAATGGGCAACATAACCCACCGGTATCAGGTAGAGCGCAAAAATAACAATAAACTTTTTAGCGATTGATATTTTGCTAATAAAATAGATTCCCGGCGAAATCAATAGCTTGAACATTGGAGTTAACCTTTATATTTATTTGAATACTGAAATGTTGGCATTACTCTTTTGACTCTGAACTGATATAAATGCCTGTGTTGTGGTGTTATACCCATCCCACCTCAAGAAGCTGAATCCTGCATCCTGAGGTGGGATGGGTATAAGTATAGACAGCAAACGGTTTTTTGCAGAAAAAAATGGGTTAATTTGAGTTGCGATCTGTGGAAGTTGGTAGATGTGGTGGGATCAATCTACAATTTTTTCTTCAGATTGCTCATCTTTATCTTTATTCTCATTGACTTCGGCTATCATCGTATTGGTCGGTTCGACTTCCAGCGGAGAACCGGGTTGATCCTGATTGTCTTCATCTTGCCAAACGAGCACATCATAATAGCGGCGGATATTGTCCACATAATGTACAGGTTCACTGCCTCGAGCATAACCGTGTTTGGTTTTTTTATACCATCGACTCTTTTGTAGAAGCGGCAGTCTTTCTTTTACATCAGACCATTTATCGGGATTACCACCTTGTTTTTGAGTGATGATTCTGGCATCTTCTACGTGTCCCCAACCGACGTTATAGCCCGCTAGTGCCAGCCAGGTTCGATCTGGTTCTTGAATTCTTTTAGGTACTCGGCTTAATACTCTGCGCAAATATTTCGCGCCACCCTGAATACTTTGCTCGGCGTCCAATCGATTGGTAACCCCTACCTGTTTGGCTGTTTTTCTGGTGAGCATCATCATACCTCTAACCCCGGTTTTTGATTTAGCCTTGGGGATCCAGTGAGATTCCTGATAAGAAATTGCGGCTAGTAAACGCCAGTCGATGTCCTCTAATGCGGATTCTACGAACCATTCTTTGTAGGTATCGAGTTTTTGGTCGGTCGCTTGATGAAATTTTCTTGCACCAACATAATCAAATTTTTCCACATGCCCATAATATTTTTCATGTAGCTGGGTGATATTTCCTTGAGATCTTTGCTCACCAAAGAATTCAATAGTTTTGGAAAATAATGAATAGTCATCTGATGGTTTAAATGCCCAGGCAAGATTTTGAGGTTCGCCTAAAGTAAATGCAACGGCTAGTTCTGGATGAAAACGACGATTAAGACTTAATTCCGTCGAATCAACAATGGTGTAATCAATGGTTTCATCGAGTACCATCATTAATAGCTCTTCAGCTGTTTGTTCGGTCGTTTCCGACCAATGAAGTGTCGGTTGAGTTTGTTTTAAGGCGAGAAGTTGTTGAGAATAAGAGGAATGAGCAACCACCCTCAATTCACCATCTAACTGAGCGATATTTCTTGGCCATTTCTTTCCTTGTTTGAAAACCAACTTAGAGGTAATTGTCTGGTAGGAGGGCGCAAAGCGGAGTTGTTTGGCTCTATCGGGCGTTACTGTTAATCCTGCAGCAGCTAAATCTGCTTTCCCAGAATTCACAGCTTCGATGATTTCTTTTAAATTATCGTTAACAATGTACTCAGTTTTGACGCCCAGCGATGCGGCAAATGCTTCTGTAAGTTCATATTCAACACCCGCATGACCGTCGGCCCTTTCATAATAGGTGGTTGGACTATTACGAGTAATGACTTTTAATACGCCGCGTTTTTGAATTTCTTCGATTTGGGGGAGTTTTGGTTCGCTGCAGCTTATTAATAGAATGGCTGATAGAGCAAATAAAGCTCGCCACACTAAAACGCCAAGCAAGCGAAAATCCGGCAATTTAGCCAAAAGTTGCAAATTTTTATGTAAAAATTCGAAAAAACTCATAATATCGGAGTAATTAACCCTTTCCTTATCTATATGAATTATTGCTGAAATTATCTATTATTTGTATTATCAACAAGTTAGCTTAATAGAGTATGAATTTCGCTTCCCTTTAAGCCATTATCAGCTTTTCTCTGAGATACTGCAAGTTCGAAAGATCTCAAATAGACTCCGCATTACTATATATAGTGTCAAGATATCCATTCGACCCCTTTATAGTGGGGGTGTGTTAAATCTCCTAGTTGTCGTTATTTTTGACTTTTTGTTATTAGCTACTTTTATTTTAGCAGGTATATTCAGCTGAACTGGCTTATTTAAAGGGGATTTGGCTATCCGAGCAACCACTGAATTGTCATCAGGTAATCGATAGTTAGGATAAAGTTATCGCTTTATGCAGAAAAAGGAAACATCCTGGTTTCACCATGTATTTATGTCGCTAGAAATCATAATTTTTAGCGGTAATCTGATCGGTTGCGGTTAAATATTGATTTAATATAGCGTATCATTGCGCCTTGATTTTACACCATCCGATCAGAGCTAAAAAACTATGCTAATTCTTCGCGGTGCACCTGCATTTTCTTCCTTTAGAATCAATAAATTACTGACAGAAGGGCAAGGTTTAGTGCCTGATTTAGGTCAGATATATGCAGAGTATGTCCATTTTGCAGATCTTAATCGACCTTTAACGGATGATAACCTTGCTACTTTAAAACAGCTCCTGACTTACGGCTCGCAAAAACAAGTGAAAGAAACCAAAGGAGCATTTGCTTTGGCGGTTCCTCGTCCAGGTACGATTTCACCCTGGTCTTCAAAGGCGACTGATATTGCTCACAATTGCGGGCTGTCTGAAGTGAATCGACTGGAAAGAGGGATTAGCTGGTATTGTCAAAATTCGAGTGGTGAAGAGTTAACTGCCGATGATTTAGAAAAATTGCTGCCTTTGATGCACGATCGAATGATGGAAGTGATATTTCCTTCTCTGCAAAGTGCCGAAGTCCTGTTCGAGTCGCATCAGCCAAAAAAATTAACCCGAGTTGATATTATTGAAGGGGGACGAGAGGCATTAGTCCAAGCGAATTCAGATTTAGGTTTAGCCTTAGCCGAAGATGAAATCGATTATCTGGTTGAGCGTTTTACAGACTTGGGCCGCAATCCAACGGATGTTGAACTGATGATGTTTGCCCAAGCGAACTCGGAGCATTGTCGACATAAAATATTTAATGCCGAGTGGACGATTGATGGCGAAACAAAAGATATATCGCTATTTGGCATGATCCGAAATACTCATAAAGTGTCTCCGCAAGGTGTATTGTCAGCTTATAGTGATAACGCTGCGGTGTTTGAAGGTTTTGAACAACCTCGTTTGTGGGCCGCTTCCATGGTTGATGAAAATCCCGGTGAATATGAATACCATGTTGAGCCTATCCACGTTTTGATAAAAGTCGAAACACATAACCATCCCACTGCTATTTCGCCATTTCCCGGCGCTTCAACGGGCTCCGGTGGTGAAATTCGCGACGAAGGCGCCACCGGTCGAGGCGGTAAACCTAAAGCAGGACTAACCGGTTTTAGTGTATCTAACCTTGAAATTCCAGGATATGCGCGTCCCTGGGAAGTGAAATATGGCAAGCCCGGTCGGATTGTTTCAGCTTTCGAAATTATGATAGACGGTCCATTAGGTGGCGCGGCATTTAATAACGAATTTGGTCGGCCGAATTTATGTGGTTATTTTAGAACTTATCAGCAAAATGTTGATTTCGATTTTGGCTCTCAAATCAGGGGATATCACAAACCAATTATGATTGCTGGCGGAATGGGGAATATCCGCGACCAACACGTACAAAAAGCAGAAATCAAACCCGGCTATCATGTGATTGTGCTGGGTGGTCCGGCGATGTTAATTGGCTTAGGTGGCGGGGCTGCCTCTTCGATGGCATCAGGCTCGAGTCATGAAGATTTAGATTTTGCATCTGTTCAACGGGAAAACCCAGAAATGGAACGCCGCTGTCAGGAAGTGATCGATCATTGTTGGTCAATGGGCGAGAAAAATCCGATTGCATTTATTCATGATATTGGCGCAGGTGGATTATCCAACGCGGTACCTGAACTGGTTCATGACGGTGGTCGAGGTGGTTCTTTTGAGCTGCGCCGAGTACCAAACGATGAACCAGGCATGAGCCCGGTAGAGATCTGGTGTAATGAATCGCAAGAAAGATATATGTTGGCGGTTTCTCCACAGGATAAAGAGATTTTTGAGAAAATCTGTCAGAGAGAGCGTTGTCCTTTTGCCATTTTGGGCGAAGCCCTTGAAGAGCAACATTTGACGTTAAGTGATGAGCATTTTGACAATAATCCCGTGGATATTCCGATGGATGTTCTATTTGGTAAAGCGCCTAAAATGCATCGTGATGTTGAATCGGTCAAAGTGATTAAGAACGAACTCAATATCAAAGCAAGTCTGGATGAAGCCGTTGATCGAGTCTTAAGTTTACCCGCTGTTGCCGACAAAACTTTTTTGATCACGATTGGCGATCGAACCGTTGGCGGTTTATCCCATCGCGATCAAATGGTGGGCCCATGGCAAGTACCAGTCGCTGATTGTGCGGTGACTGCATCGAGTTTGAAATCTTATACTGGTGAGGCCATGGCGATGGGTGAAAGAACTCCCATTGCGAATTTAAATTACGCGGCTTCTGCCAGAATGGCGGTGGCTGAATCGGTGACTAATATTGCCGCGAGTCGGATTGATAAAATTAGCGATATTCGACTATCGGCAAACTGGATGGCCGCTTGCGGCTCTGAAGGTGAAGATGCCGGTTTATATGAAGCGGTTGAAGCCATCGGCATGCAACTTTGCCCTGATCTTGGAATTGCTATTCCGGTGGGTAAAGATTCTATGTCAATGCAAACTGCCTGGCAAGATGGTGATGAAGCGAAACGCGTTGTCGCGCCACTTTCTTTGGTGATTACCGCATTTGCGCCAGTGACCGATATTCGTAAAACACTGACCCCACAACTTAAAACGAATATTGACAGCCTGTTAATTTTAATTGATTTAGGTGAAGGCAAAAACCGGCTTGGCGCAACGGCATTGGCGCAAGTTTTTAATCAACTCGGCGCACACAGTGCAGATGTTGAATCTGCTGCAAGTTTAAAGAATTTCTTTAATGCGATACAAAAGTTAAATCAAGAGAATTTACTGCATGCTTATCATGATCGCTCTGACGGTGGATTGGTTGCGACTTTGACTGAAATGGCCTTTGCAGGAAATTGCGGTTTGAAGATTAATTTATCGGCATTGGCTGACGCGCCGCTCGATGTTCTTTTTAACGAAGAGTTGGGCTGTGTGATTCAAATCGAGACATCTCAGCAATCACAAGTAATGCGAATTCTGCAATCCTTTACTCTGGATTCTATTAGCTATCAGATCGGTTCACCGGTAGCAGACAAAAACATTCAGATTTCTCACGGCGATAATCAATGGTTAAGCAGAGACTTGATGGATTTAAGAGCGATCTGGTCAGAAACTTCTTATCAGATGCAATCATCGAGAGATAATCCGGAAAGTGCCGAGCAAGAAAAAAGTATTCGATTGGATATTAATAACCCCGGAATTAAACCTGATTTAACTTTTGACCCGGCGGAAGATATTTGCGTAGATTTCTTGTCCGTTAATGACAAACCGAAAGTGGCCATCTTAAGAGAGCAAGGGGTTAATAGTCATCTGGAAATGGCGGCGGTATTTATTAAATCAGGCTTTAATGCCATTGACGTTCATATGAGCGACTTGATGAGCGGTCGAATTAATTTAGGGGATTTTAGAGGGCTTGTCGCTTGCGGCGGATTCTCTTACGGCGATGTTTTAGGCGCCGGAGAAGGTTGGGCTAAATCAATTTTATTTAACCAAAATCTAAAAAAAATGTTCAGTGATTTTTTTGCCCGTGAAGATACATTTTCATTGGGGATCTGTAATGGTTGTCAGATGATGTCCAACCTGCGCTCGATTATTCCCGGTAGCGACCACTGGCCTCATTTTGTCAGAAATCGCTCAGAGCAGTTTGAAGCGCGTTTCTCGATGGTTGAAGTGGTTGAAAATCCATCCATCTTTATGAAAGGCATGGCGGGCTCTAAAATCCCCATTGCGGTGTCTCATGGAGAAGGACGGGCGGAATTTATTTCCACAGAAGCCGCTGAAAGTACTAATTCCTCGGGATTAGTTACCACTCGATTTATTGATAATTATGGAAATGTGACAGAGCAATACCCAAGTAATCCAAATGGTTCACCTTTTGGCATTACTGGCTTAACATCCGTTGATGGCCGAGTAACAATTATGATGCCTCATCCTGAGCGGGTTGCTCGAGCGGTACAAAATTCTTATGCTCTACCTGAGTGGGCTGAAGATGGTCCTTGGACTCGAATGTTTAGAAATGCGAGAGTTTGGGTGGGATAATAGAATCTCGTTTGAGGTTATTAAGGGCGCTATTTAAGCGCCCTTTTTATTAGTTTTATCGTTACAAATTTACATCGCTCTAGAGCTAGCTCTAAAAATATTCATAAACATGTAATAAAAATATTTTTTCCCTGACTACTAAGCAATTCTCTTTTGTAATTTTTTATAGGATGTTTGATGAGAGCCGTCGTCAAGAAACGAATCATATTTTTAGCCATAGCTGTTCTTATTTATACTCTGGGTTTTCAATGGATCCCGTCGGAATTAGAATTTGACGGTACACTAATCTCCATTTTCCCCCTTGTGATCGCCTCAGTCGGTTATTTTGTTGTTATTCCTATTTTATATTGGTTTTTGATTATTAAGGCGGGCCGACAAAAATCCTGGAAGTTGTTAATTGTGTTTTCTTTGAGTTCTGTCTGCGCTCGCTATAGTTTTCCTGCATCCATTGCGGAATATTTTGAATTCGTTATGTGGATAAGATATCCCGTTATTGCCGTTATATTGCTGATCGAATCTTATTTAATCTATTTCATTATTAAAGGACTTTGGCAAGCAAGAAAATTATCCGGCGATCCCAGAATACACACTTTTGAAAAGTACCAGGGAGATGAAAAAAAGCTTATCATAGCTTTAATGATGGCTTGGGAGCCTGCGGGCTGGTATTACGCAATTCCAAAATTTTCAAAAAATCATCAAAAGGCAGGAACACATTTAAATCTACTTTCAGCGAACCGACTCCACTGGTTGGGCCTTATCTTAAGCTGTGTATTGCTCAGTGGGCTGAGCTATTATTTGCTGTTTGATTGGAGTGTGTTAGCTGCCGTGGTTATTTCAAGTATTATTCTCTGGAGCTTGATTTTTATTACTGCCAACTATCGTATCGCGCGTTATTACTCAATTTATTTTCATGATAACAAACTGATAATTAATAATGCTTTTTGGGGATTTATGGCAATTGATATAAATCAGATTAGTCAAGTTGAAGTGGGTGCGTGGGACAAGATTAAGGGATCTGAAGAGTTGTGCTTTGGCAGAGGAAACTCAACTAATGTAAAATTGGAATTTACCAGAGAGCAAACCTATCTTGGTGGCGCGGGGCAATTTCCTGAAAAGGTAGAGGGCATAAAATTAAACATTGATGAACCCGAGGTCCTTTTGAATAGCTTACTAGAGCAATGCCCACAAATTGAGAAATCTTGATAACATAAAAAGGACCTGGCCAAGCCGCGCAGCAATTTTCTGCGCTAGTTTGGATAAGTGGCCTACGTCGAGCATCTAACTATTTGATTTTGCGGTGGAAAATAATAAAGAGACTACAAGCTATTTTCACCGAGAATTTTTCAATAATACTACTTGCATAAGTAGTCATTAAGTATATAATTCCATTCCCCCTGCATAAAAATTCAGTTTTAAATTAACCCCTTTATGCAAATTTAAGATCTTATGCCGTCATCATTACAAATAGCCGAATTACAACAAGTCCTGAAGCGTGCTGATATTTGGCAAGCATCAAAGCAAAGTAATCATTATCCCGCAATTGTTAGTGGTTACGCATCCTTGGATAAGCTATTGCACTTTGGAGGCTGGCCGTTAAATCGATTGACTGAAATTCTGATTGAAAGACTGAATATTGGCGAAATGCAGTTAATTTTACCGGCGATTGCTAAGGTGATGGAGAAAGGAGGCTGGCTTTTTTTAATCGAACCGCCTTTTAATCCTTATGCGCCAGGCTGGCTGAAAGCTAATATCAATATTCAAAAGATGATCATCATTCAATCTTGTCAGGAGAAGGACTGGTTATGGGCTGCTGAGCAAGTTATCGGCCATCAGGAGAGCTGCTGCACTTTGTTTTGGCCACCTAAAGATCATCTCTCCAATAAAGTATTAAAACGTCTACAACTTGCTGCCGCGCAAGGTGGGCGACTAAACTTTATTTTTCGGTCCATATCTGTCACTAATCAGTCATCACCAGCTAGTTTGAGATTGGTTGTTAAAAAAACAGATAAAGAAAACACCAACTCAAAAAGCCTGGATGTTGAAGTTTTAAAGCAGAGCGGGGGGTGGAGCGGACAAAAAGGAATTGTTGATTTGCATGATTTGGCTATCTCTTAATTTTTATCAACTGCCGTTAGATGTTTTTCTATTGGAGTCATTCAGTCCTGTTCTTCGAGAAGATGAGTTTGTCGTAGTCGAAAATGGGTTGCTGGTTTTTTGTAATCAAGCAGCTATTGATAAAGGTCTGGAAGTCGGGATGAAAGTTTCAACTGCTTATGCTTTGTCGAGCGAGCTAAAGGTAAAACAACGCGATCATAGTATTGAGGCAAGTACATTAATTCAATTGGCTACTTTAGCTTATGAATTCAGTTCACAGGTTTGTCTTTACAATCAACAAACCATTTTGTTAGAAGTTCAAGCTAGCTGTAAATTATTTGATAGTTTATCTGGATTATTAGAAAAACTAGCCGCTCGTTTATCGCTTCTTCAGGTTAGATATTTTTCAGCTTTATCTGCAACGCCTAAGGCTGCTTATTTGTTAGGACTTTATCAACAATGGACTATTGATGAACTGGTTATTACTGCCAGCAAGCAATCACTGTTAGAGCTTATTCAACAAAGTAAAAAGCAACTTGAGCGAGTGCCGGTTGTTTATCTTAGTTATGAATCAAAAATTAATTTGGACATAAAAGTCGAAAGAATAAGGAAAATGGGAATTAAACGACTTGAAGAGGTGATCAACATACCGGAAAGTGCAATTGGTCGTCGATTTGGTAAGGTATTTTTACAATATTTATACTGTCTAAAAGGTGATATTAATGATCCCCAGGATTTATTCAGTCTACCGGAGGAGTTTTCTATACAACGTTGTTTTGTCAATGGTTTAGATACAATTGAACAAATATTATTTCCTGCCAAACCAATGTTAGACAGTTTGACTGCATTTCTTAAAATTAGACGGGTGATGGCGATAAAAATTATTTGGCGATTCCACTGCTTTAATGGCGATGATTTGTTTTGTGAAATCGCTCTTTCTTCAGAAGTACAAAACACAGAGCAATTGTTGATGCTAACACGTTTGAAATTACAGTCGTTTATATTGGAGGAAAAAATAGAGACAGTATTTTTAGAATCCAAAGATTTTATAGGATTAAAAGAGCGACAGTGTTTTTTAGATTTGGGTGATGGTAAGACTGAAGTGTCGAATGCTTCAGAAGAGATTGAATCATTAATGGATAAATTAAAGGTTCGATTAGGAAGCGAGCGATGTTCAGGTCTCATATTGAAAGATGATTATTTACCGGAAAAGTTATCGTCGAATATTTCTGTTTTTGATAAGAAGGTTTTAGGTGATACTGCTTTAGAAGCAAAATCGATTTTACAGACAAAAAAATTTGAATTACTTAATCAACAACCTTTGTGGTTATTAGAGCAACCAAAAGCGATCCGTGTTTTTAGATATCAAGATGAACAAAGACTTAATTATCGTGGTGTATTATCTATCATTTCAAGCCCGGAAAGGATCGAAAATGGTTGGTGGATAAATAATCAGCAACGTGATTATTATATTGCCGAAAACAAAGTAGGTGTTCGTTATTGGGTTTACCATGACTTGGCAACGGATCAATGGCTAATTCACGGGGTGTTCTGAAAATGAAATACTCAGAATTACATTGCCTTAGTAATTATTCGTTTTTACGTGGCGCATCTCATCCGCACGAACTGGTCATAGAAGCCAAAGCACAAGGTTATCAATCGATTGCGATCACCGATGAATGTTCTTTTTCCGGGATTGTAAAAGCCTGGACTGAATCTAAAAAACAAGCAATAAAATTAATCATTGGCAGTGAGTTTTCATTGGGTGGGTCATCAGATAGAACGAGGGTAAAGCTGGTGCTGTTAGCTATGAACAGAATAGGGTACCAGCAGATCTCTGCAATTATTTCCCTGGCTAGAAAACGTAGTGAAAAAGGTGAATATTTATTGTCAATTAAGGACTTGCAAACTAAATCTGGGCAGTGCGTTTTTATTCTGAGTATTACTCCTTCAGCCTCTAAGGATATCGTTTCTCAATTATACGATATTGCAAAAAAACGATTTTGGCTAGGCGTTAGTTTATTGCAAGATGGCGATGATGATGTTATTTACCAACACGCTCAAAAACTCGCCAAATCACTGGATGTTCCAATCGTTGCTTGCGGTAATGTGCATATGCATTGTGTTAAACGAAAGTCATTGCAGGATTTATTAACCTCTGTAAGAATCAAAAAGCCGATTAAGCAAGCCGGTCGCTTATTGTTTAAAAATGCAGAGAATCATCTTCGTCAATTGCCCGTTCTTAAACAATGTTATCCAACAGCACTAATTAAACAAACGCAGGTTATTTCGGATTTATGCAATTTTGACTTAGCTGAAATTCGTTATGACTATCCCAAAGAAGTAGTCCCCCAAGGTGAGGAGCCTTCAAGTTATTTGAAGCGATTATGTTATCAAGGTTCCAAGAAGCGTTGGCCAAAAGGCATGCCGACACATATTGAACAAATGCTCAACAAAGAGCTCGGTATTATCAAAGAGTTAGCTTATGAATATTATTTTTTAACGGTTTTCGATATTGTTTATTTCGCCAGAAAACAAAATATTCTTTGTCAGGGCAGAGGCTCAGCGGCTAATTCTGTGGTTTGTTATTGTTTGATGATCACGGAGGTTGATCCGGCTAAAAGTGAACTTTTATTTGAGCGTTTCATTTCCAAAGAAAGAAACGAACCACCGGATATTGATGTGGACTTTGAACATGAGCGACGTGAGGAAGTCATTCAATATATCTACCGTAAATACTCTCGAAACCGTGCCGCTTTAGCGGCCACAGTCATCACTTATCGGCCAAAAAGTGCGATTAGAGATGTGGGTAAAGCATTAGATTTAGACCCGTTTTTAATCGAAAAACTCGCCCAGTCGATGGCCTGGTGGGATTCTCGCAGCGAACTTATCAAACGTTTTAATGAGGCTAAAGTAGCTAGTCATAGTCAGACAGCACAATTATTTTTGGAGTTAATTAATCAAATATTAGGTTTTCCCAGGCATTTATCTCAACATGTTGGTGGCTTTATTATTACCGACTCACCAATTACCGATTTGGTTCCGTTGGAAAACGCAGCTATGCCAGATAGAACAATTATTCAATGGGATAAATACGATATTGAAGCGATGGGTTTGCTTAAAATTGATGTGCTTGCATTGGGAATGTTAACCGCTATTCGTAAAGCAATTGATATGATCAATAGTTATATGGACCTACCTATTAGCATGGCTGATATTCCGACAGAAGATCCTAAGACTTATTCGATGTTATGTCGGGGAGATAGTGTTGGGGTTTTTCAAGTAGAATCTCGCGCACAAATAGCCATGCTACCAAGACTTAAACCGCGAACATTTTATGATTTGGTGATCGAAGTAGCGATTGTCAGGCCGGGACCTATTCAAGGCGATATGGTACATCCTTATTTAAAACGTCGTGAAGGTATTGAAGCATTTGATTATCCGAGTGATGAAATCAAAAAAGTATTGGAGCGAACTTTGGGTGTGCCTATTTTTCAAGAACAAGTGATTAAACTGGCAATGGTTGCTGCGGGCTTTTCTGGCGGCGAAGCGGATCAACTTCGCCGGGCGATGGCGGCCTGGAAGAAAACAGGTGAATTAGAGCAGTTTCGAGATAAAGTGATTAATGGTATGTTAGAAAGAGGGCATCCTCAGGAGTTTGCAGAAAGAGTGTTTAAACAAATGCAAGGATTTGGTGAATACGGTTTTCCAGAATCTCATGCTGCTAGCTTTGCTTTATTAGTGTACGTTTCGGCCTGGCTCAAGTGTCATTATCCGGCGGCTTTTTATTGTGCACTTTTAAATAGTCAGCCAATGGGTTTTTATAGTCCTTCTCAACTGGTACAAGATGCAAAAAAACATGGTTTAAAAGTATTAGCAATTGATATTCGTTACAGCTTTTGGGATTCTTCTCTGGAGCATATGACTAACGCTTCATGTTTATTAGAGAGTCAACCGGATATTCGCTTAGGCTTACGCCAGATCAAAGGAATATCAGAGTCCAGTAGTAAGCGAATTATTCAAACTCGACAACAAAAAGACTTTGTTAATCTGCAAGACTTGTCACAACGAGCTCAGCTTGATAAAGGAAGCCTTGAAAAAATAATCGCGGCTAATGCTTGCCAACACTTAACCCATAATAGGCATCAGGGATTATGGCAAGCGGCAGCCATTGAAGAGATTAAACCTTTGTTAAAAAATTATGAAAATAGTTCAAAGTCTTTTTTATCCGATAATATTAAAATGGCTACACCTCAAGTTCAGGAAGATATGCTAGCAGATTATGCCGCCACGGGATTAACTTTAGGGGTTCACCCGCTTGGGTTATTAAGAAAAAGAGCGCCATTTAATCGCTGTAAAACTGCTGAGCAATTACCTTATATGACTCATTCGAGCTTTATTTCTGTTGCCGGTATAGTGACTTGCAGGCAACGACCTGCCACGGCAACCGGCGTTCTATTTTTAACGTTAGAAGATGAAACCGGCAATATTAACGTGGTTGTGTGGGAAGCACTTCAAAAACGATTTAGGCAGGCATTATTAAAAAGCCAGTTATTGTTAGTTAAAGGAAAAATGGAAAGAAAAAACTCTGTGGTACATGTGATAGCCGGTTATGTTGAGGATGTGAGCGATCAAATCGGTCAACTGAAGAATTCTAGTCGTGATTTTCATTAACAGTAAAACTATCGATATCATCAAAGAAGGTGATTCTGTTTTTACCCTGTTTTTTTGAATGATATAACGCTTTATCGGCCTGAAGAAACAATTTTGAGGTGGAGTTTTCTTCAGTAGATGACGTTGTTGAAATGCCGATGCTAACCGTAACAAAAAATGTTTTTCCGTGGCTATTAGTAAAAATATGCTGTTCAATTTCCTCAGACATCCGCTCGGCAATACTTAAACAGGTTTTGCTATTGATCCTTGGCAGTAGACACAAAAATTCCTCTCCACCGATACGGCCTATGGCATCTTCTGTCCTAAGTTTTGCCTGACAAATTTCAGAAATAATACGGATTACCTGATCTCCAAACGGATGGCCATATTGGTCATTAATATTCTTAAAATCATCGATATCTAAAAGAATGACTGACAAGTTTCCTTTTCTATTCGTTATAGATTGTACTTGTTTTTCGAATAACTGAAAAATATAGCGTCGGTTAAATAAGCCCGACAAAGAATCTCGAATAGAAACAGCGAGTACTTTATTTGTAAAACGTCTTTGCAAAACAAAAGCAACAAGAATAATAAAAACTAGTAGAACAGAAAGCATCAACAAATAACGTTGATACGAAACATTTTGTTGTTGCTGTTCGGCTTTTAGTGATAAAACCTCGGCTTGCTGTTGAAGTGATTTTATTTCTGAATCACGCCGTTCAATTTCATAGGTCGCGCGTAAATTAGTTAAGCGTTCAGTTGAACTATCGGTCAATCGCTCATTTTGTTTTTGATAGTATTTGGTCGTTAACTGATAAGCCTTAATATAGTCTTCAAGGGCAAAAGCCAGTTCTCCTGCTATTTTTAATGTTTCTAGCTGCCAACGGGTTCCTTCTAACTCTGGCATCTTCGCAAATATCTGGTTTGCTTGTTCGAGTGCAAGTTTTGCATTTTGGTATTGTTTCAGTCGAATAAAACAGATAGCCTTTTGTTTAAAAAGTTCAGCGTTATAATCTGCCTGACCATTTAATTTCAATGTTTTGTCAATGGCCTTTAACGCCTGACTACAAGAACCTCTTTCAGCCAGAGTCATAGCCAGGCCATAATTCCCAAAAAAGGAAATTTCCTTGTTGGGTGTGTAGTTTATTTGATTGATATATCTCTCAAAATTGGCGATGGCTAAATCAAATTTCTTCCAATACCGATAAGTTGCTGCCATACCATAAATGGCCTCTGCTTCATAAGGAAGATAACCGAGGCTTTGGTAGTCAGCCAGAGCTTGCTGATAATATTTGATGGAAAGTTCGTATTTTCCCATATAACCATAAATGGCGCCGTATGTTTCATTAATGGTTGCAAGCAGAAAAACATCGCCCAAGGACAAGGCTTGTGCATAGGCCTCTTGTATTTCGGTCAAGGATGCTTGATATGAATCTGAAAGACTTTGAGTGTATGCCAATTCTTGCTTGGCTAAAAAGAAAGTTTGATTGAGTCCGTATTGCTTGGCCTGTTTCATTGCCAAACCAAAGAACTCTGTGGCCTTAGTATAAGCGCCACTTCTTTGTTCTATCAGCCCGCTATAAAAATGTAACAAACATGTAATTTCAACGGGTGTGTCTGGTGTGATTAATCTGTTGGTTTCGGCAACTGTTTGTTCTAATTCATCATAAAAATAGAGCAGGTTTTCAGCCTGAGCTTTAAGTAATAACAGCCACAAAAGTCTTGTTTTTGGCAGGTTTTTATTGGCTTGTTGATAATCTAACAGTATTTGATAATTTGGCCAGGGAGCCTTATTAATGTTAGTGGACATCGTTTGAAAATTGAGTGATGTGTTCGTCTGCGCGACACTTAGTTGCGAGCTTAATGCAAAAATAATAATGACAAGCAACAAGTTCGTATGTCGAATCATAAGAGTACTGCGTTTTTTCCAGACTAATCAAATATCAAAGGCAATCAAGATTAAACTAATGGTAGCACAATATCTCAATATGAGTTTATTAAACAATACCATTCAACTAATCAACCCGGGACAATATAGTATCTATCGTCTCATTGCTTTCATCTAATTTTGGAAAGTCTAGCGTATAATGCAGCCCGCGGCTCTCCCTTCGTTTCATTGCGCATTCGATAATTAACTCAGCGACGGTGATTAAATTTCTAAGCTCAAGTAGGTCGCTCGTCACTCTGAAGTTGGAGTAATAATCTTTGACTTCCTGCTTGAGTAATTGAATTCGTCTTTTTGCTCTTTCTAATCGTTTTGTGGTTCTGACTATACCCACATAATTCCACATCAAATGACGCAGTTCATGCCAGTTATGGGAGACAACAACCTCCTCATCAGAATCGGATACCTGGCTTTCATCCCACTTGGGGATCTCTGACATTGAGTAGTTGATTTTATGATCATTTTTGATGATGCTCTCAGCAGCGGCTTTGGCAAACACCAAACATTCAAGTAGTGAATTGCTCGCCATCCGATTAGCACCATGTAGCCCGGTGAATGCAACTTCACCAATGGCATAGAGTTGATTCAAATCGGTTAGAGATTGTTTATCCACCACTACGCCGCCACAGGTATAGTGAGCTGCTGGTACGACTGGGATTGGTTCCTTGGTTATATCGATACTCAGTTTTAATAGTCGCTGATAAATGGTCGGAAAATGGGATTTAATAAATTCCGGTTCTTTGTGACTGATATCCAAATAAACACAATCGACGCCCAGTCGTTTTATTTCATGATCTATGGCGCGGGCGACTATATCCCTAGGAGCTAATTCTGCGCGCTCATCAAATCGTTGCATAAATCTTTCGCCATTAGGAAGTTTTAATATTGCGCCTTCACCGCGCAATGCTTCTGTGATCAAAAAAGAATGGGCTTTACTGTGAAAAAGGCAGGTGGGATGAAACTGATTAAATTCGAGATTAGCCACTCGGCAGCCACTTCTCCAAGCCATAGCAATTCCATCACCGCTAGAAATATCTGGATTGCTGGTATATAGATAGACCTTACTCGCCCCGCCAGTGGCAAGCACAACATATTTGGCGCTAAACGATTCTACTTGGCCAGAATTGCGGTTAAGAGCATATGCGCCACGACATTGATTACTTTCACCGATTATGCCCAAGCTATGAGTGGTCACTAAATCAATGGCATTATAATTTTCAAATAATTGAATATTGGTATTTTTGATGATTGCATCGGAAAGTGTTGTTTGAACCGCTTTGCCGGTCGCATCGGCTGCGTGAATGATGCGTCGGTGGCTATGTCCGCCTTCACGGGTCAGGTGATATATTTCTTCATTCTTATTGTTATCTGTTGTCGTATCATTATGAGTACTAAAGCTCACCCCTCGGTCAATTAACCATTGGATAGCTGCTTTACTATTTTCGACCGTATACTGAACAGTGCTCTCATTGCATAGCCCTGCTCCGGCTTTCAAGGTGTCATTGACATGAGAATTTACGCTATCCTTGGCGTCAAGAACTGCTGCAATGCCTCCTTGAGCGTAATAGGTGGCTCCTTCAGTTAACTGACCTTTGCAAATGAGATGAATTTTAAAATGATCGGCCAAGTGGAGCGCGCAGGTGAGTCCGGCGGCACCACTACCAATGATTAAAACCTCAGATTGATGTTCAAGAGACATTAGTAGTCACTAAAGCTAATTGCAATTAGCCGTATTCTGCGCAATATTTACTATGATTACCAATTATTTAAATCGATATACGGCCAATTCATCCAAATATTTCTGATATAATTCTATTAATCAAAGAAAAGAAGATTGAGACTTATTTGAACTAACTAGCATCAATGAGTACTAATCTTCATTATAATAATCGTTTTGACTGATCAAAGAACAATAACGGGGTAATTTGGCTAACCGTTTAGTCCGATAAAACCATAAAATTCAGTAAGCTATAATCGAAATAAGAATTAATGACAAAAACCACAGATGCCGAGTTGGTAGAAAGAGTACAACGCGGTGATAAGCGGGCTTTTGATATTTTAGTGGTAAAATATCAAAGCAAGATACTTTCTATCATTAGCCGGTTTATCAGCGATCATGCAGAAATTAATGACGTCGCACAGGATGCTTTTATCAAGGCCTACCGAGCGTTACCTAATTTCCGTGGCGAAAGTGCCTTTTATACCTGGCTTTACCGAATCGCGATCAACACCGCCAAGAATTATTTAACCGCAAAAGGCCGACGGCCGCCAACTTCTGATATTGATTCTCAAGATGCTGAAAGTTATGGAGTTGGAGTCGCGCTAAGAGAAAATGCCTCTCCTGAACGTTTAATGATGCGAGATCAACTGAAAAAGGTCATATTTGACACGATTGACCAGTTACCAGAGGATTTAAGGACAGCCATTACACTCAGAGAAATTGATGGCCTCAGTTATGAAGAAATTGCTGATTCCATGGATTGCCCCGTAGGCACCGTCCGTTCCCGCATATTCAGAGCTCGTGAGGCAATTGATGAAAAGGTTAAACCTTTGTTTGATGGTCGCTAAGGCTCAATGTTAAAGTTTTATTAGGGCGTTAGATAAATAAACAATAAATAATGACTGAACCATGAACTAAATGTAATATCTTATGTCATAGAAGCACACAAATATATTCAAGGTTCTTATTTCAGTTGGATAGCATCTGATAAATAGCCGGAATAATTAATTAACAGGAGAGTGATTTGTGATAAAAAGGACTATTTATGGTAAAAAATGTATGGAAATAAAGACAAAAGGTTAATAGCTAATCATTTGAGCCTGATTTGCAACTTGGATAGATGTTAAGAAGTTGCAAAGAAGTTGCAAAGAAGTTGCAAAGAAGTTGCAAAGAAGTTACAAAGAAATTAAGAGATTGGAAAGATTAGCAAAGTATCAAGTCAATGAATGTGTGGAGAGATATTTAATATGTCGAAGACAAATAAGTCATTATCAGATTTACTAGATGGACAATGTTCATCTTCCGAACTGGATAATTTGCTTAGTGATAAAGATGTTGCTGATAGCTGGTATCGTTATAGCGCAGTGAGTGCCACGATTAAAGGTGAATACTCAGCTAGTGCGAATATCGATTTTTGTAAGGATATAAGCGCCAGAATAGAGGATGAACCCGCAATTATTGCAGCTCCACGCCCTCGACAAACGAAAAATAGACTTGTTGTTGCTGAAGTAAGAAAAATTGGAAGTGGGTTTGCAATTGCCGCCTCAGTCGCTTTTGCTACCTTTTTCTCAGTGCAAACCCTGCAAGTTTCTAGCGGTTTATCGCCCATGAATGAAAATTCAGCTGAAGTTAATCAAATTAAATCGGAAAATCTTGCTGCTAATAATGATTCGATGCCCGGTAGTAGTGATAGCTTAGAGCAAATGAATCTTGAAGCGTTTAATGAAGCATTTATGATTCCTGCGCGACAATCTGAAAAAGACTCAATTGCACCATTTGCGACTAGTGTTAGCAGTGAGTACACTAAAACAATCCGCATTTCAGCTGAGCAATGGCAACAAATCCTGCAAAGAGCTGCGTTAAGGCAGGCTCAACTTGAAGCGGCCGAAAAGGCTAAGCTCGAATCTGGCGCTGCAGAAAAGAGTGATACTGATAGCGGAGATGGTGAATAGTCAATTCTTTGCTGTTACTTTGAATCGGAACATTTAAATGCAGCAATATTTGCTATCATTAGCAAATTGTAAGGTAACTAGCAAAAATTCCCATGTTACATGAAACCGGACTTGTTTCTGATCTTATTGGTGAGTTGGCTGTCGTTCAAACTCAAAACCAAATGGCGTGTGCCTCTTGTCAGGTTGTCGATACTTGCGGTAATGGGATCGTCGAAAAATACCTTTCTGGTAAAATGTTTTCCTCTGAAGTTTTCAACAGTCTAAACGCCAAAATTGGTGATAAGGTCATTCTGGAAATTCCTAAATCAAGCATCACCAAAGCCTCTATCATGGTTTATCTTGTACCTTTGCTAAGTTTTATTTTATTCGCGTCAATTGCATCTTTCTTTTCTTTTAGTGAAAATATCATCATCTTAATCAGTCTAGCTGGATTGGCATTGGGCTTTGCTGTTACAAAATTTTACAATCGGCAAATACTAAACAGCGAATTATATTTGCCCAAAATGGTCTCAATTGTTCATACTGGTTCTGCCAGTCAATCTAGTTCAGTTAACTACGGCTTTTCAAAAAAATTGAGGTCCGCTGATAAAATTGATATTAGCGAGCTGTAAATATTATCTAATTTCAAGAAATAGGAATTATCAATGAGAAAAACAAGAAATATTTTTGCCTTCATGGCACTGTTTACATCCCAGTTATTAATCGCCCAGAGTTCTAATGCGGCACGATTGCCTGATTTTGTTGATCTGGTTGAAAAAGCTCAACCTAGTGTAGTGAGCATCTCAACCACGATAGAAGTAAAACGACGAAATATTTTTTCCAGAACACCCGGATCAAGCCGTGGGCCAAGTGGTTCGGGCTTTCTAATTTCAAAGGACGGTTTTGTGCTTACAAACAACCATGTGATTGATGGTGTCGATAAGGTGTTTGTCCGTTTGCATAACGGCAAAGACCTGCAAGCGGAAATCGTCGGGACTGATGCGGAAACCGACATTGCTTTACTTAGAGTGAAAGGCGAAAATTTTACACCGTTTAAGATCGGTGAAATTGATAAAACCAAAGTGGGTTCCTGGGTACTCGCCATAGGTGCGCCTTTTGGGTTTGACCAAACGGTGACTGCGGGAATTATTAGCGCTAAAGGTCGAAGTGTTGGAGAGCAGTATATTCCATATATACAAACAGATGTGGCAATTAATCCCGGTAATTCCGGTGGTCCTTTAATCAATATGAATGGTCGCGTGGTAGGGGTCAATTCCAAAATATTGAGTACTTCGGGTGGCTCTAATGGTTTGTCATTTTCTATCCCGATTGATTTGGCTATGGATGTAGTGAATCAAATTAAAGATACCGGTAAAGTACGAAGAGGTTATTTAGGCGTCAGTTACCAAGAGGTGAGTTATGAACTGGCAAATTCATTTGGATTGGAGCGTTCTCAAGGTGCGTTAATCACCGTCGTTTCTCCTGATTCTCCTGCAGATAAAGCAGGGGTTAAGACTGGAGACATCGTATTAAAGGTAGATAAAAAAGTAATTAAAAACTCGACAGAATTGCCATTTATTATCGGTCGATATCGACCAACCGATGAAGCTAAGCTGTTTGTTGTTCGGCAAGGTAAAAAACTCAGCTTAACCGTAGAGATTGGCAGTAGAGATGGTGATATAGCCCAATCTTCCCCGGCAAGCTCAACCCAAAAAGATAGTTTGGAATGGAACGGCGCTGTTTTTAAAAACATTCCTGAAGAAATTACTAACCGTTCTAATATTGGTTTTGGGGTTATCGTTTCTTCGATTGGTCAAGGTGCTGTATATAATTCTGGTATTAGAGAAGGTGATATTATTCAATCTGTTCAATTGAAATCCATTAAAGACCTTCAAGAGTTTGAAACCATTATTGCCAGATTGCCTAAGCAAGGTAATATTCCAGTATTAGTCAATCGGCCAGGTGCAGGCTCACAATATTTGATTGTTGGACTAGGAAATTAAATTTCAAATTTACTCCCTATGAACGTTGTCTGTATTCCCCATTAAACCAGTAGTTTAATGGGGCGGGGAGGTTCAAATCTTATAAACTTTCGTTTAATCTGCTAGGGATGAAGCTGCAAAAACAGGCATGGCAGGTATTAAGACAAATAGATTTTGCCAACAGTCGAACCTATTAGAATTAGAGTAAAGTGTTTAAAAAGTTGCTTTTTCAATAAGAAACTCCTACATTATCAGTTAGATAGCTAAAAACCATAAAATGGTAGTAATATTTTACCCCGGTATAGACAGGGGTTAACTTAGATAAATGGGGTTTCTAATCACATGACAGCTAAAATTGTCTCAATCGCACAAGCGAAAGGCGGTGTAGGTAAAAGCACGTTATGCGCTAATTTATCCGTTACTTTGTCCCAATCTTCTAAGGTCTTAATGATAGATTGTGATCCGCCGCAGCATTCCTTGTCAGCCTGGTATCACGTAAGAGATAATTTATATGTAGAAACAGGACTCAGTTTAACGACGGTAGCTACACCAGCACAATTAGCCTCAGTAATCGATAAAAATAAATCGGATTTTGATTATATCCTGATTGATGGTGCGCCCCACGTCAATCCTTTGGTTAGAGCGATGTTATTACATTCTAATCTGGCACTTGTTCCGCTTGCACCTTCATCGGTAGAAATTTGGTCTTTTGCGGCCTACGAAACGTTGATTCATGAAGCAGAAAAACATAACAAGTCGCTGAAAACCAAGATTGTCTGGAATCGAGTGAGGCGACGGGTAAAATCATCCGATCAGATCATTGAATCGGTGAACAAGGACTCAAAACTCACCGCACTAAAAAACCAAATTACATTTCGTGTTGCCTATGTGGATTCTTTTGCTGAAGGTTGCAGTGTTTATGAGTGGAGCGATCCGGTTGCAGCCGCTGAGATCTGGTCGTTAAGTTCTGCGGTTAAACGAGTTTTGAATAAAGCTGAGCCAGTAAAAACCTCTAAATCTATTGCTGCTCAAAACTTCATTAAAAAAGGTTGATGGTTATTCTCATAGTCTTTTAGTTCGATTTTTCTTTGCGTCGTTGCCAGGCAAAAAATCCACTGATTGCTAAAAGAATGATGATGATCCCAACCAAGTCAGTCAGTAGTTTTCCAGGTAAAGAAAAAATTCGCCCACTGTGTAAATCCTGAATAAACTTTAATCGCGTAATTTGACGGTCCAAATATTTGTTCTGAAGAAGCGTAAGCTGCTCTCCCTGAAGGTTGGTAAGTGGTAAAGGTGATTTCAGATTAAGACTAGCTTGTTCCCATGAGAGTGTTTCTTGGTCAAGAGACCAACTGATATCTCGGACCAATACCGTTAGTTCGCCGATATTATTTTTAGTTGGTCGCTGCTTAACAACATCTATTCCATCGATCGGAACTGGCAGTCCCGTCTGGTCGCTAAGGATTTCTACCACGGTAAAGTCTTTAGTGTAGATATATATTTTAGTGTTGGTGGCCAGGTAAAATAATTCATCGAATTCGACTAGTCCAACCAGAGATGTCGCTCGGGAGATTATTTGATTCTCGCCCACATATATCTTGTCACCAATCTGACAGACTTTATTTTTCAGATCGTCATAAAAAATACATTGGCCAGAACTTGGCGCCTTAATGCCATATAAATTAATCAGCCAGTCCGATTCGATATATTGTTCATGAAGCGCTAAATCATCGGTATGATTAAGCAATATACCGGTAATGGCTAAGTTAAACAAAAAGATGACAACGGCAAATCCTATTCGACGATGCCACTTGCGAAAAAGATTCTTGCGTCGCTTTTCCTTTTGTTTTTTGTGATATGGGCTCATTATTTATTATTCTTATGATCTAGTTGAGTAGTTACTTTTTGGTGTAAAAAAATGGCTAATCGTGCCATTTTTTTCATTGCGCTAACTGACATAGTTGCACCGGTAATTCCGTCAATGTTTTGGTCGAGTTTTCCATCATTGTTCAAACCCGCTTGTTCAAATTGCTTTGAGAATGCTGGAATATGAATTTCATATCCTCTGCTTTCTCTGAATTCTAAAACTCGTATCATTTGTACCCGATCATCTTTGATACTTATACCAAAAGAAATAGGCCGTTCCTTACCGATTTCTTCAAGAAACCAAACGGTGGTTGGCGAGTTATTTTTTTGGTCAATTTTATAACGAATACGAAGTTTTGCATATTTGTGGTCTAAAATCGATTTGATTTCTGATTGAATATCTTTTTTCAGCCAAATCGTTTTACTTTTGAATTCTGGATTTGGAAATTGTTCGGTTGAAGTGTGTTGACTCACTAAAACAAGAAACTCACTTTGGTTCATATAAATTTTTGCCGAAATCGACGGTGCAACTAATAAAAACGTCAAAAAGGCCATCCATCGGATGACCTTTTCAGATAAAGTTGCTATAAATTTCATTTGCTTAAACAAAATAATCATTTATCCTTTTACTAGAACCTAGAACCTAGAACCTAGAACTGATAGCCAAGCCCAAGATTAAAACCACTACCATCTTGCGCACCGGTGCGGTTTTCCATATCAAATTTAAACACAACATTTTCATGTGGCCAGAAATTCAATCCTAGATTAGTTTGTCTTTTTTCGGTATCACTGCTATCGCCTGCATTGTTATCCCAAGCGTTATAGCGGGCAAAAAATCCCCAGCGATGATTGAGCCTATAACTTGGTTCGATGTAATAACCATTTTGCTTATTTCGGCCAATGGCTTCCGACTCCTGGCCGTCGATATTCCAGCTGGCGTATAGTGCGCGTAATCCGAATTTGCCTTTGTTATAAATTGCATGGGCGCTTAATAAATTTGCGCGAGTTGAACTTGCCCCTTGGGTGATGTCATCCTGAATTTGATAAGACCCCGCGATTTCTAGGCCGGGGATTGCAGTGTATTTCAATCGCGCAGTATAAGCGAGGCTATCCGCGTTTGCGTTAGCAACCTTCTGGCGACCATTACGAACTAAAAATGAATTGCTACCGGTTGTTTCGACGTTGAAACCCGAGTGAATGCTAAAATTGCCACTAAAGCCTGCTACAAATTGCGTTTCAACTGCAACACCAGCTTCCCGCCATGTTGTAGGAATAATATCTTTTTCCACAGGGTTTCTTTCTACGCCATAAAAAGTGTCAGGTTCATGTGTTTCATTGATGATACCTACGGGTGTTAATAAAATACCGGACTGAATTTTAGTTGCGTCGGAAACATCAATTTCAATATAGGCTTGCTCAAGTGCAACGGTACCAGGTGTGCCGTCACCAGAAAGAGAATGTTCGAGTTCTAGTTCAGAATAAAAACGAATTTTGTCGTTAAATTCGTGATCTAAGAACATGACAAATCGATGAAAATCGACTTTCTCGTTCTCATCGATATTATTGTAATGCAATTCGCCATAACCGCCGACGTTGGTTTTCCTACTGGGGACCTGGGCAAGATTTTCTTCAATAATTGCCACACTGGTTTCGACTTTTTCATCAGTTTGTTCAATTTTCTCGTCAGTTTTGCTAAGTTTTTTCTGTAACGTTTCAATCTGCTCTTGCTGCTTTTTGAGAATATCCAGTAGCTCTTGATTGGTGGGTCCTGCTGCATAAACACTTGATGCTGATAAAAGGCCAGCAACTGCAATGGCGATACTTTTGACTTTCATTCGGTTTCCTAATTGACTTTGGTAGAATATTCTTAAAGTGGGAAGACTATAGTGTGGAACTGTTTTAAATACAAATGATTCTCATTTGAAAATAAAGCTAAATTTGATTTAGATCACGGTTTGCACTAATTGTTTGGTATTTGATCCTTCCAAAGAGGGCTTATGGGCATAAGCGGAGACGGTATCTTGAAAGGATCGCCGAATCAGTCATTCTGAACAATCTTTCGATTATTGCCTTAACTTCCAAAATGCCTGAAAAAAAACAACTAACAGATGAACTTGTTCTGATGGAAGAGAAATTGACACCATTTCATTACCAACTCGTTACTCGTGTTTATTCAAAAATTAACAAAATAAAATTTTCTCCGGTAGAGTTATCGATTTTACTAAATGTCAACAAAGAGATCGAAACCTCCGCCAAGGCGTTAATTAAATCGCTTAGTTTGATCTAATTGGACTCTTTATGTTTAAGCGATTTAATCACAAAGCGAGCAGGGTGCAATGTTTCGTAAAGTTGACTTTGCAAAGGCGAGATATTATTGGTTAATAAGCTAGTTAAATGTTCACTGGCCAGTAAAGAAAATAAAAGACCATGAGAGCCATAAGCAGTATTGATCCAAAGGCCTGGCAGATTATAGTCACTTACGGAATCTCTTGTTATTCGTGATTGACCTAGATTTTTGAATTCGTGTATTAATTTGTTTTGATTAATGGCTGGACCAACAAGTGGCATTCGATCGCTGGTATGAAGCCGATAGCCGATCGTACCTTTCAATTGAATATCACCAATTTCTTCTTTGCTCAAATAAGGCAAGTTTAGATCTTTTAGAAAATCTGACGCTCGAGTTAACATGTCGGTTTGACTAGTTTGATTGAGATTGTCGTCTTCGAATTCTTCAAATGTTGTACCGAGCTGAAAAAAATCATTTTCCCTGGGAACGAGATAAACACTTTCCATAAGAGTGCTTTTTATGTTTTTCGCTAGTTTACCTGACTCAAAATAGCAGGTTTGCCCACGGGAAATGTTATTTGTTGAAATATTCAGCTTGTTGAGTAGTGATGATTTCGCACCTCCGCAAAAAATAACCTGAGAGTATCGATGTTGGCTGTTTTCGCTATGCAGTGTCCACTGCGGGTCTTCAAATTCAAGGTCGATAATTTGAGTCTGTTTTTTAATTGAAAGTTGACTGTCTGGTATTTTTTTAAGCAGTAATTTGCACAAAGCTGGCATATCAATTGTAGCAGCGTCGGGAAACGAGATACATCGTGCGTTACTTGGAAATAGTAAACTTTTTTTAATCCAGTCGCTTATGCCTAGCTCTTCTGAAAGCTGAAGTAGTTTTTTTGATATTGATTCGTCTTTCAAAAACCGTTCGATACCTTGAGACAGTACGACTTTATTTTTTTCGTTTTCAGTGAGACTTAAAAGAAAGCGTAAAAGACTCAAATAAGCTTGCCAGTTATATTGACTGCCGGCATTCATATCGCTGGTTAGTTGTGGATGAAAAATGCCTGCCGCTGCGCCGGATGCACCTTGCGCTATATCTGAGTTCGATTCAAATAGATCACAGCTAAATCCTTTTTGAGTTAATGTATAGGCTGTAGTACATCCTGCTATTCCGCTACCGATTATGGCAATTTTATTGCCCTTAGATGGTGGTTGAATATCTGACCGCTTAATATTAAACCAGGGGCTTTCATATTTTAGATTGATGAATTTCGAATGAGCATCATCGTCAATAGGTTTTGTTAAAATGCCGGTTAACATTTCTCTTTTTTTTGCAAAGCCTTTTGTTTTAGTTAATTCAAAGCCTGCTTCAATCAGTGGTCGTTTGACTACTCCGGCAACACTGTAGGTTGCCAATCGTGTTCCATTTTTTGAAAGTTTTGCAATTTTACTGGCGTTTCCCAGTCCCCACATGCTCGCGTTTTTAGTCGGTGCAAAACCGTCTAGATACCAATGATCAAATTGTATTTTATCTTGCTGGTAAGCCGATTCCTTGGTTAAATCATCTAAGGCATCTTCTATGGGCATTAATAGCAATGTGAGAGATAGATTCCACTGCTCAAAATAAATTTGATGTCGACCATAAGTTTGTGAAGGATAATTTTGCAACAGTGCTTGACTAAATTCTAATAACTCAGGCCAGAGGAGGCTCGCCTTTTTAAAATCTGAAATAGAAAATGGTCTTTTTTCGATTGCCACATAATGCAGTTGCTGAGATTTTCCTGTCTGACATAAATGCTGTTGCCAGTGGCGCGCGGTATTAAGAAAGTTTAAGCCGCTACCAAACCCTAACTCGGCGATAAAAAACTGTTCTTGATTTCTGTTTTTCCAATCATTGCTCAATTGATTGCCATCAATAAAAACATGGCGTGATTCTTCGATCGCCCCATGAATTGAAAAGTAAACATCATTAAATTCGGTGCTAAAAGGTAATCCATCGCGCCAATCGATGTCGGCAGCTTTAACGGATGAAAATTTCTTTAAATGGGCGCTTGACATGTTTGCTCAAAGATCTGTTAAATAGACCGAATCTGGAATGAGTTATTTTTAGAACCTAGAACCTAAAAACTAATCTCTAACAAGATTCAAAAATTCGGCTCTAGTGGCTGGCTTTTGCCTAAAAGCACCTAACATCACCGAAGTGATCATCGATGAATTTTGTTTTTCGACGCCGCGCATCATCATGCACATATGCCTGGCTTCAACAATAACGCCGACTCCTGACGCTCCTGTCACTTGCATAATGGCTTCGGCAATTTGTTTAGTCATGTTTTCTTGAATTTGAAGACGTCTGGCAAACATATCAACGATTCGCGCAATTTTTGAAAGTCCAATTACTTTGCCGGTTGGTAAATAAGCGACATGACACTTACCAATAAAAGGTAAAATATGATGTTCACACAATGAATAGAGTTCGATGTCTTTTACAATCACCATTTCATCATTGTCGGATTCGAAAATTGCGCCGTTAACCACGTCATCCAAAGATTGCTCATATCCCCGAGTCAAAAATTGCATCGCTTTAGCGGCTCTCGCTGGCGTATCTTTCAAGCCGTCTCGATTAATATCTTCTCCTAACTCCTTAAGAATATTCGAGTAATTTTCTACCAGTTTATCGCTCATATCTTGATGCTCTTATTTTGCTGCCCGTACAATGTCGTTACAGATTGAATTATAAATTGTTAGCTATTGTAAGTTAACAAGCTTAGATGACCAAGCAAATGTTATTAAGGAAAACAGATTCGAATTTTTATCCCAGGGCTAACCACAAACCAACCGCAATCATTAAACTACCTGAGATTTGATTAAGTCTTTTTAACTGATTTCCATGTTGCAGCAAATGCCTGAGTGATTTACCTCCAGTCGCATAAACTAGCATAAACGCCAGTTCAGAGAACAATATGATTGCAACTAAGATGCTCAATTGAGGGACCAATGGTAACTCAGTATTAATAAAAGGCGGTAACAAAGAAACCGTAAACGCCCAACCTTTTGGATTGGCTATTGCAGTAACAAAGCCTTGTAGTACCAGCTCCTGGTTGGATATAGGCGATTGGTTATTGTCTTCGATTGAAATCGCCATTTTGCCTTTCGAACGCCATAACGAGATCCCAAGGTATGCCAAATATCCACCGCCGACGTATTTTAATATTGCAAATAAGTCTGGATAGTTAAGCATCACGCTGGCAACACCTATAACTGCTAGTATGGCAACTGTAGCCACACCAAACAGCTCTCCAAGCATCATCCACAGAGTTTTACGTACACCGATAGACATACCTAAGGTTAACGCTAAGGTCATACACATACCGGGAGTGGCAGAGACCAAAAGAAAAGTGGGAATAAACAGGGATAATAAGGTGTAGTCAATCATTAGAAACCGTTTAAATGTAGCAAGAATCTTGGAGAAGGGCTATTTTGTGCCAATTAGATTTGCATCGCAATCACAAAATTCTTAGAATCAACAATTCCTGACAGGATGTTAAATTTTTGCAAATGAAACAAGGTTGTTCGGCACCATTAACAGGAATTATGAGTGACTAAAAAATACATTATTGTAGCTGATCAAAATATGGCGGGGATTGACGGACTTTTCGGTGACGTTGCCGACATCATTTATTCGGAAGGTCGCTCGATCAGCAATAAGCTACTTAGAGATGCCGATGCTTTGTTGTGTCGTTCGATCACTCAGATAGATCAAAGCTTGCTTAAAAATACCAAGGTGAAATTTATCGGTACGGCGACCATTGGTACTGATCACATGGATATTGATTGGTTGGAATCTCAGCAGATAAGCTGGGCCAACGCTGCAGGTTGCAATGCGGCGGCTGTTGCTCAGTATGTATTAAGCGGGATCGCATTTTGGTGTAAAACAAAGCATCATGATATTAAACGACTGAAAGTCGGTATTGTCGGTGCGGGTAATGTTGGCACTGAATTAGCTCGATGTTTCGATTTGCTGGGTATTCAATATTTGCTCTGTGATCCTCCACTTGAGTTGCAGGGAGATAAAAGGCCATTGGTATCTTTTGACGAGATACTCAAATGTGATGTCATCAGTCTGCATGTTCCAATCACAGATAAGGGACGTTATCCCACTAAATATTTAATTAATCAAGCAAGGCTGTCTCAATTAGCTAGTAGTCAACTTTTAATTAATGCATCGCGTGGTGCTGTTGTCGACAATCAAGCACTTGCCAAATATTTGTCTGATTCAGAATCAATTACAGATTCGGCAGCCGTCATTCTGGATGTTTTTGAAGGCGAACCGGATGTTCCGGTGGAACTGATCGATAAATGTCTCTTAGGGACTCCACATATTGCTGGTCATACATTGGAGGGAAAGTTGCGGGGCAGTTGGATGATTTTTGAAGCTTTTTGTAAGGCTTTTGAGATCCTGAGTCACCGACAAGAATCAGATTTGTATCCCTCAAAGAATTCAATATCTTTGACCGACCAAAATTTGGCAGAAAACTTATTGGCCGTGTACGATATTGGATCGGACGCCAATGCCTTACGTATTAACACAGATCCCGTGGCCATTCGATTTGACCAATTAAGAAAAAATGCCAGCCAACTAACGGATGGCACAATTAGAAGAGATTATTCGGGATGGCAGTTTATTGGTAAGTATCGACTTCCCTTGTAGTCATTTTTTAGCTATGGCACACTTCGGCCTAATTTATTTTCCCGTTGCACCATTTCTGGACGCATAAAAACAATAACAAAGAGGACACTATGGAAATTGGTACGGTCATATCGTTAACAATCTATTTTTTAGTGATGCTTGGCATCGGTCTTTACGCTTTTAAAACAACCTCACAAGATTCTTCCGGTTATTTACTCGGTGGACGCCAGTTAGGACCGGCTGTTACTGCTCTGTCGGCTGGCGCTTCCGATATGAGTGGTTGGATGGTAATGGGATTGCCTGGGGCTATGTATTTGACAGGATTTTCTAATATCTGGATAGGATTGGGCTTGATTGCAGGTGCTTATGTTAACTATCTGATAGTCGCTCCTAGGCTGCGAGCGTATACCGAAATCGCGAATGATTCGATTACATTGCCTGAATTTTTCGAAAACCGATTTGAGGATAAATCCCGATTGTTAAGAATTGTTTCATCAATCGTCATAATCGTCTTTTTTACCGTTTATACCTCATCTGGCGTCGTCGGTGGTGGAAAATTATTTGAATCATCGTTTGGCCTTAGTTATGAATTAGGACTTTATGTCACCGCAGGAGTGGTTGTTATATACACACTATTCGGCGGATTTTTGGCGGTCAGTATGACCGATTTTGTTCAGGGTTGTATTATGTTTATTGCATTGGTACTTGTTCCAGCAGTGATCTTGTTTGATTTTGGTGGCTATGCAGCCATCAGCGATACGGTAACTAACTTAAGCCCGTCTCATTTAGATTTTGTTTCTGGAACGACAGTATTAGGAATTATATCTTCAATTGCATGGGGCTTAGGCTATTTTGGTCAGCCGCATATTATTGTTCGTTTTATGGCAATTCGCTCAGTGAAAGATATAAAAACGGCTCGTCGGATCGGGATGACCTGGATGATTGTCGCACTAGTTGGCGCAATGGCCACTGGATTTTTTGGCTACGCTTACGTCGCCAAAACGGGCATTGAAATGGGAGACCCTGAAACGATTTTTATTGTCCTTTCGCAAGTATTATTTCATCCGCTAATTGGCGGGTTTTTATTGGCAGCTATTTTAGCCGCGATTATGAGTACTGTTTCTTCACAATTACTAGTCACCTCCAGCTCATTGACCGAAGATGTATACAAAGCTTTTATTAATAAAGAGGCGAGCGAAAAACAATTGGTATTCATGGGACGAATTTGCGTTGTGCTAGTTGCATTAGTGGCAATTGCCATGGCTCATAATAGGGACAGTTCGATCTTAAATATTGTATCAAATGCGTGGGCCGGTTTTGGCGCAGCATTTGGACCTTTGGTAGTGCTCGGGCTTTACTGGAAAAGAATGACCTTTGGCGGTGCGCTTGCCGGAATTGTGGTGGGGGCTTCGACTGTTTTAATCTGGATCTATGCGCCATTCACCATTGGCGGAGAATCACCGGGTGATGTGATTTATGAAATTGTGCCAGGATTTACCCTTAGTACAATTGCGATTGTTCTGGTCAGTCTGGCTGGCAATCAGCCCTCGCATTCGATGCAGGAGTTATTTGACGTGATGGTCAGGCGGGTTAAGGAAGAGAGTTAGTTTAAGGAATTATGGTTACGATGATGAGTGTGTTTCTCGCACCAGTGTGAAGACTGGTGATTCTTTTTATGCTAAGCAGCAGCGATTGGCTGATGAAGCGGATCAACAAAATAAAGATAATGGCGTTTCGAATGAAGAAAGAGATGAGTTTTACTCGGATCTAAAAACAAACGAAATTTCAACAATGAGGAGTCCTGTTTCAGGTGGTGATCCCGTAGAGTTTGTATTTGGTACTGAGGACTCAACAGGCATAATGGCTTTTTTCGCTCCAACCTTAGTTGACGATATCGATATGTCTACAGATGTTGCTAGAATAATAGCTACAAGCATGTTTAAGGCTTCTTTCGAAGCAAAATATGGAGCCGGCGATATAGCTATCCAAACAATAATGGAAAAAATGTTTAAGCGCATTGGCGGGAAATTTGGATCAGGCTTGAAGTCTGGAGTAAAAAAATCTAATAGAAATGGTGATGAACGAGGGTTCTATGAATTGGGTTCTTTGCTTTTTGCTCCGGCACATAGGACTCCAAGAGCTAGGTTAGAATGGATGAATCTTCGTCCAGAACATAAGTTGATGGTTACCAAACCATTCGGACCGGTAATTAGAGAACTTGCCAATGGCTCTCTGTAAATTTCTTAAATTAAATATTGATTGTTTAATTCAAATAGAAACGTTAAAAAAACGAAACGTGGATGCTCGTTTGTCAAGAGTGATTTTTCTATAATGACAAAGCGCATCAAACGTCAAATCGTAATAGTTTCAGTATTTGTACTAGGACTCTTTTTGTGGAGATCTATTACTGAGTTTACGCACTCGGGAACTGAAAAGCTAATGACTAGCTTCGTGTTTGATGAGAGCGTTTTTCCAAGTGCTTGGTATTTCTCATACATGAGAACGTTCAATATTAAAGAGCTGGAAGAGCGACAAAAAATGAAAGGCGGCCTTCTAGATACAGTATTGGCCATAAAACTAGGAGTAATAGATAAGAAAACGGAAAATCGCCTATACGAACTTCTTGATATGCTCAGTTACAAAGGTCTTGAATTTGATTCGTTGGCTGAGAAAAAATGCCTTGTGGTCAGTGTATTGATTGTTACTAAAGACATTAGAGCTTTTGTTTATTTTGGGGAAAAATTAGAATCGCTCTCTGACGTATCAAGACGCAGTTGCAAAAATGCCATTAATAAGCAATTAGAGAAAAAAAGAAATAGCCTAACTGTAAATTATATTGAAAAAATTGAGAAAGTTTTAAATTCTCTAGAAAGACTTGAACTTGATATAGTTACAGGGAAAACCAAAAAAGAAGGTTCAAAACTATGAAGAAAAAATCGCTGGTTATTTGTTTCTTGTTACTAATTCAACCAATTTCTCCTTTAGTGAAATCTAGTGAAGTTGAAGCTGTGATAAGTGACTGGAAGAAAATGGCGGCTAGGTATAACGGAGAACTAACAGATCTATCTGATGCGTCTAAAACAGCAATAGTTTTGGGTAATATCGATTTTGCAATTAAGCCTTATTTAGTCGCTTATAACGGACCATTGAAAGAGAAGCTAGGTGTTAGTTCTATTTACCAAGTATTTTTAATTTACATCGATCCTGTAAATAAAAATAGAAGTATTGAAAAGGCAGATTTTTACCTTCAAATATTAAGAAAGGAATGGAGCGATCAAAAAGAGACTATTAAGGCCGAACAATTATATAAAGAGCTCAGTAAGTCGGGCTAAAGGTTGGCGATGAGCTTGCGAATTCCAACAACAATGCTTGAATAAAAGAAAAATTTGATTGTTGATTGATTAATAGTAGAGAAAAAGAACCATCTAAAGCCCGATCAGAAATGATTGGGTTTTTTACTTTTAGTGGCTTATTTTTTAGTTGCTAAGCGGAGCGTTGTTGCTGGATCATCGCTTCGAGCATTTCAGAAATAAACTTCTGCTTAGTTTTTGGCATCAATGTGATCTGTTCAATTTGTCGTTGCAGTGTTGAAACTGGTCCTCGTTTGTTATGACCCTTTTTATCGTCATTCCCTAACAACTCATCAATCGAGATCCCAAAGGTCTTCGCCAAAATAGGCAAGGTGGATGCCGGTACTCGCCTTCTTCCTGTTTCATAAGAATTGACCGTTTGCTGAGATGCTTCGATGATCTCAGCCATTTGAATTTGAGTAATATTCTGGGTTTTACGAAGCTGTGCGATCCGAGCGCCTAGCTGCTCAAAGAAGACCCGCTCATCTGACGAAATCGCCATATTTGATATCTCATGCAAATTAAGATTCTGCATATCATACCTCCTGTTTTTCATAACGAAGTTGACAATACGTCAAAACGAAGTATTATGCAAGCGAGTTATTTTGTTGTTTTAGGTATTGACACGATTTTAGGGGAATAGCGGAAATGGCACGAATAAACGATGATGTGATTGAACGTCTCAAAAATGAAGTCTCACTGGTTCGATTAATGGAGTCCCAGGGCTTTGAACTCAAAAAACATGGCAAAGGTTATATCTGTCATTGCCCATTCCATAATGATAAAACGCCATCTCTAGTGGTGACGCCATCCAAGAATCTATGGAATTGTTTGGGGGCTTGCGGCGAAGGTGGCAGTATTATTGATTGGGTAATCAAGCGCGAAGGAGTGTCATTTAGACGAGCCGTTGAAATCCTGCAACATGATATTGGACTCATCAGCGAGGTTCATCAGCCAGTCAAACAATCGACCACCAAACAATTACCTTCCTCTTTAGTCGCTGAAAAAGATGAGCAACAAGCGTTAAAACACGTTATTGACTTTTACCATGAAACCTTAAAACATTGTTCTGATGCAACTGATTACCTTGAATCAAGAGGATTGAATCATCCTGAATTAATCAATACCTTCAAACTGGGGTTTGCTAATCGAACTTTAAGTTATCGCTTACCGGAAAAGAATCGAAAGGCAGGTTCTGAAATCAGAGGATTATTGCAAAGTGTCGGCATTCTCCGAAAAAGTGGCCATGAGCATTTTAATGGCTCAGTGGTTGTTCCGGTATTGAATGAAGATGGTCAAATCAAAGAAGTCTATGGCCGTAAGATTTTAGGGAATCGATTGAGGAAAGGAACAGCTCAACATCTTTACTTACCAGGTGAGCATCAAGGGGTATTTAATCTCTCTTCTTTAGCTGCTAATGAAGAAATGATTTTATGTGAATCCCTAATTGATGCCATGACCTTCTGGGTGAATGGTTTTAAGAATGTGACGAGTAGTTATGGTACGAATGGATTTACGGAAGAAATATTAAACGCCTTAATTAACCATGATATTAAGCGAGTGTTGATTGCTTATGACAGAGATGAAGCGGGGAATAATGCCGCTGAAAAGTTAGCGGAACAACTGAGCCAATACGACATTGATTGTTATCGAATTCTGTTCCCGAAGAATATGGACGCCAATGAATATGCCTTACAAATGAGTCCAGCGAGTAAAGCATTGGGATTGGTGATCCGTAAAGCTGAACCAATGTTGAAGGCCAAAGCGCGAGGTAAAACAAACCAAAGTAGCGAGGAGCTGGATTCGAGGAGCGAGGAAAAACAAGAGCAACCTTCTTCCTTAGCCGCTGAACTTCCTGAACCAATATCACAAGTCCAACCAAAAGCCCCGATTGAGATCGATGCACAAATTAACGAGCGTGAGATCAAAATGATGTTTGGTGATCGCCATTATCGAGTTAGAGGCTTAAGTAAAAACCTGACCTATGATCAACTCAAAGTGAATGTGATGGTTAACCAAGGTGACTTGCTGCATGTTGATACCTTGGAACTGTATAACGCCAAACAACGACAAACCTTTATTAAAATTGCTGCGAGTGAATTAACCATTGATCCCAATGTGATTAAGAAAGATTTAGGTAAGGTTCTGCTAAAACTCGAAGCCCTACAAGACGATCAGATTGAGAATGGCAAGAAAGAAACTGATAAATCGATTGAGCTAAATGAACAAGAAAAATCCGAAGCGTTGGAACTACTCAACGATAAAAATCTATTGCAACGGATCTTAAATGACTTTAATGAGTGCGGAGTGGTGGGAGAAGAAACCAATAAACTGGTGGGTTATCTCGCCAGCGTTAGCCGCAAATTAAATAAGCCATTAGCGATCATGGTTCAATCATCGAGCGCCGCCGGTAAAAGCAGTTTGATGGATGCGGTGCTTAATTTTATGCCCGAAGAAGAAAGAGTTCAATACTCAGCGATGACAGGTCAATCACTGTTCTACATGGGTGAAACTAATCTTAAAAATAAGATCCTGGCAATCGCTGAAGAGGAAGGTGTTTCGAGTGCGAGTTATGCGCTTAAACTTCTGCAGAGTGAAGGTGAAGTGACAATTGCCAGTACTGGAAAAAATGCCGTCACCGGTAATATGGAAACCCAAACCTATCATGTTGAAGGACCGGTGATGTTGTTCTTAACCACCACCGCGATTGATATTGATGAAGAATTATTAAACCGTTGCTTGGTGTTATCAGTGAATGAATCCGGTTTACAAACTGAAGCCATTCAAACCATACAACGCATGAACCAAACTCTCGATGGACTCCAACAAAGCGAAAAAAGAAATCAAATAGTAGATATCCACCGCAATGCCCAACGATTATTGAAGCCGCTGAGAGTGGTGAATCCGTATGCCGAATATTTAACCTTTAGAAGCGATAAAACCCGAACCCGTCGTGACCATGTGAAGTACTTAACTCTGATCCAAACCATTGCTTTATTGCATCAATATCAACGACTCATTAAAAGCATTGAGAGCAAAGGTCAAGTGATTGAATATGTGGAAGTGACGCTTGAAGATATCGAAACGGCCAATCATTTAAGTCATGAAACGCTTGGAAAATCCCTCGATGAATTACCACCACAGACTCGAAAATTACTCTCACTGATTAATGATTACGTCAAAGTGCAATGCCAGGCACAAGGGATTGAAAAAACTGATTTCCGTTTTAGTCGCCGAGCAATCAGAGAGGTGACTGGCTGGAGTGACGGCCAATTAAAAATTCATTGTAGCCGTTTGGAAGAGATGGAATATTTATTAGTTGAACGTGGTGGCCGAGGTAAATTGATCGAGTACGAACTACTTTATGACGGTGAATTAAATGCTGGGCGTCACTTAATGGGCTTGATCGATATCGAAACTCTCAAGAAAAACTATCAGTACGGTGTTCAAAAGTTAGGGCAAAACGTGCAAAAGATAGCCCCAAGTCAGGGTCAAGTAAGGCCCAAGTTAGCCCCAAGTCAGACTAAGCAAATCAAGCCGAAGGTCAATGGACATGAGGTAAACGGGGATTTGTTCAATGAGGTAAATGAAAATGAACAACAGACCACCGAAAAAAAACCGCCTCAAAAGATTAAAGCGGTGTCGTAGTTATGCCAAAGAAAGGAACGACATTACCTAAAAAATCCTACGGCGATATTAACGATCCAAACGGCTTTGCCGCCTTCCGAGAAAGATATTTAGAATGGATGGGCATTAGAAATTACTCCGCGAAAAGCGCTGAGTCACGAGAGCTCTACATTAATTATTTTATTAAATGGTGTGAGGAAAGAGGACTGACTCAACCTTGTGAAATCACCAAACAAATCATGGAACGATACCAACGATATTTATATCACTACCGAAAAGAAAATGGCGAACCGTTATCGTTTCAATCACAATATTCACGATTAGGCGCGCTCCGTGCTTACTTTAAATATCTGAGTAAACAAAATTATATTCTTTATAATCCGGCTGCGGATATCGAATTACCCAAGCTTGAAAAACGATTACCTAAACACGTTCTCACCATTGAAGAAATGGAGATCATCCTCGATGTACCCAATCTCAATAATGCCACCGGCATTCGTGATAGAGCCATTATCGAAGTGTTTTACTCCACCGGTATCAGACGAATGGAACTCATCAATTTACGCCTGTATGACCTCGATAGAGAGCGCGGCACCTTAATGGTCAGACTCGGCAAAGGCAAGAAAGACAGAATGGTTCCCATCGGCCAGAGAGCCATTGATTGGTGTGATAAATATCTGCTGGAAACCAGACCACAACTTTACACCGGTGCTGATAGTGAAACCTTATTCCTGACTCATTTAGGCGAATCATTTACTCCTGCTAGAATGAGCCAACTAGCGCGAACCGTTATAAACAAAGCCGATATTGGTAAAACCGGCAGTTGCCATTTGTTCCGCCATACGATGGCCACGGTGATGCTGGAAAATGGCGCGGATATCCGATATATCCAGGAAATGTTAGGTCATGCCAAAATTGATACGACTCAGATCTATACTCAGGTATCAATTAGACGATTGAAAGAAGTTCATGATCTAACCCATCCAGCAAAGTCTAGAAAATCAGATGATGAGAGTGAAGACGAAACAGAAAATGACGATTAAAAATGATTACTCATAAACGTCTTTGCGGTGGGCGGCACGTAAGACTAAAACGACCAGTCTGTCATCTTCAATATTACAAACAAGGCGATAGTCCCGAATGCGATAACGCCATAAACCCGCCAGATTACGAGCGAGTGGTTTACCAAAACGGCGGGGATCTTCATCAGTGGCGATCCGCTCACGAAGATATTTTAAGATCTCACTCTGGGCTTGTTTATCCAGTTTGCGAAGTTCTTTAGCAGCCGCATCATCAAACTCAATGAGCCAGGTCAAGATCTTGCTCCATCTCGTCTAAAGTCCAGCGTTTGCCGGGGTTCTCAAGACGATCGATGGCGAGATATTTATCTTCCATCTCGTCCAAATGCTCAAGGATCGCTTCCTTGGCATAGAAGGTCTTAGTTCGGCCCGTTTTAGCGGCCAAAGAGGAGAGTCGGTTCTCAATCTCTTCTGATAATCGAATAGCTAACATGATGAATACTCTTTGATATACGTATAATACGTGTATAGCATAACATGGATGGCTTTGAAATGTCACCGGCGAAAGAATGCCCGTGACGAGCCGCGATTAACATCCGTCAACCTTTAGCCGCGAATTCAGATCGCAACCCCACCGCCAGCCATTAGACTTGCAAATAGCGCAAGACAAATACCTTGCTACATCGAGGAAACTCGACGCAAGATCGCAACCTCTCCGTTTGTCATTCAGCTTGCAAAAAAAGACCGCAAGCTAAACGCCAAACTACCCTTGATAACCATCAAACAAGCATCGCTCTCGCTTCAGGCTTTTAAAGATTAAAACATCATCGCTGTCGCTCACAGGCGGGAAGTATGTTGAAGGTGTGTCATTCCATCCTGACAGTTCCGAGTGTGTTGAACGAACGACAGGCCAATAATGCTGGTGATTGTAGTAAAAACTTTTATGTCACAGTCCTTGCAAAAAAGCCGCAAGGCCAGCGCCAAAAAACTGTTTACGCCAATGCACGGTCCACCTCTCCCGCTCCTCCCCCACCCGCCAATTCCGCCTGCCCATGGATTAGGTGGGGGAGTGTGGTTATCGTTCTGTTGTTAAATCAGGTTGGTTATGTGCGGCAAAAATTATGCGGAAATTGGCGGTCGGATGTCGTAGCGGGAAATTCCGGCCAAGGCCGGAACCAAACAAAAATCAAATTCAAAAGAAGCGGCTAAAGGCGCTTCGCTAAAACCCTCCTAACAACCAGGTTCCTCACTTGCCGGAACGTCCGTGGCTGCTTGCTTACACTTCCCATTTTAGCAACGTGCTCAACCTATCAAGGGTAAAATGAACCGCACAAAAAGACGTGCGGCCCTTGACAGGCCTGCGCGCGCCGCTAGTGGAAAGTGAAATCAATCATCCACTAGGAGCTTAAAAAATGAAATTACAAAACAACACAATAGAACTCAATGAGCACATGAAAATGGTGTTTACTGAATTAATGGTGGAGCAAAACAAGCCCTCAAAAAAGCGCAATTATTTTTACGTCAAATTATTAGAGCAAGAATTAGGCTTTGAATTAGCGTGTGTGCTTCAGGACAAAGGTCGCCACTTTACCTAGTGGCTTGGCTTTTTATTTTAGCGGCTAAAGAAAATAAAGCTTTACTTCAAAAGGCGCGTCTGGGAAAATTTTTACATTGTCGGGTCTGTGTCCCGAAACTTGCTCTTTAAGTCGTTGATGCATTAGGAAAAAACGGGTTCGGTTACGATTGTTACGTCAGGCTATCCTGATGCACCAGTGGGGAGAGTCCTGCCATAACTTCTGATGTAGTAGCAGGTGCTGCAGTAGGGACTGTTGAGAATTTAGTCGCAAACAAAATTTGGGTTGGTAAGAATGGTCAAATTTTTGTTAATCAAAGTAATTTTCATGGTAATCAACATACTGGAAGTAAAGTTTTACAAATGGCCGACGCGAAGGCTCTGGCTAAAGCTCTAGGTGTGCCTTTAGCTGGTTTGTCAGCAGTCCTTCGAGTCATGGATACTCCTGCTAACTTGGAACAAATTAGACAAAGTGGTGGTTCTGAACGCGATGTAATGTTTGAAAAAATTGACACTGGAGTTGACCTTACAGTAATAGCTATTGGTGTCTTCGGTGGTGGAGAAGCTTTTGTTGGAGCCTTAGTTTATACCGGAGCCGATTATTTGACAGGTGGTAATCTTTCAAAGGCTGTTGATGGCTCAGCGCGAGAGTTAGCAAAAACACCGGAGAAACTGAGACAAAATGTTATCAAAGTTGACAATAAAGTTAGAAATACTTGGATGGATAGTTTTATAAGGAGTTTTATGCACGATGATTCTAATGTAGCGCGGTAAGATGGATAGAATATTACAGATGATATGCCGAAGCCATGTCGTAGTTAAATATATGGCTCATCATAAAAAAGAAGAGCGTTTTTTTCCAATTATATTTATTTCTCTCTGGTTAACTATAGTTAGCCAAAGTGTTTTTTATCTGATTTATACAAGGTTACCTAATTATGATGGCCATTTTGCTTTTGGAGATCAAAAATCTAAGATAATAATAGGAATAATGTTTTTTGTTATTATTGCTTTTTTGTCATGGGTAACAAATAATCCAACTCGTTATAATCAAGCAGAAAAATGGTTTAACTCCAAAAGTTCGAATAATAAGTCATTTGTTATTATTGTTTCGGCTTGTGTTATATGGTCTGTTTTTTTTGCAGTACTAATTTGGATGTTGATTGAAATGTAACATCAATGGTTAAGCAAAAGAAAAAATTTGATGGTTGATTGATTAATAGTCGAGAAAAAGAACCACCGAAAGCCCAATCACAAATGATTGGGCTTTGTTGTTTTTAGAGGCTTATTTTTTTAGTTGCTTATCCTGCCTTCTTAGCCGTGTGATTGGTAGCGGTTTGGCTTTGAGAGCGTTGAACCATTCGCCTAGCTTGATGCTTCAAAATTAATCCATCTAAGACTTCTAGTGCGGTTTTCCGCTCATCTTCATCAAATTGTTGAACCGCTTCAAATTGCAATTTCAACTCATCACTGGGACCACGTTCGTCCGCTTCAAATAGGAGCCAATCGGTGCTGGCCGTCAATGCAATCGCCAGTTTCTTAATGATCTCAAGGGTTGGTTGAGCGGCTCCTGACTCATAGCGTTGGATCTGAGTCAGATGAACTTCTGATAGTTCTGCCAAGCCTTGTTGGGTTAATCCCCGCTCTTTTCGTAGTTGCCCAAGTCTCTCTGAAAACGCCATATTCTGTACTTCGTATGATTGATATGCGTTCACTATAACCTCCTATTTCTGATTAGCTGCTTGCAATATACCTCAATAGCTGTTTAAAATACAGCTAAATAGCTTCTTGACAGGTTTTAGGGGAAATCACCATATGGCCAGAATAAAACAAGAAATCATCGAAAAACTAAAAAATGAAGTCTCACTGGTTCGATTAATGGAGTCCCAGGGTTTTGAATTGAAAAAACATGGCAAAGATTATGTGTGCCGTTGTCCGTTCCATAATGATAAAACGCCGTCTTTAGTGGTGACGGCATCTAAGAACCTCTGGAATTGTTTAGGTGCTTGCGGTGAAGGTGGCAGTATTATTGATTGGGTGATTAAGCGGGAAGGTGTTTCATTTAGACGAGCGGTGGAAATCCTGCAACATGACATTGGGTTAATCAGTGAGGCTCATCAACCGGTCAAACAATCGACTACCAAACAAGTCAGTTCTTCCTTAGTCGCTGAAAAGGACGAGCAGCAAGCGCTAAAACGGGTGATTGATTTTTACCATGAAACCTTAAAGCAATGTTCTGATGCGACCGATTATCTAGAAAGCCGTGGACTGAATCATCCGGAGTTAATCAATACCTTTAAACTCGGCTTTGCCAATCGAACCTTAAGTTATCGATTGCCAGAGAAGAATCGAAAGGCGGGTTCAGAGATTCGAGGATTATTGCAGTCTGTCGGTATCTTGCGAAAAAGTGGCCATGAGCATTTTAATGGCTCGGTGGTGGTTCCAGTGTTGGATGAAAATAATCAAATTAAAGAAGTTTATGGCCGTAAGATTTTAGGTAATCGACTCAGGAAAGGAACCGCTCAACATCTGTACTTACCTGGAGAACATCAAGGCGTTTGGAATATTCCCTCATTAGTTGCTAATGAAGAAATTATCTTGTGTGAATCCTTGATTGATGCGATGACTTTCTGGGTGAATGGATTTAAGAATGTAACGAGTAGTTATGGGACTAATGGTTTTACCGAGAAATTATTAAACGCCTTAATCAATCATGGTATTAAACGAGTATTAATTGCTTATGACCGTGACGAGGCTGGCAATGTGGCTGCTGATAAATTGGCAGATGATTTAAAGCAGCATGACATCAATTGTTATCGAGTCCTGTTCCCAAAGAATATGGATGCCAATGAATATGCCTTACAAATGAGTCCTGCCAGTAAAGCATTGGGATTAGTGATTAGAAAAGCTGAGCCGATGTTAAAAGCTAAAGCCCGAAAGTTAGTTGAGATAAAATCAAAAGATGTTAATCAGAAGGAAGAAAAATCACATCCTTCTTTAGCCGCTAAATTGTCTGAACCAACCTCACAAGCGCAACCCAAAGCCCCGATTGAAATCGATGCACAAATCAATGACCGTGAGATCAAAATGATGTTTGGTGACAGGCATTATCGGGTTAGAGGACTGAGTAAAAACTTAACCTATGACCAATTGAAAGTGAATGTGATGGTGAACCAGAGAGACTTATTACACGTTGATACGTTGGAACTTTACAACGCCAAACAGCGGCAGACGTTCATTAAAATTGCGGCCAGCGAATTAACCCTCGATCCGAATATCATTAAAAAAGATTTAGGAAAGGTATTGCTCAAACTCGAAGCCCTGCAGGATGATCAAATCGAGAATGGCAAAAAAGAAATGGATAAACCGATTGAGCTAAGCGAACAAGAAAAATCAGAAGCAATGGCTTTACTCAAAGATGAAAATCTAACCGCTCGGATCATCGAAGACTTTAATCAATGCGGCATTGTGGGTGAGCAAACCAATTTACTCATGGGCTATTTAGCAGCAGTCTCTCGAAAGCTTGATAAGCCCTTGGCCATCATCATTCAATCCACTTCAGCCGCCGGTAAAAGTAGTTTAATGGATGCGGTGTTAGCCATGTTCCCACCCGAAGAAAGAGTCCAATACTCAGCCATGACCGGACAAAGTTTATTTTATATGGGCGAGACCAGGCTCAAAAATAAGATCCTCGCCATCAGTGAAGAAGAAGGCGTTGAGCAAGCCAGTTATGCGCTTAAACTCCTACAAAGTGAGGGTGAAGTCACGATTGCCAGTACCGGTAAAAATGCCACAACCGGCAATTTAGAAACCCAGGAATACCATGTAGAAGGGCCGGTGATGTTGTTCTTAACCACCACCGCGATTGATATTGATGAAGAGTTACTCAATCGCTGTTTGGTATTAACCGTGAATGAATCCGGTGAACAAACCGAAGCCATTCAGAAAAGACAACGAACCAGCCAAACCCTTGATGGGTTACTCATTAACGAAAACAAAAAACATAAAGTGGCAATCCATCAAAATGCACAGCGATTATTACGCCCCTTAAAAGTGGTGAATTCCTTCGCTGAACAACTCACCTTCAGGAGTGACCAAACGCGAACGCGAAGAGATCACATGAAATATTTAACACTCATCCAATCGATTGCTTATCTGCATCAATACCAGCGAGAAGTTAAATCAGTGGAACAAAACGGGCACCGAATTGAATACATTGAAGTGACGATTGAGGACATTAAAACAGCCAATCAATTGGCTCATGAAGTCCTGGGAAGAACCCTTGATGAGTTACCACCACAAACCCGAAAGTTATTAGGTTTACTCTGCGAGCATGTTCAAACTGAATCAAAAACAAAAGGCATGGAAATTACCGACTACCGTTTTAGTCGCAAAGATATCCGACAAGTCACCGGTTGGGGATTGACTCAAGTAGCCGTTCATTGCCAACGACTAGAAGCGATGGAATATCTGATGGCTCACAGTGGTAAACGTGGCCAATCGATGAAGTATGAACTCTGTTATGACGGCCAGGGAAATGAAGGCGATAAGTTTATGTTAGGACTGATTGAAGTGGATAAATTAACCTATGATGAAAAGTTATCGGGGTTAGATGAAAGCCTATCGGGGTCAAATCGGCCTCAAATCGGTGGGAGATCGGGGCCAAATCGGGGGAGTAAAAAGGCCATCAAACCCAATGAAAATAAGGCTTCGAAAGTTATTGAGTTAGACGAGCATCAAAAATCACTGTTCCCGATGCAAAATAGTGATGCATCGTACCTTGATATACCTGCATTCATCGAGAACTAAGATGCCAAAGAAAGGCACCACATTACCCAAAAAATCCTATGGCGATTTAAGCGATCCAAACGGATTCGCTGCCTTCCGGATGCGATACCTGGAATGGATGGGTGTTAGAAATTACTCGCATAAAAGTGTTGAGTCACGAGAGCTTTACATTAATTATTTTATCAAATGGTGCGAGGAAAGAGGGCTGACTCAACCTTGCGAAATTACCAAACAAATCATGGAGCGATACCAGCGATACCTTTACCACTACCGAAAAGAAAACGGTGAACCGTTATCGTTTCAATCACAGCATTCCAGATTAGGCGCACTCCGGGCTTACTTCAAATACCTGAGTAAACAAAACTACATCCTCTACAATCCTGCGGCGGATATTGAATTACCCAAACTCGAAAAACGATTGCCGAAACACGTTCTGACGATTGAGGAAATGGAACTCATTCTCGATGTGCCTAACTTAAGTAGTGCCACTGGAATACGCGACAGAGCCATTATCGAAGTGTTTTACTCAACAGGCATAAGACGAATGGAGTTAATCAATTTACGACTCTATGATCTCGATAGAGAGCGAGGCACGCTCATGGTCAGACTCGGCAAAGGCAAAAAAGATCGCATGGTGCCGATTGGCCAACGAGCGATTGATTGGTGTGATAAATACCTCACTGAAACCCGACCACAACTCTACACCGGCGCGGACAGTGAAACCCTATTCCTAACTCATTTAGGCGAATCATTTACGCCTGCCAGAATGAGCCAATTAGCACGAACCGTCATCAACAAAGCCGACATCGGTAAAAGCGGTAGTTGCCATTTGTTCCGTCATACCATGGCCACAGTGATGCTAGAGAACGGTGCCGACATCCGGTATATTCAGGAAATGCTCGGCCATGCCAAAATTGATACGACACAAATTTACACGCAGGTATCAATCCGGCGACTCAAAGAAGTGCATGATTTAACGCATCCAGCCAAATCATCAAGAGATGATGACGAAAATGAAGAGTGACAAAATGGATTATCGCGCCTATACTAGTCAATACAAATGTATGTACAGAGGTCTGCATGAAGTTCGAGTGGGATGATAATAAGAATCAAATTAATATCCAAAAACATGGAATAGACTTCAATGATGCTATCGACATTTTTAACCATGTGATGTTGACGAGTGAAGACACCAGCGAGGCATACGGTGAAGCTCGTTGGGTATCAATTGGCTGGTTAAAAGCCTTGGTTGGCGTGATTGTATATACGGAGCAAATTGGCGATACGACTCGAATAATCTCGGCTCGAAAAGCCACTAAACGAGAGGTGCGGCGATATGAAGAAAGTCTCGAATACTGATTGGGAAAAGTTAGCCAATATGAAAGACGCTGAGATCGACACGAGCGATATTGCAGAGCTTGATGATGACTTTTTTAAGCGAGCAGAAATCAGAGTGCCGCCCAAAAAATCCGTCACAATGCGACTCGATGCTGATGTTTTAGAGTGGTATAAATCTCAAGGGCAAGGTTATCAAACTCGGATCAATAAATTACTGAGAAGCTACATGGATGCTCAATTGCACCATCATTAATCAAGAATGTCACCGGCGAAATAATGCCCGTGACGAGCCGCGATTAACATCCGTCAACCTTTAGCCGCGATCCCAGATCGCCATCCCACCGCCGCTTATTACGTTTGCAAAAAGACGCAAACCAAATAACCGGCTACATCGGGGAAACTCGATAGAATACCAATCCTCCCGCGTGTCACAGTGCTTGCAAAAAAGGCGCAAGCCCAGTGCCAAGCTACCATTGATAATTATCAAAAAACACTCGCTCTCGCTTCAGGCTTTTAAAGATTAAAACATCATCGCTGTCGCTCACAGGCGGGGAGTGTGTTGGAGGTTTATCATTCCATCATTAAGCATCCCAACGTGTTGAACACTCAGACAGGCCAATAATGCTGGTGTTTCTTGTTAAAACTTTATTGTCATTTTAGTTGCAAAAGAGCCGCAACTAAACCGCCAACAAACTTTTACCGCGAAACACGGTCCACCTCTCCCGCTCCTCCCCCACCCGCCAATTCCGCCTGCCCACGTATGAGAGTAGGGTGGTTGCGGTGAATTCAGTGTCCCAATCAGGTTGGTCATGTGCCGGAAATAATTAAGCGGAAATTGGCGGTCGGATGTCGTAGGGGAAATTCCGGCCAGGGCCGGAACCAATCAAAAAGACCAAACAAAAATCAAAAGAAGCAACTAAAGGCGCTTCGCTAAAACCCTCCTAACAACTAGGTTCCTCACTTGGCTGAACGTCCGTGGCTGCTTGCTTTAACTTCCCATTTTAGCAACGTGCTCAAAGCGTCAAGGGTAAATACACGGCGCAAAAAGACGCGCCGCCCTTGACGCTCCTGCGCGCGCCGCTAGTGGGAAGTGAAATCAATCATCCACTTAGAGGCATCAAATGAAACATGAAATTGAACTCAATGAACATCTCAAAATGGTTTATCGTGAATTGCAAAATGAGCAAAGCAAGCCGGTAAAAAAGCGTAATTACTTTTACATTAAACTGCTTGAGCAGGAATTAGGCTTTGAGCTTGCGTGTGTCATTCAGGATAAAGGTCGCCACTTTTTATAGTGGCTTGGCTTTTTATTTAGCGGCTAAAGAAAATAAAGCTTTACTTCAAAAGGCGCGTCTGGGAAAATTTTTACCAGTCAGGGGTATAGCCTGAGAATTTGCTCTTTAAGTTGTTGATGCACTAGGAAAAAACAGGTTCGGTTACGATTGTTACGTCAGGCTATCCTGATGCACCAGTGGGGAGAGTCCTGCCATAACTTCT
>Ga0316205_10000699_pt1 | contig 53961 bp, 43 predicted proteins | sample 3monthpyrite_MG_FD_204941 | JGI IMG/M metagenome (GOLD analysis project Ga0316205, IMG submission 204941) | Microbial mat bacterial communities from mineral coupon in-situ incubated in ocean water Damariscotta River, Maine, United States -... | ecosystem: Environmental > Aquatic > Marine >...
TGGGTGTTTTTGGGTATTATCGTTATATTAAAGGAGATTATTTTAGTAAAAACTTGCCTTAATTTGAAGTTTTATTTTCAAAATTAAGATTGAATTGTATTCGATGAATAAATTGATAGTTGACGAAAATTTGTAAGGTTGCAAAATCCATATAGACATTAGGCTTTTTTGTTTTATAATATTTATGCTGTAAAAATTAACCTCGCAATCTGTCTAGTATTTCAGATTTAAATTCTTTTTCATTGATAAGAACGTTAAAAAAACTTTTAATGTATTCTTTAGCATTATCGAATTCTTTCTCGCTTTCAAACTGAGGTTTAAGACCATTGATAACTTTTAGCATTTTATCTTTGTTTTGAATATACTCCTGACGAACTTGTTCTATAGTAACAATATTTCTTTTAAACCCTCTGTAGATTCTTTGGGTAACTCTGGTGACATTGGATTTGCTGCTTATAGTTTCAGAAACAATAGAGTAACTTGCATTAACTAAACCAGACATATCAAAATCATAAGGAACAGGATAAATCTTTTTATCAATGAATATCAATTTGGAATTATGTTGTTCCAAATTTGAAAAATCTGTATTTCCTATCATATACTGAAAAAACTCACATCTAATAGAATTCAATTCTTCTTGAGCCAAAGGATGTATAGAGCGCTCTATTATTTTACCATTAAATTTTTTAGCAATTTTTTTATCATCTTCTACTAAAAACCCTTTTAATAAATGAGTTTTTTCTTTTTTCCCTCTTGGCTCAGTCAACTCAAGGTCTACAAATCTTGTTTTGAAATGATAAGGAGATATAATTTCGTAAAGCTTATATGCCATATATTCCTTTACTACATTATCATTCCTATCTCTTTCCAATAAACAAGGAACTACTAGTTTTAATTTCTTGTGACCATCAAATTTGGTGTCCTTATAACTTTTCTTTTTAATACTAATTTTTACAGGTACAAAATAGCAATTGGCTCTTCTGAAATTCCCTCTTGCTCTTAAATCTAAATCAAGGGAAGTCCATGTAGCATCATCGTTTTGATACGATAGTTCAGATGCAATATAAGTGCTATCATTGGTTTCTTTTTTTAATTCTTTATTTGAATATTTTAATTTTATTGGAAGAGATTTTTCTTCATCAAATAAGCCTAAAATTGTCTCACTGGAATTTGCTTCAGCAGAATTTTGAGCATAAATTGCAAGTGGTACGTTCACAAGAAAGATAAGGAGCGCACAAATAATTTGCTTATTCATAATATTGTGTCTATTTTAACAAATATAACATTTTATATTCCTAACAATGAAACAGTATGTTGCGATAATTAATTATCGAACTTTAATTGCTATTACAATATCAATCTTAACACCTGTAATTGCTTATCAGTATAACATAAATTACAATATTGACTTAACGCTAATTAGCATTGCCATTGTGTTCCCATTAGTGTTTACTATAAGAAGTTCATTTAGAAGAAGAGAAAAAGCTTTGGAACATTTAAGTCAGTTTAGAGGTTCTATGAAAACTGTGCACTACTTTTTTCTAAGTACACCAGCATTAAGTGCCGAGAAGCAGCAAGAAATCACTGATGTTTTGGAGGAAATTAGTGAAAAAACTGTTGACCACCTTAGTAAAGATGACCATAATACAGAAGATCTTGATGTCATTTTGAATAAGGTATATTTGTTTATTATGGATAATCAAAATGAGTTACCAAAAAGCGTTAAAGATAAAGTGATTAGGTTTATGCATGATATGCATGAATCAATAGAAAATTTGCTTGCAATACATACACATAGGACACCAATAAGTTTAAAAGCTTACTGTCTAATATTTATATATATATTTCCTTTGATATATACGCCAACTATCATTAACAAAGTTGGATTGGACACTACAATTTGGATTACTTATTTTGTAGTAATCTTGAGTCAGTTTATCCTTATTTCTCTTTATAACATCCAAGATCATATGGAATATCCTTTTGATGAAGAAGGATTGGACGACATTAATTTAAAGAATTTTAAAATTAATAGATAGTAGGTTTTAGAAAATATATAAACCCTAATAAATATATATTTAGATTTTTCTAATTAAAAAATTACCCTATAATTTTAATTTTGTGGAGACTATGACAATCTTCTCATTATTTTTGTTGGTAGTAAAAAATAAAAATAATTCGCCACCATCTTTTATTTTAAATTTTGTCCTTATTTGAGCAACTGTTTCTGAAAAATTTCTCGTAGTAATATTTGCCTTTCCTTTTGAAAACTTTTTAGTGATTTCCTTTTTTGAATATGGTAGCACTTCAACTATTTCAAAACACCTACCAGGAAATTTAATGTGTTTTTTTGATGTGTATAAATGCGAGTGTTTATGAAGCTTGTCAACATTTAATGCATTTGGAATTGTATTAAAAGCTCCAGCTTTCATTATTGCACTATTAGGCTCGTATAAATAGTCTTTTGGTAAGCTATAACTAATATCATTATTTTTTTCTTCTATCAAAGAAAATTCAAATTGCTGATTTTCATTTCGCTTGATATTTATGGTCTTTACTTTGACTTCATTATTATAACCTTGTTCAATTAAAAAAAGTAATTCTTTGACATTATTTTCAAAAGCGACAATATGAATTTCCTTGACCCATTTTAATTCATTCAATCCAATTGAAATATCCAACATTGGTGAGGCCTTTATCAAAATAGTGCTAGAATGTTCGAGTAATAAATCTAAATGTTCAGTAACATCTGGAAAACAATCTTTTAAGTAGAAAACCTTTCCTTTACTATCATGTCTTCTGGAAGGATCCATATAAATACAGTCGAATTTTGCTTTTGAATTTTTCAAATGCTCAATCCCATTTCCAGATATTGATTTTATATTGTCAACTTCTAGTTTTTTGAAATTATGAGTTACAATTTCAGCAAGATTAGTATCAACCTCACAATGAGTAACTTTTTCAAATTGTTTAGAAAAATAATAAGCATCAACTCCAAAGCCACCAGTTAAGTCAATTATTGATTTACCTTTAACTAAAGTCGATTTATATTCAGCAGTAACTTCAGAAGATGTTTGTTCAATATTCAACTTATTCGGATAATAAATAGCTTTAGTATTAAACCAGGTTGGAAGCTTCAACTTACACTTGTTTTTGGCTTCAATTTGCTCTACAAGTTCTTTAATGTCAACCTCTTTATAATTAGATTTACTTAGTAGCAATGAAACGATGTTAGAACCTAAATGTGAATTTATAAAATTCTGATTAGCAGTATTTAATATAAGTTTGTTCAAACTAATACTATATATCTTTGGTAAGCTGTTTAACTATTTTATTTTCGGCAAGAAACTCTTTCAATATCACTTTTAATGCAGTATAAGATGGAACTGCTACTATCATTCCAATAACACCAAAAATGAGTCCTCCAATAATAATAACAAGGAATATTTCCAAAGGATGTGATTTTACACTTTTTGAAAAAATAAATGGCTGACTGAAAAAATTATCAACCAATTGACCAATAATAAATCCAATCATCACATAACTAGTTTTTGGTAAAATAACCTCACTAAAACTAGCTCCTAAATTGCTTGACATAGTTAATACAATCATTAAAAACCCACCAATTAATGGTCCAACATATGGAATGAGATTTAGCAAAGCACACAAAAAGGCGATCACAACAGCATTTTTAATTCCGAAGATTAATAAAACAATTGTATATATAATAAACAAGATTAGTATTTGAAAAATAAGACCAACAAAATAACGAGATAGCAAATCTTTGATTTTATCAAATGACTTTTTTGAACGCGTTTCTTTTCCATCAGGAACCAAAACCATTATACCTTGTTCTAAAAGTTGGTTGTCTTTAAGTAGGAAGAATGCAATAAAAAGCACTGAAAACAAACCAATACTAAAACTTCCAAAGCCACTAATAACAGAGTTTAGAAACTCTGGAATGACACTAAAATTTAATTTTGACAATAGTTCAGATTCCTTCAGAGACTTTTCGACATCAATATTATTAATAGCAAAGTATTCTGAGACTTGATAATATAAATCTTCAATGTTTGCTTGTAGTTGATCAATATTTAATAATGATAAATTATGCCCTTGCTCAACAATTAGAGGAATAAACATGCGTACTAAGCCAAATAATAAACCAATCATTATGAGCATGGTTACAACAACAGCAAATGTGTTTTTAAACTTTAGCTTCGTTTTTAAAAAACGTACAATGGGCAATCCAATCAGCGAAATTACTGCGGCTATTGCAATGTAAACAAGTACAGCTTGTATTTTGTATAAAAAATATAAGAATAAAAAAACACCAAGCACTATGGCTAGTGCTTTTAATATTCCGTTTGTAATGGTGTTAGAATTCATATCGTAAAGATATAAAACAGATTAGATTAATTGCTTAGTAATTTCGTAAAGCGCAATATTTGTAGCTTGTACTACATTCATACTACTATTTTGTCCATACATTGGAATGTGAATGACTGCATTGCATAGTTGTAAAACGTCTTCTGAAACTCCGAAATTTTCATCACCAACTATTAGTGAAATAGGTTGGTTAGTTGGAAAACTGAAGTTTTGAATGGATTTGCTTTCTGAGGTAATTTCTAAGGCAACTAGATAATGCCTTTTGTTTTTTAACTCAGCAACCACATCATTGATATCTTCTTGAGTTTCATATTTTACAACATTTTCAGTAGCTCTTGAAGTCTTTGCCATTTTTCTTCCCAAGGGAATGGATGAACCACAAAGTATAAGTTCCTTTACACCAAACGCATCACAAATTCTAAACAAACTACCTAAGTTTGGCGCATTAGTGACATTATCACATATTAGAGTAATTGGAAATGTTTTTTCCTGAAAATTAGTGTTGTAGTGGTTGAGCTGCAAAAATTGTTAAGTTGTTGATTTGTTTAGTTGGTTAGCATAAATTTATGATTCATAAATCGTTAATCGTAATTCTGAAATCGTATTAATTCTCAAAAGCATACTTAATAATATTAGCTCCCATTCTTAATGCTTTTTCTCTTACTGCTTCTGGGTCGTTATGTACTTCAGGATCTTCCCAACCATCTCCTAAATCAGACTCGTAAGTAAATAACAAAATCAAACGATCTTCATGAAAAATACCTAAGGCTTTTGGAGGCAAACCATCATGTTCATGGATTTTAGGCAAACCATCAGGAAACTTATAAGCAATACTAAATATTGGATGATTCGGAGGTATTTCTACTAACTCACTATTCGGAAATACTTTTTTTAGTTCTTTCTCAATATATGGCCGCATGCCATAGTTATCATCAATATGAATAAAACCACCAGAAACTAAATAGTTACGCATGTTTTCTGCATCATCTTCATCAAAAAAAACATTACCATGACCAGTCATGTGCAAAAATGGATACTGAAAAATATCGATGCTTCCAGCTTCAACAGCTTCAGGCTTTGGGTTTATTTTTGTGTTTATGTTAGCATTGCAATAAGCAATTAAATTAGGCAGCGCAGTAGGATTACTATACCAATCGCCTCCACCTTTATATTTCAGAATAGCAACCTCTTGAGCATTCAAGTTAAGTGAGAAAAGGTAAAATGCAAAAGCAAAAAAAAAGAATATTCGTCTCATATTATTCATTCACAAAGGCCACACTATGACAAGCTACAACAGCAGCAGTTTCAGTTCGTAATCTTGTGTTACCCAAAGTTACAGGAATAAAGTTGTGTTGCAAAGCCATTTTAATTTCTTTAACACTAAAGTCACCTTCTGGACCTATTAAAATGGTGATATCTTTATTTTGTTGTAGTTCAGCTTTTAATGATTTTCTATCAGTTTCCTCACAATGTGCAATATAGCGTTGCCCTTCAAAATCCGTATTTATAAATGAATTGAAAGAAGTTAATTCATTGATGGTTGGTAAGTAATATTGCAACGATTGTTTCATAGCTGATTGCAAAATCTTCTCAAAGCGATCCAGTTTGATTACTTTGCGTTCACTATGGTCGCATAGAATAGGAGTAATGGTATCAATGCCTATTTCTGTAGCCTTTTCTAAAAACCATTCAAAACGATCATTCATTTTTGTTGGAGCTACAGCAAGATGCAGCTTAAAATTTCTTTTTGACTGTTTAGTTGCGTTACTAATATTTGCTTGACATTTTTTAATATCTGCATTAATAATTTCAGCATCAAATAACCAACCATTTCCATTAGTGATGCTGAGAACATCACCAACAGATTTGCGCAGCACTTTTACAATGTGCCTGCTTTCCTCTTTACTAAATGTAAATGAGGAGGTGGTTTCTTGAATATCTGGATTATAAAATAATTGCATTATCGTTTACTTTCAACAACTCTAAGCACTTTTATTTCTGCAATACTTTTTTTGTCGTGTGTTTTCTTTATCACATAATACCATTGGTTGGACTCAACATTTACTGTGAAAACATCATCAATTTGATGATTGTCATTCATTACTTTTTGTTCAAATTCTGGCAGCATATCACCATAAGTTAACCAGCCAGAATCGCCACCACGCATTTTATTTTTATCCATGGAATATTGCATGACTAAATCTTTAAAAGGGATACCACGTCTGTGTTTTTTAATAATTTGTGGTCGTAATTTTTCAATACTACTTATTGAGAATTCTTTCCCATCAAGCATAATATAACTCACTCGATAGTATATGATTTCATTTTTCTCTAAAACTTTATAATGTATATTCTCACTTTCTTTTCTCACTACTTTATGTCCGCCATTTGGCAATTTCAATAATTCTTTTGAAAGTTTTGTTTTGTGTTTTTCTTCATTAAAGGTGATGATTTTGTTTTTTTTTCCATTTGTGGAGTTAATAAAGCGTTGTGCTTTCTCTATCGAGGTCACAGAATCTAATTCTTTTTGAAATCCTTTTTGGGCAGAGATGGTAAATGATAACGAAAATATAAGAATTAGTAACGAGTACTTTTGCATAAAATGTTGATTGATTATTACAATTGGCAAGAAACTAAAATTTAAAACTAAATATGAAAATGAATCGTAAGGTTATCAACAGAAATTTTAACAATTATATCTTTAGCCTTGCAGAAGCAGTGACATTTTGTTCAGCAAAATCACTTTCTAAAAACTTCAAGTAACCAACAATAGCAATCATTGCAGCATTGTCTGTAGTGTATTCAAACTTTGGCACATAGGTTTTCCAGCCAAACTTTTTTTCTCCAACCATCAATGCAGCTCGTATACCAGAGTTTGCAGAAACGCCGCCACCAATGGCAATTTGATTAATCCCAGTTTGTTTTGTGGCTAGTTTTAATTTATCAATTAAAATACCAATAATAGTATATTGAAGTGAAGCACAAATGTCATTGAGGTTCTCTTTTACAAAACCAGGATTCTTTTTGGTTTCTCTCTGTACAAAGTACAGCACAGCAGTTTTCAATCCTGAAAAACTAAAGTTTAGTCCATCAACTCTTGGCTTTGTAAACTGAAACGCTTTTGGATTTCCAAGTTGTGCACGCTTGTCAATTTCTGGTCCAGCAGGATATCCCAATCCTAGAGTTTTTCCAGATTTATCATAAGCTTCACCAACTGCATCATCAATGGTTTCTCCAATTACTTTCATTTCAAAATAACTCTCAACTTTCACAATTTGAGTATGTCCTCCAGAAATTGTCATTGCTAGAAACGGAAAACTTGGTTTTTCAAAGTATTCTTCCTCAATGAAATGTGCAAGAATATGTGCTTGCATGTGATTTACTTCAATTAAAGGAATATTAAGTCCATAAGCTAACGATTTTGCAAAGGAAGTTCCTACTAGCAGAGAACCCATTAAACCTGGACCTCTTGTAAAAGCAACAGCACTCAATTGTTCTTTAGTAATATTCGCCTCTTCTAAAGCTTGATGCACTACAGGTACAATATTTTGCTGATGTGCTCTTGAAGCCAATTCAGGAACAACTCCACCATAAGCTTCGTGTATTTTCTGGTTAGCTACAACATTGCTTAAAACTTTTCCGTTGTGAATTATCGAAGCCGCTGTGTCATCACAAGATGATTCAATTCCAAGAACAAAGATATTTTGTGAACTCATTAGTATATTTTAGGCACAATAATTGTTTAATTTGTTGAACAAGATGACGTCGAAATATGAGTATTCAACGTATATACAAAGAAATAAAAAAAATATTTGAGAACCTTGAAAACACACATATAAATTGATCCGTTTACAATACCAAATTATTAGATTTTTTACATTAATTTTATACCTTTAAAAGCATATCAAAAAAGTATTAAAAATAGCGTTAAAATTAGTTGCCATTTTGGTGCTCCTTTTCATCATTTTGGTGTTGGTTCTATCCATTCCTGCTGTTCAAAATAAACTTGGGAAATATGCAACAGAGCGCATTAATAATGACTTCGGGACAAATATAAATATTGAAAAAGTTGGCCTTCAATTTAATGGAGATGTTGAACTGAAGAATATTTATATTGAAGATTACAAACAAGACACTTTAGTAAATATTATTGAACTTAACACCTCAATATTAAGTTTTAAGAAAATATATGAGAATAAATTAACCTTTGGAGATGTTGATATTATAGGCATGACCTTAAGCATTAAGACCTATAAAAATGAAGAACAAACAAATTTAGATGTCTTTGTTGATAAATTAGACAATGATAATCCTAGCACCTCTGAAAATGTATTCTTATTATCATCCAGTGATATTTCAATAATCAATAGCAAATTTAAACTAATTGATGAAAATAAAGAAACGGTTGAAGTTCTTAATTTTTCTAATTTAAATATTAATGCAACCAACTTTTTAATACTTGGCCCAAAAGTTAGTGCTCGTATAAATCAGTTGGCTTTTAAGGATTCTAGAGGAGTTGAAATTAAAAAAATGACCACCAACTTTTCATATTCAAAAACATCAATGGTTTTTGATGATTTGCATATTAACACCACCAATTCAGAGCTCAATGGAGATTTGAAGTTTAAATATGATCGTGATGATTTACAGTTTTTTGAAGATAAAGTAGCTTTAATCGCCACCTTTAATGATTCAAAAATTGCACTTAATGAGCTAAACTTATTTTATAATGAGTTTGGTGTAAATGAAGTTGCAAGAATAAATGCAACACTCACAGGAACTCTAAATGATTTAACTGCAAATGACCTATATCTCACAACGTCAAGACAAACTATTATTGATGGTGATGTAAACTTTAAGAACCTTTTTAATAAAACGCCAGGAAATTTTGCGTTGGATGGTAAGTTTGATAATATTGCTTCAACCTATTCAGACTTAAAGTCTTTATTACCTAATGTGCTGGGAAATTCTATTCCATCAGTATTAGATAAATTCGGAAAATTCAATATCCAAGGCGAAACAAAAATAACTTCATCCAATATTGATGCTAATATAGATATTAATACTGGTTTAGGATATATTATTTCTAAGTTAGAGTTGCATAATATTAATGATATTGATAATGCCTCTTATGAAGGGAATATTGTATTTGATGAATTTTTAATAGGAACTCTTATCAATGACCCAAAAGTTGGAAGAGTATCATTAAATGTCAATGCAGACGGAAAAGGCTTCACTCTTGACAATCTTCATACACTTGTAGTAGGAACCATTTATGGTTTAAATTACAATGACTACTACTACTCAAATATTGATGTGAATGGAACCATTATGAATAAAGTTTTTAATGGTGATTTAAATACTGCCGAAGAAAACCTTGACTTTAAATTTAATGGATTAGTCGATTTTTCAAAAGCAGAAAATAACTATGACTTCACAGCAACAGTAAATCATGCTAATTTAAAAGCGTTGAATTTTGTCACTAAAGACAGCATTTCAACATTTAAAGGCTTAGTTTCCATGAAAATGAAAGGTACTAGTATTGACGATGCATACGGAAATATTACATTTAAAAATACACTGTACACAAACCAAAACGATGCATATTACTTTAAAGACTTTACAATAGCTTCAAGTTTCAATAATGCTGAAAGAACACTTTATGTAAATTCTCCTGATATTATTGAAGGCTTTATGATAGGCAAATTCAGCATCAATGATGTAGCAAAGCTTATCGAAAATTCATTAGGAAATATTTACACCAACTATAATCCACATTTAATAGCCAGCAATCAATATATCGACTTTAATTTTAAAGTTTATAATAAAATTGCAGAAGTGTTTTTTCCAGAATTAAAACTTGGAAGCAATACTTTTTTTAAAGGAAGAATTGAAAGTGATGCAAAAGAATTCAACTTAACATTTAAATCGCCCAAAATTAGTTTCGCTGAAAATTTCGCCAATAATATTGAATTGAGACTCAACAACAAAAACCCTCTGTATAATACTTTTATTGAAATTGATAGTGTAGACACTAAGTATTATGATATTTCAGAATTCAACCTTATTAACGTGACTTTAAATGACACACTATTTATAAGAACAGAATTTAAAGGAGGTAAAAAAAATAGAGATCAATTTGATTTAAACTTGTTTTATACCATTAATGAAGAAAACAAATCTGTTTTAGGGTTTAAAAATTCTAAAGTGATTTTTAAAGAAAACCAATGGTTTATTAATGAAAATCGAAATCAAAATAATAAAATTGTTTTTGACAGAACATTCAATAACATCAACATTAGAGATATTTTAATGACACATAATGAAGAGTCCATTAAACTATCAGGAATAGTGCAAGGAGATGATACAAAGAATATTAATTTGGATTTTCTAGATGTAGATCTTACCAAAGTGACACCAGATGTTGAAGACTTATTTTTAGAAGGAAATATAAATGGAATAGTTAACATAAAACAGCAAAATGGAAACTATATACCAGAATCTGACCTCACTGTTGATAATTTTAAAGTTAATGATATAGGTCTTGGTGATTTTAGAGCCAGTATTGTGGGCAATCAAACACTCACAAATTATGATGTGAATATTTCTTTAAAAGAAGATAGCAATCAATCACTTTCCATTGTTGGTAATTTAGATGTAGCTGGTAAAAATTCAAATATAGACCTAGAAGTTAATTTTAGTGATTTTATTTTAGAGCCTTTAAATCCATTTGGAGATGGTGTTATAACTGATATTAGAGGCTATATTTCAGGAAATGCAAGTGTTACAGGAAAAATGAATAGGCCACAAATAAATGGCAATCTAATTTTAGATGATGGTGGCTTGGCAATTCCATATTTAAATGTGAATTATGGTTTTGAAGATGAAACAGCAATCACATTAACTGGTCAAAGTTTCATTTTTGATAATGCCGAATTAACTGAGACTGAATATTTCTCAAAGGCAAATTTAAGTGGCAGAATTAATCATGTTAATTTTTCAAATTGGTCTCTCAATCTTGATATGAATTCAGATAGATTGTTGGTGCTTAACACTCAAGATAGCGAAGATGCCTTATATTTTGGTACAGCATTTGTTGACGGCAATATAAATATTGAAGGACCTACAAATCAACTTGTGATTAAAGCAGAAGTAAGCACAGAAGAAGGAACCGTATTCAAAATACCATTGAATGACGCTGAATCCTTAGGCGATAATTCATACATACATTTTTTAAGTCCTGAAGAAAAGGCTGCAAAGCTTAGAGGTGAGGTTATTATCTCTGAGGATATTTCTGGCTTGGAAATGGATTTTGACCTAACAGTAAACGAGAATGCAGAAATTGAAATTGTTATTGATAAAAATTCTGGAAGTACAATAAAAGGCAGAGGTAATGGAGGACTGTTAGCGCAAATAAATACGAACGGACGTTTTAATATATATGGTGACTTTATTGTAACAGAAGGAACATATAACTTTATTTATGGAGGAGTTATTCAAAAAGATTTTAGAGTTGTTCCAGGAGGAACATTAGTTTGGGAAGGTGATCCTTTGCAGGCTGAAATAAACATCGAAGCTATACATGACAATATCAATGCAAACCCATCAATTCTGTTGGATAATCCTATCAATCAAAGTATTCCAGTTGAAGTTAAAATTCACTTGACTGAAAAATTGGAACTACCAACATTAGATTTTGACTTATTGTTTCCAAATGTAAATTCAACTCTAAAATCTGAGCTTGAGTATCGTTTAAGTGATAAAGATACAAAACAGTTTCAAGCTTTATCATTATTGGCAACTGGTGCATTTAGATCCGAACTTAGTTTTGATTCACAAGATGCTCTTGGATTAGTATCAGGCCGTGTTACTACCATGCTTAATGAAATTATTTCATCAGAAAACGGAAAACTTGATGTTGGGCTTGACTTTCAGTTAGGTGAAAATAATCCAAACTATGTAACAGATAGTCGAGTTGGGGTGACATTATCAACAAAACTAAGTGACAGAGTACTAATTAATGGTAAAGTTGGTGTACCAATTGGTGGAGTTAATGAAACTGTCATTGCTGGTAACTTTGAGGTTGAAGTATTACTAAATGAAGATCGAACACTTTCCCTAAAATTCTTTAATAGAGAAAATAGTATTCAAAATTTTGGAGAACAAATAGGTTACACTCAAGGTTTAGGGTTATCATATAATGTAGAGTTTGATAATTTAAATGAACTCTTTAAAAAATTATTCAAAAAGAAAGAAAATCTCCTAGATAAAACTCCAAAAAAGAAAGGAAAAGGAGATGTAAATTCATTGTCTGAATACAATACTTTCAAGAAAAAAGACTCAACAAACGTCCAGGAATTCAATAATTAACAGGTGGCTTATTAAATAGTTATTAACGAAAACGTTTGAGTTTTTTGTTTTCGTTAAAATATGATGAAACTTAGCTTTTTTATAGTTTAAGTTTATTAGTTTTACTTTTCAAAGACTAAAAAATGTCCAAAGAAATCAAAAAAATAGGAGTAATGACCTCAGGTGGCGATGCTCCAGGAATGAACGCTGCAATAAGATCAGTTGTTCGTACTTGTGCTTACTATAATATTGAATGCGTTGGTATTTATAGAGGATATGACGGCATTATTGAAGGTGATTTTAAATCAATGAATGCACGAAGCGTTAAAGGTATAATTAACAAAGGAGGAACGATTTTAAAATCTGCACGATCTGACGAATTTAGAACAAAGGAAGGGCGCAAAAAAGCTTTTAATAGTTTAATTAAAGAAGGTGTTGATGCCTTGGTTACTATTGGTGGAGATGGAACTTTTACTGGAGCACTAATTTTCAACGAAGAATTTGATTTTCCAGTAATTGGAATTCCTGGAACTATTGATAATGATATTTTTGGCACAACCCATACACTCGGATTTGATACAGCCTTAAATACTGTAGTAGAAGCTATTGATAAAATTAGAGACACAGCAAGTTCACATAATCGCTTATTTTTTATTGAAGTTATGGGACGTGACGTAGGCCATATTGCATTAAATGCTGGAGTTGGAGCTGGAGCAGAAGAAGTGTTAATTCCTGAAGAGAATTTAGGTTTAGATAGACTTTTAGAGTCTCTAAATCGAAGTAAAAAATCTGGCAAATCATCAAGTATAGTTGTAGTTGCTGAAGGAGATAAGATTGGCAAAAATGTTTTCGAGTTAAAAGATTATGTTGACGAGAACATGTCTTATTATGATGTCCGTGTTTCTGTATTAGGGCATATGCAACGTGGAGGTAGTCCTTCGTGTTTTGATCGTGTTTTAGCAAGTAGAATGGGAGTGAAAGCTGTTGAAAGTCTACTGAATGGGAAAACCAATTTCATGGTAGGACTTATTAACAATTTAATGGAATTAACACCTTTAGAAAATGCAATTAAAGGAAAATCAAAAATAAATAAAGAATTATTACGAGTGTCAGATATAATGACAACATAAATTAAAGCAAAATATGTCAAAAGTAAAAATTGGAATTAATGGATTTGGTAGAATTGGTAGAATTGTTTTTAGAGCAACTTTGAACAGACCAGATGTTGATGTGGTAGCAATAAATGATTTGTTAGATGTTGAACATTTAGCTTATTTGTTGAAATATGACTCAGTTCATGGTCATTTTGACGGCAAAATTGAAGTTAATGATGGTCATCTTGTTGTTGATGGAAAAACAGTTAGAGTAACAGCAGAAAGAAATCCAAGAAATCTAAAATGGAATGAAGTTGGAGTTGACATTGTGGCAGAATGCACAGGTATTTTTACAACTTTAGAAACTGCAAATTATCATATAGAAGCAGGTGCTAAAAAAGTGGCTATTTCGGCACCTTCAATAGATGCTCCAATGTTTGTAATGGGAGTGAATCATGATAAGGTTAAGGCAGCTGATACTATAGTATCTAATGCATCATGTACTACAAATTGTTTAGCTCCTGTCGCTAAAGTTATTAATGATAATTTTGGTTTGAACGAAGGTTTAATGACCACTGTTCATGCAACGACAGCAACACAGCTTACTGTTGATGGCCCTTCTAAAAAAGATTATAGAGGAGGAAGAAGCGCTATGCTAAATATTATTCCGGCATCAACAGGTGCTGCAAAAGCAGTTGGTAAGGTAATACCTGAATTAAACGGAAAGTTAACTGGAATGGCATTTAGAGTACCTACAGCAGACGTTTCAGTTGTTGATTTAACTTTCAAAACAGAAAAAGAAACATCATTGGCAGAAATTAAAAAAGCATTTAAAAACGCATCTAAAGGCTCAATGAAAGGTGTTTTAGGTTATACAGATGAATTAGTTGTTTCTCAAGATTTTGTTGGAGATTCTCGTGCTAGTATCTTTGATGCTGAGGCTGCTATTGAATTAAATTCAAAATTTTTCAAGGTAGTTTCTTGGTATGACAATGAGTTTGGCTATTCTTCAAAATTGATTGATTTAATCGAATATATTCACGACCTCTAATCGTAAAATTTATAAGCGGCTAATCCTTATCTTTGATTAGCAGTTTTTTATGTGCAAAAAATAGTCTTATGATTTTTATAGTTGATAGTGGTTCTACAAAATGTGATTGGTTAGCCATAGACACCAATGGCATACAGTTATTAGAAAAACTACGTACAAAAGGTATGAATCCAGCTATTTTGAGTGAGAGTAAACTTTATAAAACTATAAAGAAGAATACTGTTCTTGACCAAATAAAAAAAGATGTGACACATATCTTTTTTTATGGTGCAGGATGTGGTACTGAAAAACCCAGACAGCTACTTGAAGATGTTCTACATGATTTCTTTCCAAATGCAGTAGCAGAAGTAAAAGAAGATACTTATGCCGCAGTTTATGCAACAGTAGGTGTTTCATTAGACCCTGCGGTTGTATGTATTTTAGGAACAGGTTCTAATTGCAGCTATTTTAACGGAACAAACTTAGAACAGCGAGTTAAATCCTTAGGGTTTTCAGTAATGGACGATGCTTCAGGTAATTATTTTGGCAGACAACTTGTTAGAGATTATTACTTTAACCACATGCCACAAAAATTAAAAGTGTCCTTCAAAGAGAAGTATAATATGGATTCAGATTTTATTAAATACAAGCTATACAAGCAACCCAATCCCAATGCCTATTTGGCTTCATTTGCTGAATTCATGTTCCTTAACAAGGATTCAGAATACGTTGTAAATCTGATAAAAAATGGCATTCGCTTATTTGCAAAAAATATGATAATGCAGTTTAATGATGTTCTCCAAACTGTTCCTGTTCATTTTGCTGGTTCTATAGCTTATTTTTCTCAAGATGAGATTAAAGAGGTTGGTGAAGAAATGGGTTTCAAAGTTGGTAATTTTGAACGTCGTCCTATTGAAGGATTGGTAAGTTATCACAGTAGCCATCTTTCTGAATAGATTAGTTAGTATGATATAACAAAAATTAGTTACCTTTAGATGGCATTGAAAAGTATCATTTTTTTGTTGAAGTAATAACTAACCATATATCATGCTAAATATTTTTAAGTTGCGAATTCTCTCGCATAAATTGCTGTTACTAGTTTTATTCCTTTTCATATTCAGTTTTTCTTTTCAGGGCAATGCTCAAAACATTCCGCTAAATCAAGAAAAACTAGTAATACTTCTTAATGAAGAACTATCTGGAGAATCGGCAAAGCGAAATTTAGAATTCATTTCTCGTCAGCACAGAATGAGAGGCTCAGAAGGCTATACAAATTCTGTAAACTTCATATCTGATAAGTTGAAAGATTATAATTTGGAAGGGATTGAAATGATAAAAATCCCAACTGATGGCAAAACCATGTATGGTACACAAAAAGCGCGATTAGCTTGGGATGTTCAATTTGCAGAACTGTGGGAGCAGAGTGAAGTAAATGGGAAATGGGTGAATTCTATAAAAATTGCAGACTGGGAATCTATTCCTCTCATAGTGGCACAAGATAGTCATAGTGGTAATATAGAGGCTGAATTAATTGATATAGGAAAGGGAAACTCAGAAAATGATTATGTAGGTAAAGATGTAAAAGGTAAATTAGTGTTAACATCACTACAGCCTGAATCTGTTGTGCCATTGGCAATCGAAAAATATGGTGCAGTTGGTATATTAAGTTATGCACAAAACCAAGTCACTGCATGGTATAAAGAAAATGACAACTTAATACGTTGGGGACATTTAGATTCCTTTTCTGAAACAAAGACCTTTGGGTTTATGCTGTCTTTAAAACAAGCTAGAGCATTTCAAAGCAGACTAGAATCTGGTGAAACAATCCAACTACATGCGAATATTAATGCAGGAAGACATGCTGGTTTTTATGATATTCTTACTGCGACTATTGAAGGCTCAGATGCTAATTTAAAGAATGAAGAAATAGCATTTTCATGTCATTTAGATCATCCACGTCCTGGCGCTAATGATAATGCAAGTGGCTGTGTTGCAATTCTAGAAGTAGCCCGAACACTTAAAAAACTCATTGATGAAGGTGAAATTAATAGGCCAAAACGAACGATTAGATTTATTTGGTCTCCAGAAATTGAAGGCACAACAGCATTGTTAAATTTTAAGCCAGAATTGGCAAAACGAATAAAAGCTAATATTCATATGGATATGGTTGGAGGTGGTCCAGAAACCAAAGCTATTTTCCATGTTTCTAAAAGCCCTCAAAGTGTACCAAATTTTGTTAATGATATTGCTGAATCGTTTGGAGAATTTCTAAACAAACAATCGGATGATTATGCTAGTGGTGTAAGTGTAGATTTTCCTATGGTTTCTGAAGAAGGAGGAAAAGAACCTTTACATGCAGTATTAGGCAATTTTCATATGGGAAGTGATTTTCAAGTATTTGCTGAAGGTTCGTTTTCTATTCCAGCCATCTATTTACACGATTGGCCAGATAGATATATTCATACAAATTACGATACACCTTCAAATATTGATCCAACCAAACTAAAACGTTCAAGCTTTATCGGAGCAGCTTCAGCTTATTTAATTGCAGATTTCAATAACAATAATGTAAATAATTTAATAGAATTACGAAAAAAGAGAATATTGAGACGTACTGCAGATTTATTGAGTTATTGTGAATTATTATCAAAAGAAGAACAAGAAAATGCTAAGTATCATTTCTGGAAGTATGAAATGGATTCTTTTATTTCCATTAAGTCATTTGCTTCAGTTTCAAACGAGCAAGAAAAAAATTATACTGACTTTATTTCTAGTTTGAAATCTTCAATTGGATTAGGAAAATCATTGACAATCATACATGATAAAACCAATAAGGTATATTCAAGGAATATGAATGTAAAGGGCCCTTTGTCTGTTTTTGGGTATAATTACTTTTTTGATCATTACGACGCAAACAAACCAACACCAAAAATCTATGGCTATCCTGGTTTAAAGGGCTCTGGAGGTGAGTATTCTTACGAAACACTAAATTTAGTTAATGGAAAGCGCACTGCGTTAGAGATAAGAAATCAATTGTCTGCAGAGTTTGGCCCTATCCCTTTTGAAATTGTCCTTGAGTATTTGGAAGCTCTTAAAAGTATAGGAATTATAAGATAAGCTAGTTATTCCTTTTTATAAACTTGGTTTTCCTGTTCTGCAACTCTGATGAAGGTTGTACGTTTTGTGAGTTCTTTAAGTCGTTGAGCACCAACATAAGTACAAGTACTTCGCAGTCCTCCAAGTATATCTTTAACTGTAGAATCAACGTCACCTCTATATGGGACTTCAACAGTTTTGCCTTCGCTTGCTCTATATTCTGCAACTCCTCCAACATGCTTTTCCATAGCAGTTTTAGAGCTCATTCCATAAAATTTCTTGTAAGAATAGCCATCTCGTTCAATTAATTCCCCACCGCTTTCATCATGTCCAGCAAGCATTCCTCCAAGCATTACAAAATCAGCTCCAGCACCAAAAGCTTTGGCGACATCACCAGGAATAATACAGCCTCCATCGCTTATTATTTGTCCGCCTAAACCATGAGCAGCATCTGCACATTCAATAATTGCTGATAATTGCGGATAACCAACTCCAGTTTTTACGCGAGTTGTACAAACACTTCCCGGACCAATGCCAACTTTTACAATATCTGCTCCTGACAGTAACAATTCTTCAACCATTTCACCAGTAACAACATTCCCAGCAATGATAACTTTATCAGGATATTTCTCACGTGTTTGTTTTACAAAATCTGTAAAATATTCGCTGTAGCCATTCGCCACATCAATGCAAATAAATTTATACTGCGGATTGAACTCAAAAATAGATGCCAATTTTTCTGAATCTTGTTTACTTATTCCTGTGCTTATAGCAACATAATTCTCTACTTTATCTGGAGCATTTGATGAAAACACATTCCAATCTGTTAAAGAATAATGCTTGTGAATAGCAGTGAAAAGATTGTGTTTAGATAATGCAATTGCCATTTCAAAAGTCCCAACAGTATCCATGTTCGCAGCCATTACAGGAATACCCTTCCAAATAAAATCGCTATGCATAAACTTAAAATCACGATTAAGATTTACTTGAGCCCTACTTTTTAAGGTAGATCTTTTTGGACGAATCATTACATCTTTAAAGCCTAACTTGATATCATATTCAATTCGCATAATCAGAATAATTTGGTTACTATCAAATTTAAGAATTATTCAACTATGCGTTATGATTAGTTATTAACATCTTTTGAATGTTAGTTCAAATTGAAATATATTGTGGTTTGAGTTTTTTAATTATATTCTCGCTAACCAACCATTTAATTCTTTTTCAATGAAAAATATATTTAAAAAATCAATTTTAGTAATAACTATTGCTGCATTTAATTTAGTCGTTGCTCAGCAATCTTCAGACAGTAAATTATTAACTATTGATCGCATTTATAATTCAAATGAGTTTTCTCAGGAATATGAACGACCAATGCAATGGATTGAAAATGGAGAGGCCTACATCATTATTGAAAAATCTAGCACTATTAATGATGCAGATGAATTGATTAAATATAGCACAGCAAAACAAGAAAAAAGCACATTCATTTCTGCTGAATCTTTACAAGTAAATAGCAAACCATTACATATAAGCAGCTTTACCTTATCTGAAGATGGCACAAAAGTTTTATTTTTTAATAATACAAGTCGGGTTTGGCGTTCATACACAAAAGGAGACTATTGGGTTTATGATTTTAGTACAAATAATTTAAAACAATTAGGAGCTTCTTTTAAATCTTCATCATTAATGTTTGCTAAATTCTCAGCAGATAATAAGTATGTAGCTTATGTACAAGATTTTAATGTTTATAAGGAAGATTTTTCAACTGGAAAAGTTACTCAACTAACATTTGATGGTACTGGAGACATCATTAATGGGACCTTTGATTGGGCTTATGAAGAAGAATTTGGAAAGCGTGATGGTTTCTCATGGAGTCCAAAAGCAGATTATATTGCTTATTGGCAAATTGATGCAAGTGATATAGAAACGTTCTATATGATTAATAACACGGATTCTATATACTCAAAACCAATTCCTCTGCAATATCCAAAAGTTGGGAGAGAACCTTCTGGAGCGAAACTTGGATTGGTTAATATGAATTCTAATAAAATAGAATGGATTCCTATTCCAGGAGGTGAAAAAGAAAACTATATTCCAGGAATGCAATGGGTAAATGATGATTTAATGTTGATTCAACAAATGAATCGTCATCAAAATCAATTGATAGTATGGTCATATCAGCCTTCAACTAAATCGCTAAAAAAGATATACACTGAAATTGAAGATACTTGGGTAGATTTAGGTTATCCAGATATTTCAGCAGATGGTTGGGGAAATAATGATTTACCAATGGTTGATAATGGAACTGCCTTTTTAAGAATGACAGAAACTGATGCTTGGAGACATATATATAAAATAAATATTGCTTCAACAGAAAAAACACTCATAACTCCTTTTGACTATGATGTTGCTTCTATGCGTACAGCAACAGATAAAGAGGTGTATTTTATTGCATCCCCTTTTAATAGTACACAGCGTTATTTATACAAAACGGATTTAAAAGGAAAAGGTAAAGTAACGCAGATTACACCCAAGGCTTATGATGGTGTTAATAATTATAGTTTTGCTCCAAATGGTAAATATGCAAAACATATTCACGAAAGCACTAAACAAGTTAGAACAGCTCATTTAGTTGAATTACCATCACATAAAATCATTAAAACTCTAGCTGATAATGAAGTATATAAAGTCAAGTTAAATGCACTTGAGTTACCAGAAATAAAATTCACTAAAGTAACTACTGATGAAGGTATTGAAATTGATGTACGAATGGTGCTTCCTACTAATTTTGATTCAACTAAAAAATACCCAGTATTATTTCATGTTTATGGTGAGCCTTGGGGACAAGTTGCAAAGGACACTCAAATAGGTTTATGGAATATTATGATGGCTCAAAAAGGTTATGTCGTTATCGATATGGATAACAGAGGAACACCATGCTTAAAAGGTAGCGCATGGCGAAAAAGTATTTACAGAAAAATTGGAGTTATTAACTCATTAGATCAAGGTCAAGCTGCGAAAGAAATTTTGAAATTAGATTATTTAGATAATGATCGAACTGCTGTTTGGGGCTGGAGTGGTGGAGGTTCAATGACACTTAATCTCATGTTTAAATATCCAGAAATTTACAAAACAGGAATGGCAGTTGCAGCCGTTTCTAATCAGTTAATTTATGATAACATTTATCAAGAACGTTACATGGGCTTGCCACAAGAAAATAGAGAAGATTTTATTAAAGGATCACCAATAACTTATGCAAAAAATCTTGAAGGTAATTTGTTAATTGTACATGGAACAGGTGATGATAACGTGCATTATCAAAGTGCTGAAATGTTAGTTAATGAATTAATAAAACAAAATAAACAGTTTCAAATTATGCCTTACCCAAATAGATCACATGGTATTAGGGAAGGTAAAAATACCACGAGACATTTATACACGTTGTTGACAAATTATTTGTTAAAGCATACACCTCCGAACTAGAAGGTTTATTTTACGGCAATCATACTTATTTCAACATTTACATCTTTTGGTAAACGTGCTACTTGAACCGTTTCTCTAGCAGGAGCAGTAGTTTCATTAAAATAACTTCCATAGACTTCATTTATTTGTGAGAAGTTATCCATATCACTAATGAAAATTGAAGTTTTTACAACATTCTCAAAAGTCATTCCAGCTGCACCTAGGACAGCTTTCATATTTTCCATGACTTGTTTTGTTTCTGTTTTTATATCATCTAAAACCAAAGCCATGGTTTCTGGATTAAAAGCAATCTGTCCAGATGTGTATAAAGTGTTTCCACTTAAAACTGCTTGTGAATAAGGTCCAATTGGAGCAGGAGATTTTGATGTTGTAATGATTGTTTTCATATGTATTTATTTGTTTTTTTGACTGCTGACTACCGACTTATTAAAGCTGCCTATCACTTTGTCTTCGTTTATCATATTTTATATCACTCAAAATACTTGATTTAATTCCAATAAAGAAATTCCATGAACTTCTTGTACTGAACGGAACCCAAGAAAAATTTAGTCGCCAACTTAATAAATCACGTTCAAATCTTAACTGAGTATATGTAATTCCTTTATTTTTTAAATCATAACCTGAAGAGGCACCAACACTCCATCTAGGTGATAAATCTACATTACCAGAAAACATTAGGGAATGTGATGAAATTTCATTTTGTCTCGTTGTATTTGAATAGTTCACTGCATAAGCTAAATTCAAACTCCAAGGGATTTTATAATTATATAATTCGCTTGGTTCTTCTTCCTTTTTAGTGTCATTATCGGTATTTAATCGCTGATCAGCAAAATCCTCTGGTTTTCCAAATAAATCGTCATCACGTCCACCACTCCGCAAGGACTCTTCCCTAGCCCTTTCATCTTGTGGTGTTTCTTTTGATTCTTTACCTCCAAACATTTGGCTAGTTAACGAATAATTTAGAGTTAAGTTTGCACTTGTTAACCTAAAGAGACTTCCACCATTATTAATATTAAATTTATCAATTTTCCTATTGTTATTATCCAAAGCATAAGGATCTAGTGTAGCTCCAAAATTAATACGCATTTTATTATCAAATATTTGAGTTCCACCACTCATGCGCACAGGGCTCCAACGTAAAGAATCGGCAACTATATTATAAGCTGTTGAAAAATTTAAACTATTAAGAAAAATAATTTTTTTTGGCTCTGTTGCTGTGCTATCTTTATCTCGCACTTTGGCTTCAAAATTATTACTCAATGACAAACCTATAGAACTTGATAAGTTTTTATTAGGGCTTCCAAAAATGGAATTTTCAAAACGTGTATACTCAACTTCATCAGTAGTTAACCCATTAGCATCAATAACTTCATAAGTTTCATAATATTGATCAAAAGAAGGAGATAAGTTATAACTAATTGAAGGTCGCATAACATGTCTAATAGCTTGAATTTTTTTATCTTCTCCAAATTCAAACATACCATAAACAGTAGTCCCTAGACTCATACTTAAATTATATGTTCTAAAAGAGTCAAAACCATTTAACTCAGTTTCTACAACCTCTTGCAAGTCTTGATTATAAGTTTTATTAACAGTATTTAATGTCCAACTTTCTTGATAATTAGCGCCTGTACTAAAACTTAAGTATTTAAAAAGTTTAAAATTAGTTGTGAGAGGGATGCTGTGTTGCATTCCAATTTTAGCATCTTCAAACATTTCTTTTTTGAAGAATAATGAATCTGTTGTTTGAATTCGGTTTTCACCACGAACATTATATTGCATATTAATATTCTGGATGAAACCTTTTTTAGAACCATTTTTTGGAGCAAAAGGAAATACTCTGCTAACACTACCTTGAAACGTTGGAAGCGTCATATTTATAGTTTCAGTTTGAGTGTTTTGTGTATGCGTAGCCGTTAAGCTCATATTAACTTGTGGCTCTCCTTGAAATGTTTTGGAATAAGAAACTGATGACGATAATGTATTGTTTAAAAAATTTGATGCATTTAATTGATTAATAGACTGTTGATAATAACGGCTACTACCTAAGTTTACTGAAGCAGAGAACCTTGAATTAGGATTAGCTTTAGCATCTTGATTGTGTGACCATCTTATATTGTAAATGGAGCTTTTGGCATAATCAGGAAAACCACGCTCACTAGTAATTAAATTTTCATACCTAAAACTTAAATTTCCTCTAAACTTATAACGAGCTGCGTAAGCACTCTGAATCCTTAAACCATAGCTGCCATTAGTATAATAATCACCTGTTACTGCCAAATCTGCATAATCACTTATAGCAAAATAATAACCACCATTCTGAATGTTATAGCCTCTATTATTATCTTCACCAAATGATGGGAATATAACACCCGAAGTTTGTTTTTGTGTTAAAGGAAAATATGCAAAAGGTAATCCAATTGGAGTTGGTACATCTGCAATAAACATGTTGGTTAGTCCTGTAACTACTTTTTTTCCTGGAACTATCTTGGCATTACGCATCAAGAAATAATATTCAGGATTATCGGAATCTGCAGAAGTTGTAAATTTTCCACGATCAATAAAATACACCGAATCGTTTTCTTTTTTTGTTTTTTCAGCTATAATATAACCACCACTTTGTTCGGTTCTTGAATTCCATATAAGTGCCTTTTCAGTGGTAAAATTAAACCTGATTGAATCTGGTTCTACCACATCAGCTCCTTGCTTAAAAATAGGCGCTTGAGTATAATTACCCAAAGAGTCCTTTAAACGTCCAGCATAAACTTCATTGTTTTCGTGATTTATTACAATAATCCCAGCTGTGATTTCCATATCTAAATAGGTAACCTTGGCATTATTATACAGATAAGTTTTTTGTTCCTTTCTGTTAAAAGACACATAATCTGTCGCAGAGTATTTAACAATTGATTCTATCATTCCCTTTTTCTTAGGAATGGTATCTAGTTTTATAGTGTCTTGCTCTCTTAAAGGTTTTTGAACTTGAATTAAAGAATCAATGGAAGTTTTTATGGTATCAAGTTCCACCTTTGCCTTTACAGGTTTTACTTTTTTAGGAATATCCTGAGCAAAGCTAAACGTGTTCATAAACACTGTAAAACTTAGAGCGAAAAGTATATGAAAGATGTTTGTTCGCAACGCTTTTAGATGTATTTTTGTAAAAGTATGGCTCGGTTTTTGAATAGCCAAAACTACATAAATTTTTTTTGTGATTTTTGTGATTATGAGAAATTTATGAATAATAAAATAAACCGAGTTTTAAAGCCGTTAAAGTATCTATGCAAACGAAGTTAAAATGCTTTTTAGTATCCTTTATATTTTTATTAACACTAAGTGTAAATGCGCAACAATCAGATGATAAATTTATTGTAGTCCTAGATGCGGGACATGGTGGACACGACCCAGGAAGGCCAACAAAAGTTGACACAGAAAAAAAAATAGCTCTTAATATCGTTTTGAAAATTGGTAAGATGTTAGAGAAAGAAAACAACATCAAAGTTATTTATACTCGAAAAACTGATGTTTTTGTTGAATTGCATGAAAGAGCAGCCATTGCTAATCGTGCAGATGCTGATTTGTTTGTGTCTATTCACTGTAATGCTTGGCATACTGCACAGCCTTATGGTACAGAGACTTATGTTTTAAGTGTTGGTAACACAGATAGAAACCTTTCAATTGCCAAGGCTGAAAATGAGGTGATTTTTTTGGAGGATGATTATGAAAAGCACTATAAGGGTTATGACCCAAATTCTCCTGAATCATTAATTGGCTTAGCATTAATGCAAGAAGATTACACTGAACAAAGCATATTGTTAGCTAGGATGGTTGAAGATAATTTTATTAAACAGAAAAGAACAAGTAGAGGAGTAAAACAAATAAGCCTTTGGGTAATGCATAATACTTATATGCCAAGTGTATTGATTGAAACAGGTTTTATTTCAAACTTGAAAGAAGGGAAATACTTAAGTTCAAATAAAGGTCAAAATGAAACCGCAGAGTCAATAAAAGACGCAATTCTTAAATATAAAAATAGTCTAAATGGTGTAAATAATGATTTAATTATTGGTACTTCAAGTGAAGTCAATTTGAATAATAGTGATTCTGTAGTCTACCCAGAAATAACATTCAAAGTTCAAATTGCAGCAAGTAGTAGGAAATTGGAAACAAAAGCATACAACTTTAAAGGTTTAAGTGATATTTCTAGAGAAGAAAAAAACGGTATTTATAAATATTATTATGGTGCAACATCAAATTACAGCACCATAAAAGCGCAACATCTTGAGGCTTTAGAGAAAGGCTATAGTTCGTGTTTTATTGTGGCTTTTAAAAATGGAGAAATAACCCCATTAAGTGAATCACTTAAAAATTAGAATTATTGTTTTAAAATTAATTGCTAATTTTGTCACTAATCAAACAAATAACTTGTGAGAATTTCCAGAGAAGTAAAAACTGCCATATTAGTTATAGTTAGCTTAATTCTTATTATTTTTTTATTCAACTATTTGAAGGGTCAAAATTTATTGGATTCTTCTCGCAAAGTATATGTTGTATATGATAATGTTGAAGGGTTGGCATCGTCAAGTCCTGTGACCTTAAATGGTCATACTATTGGAAGAGTTCAAGAAATTGGTTTTACAGATGATGGTTCGGCTAAAATAAAGGTCATACTATTAATAGAAGACGATTTTGAGTTTTCAAAAAACAGCAAGGCTGAACTTTATGATACTGGACTTATTGGAGGTAAAGGTATTGGTATTATTCCGGCTTTTGATAATGCAGAAAATGCCGTTACAGGTGATTTGTTAGAGGGATCTATAAAGTTGGGAATCATGGATATGGTTGGAAAAACCTTAACACCACTTCAGGAAAAAATAGGAATTGTTCTAGTTAGTGCAGATTCATTACTTGCTAATATAAATGATGTATTTGATGAACCTACAAAAAGCAACTTAAAAAAAGGTATTGCAGAACTTTCATCTACTATTTCCTCTTTTAAAAATACATCTATTTCCATCAATAAATTGATTGCAGACAATAAAGAAAAGTTAGATAATACATTGGCAAATGTTGAAGATGTTTCATCAAATCTTTCGAGCATAACAGATTCAATTGCAAACGCCAATTTAACTAAGACCATTAATGATTTACAAGCAACGATTGGTAATTTTGACAAAGTGTTGTCTAGCATTGAAAATGGCGAAGGCTCAATAGGGAAGCTCTTAAAAGATGAAGGGTTATATAATAATCTTGAAGGAGCAACCAAACAAATGGAACAGCTGCTGCAAGACATGAAGTTAAATCCAAAACGCTACGTGCATTTTTCTTTATTCGGGAAAAAAGCAAAGATTTATGATGTAGATGGAAACGAAATTAAAGAACAAAAGAACTAATTATGGACTACTTACCTAATATCCTTTTTTCTATTGTTCTTGTTTTAGGAATTGGATATTTTGCTAAAAACATCAGTAAATTAAGACGTAATATTAAATTAGGTCGTGATGTTGATGTTTCTGATAATAAATCACAACGCTTGAAAAATATGGCTATGATTGCTTTAGGACAAAGCAAAATGGTGACTCGACCTGTTGCAGGTTTTTTGCATATTATTGTTTATGTTGGATTTATCATTATAAATATTGAAGTTCTTGAAATTGTCATTGATGGTTTATTAGGCACTCATCGTGTTTTCTCTGGATTGGGAAGTTTTTATGGCTTTCTAATTGCTTCCTTTGAAATACTAGCAGTGATGGTATTTATTGCTGTAATCATATTTTGGATTAGAAGAAACATTATTAAATTAAAGCGTTTCTGGAAACGAGAAATGACAAGTTGGCCTAAAAATGATGCCAATTACATTTTGTATTTTGAAATGGTTTTAATGTCTTTATTCTTACTAATGAATGCTACTGATCTTCATTTTCAAGAGATGAATTCAGGAAATGTAATTAGTCAATTTATTGTTCCTTTGTTTGAAAGCACTTCAGAAACAACATTGCATCTTATTGAACGTTCAGCTTGGTGGATACATATTGTTGGCATCTTAATATTTTTGAACTATTTATATTTCTCAAAGCATTTACATATCCTGTTAGCTTTTCCAAACACTTATTATGGAAGTTTAAATCCAAAAGGTCAGTTAGATAATTTAGAAGCAGTAACCAAAGAGGTGCAAATGATGATGGACCCAAATATAGATCCTTTTGCTACACCTGATTCCGGAGCAGAAAATGATGTTCCTGCAAAGTTTGGGGCAAGTGATGCGCAAGATTTAAATTGGTTGCAGTTACTTAATGCCTATACATGTACTGAATGTGGTAGATGCACTAGTGAATGTCCAGTAAATCAAACTGGAAAACAATTGTCTCCTAGAAAAATCATGATGGACACACGTGATCGTTTAGAAGAAATTGGAAAAAATATTGATGCAAATAAAGGCGAGTTTATAGATGATGGCAAGCAATTATTAGATGACTATATTACTCGCGAGGAACTTTGGGCTTGCACCACATGTAATGCTTGTGTTGAAGCATGTCCAGTGAGTATTAACCCATTATCAATTATTTTAGATATGAGACGCTATCTAGTCATGGAGCAGTCCGCTGCGCCAACTGAACTAAATAATATGATGACGAACATTGAAAACAACGGAGCACCTTGGCCATATAATCAAATGGATCGATTAAATTGGAAGAACGAATAATGAATAACAGAACACGTGAATCACAAGTCTCTTATTTTAATACTGTTTTTTATTGCTTTTGCTAATCACGCAAATGCACAACTAGGATATCAAAAAGATTCTTTGCAAATAAAGGTATATACTAAAATTGAATATGTTAACTATAGAGTTAAATCCATTGAGGTGACTAAAGTGTTTTGTGATTATTGTTCAAAATTACAATTGGATAAATTAAAAGAAGAGGCCTCAAGATTAGCATATTTGGCAAGAAATAATAAAGATTATGTTCTAAACAATGGCATTAAAAAACTTGCCATGTATATAAGAGTATCAAAAAAGGATTTTGCTGCTTTAAAAGAAGATGAAATTGACAACTAATAAAAGTTGAATTGATTTATGAGTGAAACATTAAAAGTGCCAACTATGGCAGAATATATGGCTCAAGGAAAGCAACCTGAAGTATTATTTTGGGTTGGCTGCGCTGGAAGTTTTGATGACAGAGCCAAAAAAATAACAAAAGCATTTGTAAAATTACTTAATAAGGCAAATATTGAATTTGCTGTATTGGGAACAGAAGAAAGTTGTACAGGAGATCCTGCAAAACGTTCTGGAAATGAATTTTTATTTCAAATGCAGGCCGTTACAAATATTGAAGTTCTCAATGCTTATGAAATAAAGAAAATAGTTACTGCTTGTCCGCATTGTTTCAATACACTCAAAAATGAATATCCTTCACTTGGAGGAAATTACAAAGTAATGCATCATACGCAATTTCTTAAAAGTCTTTTAGATGAAAATCGGTTGACTATAGAAGGTGGAAAATTTAAAGGAAAGCGAATTACGTTTCATGACCCTTGCTATTTAGGTAGAGCAAATAATGTTTATGAAGCTCCAAGGGAGTTAATTAGAAAGCTTGATGCAGAATTGATAGAAATGAAAAGTTGCAAAAGCAGAGGATTATGTTGCGGAGCAGGAGGAGCGCAAATGTTTAAAGAACCTGAAAAAGGAGATAAGGATGTAAATGTTGAGCGTACAGAACAAGCTTTAGAAACTAAACCTGAAATCATTGCTGCTGGCTGCCCATTTTGTAATACCATGATAACTGATGGTATAAAAGCCAAAGAAAAAGAAAGCGACGTTGCCGTTATGGATATCGCTGAATTAATTGCTAATGCTCAAGATTTGTAATATTTTTTGCAATCAGAAATTAACAAGTTATTTTTACCTACCATACATTTATTGTTATGTTTGCTCAAAATATTTAATCTAACAAATTTATCATGAAACACAATTTAACCTACATTGTATTATTAGTCACTTTTTTTTCTTTCTCACAAACTAAATTTGAGAAAGGATTTTTTATAAAGAACAATTCAGAAAGAGTAGATTGCTTAATAAAAAATGAAGATTGGAAGCATAATCCAGATAAGTTCAGCTATAAATTAACTGAAAATTCCCAAGTAAATATAGCTACTATCGAGAATGTAAAAGAGTTTGGAATCAATAACATTTCAAAATATATAAAAAAAGAAGTAAAAATTGACATTTCACTTAATCATGTTAGTAATTTAAGTTATTTAAAAGAGTCGAACTGGGAGACAAGGACTGTGTTCTTGAAGGTACAACTTGATGGCAAATCCTCTTTATATTTTTATACATCACCTGGACTCAATAGATATTTTTACAATATTGAAAATGGTGAAATCATCCAATTAATTTATAAAAGATATCAAACAAATGAAGGTAAAATAGGAGTGAATGAAGCTTATAAGCAACAATTATATAACTCATTTTTAGATTGTAAAGACTTAAAAATTGATGATTTTAACGGACTTAGCTATAATAGTGCTTCTCTTTCTAAAATCATACTTGATTACAATTCGTGCTTAGGAGGTGATACATTTCGTTTTGAAAATGATAATAAAAATTTATCATTTCGTTTTAAAGTAAAAGGAGGGATTAATTCAACAACTGTAAACAATCTGGTTCATGCATTTATTCCTAATAGAAATGCAAATTTTGGTAGTGTTTTAGGATTTAGATTAGCACTTGAAGGTGAATTAGTACTTCCTTTTAATAATAATAAATGGAGTATATTCTTAGAACTTGCGAAAGTACAAGAATCGAGTATGGAAACAGAAAACCCATCTGGAAAGGTGAAATACACCTATGATAGTTTTGAAATCCCAATGAGTATTCGGCATTATATGTATTTAAATAAAGACTCTAAAATATCAATACACCTAGGTCATGCTTGGGATATATCTTCTGATCTACAATTGGAATATGAAATCATTAATGGTAGTATTACAGGTAGTTCTCCATCTGGTAGTTGGTTTTTTGGTGGAGGCTATCACTTTAAGAAAGTTTCTGCTGAATTAAGATTAAATACAAAAGCTGTATTTGAAAGAAACAGTTCTGCATATTCTTCAAATTATACAAATTTAAGTTTTACCTTAGGCTACACAATATTATAATAAATATGCTAGTAAATTTTGAAACTTTACCTGAAACTTCTCGTGTTTGGATCTACCAAGCCAATCGTTCATTTACAGAAAATGAAATTGAAGAAATAAAATCTAAACTTGATGTGTTTATAGAGAACTGGACAGCACATGGCAGTGATTTACAATCAGGTTACGAGATTAAATATAAGCGCTTTATAGTTATTGCTTTAAATCAAAACTTGAATATGGCTACAGGCTGCTCAATTGATGCATCTGTACATTTTATTCAGCAATTAGAAAAAGAATATAATGTTGATTTAATGGATAAAATGAATGTATCATATAAACAAGGAGAGTTTATTGCATATAAAACGTTAATTGATTTCAAAAAGATGGCGAAGCAACGTGCAGTATCACAAAACACCATTGTTTTTAATAATCTAGTCACCAATAAAGCTGAGTATTTAGAGAATTGGGAAGTCCCAGCAAGCGAGAGTTGGCACAATCGTTTTTTGAATTAAGTGACTCCATTTGATAACTGTTAATTATATTGGTTATAAAACTATCATAAATTGTATAAATCTTTTTTCTAAAAATGTTATTTTGGCATAGTATTACGTTATATACTTTAATATAATATTAATTAATCCCAAACTATGCGCATTACCACGTTTCTAATTGTTCTAATTTCTACATTTCAGCTAGGTTTTGGTCAACAATCTACAAATCCATTATTAACTTCAGATAAAGAAGCACAACAAAAATGGGTAGATAGTGTATACCAATCCATGTCACTTAATGAAAAAGTAGGACAGCTCTATATGGTTCAAGTTTATTCTAGTCAAGATGAAAAAACTAAGCAATCCATTATACAGCAAATAAAAGACTATCATCTGGGAGGTCTTATTTACTCTAAAGGTGGTCCAGTCAGACAAGCAAGACTAAATAATGAATTACAAGCGGCTTCAAAACTTCCAATGCTAATAGGTATGGATGCAGAATGGGGATTAAACATGAGACTCGATTCTACTTATGCTTTCCCTTATAATATGACTCTTGGTGCAATAAAAGATAATAGACTTGTTCAGCTTGCAGGAAAACATATTGGAGAGCATTGCAAACGCATTGGAGTTCATTTTAATTTTGCTCCTGTAGTTGATATTAATACAAACCCAAAAAACCCAATTATTGGAAACCGATCGTTTGGAGAGGATAAAAATAATGTGACTGAAAAATCGTTGGCCTTTATGAAAGGTATGCAGGGAGCTGGAGTTTTAGCTAATGCAAAACACTATCCTGGTCATGGAGACACTGAGCAAGATTCACATCATATTTTACCAACCATTAATTTCAGCGCAAAAAGAATAGATTCTGTTGAGCTTTATCCTTATAGAGAGCTTATTAATAACGGTTTATCAAGTGTCATGGTCGCTCATTTAAACGTACCAAGCTTAGAATCTCGTGATGGTTACCCATCATCACTATCAAAACATATTGTAACAGATATTTTAAAGGATAGCTTAGGTTTTAAAGGGTTGATTTTTACAGATGCACTTACAATGAAAGGTGCTTCAAATTTTAACAGTCCTGGAGAAATTGACTTAGCCGCATTCAAAGCAGGAAATGATGTAATGCTAATGTCTGCAAGTGTATCACAAGGCATAGAAAAAATTACCAATGCATTTAATAAAGGTGATATTACTGAAGAGCGTTTAGCACATTCTGTTAAAAAAATATTAATGGCGAAATATAAAGTTGGCCTTAACAATTTCAAACCAATTGGTGCTTATAATATAACTAAAGAATTAAACAGAATAGAGGATGATTTACTCTATGAAGAACTTATAGAAAATGCAATTACTGTTGTAAAAAACAAAACGGATAATTTACCATTAAGGAAACTAGAAACACGTTCTATTGCATATGTTAAATTAGGTGATGATAACGGTGAACCTTTCCTGCGAGAGCTCCAGAAATATGGAAAAGTGCATGAAATTAAAGCTGATAATTTAAATAGTTTAATTGGTAAGTTAAGTAATTATAATACAGTAATTGTAGGCTTTCACAAATCAAATGATGATCCTTGGAAATCGTATAAATTTAAAGACAAAGAGCTTGTTTGGTTATACGAAATTGCAAGAACTAACAATATTATTTTAGATATTTTCGCAAAACCATATGCTCTGTTAGATTTAAAAACGACCGGAAATTTTGAAAGCATTATGATAAGCTATCAAAATAGTGTAATTTCTCAACAAAAATCTGCACAATTAATATTTGGTGGTATTGGTGCAAAAGGACATTTACCTGTTTCAGTAGGAGAAAGTTTTAAAGCAGGAACAGGAATAGAATTTCCATCTCTTAGTAGATTAGGTTACAGTATTCCAGAACGTGTTGGTATGAATTCTCAGCGTCTTGCTAAAATTGATAGTGTAGCCAAATATGCAGTTGACTCACTAATGACACCAGGGATTCAATTGTTAGTAGCTAGAAAAGGAAAAGTTGTATACAATAAAAATTTTGGAAAGCATACGTATGATGGTAAGGAAAAAGTAAAGTCTACAGATATTTACGATGTTGCTTCATTAACTAAAATTTTAGCTACAATACCACTTTTAATGGAACTTGAAGAAAACGGAACTGTAACATTAGACACTAAACTTTCTGATATTTTGCCAGACTATAAAAAGACGAATAAAGAAAATGTTACGCTTAAGAAAATGCTGTCACACTATGCAAGGTTGCGTCCTTGGGTTCCTTTTTATATTAGCACATTAGATTCAATTACTAAAAAACCTGACCAAAAATATTATAGAAATAAACGTAGTGAAAATTTTAATATTGAAGTCACTGATAATTTGTTTTTACGCTCTGATTATCAAGATTCTATTCAAAAAATAATTATTGATAGCGAACTCTTAAATAGACTAAGATATCGTTATAGTGACTTGCCTTATTATATTTTAAAGAAATTTATTGAAAATCATTACGACCAAACCCTTGATAAATTAGTACAGCAACATTTTTATCAATCTTTGGGAGCAAATTTTACAACATATAAGCCACGGGAAAAATTCAGCAATACTCAAATTGTTCCATCTGAAATTGACGACTATTTCAGATATAAAGAAGTACATGGTTATGTACATGATATGGGAGCAGCAATGCAAAATGGAGTAGGTGGTCATGCTGGAGTTTTTAGTAATGCAAATGACGTTGCGAAGATTATGCAACTCTTTTTGCAAAAGGGATATTACGGTGGAAAACGTTATTTTAAAACACAAACTCTAGATAAATTCAACACTTGTTATTTTTGTGAAAATGATAATAGACGTGGCATTGGGTTTGACAAACCTCAATTAGGAGATTCAGGCCCAACGTGTGGTTGCATCTCTATGACAAGTTTTGGTCATTCCGGATTTACTGGAACTTATGCTTGGGCAGATCCTGAAGAAGAACTTGTTTATGTCTTTATGGCAAATAGAACCTGGCCAAAAGCAGGCAAGAACAAATTATTAAGAGAAAATATTAGAACAGAAATTCAACGCTTGATTTACGAAGCCATAGAAGATTAAATATGAAAATAGGTATAGTATGTTATCCAACATTTGGAGGTAGTGGCGTTGTTGCTACTGAATTAGGATTAGAATTATCTAAACGTGGTCACGAAATTCATTTTATTACTTATAGTCAACCTGTAAGGTTGGAACTGTTGAGTAATAATGTTCACTTCCATGAAGTCAATGTTCCTGAATACCCATTATTTCATTATCAGCCTTATGAACTTGCATTGTCAAGTAAATTGGTAGATATGATAAAACTCCACAAAATAGATGTGTTGCATGTACATTACGCTATTCCTCATGCATATGCTGCGTATATGGCTAAAAAAATGCTTCATGAAGAAGGTATTGACGTCCCAATTGTTACAACACTTCATGGTACAGATATAACACTTGTAGGAAGTCATCCCTTTTACAAATCTGCAGTTGCATTTAGCATCAATAAATCTGATGCTGTAACATCAGTCTCTCAAAGCTTAAAAGATGATACGTTACGTTTGTTCAATATAACAAATGAGATACAAGTTGTACCAAATTTTATTGATTTTGCAAAGCATGAAAATCATTTTACAGATTGTCAGCGTGCAATGATGGCAACTGATGATGAAAAAATAATCACACACATAAGTAATTTTCGACCAGTTAAACGAATTCAGGACATCATCCATATTTTCTATGAAATCCAAAAAGAAATACCAGCGAAATTAATGATGGTTGGCGAAGGTCCAGAAAAGGAGTCAGCTGAATTATTATGCGAGGATTTGGGTATTGAAGACAAAGTAATATTTTTTGGTAAGAGTCATGAAATTGACAAAATTTTATGCTTCAGTGATTTATTTCTATTGCCTTCTGAAACTGAAAGCTTCGGATTGGCTGCTTTGGAAGCAATGGCGTCTGGAGTTCCTGTGATTTCTAGTAATACTGGAGGGATTCCTGAGGTAAACAAGCAAGGAGTTTCTGGGTTTTTGAGTAATGTTGGTGATATTGATGACATGGTGAAAAATGCTCTGTATATTTTGAAAGATGATTCAATTCTAGCTGAATTTAAAGCTAATGCAAAACAAAAAGCCAAACAATTCGATATTCATAAAATCGTACCATATTATGAAGCTATCTATAAAGAAGCCATGATAAATTGTATTTCAATTTAGAGCTTCGTTTAAATAATTTTTTTACCTTTCTGTTCTCATACAAACTACTACTAAAATGAATAGAAAAGACTTCTTAAATCTCAGCTCACGTGCAGCATTATTTCTTGGCGTTACACCGGCACTTATTGCATGTAAAGACGATGCTACAAAAGTAGATAAAGACAAGGTTAACGAAATGTTAAGCGCATCGAAGGCACTTGGAACAGCTGTTAGCTTAACCCATGAGCCTATTGCTAAAGTGCGTGTTGGTATGCTTGGAATGGGAAATCGTGGTAGTGTGCTTATCCAAATGTTTGAATATCTTATCAAAAACAATTATGCAGAAATTGTAGCACTTTCGGATTTAAAAGAAGATAAGCTTAAAAAAAATAATGAGTATTTAAAAACCATTCAACCAAAGGGTGCAGAGCTCTATTTTGGAGGAAAAGATGAATGGAAAAAAGTTGCTGAACGTGATGATATAGATTTACTAATCATAGCTACACCTTGGGAATATCACACAGAAATGTCTGTGTATGGCATGGAACAAGGCAAGCATGTTGCTTGTGAGCAACCAATGGCAATGACACTTAAAGATTGTTGGAGATTAATTGAAGTTGCAGAACGTACTCAGCAACATTGTATGTACATGGAGAATTGCTGTTTTAATGGCGAAGAACTTTGGGTGCTTAATATGATTAACGAAGGTGTTTTTGGAGATGTAAATCACGCAGAAGGTGCTTATATTCATGACTTGCGAAAGCACATGATGGATGAAACCTATTATGAAGATCAATGGCGTATCAAACATCATCAAACTAAAAATGGAAACTTTTATACAGGACATGGTTTAGGACCAGTAAGCTTTTATATGGATATTGGACGTGGTGATAATTATGACCACTTAGTGAGTATGAGCTCCAAAGAGCAAAGTTTGAGTGCTGCTGCCAAAAAAGATAAATTCTGGGCAACAGAATTTGCCTGTGGTGATATGAATACCACCTTAATAAAGACAAAAAAAGGAAAGTCTATCATGTTGCAATTTGATACACATACTGGACGACCGTATTCTAGACTTAATACAGTCACAGGAACAAAAGCAGTTCATGAAGGTTATCCTTCTCGTTTGTATATTGGTCATGAAGAGTTACAATGGGGACATTCTTGGTTAAAAGATGAAGAATATAAAGACTACAGAGAAAAGTATGACCATCCATTATGGAAACGCTTACGTGATCAAATTGATGCTAATGCAGTTGGTCATGGAGGTATGGACTTTGTGATGATTTACAGAATGATACGTTGCCTTAACCAAGGTTTACCTTTAGATATCAATTTGTATGATAGTGTGCTTTGGAGTGCCATTACACCTTTATCTCAATTATCTGTTGCCAATAATAGTGCAAGTACTATAGTGCCAGATTTCACTGGAGGTACTTGGGAAAAGGTTAGAAAAAATGAAGTTTTGAGGGAGATTATTTAAGAGCCTTGTTTAATGTTATAGTATTTATGCCATTGTTGGTGTTTTTCACCAACAATTTATCCTTAAATCACTTTTGGTGGAAAATACCAAAAGTGGCGTTAATTATGTATATGGAAAGTTGTGTGTTTGTGTGCGAAGATTTTCCGAGAGGAAAATTAAAAGCAATGAACTATATACGTCTTAAGTTTACAATTCATTAAATTAGAATATAAACTAGAAAGCAAAAAATGAATTATGCAGATTTGATATTCTCAGTCTCTGTTAATTTATCAGTATTCATACATCCTCGATTAATTATAGAGGCTAATTCAGGAGTGCTTGCAACAATAACGTTTATATCATTAAATCCAGTCATTGTACTTTCATAGGTTGATGTTGCAACTGCTGCTGTATTCTGTTTCATCTGAATTGCAAGATATATTATAGTTATAATAACGGCTATTGCTCCTATAAACTGTCCAATTGCTGATATTGCTTCCCAATTCAAAATATTTTTTTATTTAATAGATAATTACCCTTTTGCCGTGATACAAGTAATACAATTTTCATTTCAATCATATAATCATAATGTATGGCAATGTTTTGATATGAACTTTTTTAATTGTTTATACCAGCAGTTAAACGAATTTCGTCATTTTCTTAAAAAGTCAATAAAAAAACCACCCAAATATAGGTGGTTTCTAAATGTTTTATTTAAAGCTTTTATTAGAATTGGTAACGAATGCCTAAGGCTATATCAAAAACAGTGTTGTTCGTAAAATCGTTATTGCCAATTTCTGGTCTAAAATCTAATGAAAGCTGTAATGGAATTTCAAAATTATACTCTACACCTATATTACCAGCAACAAAAAAACCTGTGTCATTTGTGCCATCTAAAGTTTTTCTCCCAGTAAAAGATGAAAGACCAGCACCAGCACCAGCATACCAGTTAAAATTACCATCCAGGTGAAATACCCATTGATATAAACCTGTAAGTTTGAAAGCATCGTATAAATTATCATTTCTCCAACCAAGATCAAATTCCAATCTGTTGGCATCGTTTAGCGCATGCTGATAAGATATTTCAGCCCCATAGGCATTACTACCACCCAATCGCAATCCAATAGCATTGTCAGCTATTTCTTGAGCTTGCATAGTAAAAGCAAATCCTATTAAGGTAATTGATAATAAAAATAGTTTTTTCATAAATTTTAGTTTTTGTAAATGTAATTATTCTGATTAAAAAATTATAATTCCATAACGCTAATATTATGCCATTATTGAATTTTGATTAAAAAATTTAAATAATTGAGGCTATAATGTAAAATCCATTTTTGTTTCTCTTAGAATACAATTACATTAGCAAAACTAACTAATAAGATTACACAATTAATGGCTGGAAATTCTTTTGGATCAATTTTTAAGCTAACCACTTTTGGTGAATCACATGGCATAGCAATTGGAGGCGTTATTGATGGTTGTCCTGCAGGACTTTACTTAGATTTTGATGCTATTCAAAATGAAATGAATCGGCGTAAACCTGGGCAATCTGAAATTGTAACACAACGCAAAGAGCCTGACACCGTCGAATTTTTGTCAGGTATTTTTGAAGGTCAAACCACTGGAACTTCAATAGGATTCATTATTAAGAATGCCAATCAGAAATCTAAAGATTATTCACACATAAAAGATGTGTATAGACCAAGTCATGCAGATTATACCTATGACCAAAAATATGGCATTAGGGATTATAGAGGAGGAGGACGAAGCTCTGCCAGGGAAACGGCTTGCAGAGTTGTAGCTGGAGCTATTGCAAAGCAGCTGCTAAAAGACGTAAAAATTAATGCCTTTACATCTTCAGTTGGGAAAATAAATATTAACAAAGCATATCAAGATTTAGATTTATCGAAAACCGAAAACAACGCTGTACGTTGCCCTGATGAAGCAATCGCTAAAAAAATGATTGCTCGTATTAAGGAAATCCGAAAAGAAGGTGATACCATTGGAGGCACTGTAACTTGCGTGTTGCAAAATGTTCCTATTGGCTTAGGTGAGCCTGTGTTTGATAAGCTTCATGCAGAATTAGGCAAAGCAATGCTATCCATTAATGCTGTAAAAGGCTTTGAATATGGTAGCGGATTTTGTGGTGTGCAAATGAAAGGAAGCGAACATAACGATATCTTTAATGCAGATGGAAGCACTAAGACTAATTTGTCTGGTGGCATTCAAGGAGGCATCAGCAATGGTGAAGATATTTATTTTAGAGTCGCTTTTAAACCTGTGGCAACCATAATGCAAAAACAAAATACTATTGATGCTGAAGGCAACATCTTAGAAATGCAAGGCAAAGGTCGTCATGATCCTTGTGTAGTTCCTAGAGCTGTACCAATTGTTGAAGCAATGGCAGCCTTAGTATTGGCAGATTATTATTTATTGAATAAGATTACTAAACTATAAGACATATGAAACATCCATGACAAGTATTTTGTTATCAAAATAGAATATTAAATGGATGTTACATGTGACAGATTAAAACAAATAAAATATACACATGAAAAAACTTGCACTACATTGGCAAATACTAATAGGAATGTTATTAGGCCTCGTTTTTGGATTTATCATGCTACAAATTGATGGAGGTAAAAACTTTACCGATGATTGGATAAAACCACTTGGTAGTATTTTTGTCAAACTATTAAAGTTGATTGCTATTCCATTAATTCTAGCTTCTTTAATTAAGGGTATTTCTGATTTAAAGGATATATCAAAATTCAAGCGTATTGGTATTCGTACTATTATTACTTATGTTATAACTACTGTAATTGCTATTTCTATTGGCTTGATGGTAGTAAATGTGTTGCAACCTGGAGATGGTGTTTCCGATGAAACGATTGCAAAACTTACAAGTACATATTCTGAGAACAGTGGTGTTCAGGGAAAAATTGCTGAAGCTTCCAAACAAGTTGAAAGTGGACCATTACAGTTTTTAGAAGATATGGTTCCTGATAATGCTTTTAAAGCAATGAGCGAAAATGGCTTAATGCTTCAAGTAATTTTCTTCTCTATATTTTTAGGAATTTCAATGTTATTAATTGGCGAAAAAAGAGCAGAACCCTTAAAAAACATTTTTGACTCGCTCAATGATGTTGTATTAAAAATGGTCGATTTAATAATGCTAACTGCACCTTATGCTGTCTTTGCTCTTTTAGCAAGTGTTGTTGTGTCTTCAGACGATCCTGATATTTTAGTCGCTTTGGCTCAATATGCTGGTGTTGTGCTTCTTGGCCTTGCATTAATGATAATTTTTTATACAATTATAGTTGCAACTGTTACAAAGAAAAATCCATTTTGGTTCTTAAAAGAAATTAGTCCAGCACAATTATTGGCATTTTCAACAAGTAGTAGTGCTGCGACACTTCCAGTGACAATGGAACGTGTTGAAGAGCATATTGGAGTGGATAAGGAAGTTTCAAGTTTTGTGCTTCCAGTAGGAGCAACCATTAATATGGATGGAACCAGTTTGTACCAAGCTGTAGCTGCTGTGTTTATATTTCAAGCTTTAGGTTTAGACCTTACGTTTGGAAATCAAATTACCATTGTTTTAACGGCATTATTGGCATCAATTGGTAGTGCTGCAGTTCCTGGAGCAGGAATGGTAATGCTAGTAATTGTATTAGAATCTGTTGGACTTCCACCAGAACTATTACCAATAGGCTTAGCACTTATATTTGCTGTAGACAGACCTCTGGACATGTGTAGAACCGTTGTTAATGTAACTGGTGATGCAATGGTAGCAATGTTAGTTGCTAAATCTGTAGGTAAATTGGGTGAACCAAAAGTGAAGAATTGGGATGACCACTATGAAGAAGTTAAATAATAACTTTAAGTTTCTACAACAATCAAAATATAAGAAAATGAATATTTGTTTTATAATGTATCCTTGGGAAGATATTGACGCTGAAAACGATACAAGTTTAGCACTAATGAAGGAATGTGCTAAACGTGGGCATGGAGTTGCCATGTGTACTCCAGCTAATTTAACAATTAGAAATAGTGTGACTAATGCATTTTGCACGGTTATTGGTAGAATGGAAAAAGTCCCAAATACCTTAAAAGCTTTTTATAATAAAGCTAAACTTAGGGAAGAAATGTTGCCACTTGCTGGATTTGATGCCATCTTTTTTAGAGCAAATCCGCCATTAGATCCAATCATGTTAAATTTTTTAGATTCAGTAAAAGACGATGTTTTTATTATCAATTCATTGCGTGGAATGCGTGAAGCGAATAATAAATTATATACCGCAGCTTTTGGTGATGCCCATAGTAACATAATTCCCGCAACACATGTTTCAAAAAATAAAGATTATTTAGTTCAGCAAATAAAAGAATCTAAAGCAGATAAAATGATTCTTAAACCACTTAATGGATTTGGAGGCTCAGGCGTTATTTTAATTGAAAAATCTGCGATGAATAATATTAATTCGCTTCTAGACTTTTACATTACTGGCTCTGATGGTATTTCCAATTACGTGATTCTGCAGGATTATATAGAAGGTGCAGATAAAGGTGACGTGAGAATATTATTGCTAAATGGAGAACCTGTTGGTGCTATGAAACGAGTTCCAGGGACTGATGATCATCGATCTAATGTTTCCGCAGGTGGAAGCGTACAAAAGCATGCGTTGACTAAAGAGGAAAAAGCTTTATGTAAGCAGATTGGCCCAAAATTGGTGAATGATGGCCTTTATTTTGTTGGTATTGATGTAATTGGTGGGAAATTGGTTGAAGTCAATGTGATGTCTCCTGGTGGTATTACTTATATCAATAAGGTTTATAAACCAAAAATTAAAGTTGAAGAAAAAGTAATTGATTTTCTTGAAAGCAAAGTCATTGACAAACTTCAAGCTTTTGATCGACGTACACGTTTACGTAAAACTGTCAATGAAGCATAATTAATTAGAATTTATGTCATGCCAAGCATTACTCAAATAAATCCTTTGGTTTCAGTAGAATGGTTACACAATCATATAAATGATAATAACTTGCTGATTTTTGACGCAAGTATGACTAAAGTAACTTCGAGTGAAAACGAAACTGAAAGTTTCCAAATTCCGAGCTCACAGTTTTTTGATATAAAGAACGTGTTTAGTGATACAAATGCACCTTTTCCTAATACAGTGCCTTCAGAAATTAAATTTACAACCGAAGCACAAAAACTTGGTATAAATACAGATAGTACCATTATTGTTTATGATGATAAAGGCATTTATTCAAGCGCACGAGTTTGGTATCTATTCAAGGCGTTTGGTTTTTATAATATTGCCGTTTTAGATGGAGGTTTACCACAATGGAAATCTGCTGGATACGAACTTGAGACAAAGAGAAATAATACAAAGTCAAAAGGTGATTTTGTAGCATCATATAATCGTGAAATGTTCAAGTTTTTTAATGATATACAAGAATCATCAAAAAATGAAGATCATTTGATTATTGATGCACGTTCAGAAAATCGCTTTAAAGGTATTGTTCCAGAGCCTAGAAAAGGTTTGAGAAGTGGTTCAATTCCTAATTCCGTAAACATTCCGTACTCAAATTTATTAGAAGGGAATTGTTTTAAATCAAAAGAAGGCATTAAAAAGGAATTTGATACTATAAAAGCAACTAATGAGCATTTGGTGTTTTCATGTGGCTCAGGTATTACAGCTTGTGTTTTGGCTCTTGGAGCAGATTTAATTGGAAAAACTAATATGTCGGTTTATGATGGCTCATGGACTGAATATGGATCACTAATAACAGAATAATTATGGAACAACCACATTGGACAAAGGAAGAATTAGTTGCTTATATTTTATTATATACAGCACATTCAAATTTTGAGGAAGCAAATACAGAGAAAAACGTTATCATCTCTAAAGTTGATATGCAAACATTCCAACGAATTCATGATGAATTTGATAAAGACAATGACTATCAAAGTCTTCAAAAAATCATTAATGGGATTGAAGCACATAACTATAATGCTGATGAATTGCAATTGTTGTTTACTGACATTAAAACACTATTCTTAAGTGATGGTGAATATGATATTATGGAGCGTAATATGTTCTTGTTTCTAAAAAAAATACTGAGTTGATATGGAAAAACTTTCTGTAGAAGCTATTATTAATAATATTAAATCTCAACGTACGTTTCATGCAGTGTCTGATGATTATTCATTCACTATAAAAATTAATGAGTATGTGCCTTATGTTTGTGCAGCAATACATGATGGCCATCAATTCAGGAAAGAACTTTGGGATAATTGCTTGCACTCTGAGTATGACAGATGGTATGAAGAAGATCCTGAAACTAAAAACATGATTATTTCTCATCCAGTTGTTATTGCTGGTTGCGATTCACGTTTTGAATATGATTTAAATAGAGCACCTCAAGATGCTGTTTTTGAAACTGCTTGGGGAAAACAACTTTGGAAAACTCCTTTGCCAATAGAGCAAAAGGAGAACTCTTTAACAAAGCATAAAGCATTCTATGATGTGGTTTATACGTTAATAGAAACTCTCGAAACAAAGTTTAGTATTGCTATAGTTTATGATATGCATAGCTATAATTGGAAACGTTGGGATCGGGAAGTTCCAACATGGAATTTAGGAACAAGTAACCTTGATAATGAGCGTTTTGGTGCTTGTATTGAAGCTTGGAGGCAAAGCTTATCAGAAATAAAGTTGCCTAATAATATCAAATCTACATCGTTAATAAATGACACTTTTTTTGGTAATGGATATTTTCTGAAATTTATTACTAAAAACTTTAAAAATACACTAGTTTTGGCAACCGAAATTGCTAAAGTGTATTGTGATGAATACAAGCAAATCATTTTTCCAGAAGTTGTAAATAGTGTTGAGAATCAATTAAGAGAACGACTTCCAAACCATGCAAAGCAGTTTGTAGAAATGTACAGTAACTAAATTACTTAATGAAGCAAGAACCAAGTATAGCAAATAAAACATTACTAGAAATAGACACATACTTAGATAAGTTAGTCAAAAAGATTGAGCTATTATCATATGTAAACCCAATAAACATTGAAAGCGAAAAGAAAAAGTTCTTTGCTTCAAAGTACTTAACCAATCCAATCTTTCATTATCCAAATATTGATTTTGATAAATTTAATCTCCATCGCGAATTTTTTTCTTTACCAATTGAGCGTATTGAAGACGAGCGCATAAAAGATTTATACGAAGAAATTATATATTTCTATTCTGGACTTATTCAAAGTATAGAAACCATAGGTAATGGTAAAAAATTCTATTACAATAGTTTGCATTCCTTTGGCACTCCAACTGAAAAGGATGTTAAAAATGCTAAGTATATTCTTCATTTTAAAGCTGATTACGACGCAGAACATTTTATGCCAAAATTTAGCCCACAGGAAACTGAAGCAATATTTAGAGATTTTTCAATAAGATATGACTTTACATACAACATAAGTTACTCAACAACAATGGGAGCCATAGCAATGGTTCTTAATAATACTAAAACATTAGTTTTAAGTAGTAATCACACATTTAGTGAAAACGAAATAGGTATTCTAACCAATCATGAAATAGGAGCACATATGGTCACTACTATGAATGGGTTATTGCATCCTTTGAAAATATTCTCTCATGGCTTTCCTAATAATGTGGAAACACAAGAAGGCTTAGCTGTATTTAGCGAATATATGTCTGGTAATTTAACAGTGAAACGTTTGCAAGAATTGGCATACCGAGTAATTGCTGTAAATAGTTTATCAAAAGGCTATTCATTTTCAAAAACATTCAGACTACTTCATAATACGTACGATTTAAATAGAGAAGATGCTTTTCATATTACAGTAAGAGCCCATAGAGGCGGAGGGTTTACAAAGGATTATTTGTACTTGTCTGGCTTAAAAAAGGTATTTGATTATTATCAATCGGGAAAAGATTTAAGCATCTTATTAACTGGGAAAGTTTGCCTAGAAGAAGTAGATACTATTAACTACCTTATTGAAAAAGGTTACGCTGTTAATGCTAAATATTATACAGATTCATTCTTGAAGAATGATAATAAAAACGAAACTGTAGACTTTATTCTTAAAAATTTAAAGTAAAGTGTCATTCATAGAATAAATTTACCATTAACTATTATTAAACAAAAATAACAGTCATTCAACGATAAACTACTCGATTGTTTTACAATGCAACCTATATTTACATCAGCCAAAATAAATGTGCTAACATAGTAAAATTAAGTTTTTTTCGTTAGTTGTTAAATGTATTAAATAGCCTTAAGTCTAACTTAGGGCTTTTTAGTTTAAAAACTTGACTTGAAGCTCTGGAGTTGGTACCATACAGGTATCTTTCTTTCCATACCATTTGTACCTATTTTTAGCTACATAATCGTAAACCCAATTGCGTATAAAAGGTGGAACAATAAAAAATGTACTCATTAGGTTATATGGAAAACCCAAACCGTTTGCAATCTTTAATGCTGCTGAAGATTTATAAGAAATACCCTTTTCTTTTGAATAGAGTAATATTGAATCTACTTTAGTAGCATCGATATTAAATTCATTAATAACTTGTTTACCAATATCACTTTGTAGTGCAGCGAACATAAACATATTATTTTTATCATGTTTAATAACATATTGAACAGTGTTATTGCAGAGGTTGCAAACACCATCAAATAGAATTAACTGTTTATGTTTGGATAATTTTGATAACACTCAACAAAAATACATCATACTTTTATAAAGTATTTAAAAATTGAGTTAAATCAGCTTCCTTATTTAAGTTAAGTTTTTTCTTTAATCTGTATTTGGATTTAAGCACACTATCTGGCAATACATTTAGCATAGATGCAATTTCCTTGGTAGAAAGATTCATGCGCAAAAATGATGCTAAGCGTATTTCCTTTTCCGTAATATTGTTTGTAATGTCCTTAATTTTATTATCAAAATTATTATGTACTTCTGAGAAATACGATTTAAAAACCTCCCAATCCTTGTCTTCGGCACTTTGTTTTTTAAGTAGCATCACTAAACGTCTAAACTCAATCTTAAACAGTTCTGGCGACTGTTTTAACTTTTCTAAATTTTCCTTAACCTCTTGAATAAACGTGCTTTTTTGTACTAAATGTAGCGTTTGGCTAGCAAGTTCTTTCTTTTTAAAGGCTATTTCCTGTTTATAGATGGCTTCTTGTTTTTCGCGTTCGGTTTTATTCTTTTTCATACGTTGTTTAAACCCGAAATAGAGCAGTCCTGCAATTGTTAAAAACGAGAACATACCAATACCATAAAGGGTTTTGGTGAGTCTGTCATTTTTAGCCTGAATGTTTAAATTGCTTATTTCCTTTTCCTGAAGTTCAATTGCTGTTTCTTTCTTTCCTAAGTCGAACATCACTCTGAGCTCCTCTATGGTTTTAACTTTTTCGGTGTTTAGAATTGAATCACTTAAAGTTTTAAATTCCTTAAACGTTTTTAACGCTAAATTTGAATTGGCTTGCTTTTCATAGGCTTCACTTAAATATTTTAAAGAAGTCCTTTTAATGGATATGTTTTCATTTTTATTAGCATAATTAAGTGCGGAGGAAGCATGCTTTATTGCAGTTGAAGGTTGATTTTTCATTAAGTAAACTTTTGCCAATTTGTTTTCTGTAATTGCTATTCGTCTCAAGGCATTAATTGGTTTTGCCATGCTTATCGCTTTATTAAGATTAGCAATTGCACTATTGTAATCTCTCTTTAGTATATACGATTCTCCAATGTTCGTATAAGCGGCAGCTTGTAGCGAGATTACTTTTGCCTCTTTGCTTTTTTCTATACTCCTGTTAAAGTACTCCAGTGCTTTAGCTTCCCTATTAAGCAAATTATGCATAACACCTAAATCATTGAGTACTTGAGCTTGATAATAAACATCTTCATAAGCTTTGTATATCTCTAATGCTTTTTCATTATATGTTATGGCTTTGTCTATATTGCCTAAATTATGCTCAACAGTAGCCAAATGATTATAACAATCTGCAATACGAATAGAGTCTCTTAGTTTTTCAAATATTTTTAAGCCTTTTAATGTGTTCTCTAAAGCAATAGAGTAGTAGCCTTTATTTTGGTTGATAGTTCCTTTAAAATCATAAGCTAGAGCCAATCCTGTAGAGTCGTTGTACTTTTTTGCATTTGCTAAATCCATATCATTAATGCTATCAGCTTCTTTAAGATTTCCTTGGGAAAATTCAAGAATAGCAAGACCTCTATAAGCTTGTGATATATATATTGGGTTTTTTAGTTCTTTAGCGAGTTTCAGACTGGAATTGTAATAATACCTAGCAGAATCTATCTTGTCGTTGTTATTATATATAACTCCCAATTGGTAGTAAGCCAATGATACTCCCGACATAAAATTTAATTCATCGGCTAACTTTAATTGTTCACTTGCAAATTGCTTTGCTTTAACACTAGAGCGATACATATAATAGTTAACTATATTATTTATGGTTTTTACTTTGAGAGTATCTTTTGGCTGACTTTTATAAACACCTAAAAGACTATCTATGCTAGACTTATTTTGACAAAAAAGCACTGAGGGAACCAGAAGAATAATGAAACCTATTAAATAACCGAAATTTCGCATACTTTGAGTTTTTTTAATGAAACGAAGTTAATTAAATATTAAGTTCAAAACACACTTTTACACTTGCTTGTCAATAGGCTTATTTACTAATGTCTAGCATTTGTCCATGATTTTGAAATTAAAATATATTTTAAATATTTGAAAATCAATATATTAAAACTATTGCTTAAAAGCACATCCTTTATAGATATACAATGAATTTTGTGACTTGTCCATACTTTGTCCATACTAAAAATTAGATTTTTGAAGCATTCATAAATAGTTTTGATACATAAACAATTCGCTAAAACATTTTATTATGAAAACAACAATTAAAAAATCACAATGGTTAACAATGTGCATTTTACTCATTCTAACGGTAGGATGCAGTAAGGATGATAACGAACCTACTCCAGGCAATGGAGAAATAGAACAATCCAATGGTATAGCTGCCGACGATTTGGAAAATTACGGTGGTGATTTAGGCATAATAATAAACACCAGAGATTTGGCTAAAAAAGGATATAATCCTGTAAAGGTAAAAATCACTACAGCAGCAACTGAGGGAAATTATAATCAAGAGTTGGATGTTGATCCCTTTACAAACATTGCCCAATTAAAACTTTCAGTAGATAATTTACTAGAAAGTGCAGCACAAGAACTTAAAAATGGAGTAGGTTTAGATTTTGAAGTTTTAGATGGTGCCAATAATGTTATTATCTCAGAATCATTTAGTGTAATTTCTTTTGATGAAGGTGGAAATGAATTGAATGTTAATGCTTCTGCTCTAGATTACCAAGAAGAGCAATTTTATTTTAAAGACAATATGCGTTATTACTTACAATTGGTAAATAGTAGTGGAAGCTACAGTAATACATTAGCTGCTGTATATGCACCCAATTCTTGGATTCGCTATCGTGTAACCGATAATTTTCAGCAACAAACCACAGATGAGCAATATTACATTTTAAAAGATCCAAATAATCCTGATTTATTTAGTTTTTATTCTGCTTATGACAATGCCTATTTATTCATTGGAGCAAATGAGACGAGTTTACCAAGAACATTAAAGCGATCTTTTTCGGTGTATTACCCTTCTACCACACCTGAAAGTTTGAGTGATTCTTGGAAGTTTAGAATAAAAAAAGAGTCTAATGGGCTTTACACTATATGGTCTGAAGTTGCCAATAAACCACTTCGATATTTTACTAACGCATCAAACGATAACACCACCAATTGGCATGCAAACGATTCTGGAGGTTTGCAGTATTTTAGAATTATAGCATTGGACATTAGTTGGGAAACAACAGAGTTAAGCACAGAGTATCTCCAGCCTTTATTACCAAAAGCAAATACTTCTTTTGGGTTCAATAGCACCTTAAGGAATTGTGGTTCAGGCTCTTTAGAGCAGCAAGTAGGCATTGAGAGAAGCGTTACTACCACATTTACAAGTGGATATCTTGAAACAGTTGGTTTAAGTGGAAGAACTACTACAAGTGTTGACCTAACGGTTGGAGCAACAGCAGAAGCAAGTTTCTTTGGAGCTGGTGGTTCAGTTTCTGCAGAAGTTTCCGCAGGATTGGAAGTGTCGGTTGAAGCCAGTACAGAATCAACAACATCAAGTGAAGAATCAGTATCAGAGACCAATACCTATTTTTCTAATAGAACAGTTACTGTACCTGCGGGAAGTGCCTCGTTGGTTTATGATGCCTATCAAACCTACTCCAATGTTAAAGTGCCTTATGTAAAACGATTGAGACTAAAAGGTTTGCATACTGAATCTTCAGAGTATTTAACTGGACAGGAAATTGTGACTCAATTGAGAATGACTAATTTCTCAGGAGTAATTACCAACATTGGTTCTGACTTTGTAGAAGTCTCAATACGCGGAAATATGTATTTAGATAATATTGTGGATACTCAAACCGAAGTAAGGGATGTTGCAGCGAATTGTAACTAAAACCATGAAAATTGGTTTAGAGGGCAGTAACAGAACAAATTGCTGCCCTTTTTTTTAACCATAAAACTTTATAAAAATGAAAACAAAAATATATTTAACAATTAGCATAGCACTATTTAGTATTTGGTCTTTTAGCGCACAAAACATTAGTTATCAGAGCTGGGGAACTAGGTTTTATGCTACATCAAATAGCTGTACTAGTGAAATTGGTGATGAAGAATATACTTGGTATGGGTATATGAGTGATGATGTATATACTTCTGAAACCTCCACAGGATGCTACCAAAAAACTACAAATGGATCTACATCAACTAGTATAAATAGTGGTTTGAGGTCAAGAAACAATACAACTGCAACACAACTTATAGCTCGTATTCGTGCTTGGGAAGACGATGGTGGCAGTAGATGTTCTTATAACACAGGGATAAATAGTGATGATTGTTTAACAAACATAACAGAAACATACAACTTTGCTAATCCTGTAGAATATCAGCAGGCTTCAATATCAAGAAATGTTGGAAATAATAATTTTAATATGGATCTAACATTTACTTATAGGTATTCTGTTGAAAATTTAAACAATGCTGTAGAAAACAATTCTGAATCGTTTACCACCTCTGGTAACAGACCGTTTTGGGGCGCAAAAGGGAGTTGGGCAAGTGATAATATAGATTGTGCTGCCTCTGGAACAATATCAAATAACCAAAACTCTATTTTAAAAGCAACAGTAACAGATAAGAGTAGTGTAACTTTTAAATGGAGAGTATCATCCGAAGCAGGTGATTACCTGCAAGTCTATGTTAATGGTGTGTTAAATGAGCAAATTTCTGGGGATACAAATTGGACAACGAAAACAATTGAATTTACAGAACCCATTAATACAATAGAGTGGCAATATCAAAAAAACGGAAGCGGAACTAGTGGTTTGGATAGAGGTTTTGTTGATGCTGTTTCTTTTGAAGATGATCCATCGTTAAGTATAAATTCTAACAGTTTAGATTTTATTTCAATATATCCTAATCCTGTTACATCAATTTTAAACATAAAGGGCTTAAAAAATGAGAATTATCATTTAGATATATTTAATGTAGCAGGAAAAAAAGTAAAAACTGTAAAAAACATTCAAAACCCAATAGATCTTAGCACATTAAGCAATGGCTTTTATTTAATCAAGTTGTATGCAAAATATAGTCATAAAACATTTAAAATTGTGAAAAAATAAAGGCTTAATAAAGTTATTGTTTTAGTGAATTCCATTTTTTATCAAAAATTAAATAACTATAATATGAAAACAAAAATACAAATAGTAGTTAGCGTGTTTTTATTGAGTTTATGCTCGGTACATGCCCAAACCTTTGAGGTTAACGGCATTAACTACAACATTACAAGTGCAAGTGAAGTAGAAGTAATCAATAAAACAGGTTGCTACACAGGCGATATTGTTATACCTGCAACCGTTGAAGATTCTGGAACAACTTATAATGTTATAGGAATTGGAGATGATGCCTTTAATGATTGTGATATAACGAGTATAAACTTGCCAAATTCCATAACTTATATCGGAGAATTTGCATTTAGAGATTGTAGAGACATCACATCTATAACCTTGCCTGATTCAGTAACAAGTATTGGATATGCTGCCTTTTTATATTGTACAGAACTAGTTTCTGTTAATATACCAGAAAATGTTTCGGTTATTAATCAAAGCACATTTTCACAATGTGGAAAATTAACATCTATAACAATCCCAAGTTCAGTAACATCTATTGGCACTTATGCATTTAGTAGTTGTTTTAGTTTGGCAACTGTTAACATATACGTGCCATCTCCAATTAATATTACTATTCATAGATTTTGGAACCTTGATTTATCATTAATAGCACTAAATGTACCTATAGGAAGTGAAAGCGCTTATGCTTCGTCACCTGTTTGGCAAGATTTTGGAACTATTAATGGTACTTTAAGTACAAATGAATTTAAACCGATATATGATATAAGCATTTCTCCTAATCCAGTAATTAAAGACATAAACGTAACTGGTTTATTCACTTCAGAAAAATATGAAATCTATGATTTAAATGGGAAAAAGGTTAAGGAAGGACATATATCAAATTTCGATAAAATAAATGTTGGAAATTTGAGCAATGGACTATTTATCTTGAAATTAGGTAACGGAATTACTAAAAAAATAATAAAGAAGTAATAAATAAACTACTTAGAAGTTTCAACCAACTCCAATTGTTCCACACTAACATTTGTTGTAAATAAGCCATAGTTTACTGTGGCTTTATTTTTTTCAATTTTATCGATGCTTCCAATGGCTCGACCATCTTCAAGTCTCACTCTGTCGCCAACTTTAAGAATTGGCTTATTAGGTTTAGGTGTTTCAATTTGTTTTTTCTTCGCAGCTTTCTTTTTCTTTCTGATGACTTCAACTTTCTTTTCTACTTCTTTCTTAACTTTAATTGATTTTACTCGCTCTGTTCTGCTTTCTTTTGGTGTTAGCTTTTTGCGTTTAGAGTTTTCGATTTGAACCAATTTGAAAAGTTCAGCCATTAACTCACGTTTTTGCTTGTTGTTGAAATATTTTTCAGACAAATCGTTAACCTTTTGCCCTAGATATATAAGTCGTTGATTGCTATCGTACAGCTCTTGATAGCTTTCCAGTTTTCGTTGTGTTTTTTCATTAATGGCTTCAAGTTTATCCGCTTCAGCCAATTTTTTCTTTTCGTTCTGTTTTAAAGATTCTCCAATTTTTTCAAGTTTAGTGCGCTCCTTCTGTAGTTTGGCAATGGTAGCATCAAAGCGGACTTTGGAGCGTTCAATTTTCTTTTTAGCTCTATTAATTAAACTGAAAGGAATTCCGTTTTTTTGTGCAACTTCAAATGTAAAGGAGCTTCCTGCTTGTCCTAGTGCCAATTTATAAATTGGTTCTAATGAACGTTCATCAAACAACATGTTAGCATTAATCATATACTCTTTTTCATTAGCCAATAACTTCAAGTTTGAATAATGTGTCGTAATAATCCCAAAAGCCTCACGATCATAAAACACCTCTAAAAAAGTTTCAGCTAAAGCACCACCTAATTCAGGATCTGAGCCTGTACCAAACTCATCAATTAAAAAAAGTGTTTTTTTATTACACTTCTTTAAGAAATAATTCATTTGCTTAAGCCTATAACTATATGTACTTAAATGGTTTTCTATGGATTGGTTATCTCCTATATCACTCAAAATGCGATCAAACAAGCAAGCTTTACTCCGTTCATGCACAGGAATTAACATACCACTTTGAAGCATTACTTGCAGTAAACCAACCGTTTTAAGTGTAATACTTTTTCCGCCAGCATTTGGTCCAGAAATCACAATAATTCTGCTATCCTGTTTTAGAGCAATAGTCTGCGGAAATGTTTTTTCTTTCTTCTCTAAATTGGTTAAATAGAGGAGAGGATGGTAGGCATCACGCAAAAATAGTTCTCGTTCTTCTGTAATCTCAGGAAGAATAGCATCCATAGATTTGGCGTATTTTGCTTTAGCAGCAATGACATCAAAAGTGGTGAGAAACGACTGATACTGCTCTAATAATGGCAAAAAAGGACGAATAAAATTAGTGACATCTTTTAAGATGCTAACAACTTCTTCACTTTCTTCATATTCTAAATTATTGAGCTCTCTTGAATGTTTTAAAGTTGCCTCAGGTTCAATATAAACAATGCTTCCTGTTTTACTGCCTCCCATGATAGCTCCTTTTACCTTGCGTCTATGCATAGCCTTTACTGCTAACACACGCTTGTTGTCAACAACAGACTCTCGAATATCATCAAGATATTCTAAATTATGATAGGTGTTTAAAGCATTCGTAAAACTGGAATTAATTTTACCTTTAAGCTTGTTTATACTCTGTCTTAACTCTGAAAGTAGTGTAGAGGCATTATCTTTTACATCACCAAAACGATCAACAATGGCATCTACTTTATCAATGAGTTCAGTAGTTATTTCAATATGAGACGTATAACGTTGTAAATAAGGATAGTACTCTTCAAAAGTTTTTAAAAATTTAAGAATCTCATTTGCTGTTAATGAAATGGAAACTAACTTTTTTAAGCTATGCGTTTCTAAATAGGTGTTTTCAATATTAAGTAATTGAAGTTCTTTTGTAATAGAATCAAAACCATGATTTGGTATACGATTATCATTATAATACGATGACACATACTCATGAGTAAGTTGTAAGCTAATGAGCAAGGTGTCTTTATTGTCATATGGTACAATATCAAAAGCTTTTGCTTTGCCAAGAGCTGTAACACAATATTCGCTAACGTGTTGCAAAACGGTTGAAAACTCTAAATCTTGAAGTGTCTTTTCGTGAATGTTAATCATATCAATTCCCACGAAAGTGGGAAACTTATTAATGGTTTACTAAATTTTATTTTAAAGGAATACAAAGTTACGTATTACAATTGAGATGCGGAATTTTTGGAGTTACGCTTATCGTTATGATATGTAACGTTTCAATGTTTTATATCAGACGATAAGCGACTTAAGTTTACAATCATTAAATTTAAGTAATAATCAGAAAGAACAAAAGAGAAGAATAAGATTAAGGTAAGCGATGGGACTTTGATCTCGATAACTTTGATAATCC
>Ga0316205_10000702_pt1 | contig 53844 bp, 52 predicted proteins | sample 3monthpyrite_MG_FD_204941 | JGI IMG/M metagenome (GOLD analysis project Ga0316205, IMG submission 204941) | Microbial mat bacterial communities from mineral coupon in-situ incubated in ocean water Damariscotta River, Maine, United States -... | ecosystem: Environmental > Aquatic > Marine >...
AGGCAGAGGAAAAAATTGTTCTAGCACAAGAAGAATCGAAAGAAGCGCGTGGCCATTTACAGCATGCACTTGATTCAATGGCCGAGCTAGAAACTAAGCGTAATACTTTAAGTCAGCAACGAGATGTAATTCAAGAACAACATGGTCAGCACCGTGTTAAATCAAATGAAGATAGAGAAGCGCTTCATACCGTTAAGATTCGAGTTGAAACATTACGCGCAGAACTTTCTTCTACGCAACAAACTTTATCTCGAATGGATTCTCAATTAGAGCAGTTAACAACACGTCGAGATGAACTTGCTAAATCATTGGATGAAGGCGAGACACCCCTTGCTGAAATGGCAAAAGAAATTGACCTTCAACTCGAACAACGTAGTGCTATTGAAACGGAAATGGCACAGTCTCGTAAAGTGATGGAAGATATTGATTCACAGCTACAGAAACTTGAAACACTACGCACAGAAGTCGAACAAGAGCACGAAGAGGCTCGAAATACACTTGAACAAACAAGAATGAAAGGACAAGAACAAAAGGTTCGTCGTCAAACAATAGAAGAACAAGTAATCGAAGCGGGTTTTGAATTAAAAGCTTTGATTCAGGAAATGCCTGAAGAAGCGAATATCGAAGCATGGCAAACTATGGTTGAAGAATTAGAAGGAAAAATTCATCGCTTAGGTCCTATTAACTTGGCAGCGATTGATGAGTTTGAACAAGAATCTGAACGAAAAGAATATTTGGATGCTCAAAATGAAGATTTAGTTGAAGCACTGAAAACATTAGAAGATGCTATTGGGAAAATTGATCGCGAAACCCGTACACGATTTAGTGATACGTTTGATAAAGTGAATGCTAAGCTTAAAGATTTGTTTCCGCGTTTATTTGGTGGCGGGCATGCTTATCTTGAATTAACTGGAGAAGACATACTTGAAGCTGGTGTCACTGTTATGGCACGTCCACCTGGTAAACGTAATAGCACAATCCATTTACTTTCTGGTGGCGAAAAAGCATTAACGGCAGTTGCATTGGTCTTCTCAATATTTGAGCTTAACCCTGCACCTTTCTGTATGCTTGACGAAGTAGATGCTCCGCTTGATGATGCTAATGTTGCTCGTTATTCTCAGTTGGTTAAACACATGTCTGATCGTATTCAATTTATCTTTATTACACATAATAAAGTTACCATGGAAATAGCCGATCATTTAGCCGGTGTTACAATGTCTGAACCAGGTGTATCTCGAATGGTAGCAGTAGATATGGAAGAGGCTGTTGAGCTAGCTGCGATCTAAATCTTTAGTTATATAAAATATCTATATATGAGCTTTCGGTTATTACGATCTTGATAAATAATTTAATTATGTAGAGCTTTGTATAACGACTATGAATACATTGCGAGTTAGCTTACTGGTTGTTGGTGTTATTTTTGTGATTGGAATATATTTATTCCAAAGTCGCACTTCTGCAACGAATAACCAAAATTCTAAATTTAGAGCAACTATCGGTCGTTTTATTAGTTTTATATCTCACTTAATACATTCTTCATGTATATCGCTAAAAAATAACTTCAGACGCCCATTTAATGTTGACGATGATTTCGTAGATAAAGCGCATAACCATAAACACCTTGAGCCGGCATTGAGTGACGAGCAGCTTGAAAACATGAATAATATGATTGCGAACAAGCCTGTTGAAAAAACAACACCATTATCTGAAACAACGGGTGATATGTCTTCTAATCATAAATCGATAGACTCACCGAATATGGGAAAAAGCACACAGCCAGTTTCAGCCGAAAAAAGTAATGAGCTATTAATAACTTTAACTGTTTTACCAAAACCCGGTAATATATTTTATGGGGGCGATATATTGCAAGCATGTAAACTGGCTGGACTACAGCTAGGCGAGTTTAATATTTTCCATCGTTATGCATTGATTGATGAAAAAGTATTAATGACACCTGTTTGTAGTTTGGTTAATCTTTTTGAACCAGGTTATTTTGATTTTGATTGTATGGATGATTTTACAACAGAAGGTTTATCTTTATTTATGCAGCTACCCGGTCCGGTTGATGGCCGAGATGCTTTTCTTATATTAATGGATGTGTCTGATAAATTAAGTGTCAACCTCAATGCAACAATATGTGACGAAACACGAAGTGTTTTAACGACGCAAACGATCAGTCACATTAAAGAAAAAGTTGAGAATTTTAGATTTAAATTGAAGATGGATGCTTTAAAAAATAATTGAGTTTAAGTTCTTTAGCTTCAAAGAAAGGCTGTAATTTTAATGTCGTCGTTACTTACTAAAATCGAAAAAATTAAAAATGAACTTAATGTTCATAACTATAAATATTATATTCTAGATGATCCCGAAATATCAGATAGTGCATATGATAGATTACTTCGTGAACTGCAAAATATAGAAGCTGCACATCCTGAGCTGATAACAGCCGATTCTCCCACTCAACGTGTTGGCGCCATCCCTTTAGATTCATTTAATTCTGTTAAGCATGAAATGCCAATGTTATCGTTATCCAATGCATTTTCGAATGATGAGTTTTTTGATTTTGATAAGCGTGTTGTAGAGTTGTTAAAAAAAGAAAAAGCTTATGATAATCAAGTTATAAAATACGCTGCAGAACCTAAATTAGACGGTTTAGCTATTAGTTTGTTATATGAGAATGGCAAATTAATACGAGGAGCTACGCGTGGTGATGGTGCTACGGGTGAAGATGTCACGCAAAATATTCGAACAATTGAGACTATCCCTTTAAAATTATTTGGTAATGATTTTCCTAAACGTCTTGAGGTACGAGGGGAAGTCATTATGGATAAATCCGGTTTTAATAAACTAAATAAAGCACAATTAAAAAACAATGAAAAACCTTTTGCTAATCCCCGCAATGCAGCTGCAGGTTCATTAAGACAACTTGATTCTAAGATTACGGCAACACGACCATTGTCTTTTTTCTGTTATGGTATTGGAATTATTTCGGATGAAGTTTCTATGCCATTGTGTCATAGCGGTATTATGCATAGGCTAAAATCCTGGGGTTTTCGGATTAATTCTGAGAGCAAGGTGGTTGAAGGTGCAAAAGGGGCAGATGAGTACTACCAAAAATTGTCATCTAAACGTGAATCTTTAGATTATGAAATAGATGGTATCGTGTATAAAGTTGACGATTTATTTTTACAAAAGAAACTTGGTTTTGTGTCTCGTGCTCCTCGTTGGGCAATTGCTCGAAAATTTCCTGCTCACGAAGAAATGACAAAAGTATTGAGTATTGATATACAGGTTGGACGCACAGGTGCATTAACACCTGTTGCAAGATTAGAGCCTGTTCTTGTCGGTGGTGTCACCGTAAGTAATGCAACACTACATAATCAGGATGAAATTGAACGATTAGATATTCGTATAGGTGACACGGTTGTGATACGTCGTGCTGGTGACGTTATTCCTCAAATTGTAAATGTTGTATTAAGTAAACGTAAAGGTAAGCCTCGTAAATTTAAGATACCTAATACTTGTCCTGTTTGTGGTTCGGCTGCAATAAGAAATGAAAATGAAGTTGTTACAGCTTGTACGGGTGGATTATTTTGTGAAGCTCAATGTAAGCAAGCTATCATCCATTTTGCATCGCGTAAGGCGATGAATATAGATGGTTTGGGCGATAAATTAATTGAATTACTGGTTGATGAAGGGCTGATTAAAACAAGTGCCGATTTATACTCACTTACTCAAAAACAATTAACTGTACTTGAACGAATGGGGGATAAGTCAGCAATTAATTTATTAAACTCACTTGAAAAATCTAAACAAACGACATTTGCTAGATTTATATTTTCCTTAGGAATACATGATGTAGGCGAAACGACAGCTAAAAATTTAGCTGATCACTTTCATTCAATAGAATCTCTGGAAAATGCAACCGAAGAAGAGTTATTAAGTATTCGCGATATTGGCCCGGTCGTTGTAAGTAATATACATGCTTTCTTTAAACAGAAGCATAATAGAGAAATCATTGATGCATTGTTGGCAACGGGTATCCATTGGCCAGATTCGGAAACCGCTAAGCAAAAACAACCACAAACGTTAGCGGGTAAAGTATTCGTTGTTACTGGAACGCTTTCAGACATGTCCAGAGATGATGCTAAACAGGCTTTACAGGCTTTAGGTGCTAAAGTGACTGGAAGTGTCTCTAAAAAGACTGATTATGTTATTGCGGGAGAAAATCCGGGTTCAAAAGTTGCCAAAGCAATGACTTTGGGTGTTCAAGTACTGGGGGAATCCGAATTTCACAAGCTTATCAATGTATAACATATTGTAAAATATCGATATTTTTATGGAAGTGTGAACTGGTTCACGATCGGTTATAATTTAACCATATTTTAAATTAATTAGCGTAGGAGTGATGCAAATGGAAGAAGCATACAATGGTCCTGAAAGACGGATTGAGCAACGGAGAAAGAATGAAGATCGAAGAGATATGCTTCGTTTTGAACCCACTAAAACACCACGTCGTAAAGGTAAGGATAGACGTGTAAAAAGTGTCTGGGATAATCGAAACGGTTTTTAATCTTTTTAATTAAAAAAGCCGCCGGTCTGAGAAAATCAGATCGGCGGCTTTTTGACGATAGCTATTTATTAATTTTTATTTTCGCTTTTTCACGAAGTGTAATTATATACTCTTGTAATTTTTTGTTTTGCATTATAGCGCGAACTTGTTTTTTGATATCTTTAAACTTCGGTGGTTCCATTTTTCGGGTATCTTCAAGCTTGATGATATGCCAGCCAAATTTCGTTTTAACAGGGGCTTTAGTATAAGTACCTTCTTTCATTGTTGCGACAGCTTTTGAAAATTCAGGAACCATTTGTCGAGCATTAAACCAACCTAAGTCTCCACCCGTTTTGCCTGTTGGACCTGTTGAATAGGCTTTGGCTAGTTTTATAAATTCTTTACCATTATCCAGTTCTTTTATAACTGATTTAGCTTTTGCTTCATCTTTTAATAAAATGTGGCGCGCTTTATATTCTTTAACATTCGCAGCTTTAACACGTCGGTCATATTCAACTTTTAACTCTGTGTCACTAATCGGTGTTGCTAGCATTTTTTTACTAATGGCATGTTTAATTAATAAATCTATACGGTATTGTTCAAGTTGGAATAATACATCCTTGTCTTTATCAAGTTTAAGTCGCTTAGCATCTTGAAGCATTAATTCTCTGTTGACTAATTCTTGGATGAGTGTCTCTTTATTTTTGACTACATCGAATTTTGGGTCTTGTTTTTTCTTGTGTGCAACATATGCATCATATGTTTGCTTGTATATTGGTTTACCGTTAACGGTCGCAACAACTTTATCTGCGGAATAAGCATTAAAACTGAACAGTGATAGGGTGATACTAAAAATAATGCTAATAACAGAACTAATATTGACCGTAGTGTTAAATTTATGTGATTGGTTTGACATGATTTCGTCCTTAATAGATGTATTTTCTGGTGAAATTTATTTGTACCATAACTTATGGTAACACTTTTTTAAAGGGTTTTACTGTGACTGATTTATAAACCCCGGCTTTAAAGTAGGGGTCAGCGTTAGCCCACGATTGTGCTTCTTCAAAACAGCTAAATTCAGCTACGATTAATGAACCACTAAACCCTGCCGGGCCGGGATCTTCATTATCAATGGTTGGATGAGGTCCAGCCAAAATGAGAGAGCCTTGTTTTTTTAACTCAAGTAAACGTTCGACATGATCGGGCCGAGCGGCTAAGCGTTTTTCTAAACTATCTACATTATCTTCGGCGATGATTGCGTATAACATAATTATTACTCTGAAATTTTAGGTGTTGAAACAGCATCGGGAATTTGTTTTTGAGTATCTTCTTCTGTGTCTTTTTCTGCATTATCATCTGTTATGTATTTAGATATAAAAATTCCTTGGATAACAACAAAGATAAGCGTTAAACCTAAGATACCAAATAATTTAAAGTCTGCCCACCGAACAAGTTCCCAATCCAGATATTCTGCAACAATAAGATTTATAATACCGGTTAATGTGAAAAATAGTATCCAAGAATAGCTTAAACGAAGCCAAGCATGGTCGGGCATGGTAATATTTGCTTGCATCATTTTTTTAACTAAAGGGGTTCTTTTACCAATAAAATGCGAGGCATAAAAAACGATAGCAAAAAGCCAATTCACAATGGTTACTTTCCAGATTATAAAGTGAGGGTCTTTAAAGTATATTGTCGCTCCACCAAAAACACTCACAAGTACTGCTGTGATGATATGCATTTTTTCAATTTTTTTATGGCGGAGCCAGTTATAGGCTATTTGCAGCAAAGTGGCAGCAATTAGAACGGCTGTTGCTGCTATCATGCCTTCAATAGGATCTTCTGTTGTTTTTAGTATGATAAAAAATAATACAACAGGGAAAAAATCAAATAAAAACTTCATGGTGTTTAAACAACTATTGAGTGAGTATCGTACTTGTAGACACTGATTAATGGCGTAGGTTTAATTATTCTTTTAATTTTATGAATAAGTCGATATTACCATGTTATTTTTAGTGAAACACGATTTCTATCAATTATGTAATATTTAGGCTTTGTTCTGTACTTAACTCTATTCAGACAGGCTAATTTTTATACTGTAAAATGCTAGGTTATGTCGATATCTTACGATTTACATTCACACTCCTCAGCATCAGATGGAACGTTTAGGCCGACTGAGTTAGTGCAATATGCTCAGCAAAATGGGGTAAATGTTTTAGCCTTAACCGACCATGATATAACCACAGGTATTGAAGAGGCTAAGCAAGCGGCATCAGCCTTAGACATGACAGTGATAGCCGGTGTTGAAATTTCTGTTATTTGGCGTAAGCAAACATTGCATATTCTGGGCCTAAATATTGATATTGATAACTCACAGCTTCAACTAGGGCTAAGTAATATTCGACAATCTCGCGTCGAGCGGGCAGAAGAGATTGGTCGGCGTTTAGCTAAAGCGGGTATTGAAGATACGTATGCTGCAGCAAAAGCAATATCAAATGGTGACAATGTTACCCGTACGCATTTTGCAAAGATTCTTATCGAAAGAGGCTGTGCAAAAGATATGAAGCAAGTTTTTAAACGATTTATGGTTAAAGGAAAGCCAGGTTTTGTGGCCGGTGAGTGGGCAGAAATGGAGCATGCATTAAGCTGGATTAAGAATGCTGGAGGTACCAGTGTTATCGCTCACCCTGCACGATACCGATTATCGGCAACGAAAATGCGTTCGATGATTGAAGATTTTATGGATGTGGGGGGAGAAGGCATTGAGGTTATTTCAGGCAGCCACAGTACGCTCGAAGCGGCAAATATTGCTGGTTTAGCACGACGATACAATTTACTTGCCTCTCGAGGTTCTGATTTCCATGATCCAGCGATTCCCTATATTAATATGCAAACATTGCCATCGTTACCCAGTGATCTAACTCCAGTTTGGGAGACATGGTCGTGAGCCAGTATTTTAATATCCACCCTGATAATCCCCAACCGCGCTTAATTCATCAAGCCGTTGAGCGCGTGCGTCAGGGCGATGTGATTGTCTATCCAACCGATTCAGCCTATGCCATTGGATGCCATATAGGTGATAAAAAGGCGCTTGATAAGATTCGCCGTATACGCCAAGTTGATGCCAAGCATAATTTTACTTTGGTTTGTCGAGATTTATCTGAAATATCCACTTATGCGAAAGTGAGTAACCATGTCTATCGTGTGATTAATGCGCATACACCCGGTGCTTATACCTTCATTTTAGAGGCGACACGAGAAGTCCCTAAACGCTTGCAACACCCTAAAAGGAAAACAATCGGTATACGAGTGCCAGATAATCGGATTGTTATGGCATTGTTATCTGAATTGAATGAACCTTTGATGAGCAGTACTTTGATATTGCCTGGTGAGGAGATGCCAATGACCGATGCGGAAGAGATACGAGATCGTCTTGAACATGATGTTGATTTAGTGATTGATGGAGGTCATTGTGGAATAGAGCCAACAACCGTTTTAACTCTCCAAAATGAGAATATTGAGGTGGTTAGAGTCGGTAAGGGTGACGTCTCAAGTTTTTAACAAAATTTTCTATACAATCATTGATATTTCTACCCACCACTAGCCCAAACCCGATATAATCGCATTACTTACAGAATGAATAAGTATTAGTCTTTAGCGCTAATTTCCAATAAAAATCATATAGTTAAAAAGTAATCTGGAGCATTGAGTGTCGTCTCTATCTAACAATAATCGTGTTTTGTCAGGCATGCGCCCAACAGGCGCCTTACATCTAGGTCATTACCATGGTGTACTTAAAAATTGGTTACACCTGCAACACGAATATCAGTGTTTTTTCTTTGTAGCTGATTGGCATGCGTTAACAACTCATTATGATGATTTAGCAAACCTCGAGAGCAACGTTTGGGATATGGTCATTGATTGGCTTGCTGTGGGGGTGAACCCAGGCTCGGCTACCGTGTTTATACAGTCACAAGTACCAGAGCATGCAGAACTGCATTTATTGCTTTCAATGATTACACCACTCAGTTGGTTAGAAAGAGTCCCTAGTTATAAGGATCAACAAGAAAAACTTAAAGAGCGTGATTTGAACAATTATGGCTTTTTGGGATACCCAGTATTACAGTCCGCTGATATTTTGATGTATAAGGCAGGACATGTGCCTGTTGGGGAAGATCAAGTTGCGCATGTTGAATTAACCCGAGAAATTGCCCGACGGTTTAATTATATCTATGGCAGAGAAGTTGACTTCGCAGAAAAAGCTGAAGCAGCCATGAAAAAGATGGGTAAGAAAAACTCTAAATTATACAAAGAATTACGTAATAAATATCAAGAGCAAGGTGACGGTGAAGCACTTTTTACAGCGCAGGCATTGCTCGATTCGCAACAAAATATTACCGCTGGTGATAAAGAACGCCTGTTTGGTTTTTTAGAAGGTAGTAGTCGTATTATCTTACCTGAACCAGAAGCAATGTTAACAAAAGCGTCGAAAATGCCGGGATTGGATGGTCAAAAGATGTCAAAATCCTATAACAATACCATTGCCTTACGAGATTCCCCTGAAGAGATTGAGAAAAAATTACGCACCATGCCGACGGATCCTGCTCGTGTTCGAAAAACCGATCCCGGCTCACCTGAAAAATGCCCAGTTTGGAACTTGCATCAGGTATACTCAGACGATAAAACGTTAGAGTGGGTACAGCAAAGTTGTACTACGGCAAGTATTGGATGCCTCGAATGTAAAGCGCCAATTATTGAGGCAGTTTTAGTTGAACTTGCGCCAATTAGAGAACGTGCAAAAGAATATGAAGATGATCGCAGCTTAGTGCGTAATTTGATTAATGAAGGTAACGAGAAAGCCCGAGAAGTGGCTAGAGAAACAATAACCGAAGTTCGTCAGGTAATGAATTTATCTTATCGATAGTTTTAGGTCTGGTTAGTGAGAGTATATGAGTAATCCAATTGAGAATTCTGATGTCGATGTCACCTCTGAAGAGGGTGAAGATTCTCATCATGTCGGGAATGAGAAAGGCGATAATGGGAGCGATTCGGCTGATGGAGCGCCTCAACAATCTGAAATGCCTTTTGCCGTTGTGCACGGTGCCGCTGTTAATACATTACCACTAGATTTATATATTCCACCTGACGCATTAGAGGTTTTTCTTGCTGAAACGTTTGAAGGCCCACTTGATTTATTACTCTATCTTATTAAACGTCAAAATCTAGAAATTTTAGATTTACCTATTGCTGAAATTACTCGCCAGTATGTTGAATATGTTGATTTAATGATCGATATACAACTAGAGTTAGCTGGTGAGTATTTAGTTATGGCGGCTATGCTGGCTGAAATTAAATCGCGTATGTTGTTACCTCGACCAAAAACAGAAGAAGAGGAAGAAGGCGATCCTCGTGCGGAACTTGTTCGTCGTTTACAAGAATACGAACGTTTTAAACAAGCTGCTGATGATATCAATGAATTACCTCGTGTTGGTCGAGATACGTATAAACCTGTTGTGCAAATTCCCGATTTAAAAGTTGTTAAAGTACCACCACAAGTTGATATGAAAGATATTTTAGTGGCATTTAATAATGTAATGCGACGAGTGGCTTCTAATAAACATCATCAAGTTGAACTCGAGCCTTTGTCTGTTCGTGAACGTATGTCGAATGTTTTAAATAGTGTGCGTGGTAATGAGTATGTCGATTTTGGCAGCTTATTTGATGTAACCGAAGGTAAGAGTGGTGTAGTTGTTACCTTGTTAGCTATTTTAGAGTTAGTGAAACAATCGTTAATCGAGCTTGTTCAAACAGAAGCTTTTGCCGTTATACACGTAAGAGCGGTGAGTGCTGCGAACGATCCAGAAGTAGATTAATTTTTAGTTAGAAGATTTTATAAGTAGAGGTTGTTGGATGAATAATGAAGAATTAAAACCTGTTGTAGAAGGCTTAGTATTTGCAGCAGACGATCCGATGAGTATTAAAGATTTATTTGCAATCTTTACTGATCACACTGCTATTGAACAAGTACAAATTAAAGAAGTACTCGATGAATTAAAAGAAGACTATGCTGGCAGTGGTTTAGAATTAAAAGAAGTTGGTAGTGGTTTTCGTTTTCAAGTTAGAGAGAAACATGCTGAATGGATTTCAAAGTTATGGCAAGAACGTCCAGCAAGGTATTCTCGGGCCTCATTAGAAACACTGGCTCTCATTGCGTATCGTCAACCGATCACACGAGCAGAAATTGAAGACGTGCGTGGTGTAAGTGTGAGTTCGAATATTATTAAAACGTTGCTTGAACGTGAGTGGGTTCGAGTTGTTGGGCATAGAGATGTTCCAGGTAAACCGGCACTTTATTCAACCACAAAAGAATTTTTAGATTACTTTAATTTAAAAACATTAGAAGATTTACCGCCACTTTCTGAACTTAAAGATATTGACGCTATTAATGAACAACTGAACCTAGGCGATGCTTCTGCAACCAATGCCGATAAAGTTAATAGCGATAACGATTTAGATGAAATGGATACCGTTGATGACTTAGATGTATCTGATCTAGCCGATGTCGTGAAGTTGGATGAGGCTGATACAGTCGATGACCAAGATGATGCACCAACAGTTAAAGAAGCATTAACAGCAGAAAATTAATTTATAGAGTTCAAGTATCGGTATTCAAAATAGTTTTTAAATGAATACCTGTCTAACGGAAAAAATGTATAGCAATTTTTGCTAAGTTAAAAGTGAAAAATTAAGCTATAAAAACACCGTGTCAAAATATCCGCATTGAATAGTGAAAAAATAATGTCTTTAGCAAAATCAAATGATAATGAAAAAATTCAAAAAGTCTTAGCCCGCAAAGGTTTAGGTTCAAGACGGAAAGTTGAAGATTGGTTAAGAGAAGGGCGTATTTCAGTCAATGGCAAGGTTGCAAAATTAGGTGACCGAATTACCTTAGAAGATAAAGTTTTTGTTGATGGTAAACCAGTGCGTCGTCTAAACCAGCAACAACGCACACGGGTCATTATCTATCATAAACCTACCGGAGAAGTTTGTACCCGCAATGATCCAGAAGGGCGTAAAACTATTTTCGATCACCTTCCTCGATTAGGTGGTAGTCGTTGGATTGCGATTGGCCGTTTAGATATCAATACTTCAGGCATAATTTTATTAACAACTGATGGTGATTTAGCCAATCGCTTAATGCATCCTCGAAGTGAAATTGAACGTACTTATGCGGTACGAGTTATGGGTGAAGTTGAACTGAAAAATATCCAAGCCTTAACAAAAGGCGTTATGTTAGATGATGGTTTAGCAAAGTTTGATTCAGTTGTTGCAGCAGGTGGCGAAGGGTTTAACCATTGGTATCACGTTAGTTTACATGAAGGCCGAAATCGAGAAGTGCGTCGGTTATGGGATGCGATTGGTACACAGGTAAGTCGTTTAATAAGGATTAGTTTTGCGGGTATTGCTTTACCCAGAAATCTTCGAGTTGGTAAACGACAAGAATTAACGCCTGAAGATGTTAAAGCTTTACGTGAGTTAGTTAAGTTAGAGCGTGTGCGAATTCCGAAAGGAAAGATGAATAGAAAGAGATAGATGTTATCAATATTAATGGTTGTTAATATTTATAATTTTTTAAGTTTATTATAGAATGCACAAAAATTATTGGAATCGGAAAGGAAAATCATAATGGATACTGATATCACAAAATATCAACAATTAATCGAACTTTACGCTGTACCGTGGGCTATCAAAATTGTTGCGGCGATTGCGATTTTCATTATTGGTCGTATGGTAGCCAAACTTATTGTTAAAGCAATGAATAAAGTTATGTCTAAGGCGAATGTAGAAGCTACCCTTCGCAAATTCTTAGGTAATATTATTCAAACTGTCTTAATGGTGGTTATTACCATCGCGGCTTTAGAACAACTTGGCGTAGATACAACATCCGTTTTAGCTATTTTTGCTGCTGCTGGTTTAGCCATTGGTTTAGCTTTTAAAGATTCACTTTCGAACTTTGCAGCGGGCATTATGATTATTTTATTTAAACCGTTTAAGTTAGGCGATTTTGTTGAAGCAGCAGGTACCTCAGGTACCGTTGAGCATATTCGTATTTTTAATACAGTAATGCGTACAGGTGATAATCGTGAAATAACTGTTCCAAACGCACATATTTATAGCGGTATTATTACTAATTACAGCGCACGTGATACACGACGTATCGATCTTGTTATTGGGATAGGTTACGACGATAATATTGGCACCGCTAAAAACGTAATTGAAAAAATTATTGAAGCCGATGATAGATTTTTAAAAGAACCGGCAGCAACGATTATGCTTATTGAGCTAGGCGCGAGTAGTATTGATATCGCGGTTAGACCGTGGGTTAACTCGGCAGACTACTGGACGGCTCGCGCATATTTATTACAAACTATTAAAGAAACGTTTGATAATGAAGGTCTTTCATTCCCTTATCCTCAAACAGATGTTCACTTGTTTCAAGAAGCAAGTTAAATCAAGTAATTTATAATTTAGGAATACAAATGTATAGAATATTTTTAATACCATCATTGATGCTTTTTTCAACGCTAGTCTATTCTGCTGATCCAGTTAAAAAAGTTGAACCAGTTAAAGAAGTGCCTGCAAGTAAGTGGAGTGGTGAAGCTGAGTTAGGTTATACAAAAACAACAGGAAATACAGATACTGAATCTTTACTTACTAAAGGTAAAGTTGTTAATGAACGAGTAAAATGGAAACATGTCGGAACTATCGAAATTATCAATAAAACAGATAATAGTGTTAAAACAGCAAAACGTACTTATATAACAGGTAAGACAGATTATAATATTGACGAGCTTTCATATTTATTCGTAAAGCTTAGTTATGAGAATGATGATTTTTCAGGTTATGACTATCAATATACTGAAACATTTGGTTATGGTTACCATCTTATTAAGCAAGATAACCTAAAAATGGATATTGAACTTGGTGCTGGTGCTAGACAGTCAAAATTAAGTACTGGTGCAACAAACAGTGAAGGTTTAATTAAAGCAGCAACAGATATCGAATGGAAAATAAGTAAAACATCTACATTCATACAAGAATTATCTGTTGAAGCGGGTGAAGATAATACTATCAGCCGGTCAGTAACAGCTTTAAAATTACAAGTAGTCGGTAACTTGTCAGCTAAACTTTCTCATAATATTAAACATAGCTCAGACGTACCCGTTGGTACGAAAAAGACAGATACAGAAAGTGTTGTTACATTGGTGTACAGTTTTTAGACTGCTTTTTTCATCTGGTGCTTTGAACGAAGTGTATAAGGTTTTAGTGCTTTAGGTAAATCTAAGCTTTCGCTTAATAATAAGACAACCTTATCGATATCACTGGTTGCAATTTTATGTAAAAGTTTTACATTTTCTTTATTTTCTAAGGCGTGGTTAAAGTCACGTAAGATAAAAATACCAAAATGTTGGCTTCCATCAATGTGTTCTAGAAGATCGGTTGTATCTTGAGTGCGGGGTATTGCAATATGAGAAGCGCCAATTCTGTACATGCTCGCATCAGGCTCGCTCATGTAATAGGCTTTGTTGCTAAATCGGCTGAGTTGGGTAAATAAATCAGAAACACGATCGGTATCGTATGTTTCGATACTCACGAGTCGATAGCCTGATTCAAGCATTTGCTCTAGTTGTGTTAGATAGTTCATATTTGTTACTCCGCCTATTCAAGCCACATTACAAAACTTGATTTATAATACCCATTATAAATATAGACGATAGGGGAGATCAAACACTGTTTAAGCTGTGATGGGCTTCAAAATGTAGCTATTTTATCTAAATATGATGTTAATTTGCGTGAACTCGAGATTTCGCATAGTAGTGAATTTTGTTTCTACCCGTTTCTTTAGCTCGATATAGAGCGGCATCAGCCTTATTAAACAGACGCTTAGCATCATCTCTTGTAGTAAGGGATGAAATGCCAATGCTAACTGTAACGGGAATGCGTTCGTTTTCAGCATCAAAGTAGGTGTTTTCGATTTCTTCTCGAATGCGCTCGGCTACATGAGTCGCGCCTTCGCTGTCTGTTCCATTCAATATAACCGTAAATTCTTCTCCACCGTAGCGAAAAAGCTCATCACTGGCACGTAAGGTTTCATTTACAACTTCAGTTACTTTACGAAGAACGCTATCACCTGCGCTGTGGCCATATTGATCATTTACTTGTTTGAAAAAATCAATATCGATTACGGCAAGAGATAAGGGGGTATGGTGACGATGTGAGCGCTCAACTTCCTTATCAATAGCTAAGTCAAATGCTGCACGGTTGTTTGTTCCTGTTAAAGGATCGACTTGTGACGAGAGAACGGCACGTTTATATAAAATAGCATTACGGATAGGGTATAAAACTTGGCTGAGGATAGTCTCAAGTTGTTGTGTTTCTGTCGAGTTAAAGCGTTTTTTACGACTAAAAGCTAACTCTCCTAATATTTCTTCCCCTAAGCGTAATCGGTAAGTGCAGCTATGCCGTTCGTTTTTGGCATACTGAAATTCGTAGTTAAATTCGTTATTTACAAATGATGCGCCATCAAAGTTAATTAAGTGACTGACTGCATCTAGAAAATAATTGAGTACAGTATCAAGCTCTAATGAAGTTTGTAACAAACCGGCAAGTTTTAGTGTTTGTTCTAGTTCTGCTGGAATGATATCTAAAGCATCATGACCCAAAACAGCGGAATTCAAGTTCAAGCTTGAATTACTTTGGAATGAAGATTGTGTAGACATTTCTATTCACCTTGATTGGCATTACGTTGCAATTTAGTATGCGATAAGCATGCCACAATGTTTCCAGATGAAAATCTATATTAAAACAATGTGTTACAGAGCCTAAATTTAAATTTTTAAAATATTGTCAAAATTATGTCACTTAAAGTAAGGTCTAAAGTGGTCTGTTTTTGCCGTTTTAATTACAAAACAGCTATTTTGTTGGTTATTGGGCGGCAATTGTTTGCTTGTTGATACTTAAACTATCATTTCCCATTAAGTACAAATAACTGGGCATGATTACATCCGGCAATGTAACTTCAGTTGGGACTTCGCCCGGAAAGGCATTACGGCGAAGTGCGGTACGTGTGGGGCCTGGTTCAATACTGTTCACTCTGATATTCGTTGTGTTATCGAGTTCTTCAGCAAGTGTCACCATCAAATTATCAATGCCGGCCTTCGAAACGCCGTAAGCTCCCCAATAAGCATTTGGGTTTCTTCCAACATGGTCAGTGGTGAAAATAATCGAAGCATTGTCGGCTTTCATTAGTAAAGGTATGAGTGCCTGAGTAAGTAAAAAAGGAGCTGTTAAGTTGGTATGTAGGGTTTTAACCCAATCGACAGCGCTATAACTTGCTATGGGTGTCATTAAACCAAGTTGTGCTGCATTGTGTAATAAGCCATCTAGCTTGCCAAAATTTTCATCTAAGGTTAAAGCCATAGCAGCATAATCGTCGACACTTGCGCCGGTGAAGTCTATTGGGAAAATTGCAGGTTCAGGATGTTTGGCATTGACAATTTCGTCATAGATTTTTTCAAGTTTTGGTATCGTTTTACCGGTTAAAACAACTGTTGCACCAAATGCGGCAAATGTTTTTGCTGCCACTGCACCAATGCCATCGCCTGCACCCGTTACCAATATAATTTTGTTTTTTAATAAATTTTCAGGAGCTTGGTACTGTGTTGCTGTGGACATAATTTTATGGACTCTCTAATAATATTTGTTCGGCACATAATAAACCACTACGAACGGCGCCTTCGAGTGTTGCAGGGTATTGTGTATTGGTATAATCACCAGCTAACCAGATGTTATTGATAGCTGTTTTGTTTGTTGGGCGTATTCTATTGATATTAACCGATGCCGTAAAGGTGGCACGTTTTTCTCGTATCACAAATGCATCGATAGGCTGAGGCCAATCTGGATAAAACTGATTAAGCTCGTTGGTTACTTCTTTGATTAATTTGGGGTTGTCCCATTCCATATGAGAGCCTTCGCTACTAATAATGATCGAAATAAACCCTGCTTGATTTGTTAATGATTTATCAAACATCCATTGCGCTGTTGTGCCAATAAAACCTTGCATAGTGCGCTCACATTGAACGGAGTCAGGGTATTGTAGGTAAACAGTACAAATTGGCTGATAGTTAAACTGTGCAAGCTGGTTGAGTAATGTTTCAAGAGCAGCATTTGGTGCTAGTGATTCGAGTATTTTTTTTGTGGCAATGGGTGCTGTTGCTATAATGATCTCTTTAGCCTGAAATGAATGGGTTCTCGTGGATGCGATATAATAGTCTTGTTCTTTTTTCAATGAGGCAACCGCTTGAATATATTTAATTTCCCCACCATGTTTTTTTATATAGTTTTGAGCTGGAGTAGGAAATGTATTGGATAAGTTTGTTTTAAATAGTAAAAGATCGGATGCACAACGAGATTTAAAAAAAGCCTCTTTAATAACGTGTAAAAATATTTCAGTTGAAGTGGATTTTATAGGGGTGTTCATTATAGCTAGACATAATGGCTCCCAAATGATTTGGATTATTTTTTCTGTTTGTTGTTGCTGTATTAAAAATTCTTTAAGGCCAATGTCACTTGAAAGTTTTATACGATTTAATTTTATTTTTGACCCTAAACTTAAAATTAAAAACTTTTCTCTTATTGTTATTCCTTTAGTGAATAAAAAACTAAAAATTATATTAAAGGGCGCCGGTAGCGATATGTGAGGTATAGATATAGCGTTATTGTTTTGTTTGTAGTGAAGGTTAAGCCCTTGTCGTTCAAGAATGTTTGATTCATTAAATTTTGATGGGGCGCCAATACGAGTAATGGTATGAACCTTGTTAATCAAGCGTAGTGTCTCGGTATACGCTCCAACCATTATATGGGTACCGTTATCAACGTTGTGCTGTTTGTACTGGACTTGCCGAGCTCGCCCACCTAATTGCTTTGCGGCTTCGAGTATACAAACACTTTTCCCATTATCAATTAACTTTATGGCTGCACTTAGACCAGCCCAGCCTCCACCAATAATAAGAACATCTTTTTGCGTATTATTGTTCATTGTCGACGTAACGAAAGGTTGTTATTAGGCAATTAACTTGCGCACTTGAATTTTTTGTGTAATTTCTTTTCTTTACGGTATGTACGCCATGCAATCCAAAGTTTTCGGAGAGGCGTTAATTTTATTCGATGTTTTAACACTTGGTAATCGTCTAGAATGATTTCATCCAGAGTTGTTTCATAAATTGCCGCCATAATGAGTCCAGTGCTTTGGGTATACCGATCTTCTGGTGGCAAAGCTTGATATGCTTTAGCGTAATACTCTTTAGCTCGCTCACATTGGTATTTAATTAAATTTTTAAAATTCTGCTTTTCTTCGGTATTGTTGAATTTGTTATTGTAAATTTGACTGGCGTTAACGTTAAAGTTAAGTAATTCATCTTCAGGTAAATAAATTCTTGACCGTTGCGCATCTTCATAAATATCACGAATGATATTGGTGAGTTGTAACGCATTACCTAAGTATTTTGCATAAGTTTGTGTTTGTTTGTTTTTGTAGCCGAATATTTCGATAGACAATAGTCCTACAACGCCTGCAACGCGGTAACAATATTGTTCAAGTGTTTTAAAATTAGCATAATGAGTACGCTCAACATCCATTTGCATACCCGATATAATTTCTTGGAGTAAGTCTTCTTTTAAATCGAATTCTTTGATAACTTGCTGGAGCTCCCGATTTACAAGGTGTTCAGGCTTGTCAGTATAAATTTTTCGTACATCTATACGCCACCATTCGAGTTTAATTTTTACAATATTGGGATCTTTTACATCATCGGTAATATCATCAATTTCACGACAAAAAGCATACAGTGCGGTAATAGCTCGTCGTTTATTTTTAGGTAAAAAAAGAAAGCTATAATAAAAGCTAGAACCACTCGAGGCAGCTTTGTCTTGGCAATATTCTGTAGGTGTCATTAGGTTTCGATTTTCGTTATTGTATTTTCTTTGTTAGAGCGTGCAATAGCATAACAAATTTATCTTGCTTTGTGAGTCTAGGGCGATCAAATACATTCGGTATTTTTTGTAATTTATTTGCTATGCGTAGACCGCCTTGAATTATCAGGCGAATTTCCAGCCCAAATAAGCCTGTTAGGTTCTTACCGAGCGGTGCGCCTGTTAACATTAGTTGTCGAGCACGATGAATCTGATGTTGTAATAATTGTTTTATATTCTCATTATTTATACTTTTTCGAAAAATGTCTTCGGTTACGTTGTATTTTTCAAGCTCGTCGAGAGGAATATAAATACGATTATTTTCTTTATAGTCTTGACCAATATCTTGATAAAAATTGATAAGTTGTAATGCAGTGCATACATTATCTGAGCGGGATAAATTGTTGGGGCTGTCTTGTTTGTGAAGATGTAAGAGTAATCGTCCAACAGGATTGGCTGAGTGTTGGCAGTAGTAAAGGATATCGTCAAAATTTTTATAACGCTTAGTCTGTGTATCCATTTTAAATGCTTTGAGTAAATCAAAAAATAATTGAGAGGGTAGATTGTGAGTATGGATAACATCGCTTAAAGCAAATAAAACAGGATCATCTGAATGCGATTCAACTAATGCGGTAGCAAAATTGTGTTGGTATTGTTCTAATGCCTCAAGTCTTTCATTATCGGGTAAGGTTCCTTCATCGGCTAGATCATCAGCATGACGTGCGAAGGCGTAAATAACACTGATGGGTATACGTAGATGCTTAGGTAAAAACCAAGAAGCAACCGGAAAATTTTCATAGTGATTGCGGACAATTTGCTGACAATGTTGGTAGGCCTGGTGTAAAGTAACGTCTGACATGTCTAATAGAGTAACAATGTAATGAAAAAATTAAAATTAATTATTTTAGGTGTAGTGATTGGTTTGTGTCTTGGTCTCTGGTTTGGAACAAATATTGGAAAAGGCAAACCACTTTTAAGTAATCCATTTGAGGAAGTAAGCCTGCAAGATCGTATTAAGGAAAAAGGTAATGATATTATGAAAGGCACTAAAGATGCGATTAGAAAAAGTTTAAAAGAGTAAGGTTTTTTACTCTGAAAGGTTATTCATCAATTTCAGTCGTTTCTAATGAACGCGTTGCCGTCTCTATTTGTTCTGGCTGATTAATGGATTTTTTTTCATTAATCCCTAGCTCTTTAAACTTACGGGCACTTGGTAAGATTCGCGTATCAAATGATCCTACAGCATTATTAAAATGTTTGGCGCTTGAATCCATGCTTTTACCTAACTTAGCTAAATGATCAGAAAATGTAGCAAGGCGTTGATAAAGCTCTTCGCCGATATCTCGTATTTTATCCGCATTTGCGGCAAGTTGTTCTTGTCGCCAACCATAGGCAACCGCACGCAGTAGGGCAACAAAGCTGGTCGGTGTTGCGAGAATGATTTGTTTGCTTAAAGCGTCTTCTAATAATCCTGAATCATAATCAAGCGCAGTTGATAAAAATTGATCGCCAGGAATAAATAACACCACAAAGTCAGGCGTATTTTTAAGTTGATTCCAATAGGCTTTACTTGCAAGTTCATTCACACGTTGTTTTACATTTTTACAGTGGCGTTGTAATGCAATTTCGCGTTCTTCATCGGTTGATGCTTCTACTGCGGTAAGGTAAGCGTCAAGTGGTGTTTTTACATCAACAACAATTTCTCGTCCATCAGGCATACGTACAATCATATCGGGACGTTGTAAACCATCTTCTGATTGCATGCTTTCTTGGGTTACAAAATCGCAATGTTCAACCATGCCGGCTAGCTCTGCTAATCGTTTTAATGTCATTTCACCCCATTGACCACGAACCTCTGGGCGGCGTAATGCTTGTACGAGATTTCGAGTTTCGTTTTGTAACGCCGATTGGTTAAGTGACATGGTTTCGAGATGTTGTTGTAGTGCGCCATATGCATGCTTACGATCTTTTTCTATTGCATGTATTTGTTGCTCTGATTTAACTAAGGCATCTTTAATCGGTTTTATAAGCGTTTCTATCGCTTTTTCTTTTTCTGTTAAATCATTTTTAGCATTATTCTGAAATTGTTTTAAATTCTCATTGGCAAGTTTTAAAAATTCTTCATTGTTGTTTTTTAGAGCCTGGCTTGAAAGTGAACGAAAGGTATGTTCCATTTGGATGCGAGCTTGTTCTAGTGCAAGTAATTTTTCTTTGTTGGCATTTCGCTCGATATCAAGCGTTGTGCGTAATGATATATTTTCTTGTTCGAGTTTTTTTTGTTTTGTTTGTGCGAGTAAGTAAACGATTAAGCCGGTAATAATAGTGGCTACAACTATAATAATAGTAATATATAAGAGCGGTTCAGAATTAAATAAACTGATTAGATTCATGTTATTACTCGGTTATGTGTTATCCATTCTATAATGTCTGTTGGGTGGTTAACTGAATCAGTTGCACCCCACGACAAGGGTAAGTCATCTTCACCAATATAACCAAACAAGGCAACCAGTGTTTGCATGTTTGCATTTTGTCCTGCTTCTATATCTCGCTTCGCATCGCCTATGTATATAGTATTGCTAGGTTTACAATTTATTAGCTTGCAAGCGTGGAGTAAGGGTTCGGGATCAGGCTTTCGTGTTGTTAAGGTATCACCACTCACAACACATAGAGGTTGAGTTGGTAGACTCAATGCGGCCATCAATGGATCGGTTAGCCAAGCCGGTTTATTGGTTACAACCCCCCATGCAATATTATTTTTTTCGAAGTACTTTAATACTTGTTCCATACCGTCAAATGGTTTGGTGAATTGCGCAATGTTTTTTTCGTAATAGTCGAGTAGTTGTTGACGATAATCTTCAAAGCTTGGGTGGTCGGTTTCAATTTTAAATCCAAGTTTTATCAGTGCATTACCACCGTTTGATACTTCTGGTCGAATTGTTTCAAAGCTCAATGCCTGCTTGTCATTTTGCGTTAATACAAAATTAAGTGCCGCAGCGAGATCTTGAGCAGTATCGGCAAAGGTTCCATCGAGATCAAATAGAACAGCTTTAAGATGCGCTTGAGAATTTGTCATTATTTTAAAATTCTAAACATTGGGTGTGTAATGCATTAAATAATTAACATCGACATCAAAACCCAAACTGTAACGTTTGCTGAAAGGGTTGTAACTCATACCGGTAAGTTCTTGAGCATTTAATCCTGCAGCACGAGCCCACATAGTGAGTTCAGACGGTTTAATAAATTTTTCGTAGTGATGCGTGCCTTTTGGCAGCATGCGTAATAGATATTCTGCGCCAACAATTGCAAATAAATAGGATTTTGGATTTCGGTTTATTGTTGAAAAGAAAACAGTACCATTTGGTTTTACGAGTTGAGCACAAGCTTGGATTATCGATGCAGGGTCTGGAACATGTTCTAGCATTTCCATGCAAGTCACAACGTCGTACTTGGCTGTATTTTTTTCAGCCATTTCTTCAGCAGTAATTTGTTGGTAGTCAACTTCAACACCTGATTCGTGTTTATGTAGGCGGGCAACTTGTAAGGGGGCTTCACCCATATCGATGCCGGTGACAGTTGCACCGCGTTGCGCCATACTTTCGGCTAAGATGCCACCACCGCAGCCGACATCGATTACATTTTTATCCTGCAGTCCGTTACAACGGCGGTCTATATAATCGAGGCGTAGTGGATTGATTTCATGCAGTGGTTTAAATTCACTATCTTTATCCCACCAGCGTGAGGCAAGGGCTTCAAATTTTTCTATTTCTGCATTGTCGACGTTTAAAGCTTCAGCGTTTTGCGTATTCATATTTATTTATTACCACTACTCTTTTGATGTATTTATTTGGTGATATAACTTATTTGGTTGATTGAATTTTTTCTTGCCACTGTTTTGCTGTTTGGCAGAGTTGGTTGGTATTCAGAGTTGTTAAGTTATGTTTTTTTACTAGATGGTTTCCTGCAACCCATACGTCACTAACTTGTTGTCGGTTCGCAGCATAGACCAATTGTGATACCGGGTTATACATTGGTTGTGTTTCAAGTGCAGAGAAATCAACGGCGATAATATCAGCTGATTTTCCAACTTCAAGTGAGCCAATTTCTTTTTCCAAGCCTAACGCTTTAGCGCCATTTATGGTTGCCATACGTAAAGCTTGTTCGGCTGAAATCGCACTGGCATCATTAGCAACTGCTTTTGCTAGCATGGCTGCGGTTCGCATTTCGGAAAACATATCTAAGTCGTTATTACTTGCTGCGCCATCAGTACCCAATGATACGTTTATTTCGTTTGCTGTTAATTTTTGTACTGGGCAAAAACCACTAGCGAGTTTTAAATTCGATTCAGGATTATGTGCAACGTGGACACCATGCGTTGATAAGGTTTCTATTTCGTCATCTGTAAGTTGGGTCATGTGAACGGCGATTAGACGCGATGAGAGTAAACCGAGTTCTTCTAAGCGTTGCATTGGGCGTTTACCGGTTGCAGCAACGGCCTGATTTATTTCATCTTCTGTTTCGTGTAGATGAATTTGAATGGGGATATCGAGTTCTTCAGCTAAAGTTACAATTTTTTGCAGTGCGTCATCAGAAACAGTATAGGGTGCGTGAGGTGCAAAGGATGTTTTTATTAAAGGGTTGCCACGAAGCTGGTCGTGCAGCGCTAATCCTTTATCAATATACTCTTCGGCATTTTGTGCATAGGCAGATGGAAAGTCGATAACGATTAATCCTAAGGTGGCTCGCATTTTTGCTTTTTCGGCTGCACGTGCGACATCTTCCGGAAAGAAGTACATATCCATAAAACAGGTTGTACCGCCGCGTAACATTTCGGCACAAGCGATGAGGCTACCATCGTAAACAAAATCGCTGCTGACCCATTTCGCTTCGGTTGGCCAAATGTGATCATTTAGCCAGATCATTAATGGTAAATCGTCTGCTAGACCACGCATTAATGTCATCGCGGCATGGCCATGCGTATTAATGAGTCCGGGAAATAAAGCGTGATCGTTTAATTGGTGGGTAGCCGATGCGCTAAATTTTGTTTTTGCTTCGGTTGATGGAAGCATTTCAATAATGCGACCCTTATCAACGGCGATAGAATAATCGTGATAAATAGCGTCGGTTGGTTGTTGATTTTTTTCAACCGGAATAACCCATTTCGCGTGTATAAGCGTGTCGACGTTATGCATAAATACTCAATCACTATATCAAAAAGTGCTGTTATGATAACAGTTTTTATATAAAGAGAGTAAAGCCGCGATTGTGGTAAATCTTTTAAAAGTGGAGTGATTAAAAAAATGGGCGATACCAGTATTCAGCCAGTTAAATGGGAAAACGAGCAGCTAATGCTCTTAGATCAACGTATTTTGCCAACGAGTAACATATATTTATCCTATTTAAAATCGTCAGATGCAGCGGATGCGATTACTGATATGGTTGTTCGTGGTGCACCAGCGATAGGGGTCACAGCAGCATACGCATTTGTTTTAGCGGCCAGAGAGGCGATTGAAGTCTCAGCTTCGAACTGGATTGAGTCTATTAATCCATTTATTGAGTATTTGGCAAAAGCTAGACCAACGGCCATTAACTTACATTGGGCAATTGTTCGCATGCAGGCGTGTTTGTCTAAAATGACATTGGGTGAGGATACGGATCAGGCAATTTCAACACTATTATCTGAAGCAAAAGCCATCCATACGGAAGATATTCAAGCAAATAAAACGATGGGGCAGTTTGGCAGTGATTTATTGTCAGAACATTGTGGTGTTTTAACGCATTGTAATGCGGGTGCATTAGCAACGGGCGGGTATGGAACGGCCTTAGGCGTGATTCGTTCTGGTATTGCAAATGGTAAAATCGCCTCGGTCTATGCTGATGAAACTCGACCCTGGATGCAGGGAGCACGATTAACTGCCTGGGAGTTACTGCAAGACGATATTCCCGTGACCTTAATCGCCGATTCTGCAGCGGCTTATCTTATGCAGCAGGGTAAGGTTCAATGGATTGTTGTTGGTTCAGACAGAATCGCGGCGAATGGAGATGTGGCGAATAAAATAGGGACCTATAGTTTAGCCGTTTTAGCGAAATATCACGGTGTTAAGTTTATGGTTGCTGCACCGACATCAACTATCGATATGGCAATGCCATCAGGAGAGGGAATTCCAATTGAGTCACGGCCCAAAGAGGAAGTACTGAGTGTTATGGGGCAACGCATTGCTGCTGAGGGCGCAAATAGCTGGAATCCCGTGTTTGATGTGACCCCAGCAAGCCTTGTTGATGCCATTGTGACGGAGAAAGGGGTTGTTGAGCAGCCAACCACGGATAAGATTTTGGCAATGATGAACCTCAAATAGCCGGAAGCTATTTGGTGGCCTCGATAGCCGCCTCAAAATCCTCATTTTGCTGTTTGTGAACTTAATTTTTGATAGGTTTTTGCCTTGCCAAATAATTTTCTGCTACCTGAGTAAATTACATTTTAAGAAACTAGTAAATTTATTCTCACGGCCTCATCAGCTCTTAGAGCGATTTTTAACATTATGCTATAGGCCAAAGACCGTGGTATAATTTCCAGCTTAATTCGCTTAAAAACAAGATAATTAAAAGACAACTAAAAGCAACTAAAATAAGAAATCACATAATCTATGACTGAATTCGCAAAAGAAATACTCCCCATCAATATTGAAGATGAGATGCGCCAATCGTACTTGGCTTATTCAATGAGTGTTATTGTCGGGCGTGCACTCCCTGACGTTAGAGATGGATTAAAACCCGTACACAGACGCGTTTTATACGCGATGCGTGTTCTGGGGAACGACTGGAACAAACCATACAAAAAATCTGCCCGTGTTGTTGGTGATGTGATTGGTAAATACCATCCGCATGGAGACACAGCTGTTTACGATACCATTGTGCGAATGGCTCAGCCTTTTTCATTACGCTATATGCTCGTTGATGGACAAGGTAACTTTGGTTCTGTCGATGGTGATGCGCCAGCGGCAATGCGGTATACCGAAGTGCGTATGTCAAAAATTGCGCATGAGTTACTAGCTGACCTGGATAAAGAGACCGTAGATTTTACACCCAACTACGATGAGTCTGAGCATGAACCTGCTTTACTCCCTGCGAAAATTCCTAACTTACTTATTAATGGTTCATCGGGTATTGCCGTGGGGATGGCAACAAACATTCCACCACATAATTTAACGGAAGTTATTAATGCCTGCTTAGCAACGATTGAAACACCTGAAATTGATATTCAATCTTTAATGGGTATTATGCCTGGTCCCGATTTTCCAACGGCAGGTATCATCAATGGTGCACGCGGTATCGCTGAAGCGTATGCAACCGGCCGTGGTAAAATTTATGTGCGTGGCCGTACGCATGTGGAAACCTCTGCAAAAGGTAAAGAATCTATAATCGTTACCGAGTTACCTTATCAAGTAAATAAGGCGCGTATGTTAGAGCGTATTGCTGAGCTGGTTAAAGATAAAAAGCTCGATGGCATTTCTGGTTTACGTGATGAATCTGATAAAGATGGCATGCGTATGGTTATTGAATTACGTCGTGGTGAAGTTGCGGAAGTTATGTTGAATAATTTATATAAGCAAACTCAACTACAAAATGTGTTTGGTATTAACATGGTTGCCTTAGTCGATGGCCAACCACGTATTTTAAATCTTAAACAAATTTTAGATGCCTTCATTCGTCACCGAAAAGAAATTGTTACCCGTCGTACGATTTACGATTTACGCAAAGCAAGAGAAAAAGCACATGAACGTGAAGGGTTAGCAATTGCCTTAGCTAACATCGATCCGATTATTGCATTAATAAAAGCTGCGGCAAATCCTGCACAAGCGAAAGAGCAGTTAATCACAACAGCATGGGAGCCAGGTGCGGTTGTACAAATGATTGAAAAAGCCGGTGCTGAACTCAGTGCAGATGCTTCTCGACCTGACAATTTAGGTAAAGAGTTTGGTTTACGCGATGGAAAATATTATTTATCTGAGTCACAAGCTCAAGCCATTCTTAATATGCGTTTACATCGTTTAACAGGTTTAGAGCATGAGAAAATTATTGCCGAGTACGAAGAATTATTACTATTAATTGCAGAGCTGTTAGCCATTCTTGCAAGTGAAGTGCGTTTAATGGAGGTTATTCGTGATGAACTTATTGAAATGCGCGATCAATATGGAGATGATCGTCGTACTGAAATTATTTCCAGCCAAGAAGATTTAACGATAGAAGATTTAATTACAGAGGAAGATGTTGTGGTAACTTTATCGCATGAGGGTTACGCTAAATCGCAACCTCTTTCAACGTATAGTGCACAACGTCGTGGCGGTAAAGGTAAGGCAGCAACGTCGGTAAAAGATGAAGACTTTATCGATAAACTCTTTGTTGCTAATACACACGATACAATTTTATGTTTCTCAAGCACGGGTAAAGTGTATTGGTTGAAAGTGTTTGAACTTCCTCAAGCGGGTAGAACGGCGCGCGGTAAACCGATCGTGAATTTGTTACCGTTATCTGAAGATGAACGTATTAATGCAATTCTACCTATACGTGAATACACGGAAGACAAATTTATATTGTTTGCGACAGCGAATGGCACGGTTAAGAAAACACCTTTAACCGATTTTTCACGCCAGCGTGCTTCCGGCATTATTGCTGTTGAAATTCGTGAAGGCGATAAGCTTGTTGGTGTTGAGCTGACTGAACTTGGTCAGGATGTAATGTTGTTTAGTAGTTCAGGTAAAGCGATTCGCTTTAATGAAAGTGATGTGCGTTCGATGGGGCGTGCTTCAGTTGGTGTTCGTGGTATTAAGCTAAAAGAAAATCAAAAAGTTATTTCCCTTGTGATCGCAACCGATGGGTACGTGCTAACTGCAACAGAAAACGGTTTTGGTAAGCGTACATCTGCTAGTGATTATCCTGTACATGGCCGTGGTGGTATGGGAGTTATTTCAATTCAAACGAGTGATCGTAATGGTGATGTTATTGGAGCCGTGCCTGTCTCAAATGATGATGAAATTATGTTGATCACAACCAATGGAACGCTGGTAAGAACACGTGTTCCTGAAATTTCCGAAATGGGTCGTAATACTCAAGGTGTTAGACTAATTCGTTTATCTGAAAATGAAAAATTGTCTGGTTTAGAACAAATTGAAAATATTGTAAGTGATGTTGTTGAAGCAGATACAACTGAAAAGACAGAAGAATAACTACCCGATTCATATTCACGTAATAAATAATAATTAAAGTTTTACTTTGAAGGAGTAAATTAATGTCAAGAGTTTATAATTTCAGTGCTGGTCCTGCGATGTTACCAGAAGCGGTTTTGAAACAAGCTCAAGAAGAAATGCTTGATTGGCAAGGTTCAGGCATGTCGGTGATGGAAATGAGTCACCGAGGTAAAGAGTACATGTCGATTGCAGAAAAAGCGAAACAAGACTTTATTGATGTTATGTCAATTCCGGATACGCATGAGGTATTATTTCTTCAGGGTGGCGCTAGCTCTCAATTTGCAATGGTGCCATTGAACTTACTTGGGGATAAAAAAGTTGCTGATTACACCAATACTGGCGCATGGTCTAAAAAAGCGATTTCTGAAGCAAAGCGTTTTTGTGATGTTAATGTTGTTGCGAGCAGCGAAGAACAAAGTTTCTCTACTGTACCTGCACAAGATTCTTGGAATTGCTCAAGTGATGCAGCGTACTTACACTATACGCCAAACGAAACCATTGGCGGTGTTGAATTTCCATTTGTGCCTGACGTAAACGTACCGTTGGTTGCTGATATGTCTTCAACGATTATGTCGCGTCCAATTGATGTATCAAAGTTTGCTGTTATTTATGCGGGTGCTCAAAAAAATATTGGTCCAGCAGGATTAACGATGGTTATTGTTCAAAAAGACCTAATGGGTAATGCATTAAAACAAACACCAAGCATGTTTGATTATGCCGTTCATGCAAAAAACGATTCAATGAATAATACACCACCGACTTATGCTTGGTATCTAGCTGGTTTAGTATTTGCTTGGGTTAAAGAGCAAGGTGGTTTAACTAAGATGGCTGAAATAAATGAGCGTAAGGCGAATAAATTGTACGCAGCGATAGATGCTTCCAGTTTTTACGCTAACCCGGTTCATGTGCCTTGTCGTTCGTGGATGAATGTTCCGTTTACTTTGGCTGATGCTGAATTAGATGCAAAGTTTTTAGAAGAAGCGAAAAAAGTAAATCTTACAACGCTAAAAGGTCATCGTTCAGTCGGTGGTATGCGTGCAAGTATTTATAATGCAATGCCTGAAGCAGGTGTGGATGCACTGGTTGCATTTATGCAAGATTTTGAAAAAAACAATGCTTAAAATATAAACGTATTTAATAACAATAAAAGATAAAAATTATGAATAAGATTTTAACTTTGAATAATATTTCTGTTGCTGGCTTGGATAGACTTCCTCGTGATAAGTATGAAGTTTCTTCAGAGTGCAGTGCACCCGATGCCATTATCTTGCGTTCGTTTAAAATGCATGACATGGAAATTGCGGATAGCTTAAAAGCGGTAGGGCGTGCTGGAGCTGGTACAAATAACATACCAATTGATAAAATGTCAGCTAAAGGTGTTGCTGTTTTTAATGCGCCTGGCGCCAATGCTAACGCGGTTAAAGAATTGGTTATCGCTGGGATGTTAATAGGATGTCGTAATTTATGTCAGGCGTGGAATTATACGCGTGATCTTACCGGCAATAATGCTGAAATAAGTAAAGCGGTTGAGCAAGGCAAAAAAGATTATGCAGGCTTTGAACTACCGGGGCGAACTTTAGGTGTTGTCGGTTTAGGGGCGATTGGCCGCTATGTTGCTAATGCGGCACTTGATTTAGGTATGAATGTTATTGGTTATGATCCGGGGATTACCGTTGAAGGCGCATGGCAGTTATCGTCTACCGTTCAAAAGGCAGCAAGCATTGAAGAACTGTTAGCAAAAGTTGATTTCGTTACATTTCACGTGCCGTTGATTGACGCAACTAAAAATATGATTAATGCGGAACGCATTCAATTGATGAAAGAAAATGCGATCATTCTAAACTTTGCACGCGAAGGTATTATTGATGACGGCGCTGTTTTAGATGCATTAAATGCAAATAAAATTTATGCCTATGTCTGCGACTTCCCTAGTAATGAAATTAAAAGTCATGAGCGTGTTGTCTCGTTACCACACTTAGGCGCTTCGACTGTGGAAGCAGAAGATAACTGTGCCATTATGGTTGCTGATCAAGTTAAAGATTATCTTGAAAATGGTAATGTGAAAAATTCCGTTAATTTCCCAATGGTGAAGATGGAACGAAATGGTACGCATCGCATTACTGTGGTCAATAGTAATGTGCCTAATATGGTTGGACAGATTTCAACTGCACTCGCAAGTGGTCAATTGAATATTGTTGATATGTTAAATAAGTCACGAGATGAATTAGCTTATACCATTATTGACGTTGATTCTGAACCTCAGCAAGATATTATCGACAGTATTAAGTCTATCGATGGCGTACTTTCTGTGCGTGTAATTGCTTAACTTATTTAGAATGATTTTTTAAAACTATGACCAAAAATTTATTAACGTTACGAGATGAAATTGATGCTGTGGATAAAAAAATTCAAGCATTGATTACTGAGCGCGCTAAAATAGCTGAGCAAGTTGCTCATGCAAAACAAGAGTCTCAAGATTCTGTTTTTTATCGTGCTGAACGTGAAGCGCAAGTTTTACGCAAGGTCATGGAACGAAATGACGGGCCTTTAAGCGATGAAGAAATGGCGCGTCTTTTTCGGGAAATTATGTCAGCGTGTTTAGCGTTAGAGCAAGTGATGTCCATTGCCTTTTTAGGTCCTGAGGGTACATTCACGCAAGCTGCAGCGTTAAAGCATTTTGGTCATTCTGTTAAAACGATTCCTTTTGCATCTATTGGTGATGTATTTCGTGAAGTTGAGTCAGAAAGTGTTTCTTATGGTGTAGTGCCTGTTGAAAATTCAACTGAAGGTGTAATCAATCATACACTAGATGAGTTTATGTCGTCATCGTTAAATATTTGTGGTGAAGTTATTTTACGTATACACCATAATTTACTTAGCAATGAAAAAGATATAACTAAAATCACAAAAGTTTATTCTCATCAACAATCACTTGCACAGTGTCGTAAGTGGCTTGATACCAATATGAATAAGATTAAATTAATTGATGTGAGTAGTAATGCTGCAGCCGCAGAACTGGCATCTCAAGAAGTTGGCTCTGCGGCAATTGCGGGTGAAACTGCTGCAGAAATTTATAACCTAAATATGATTGCAGCTAATATTGAAGATGAACCTGACAATACAACACGATTCTTAATTATAGGTAAACGAGAAACCCCAGCGAGTGGCGATGATAAAACTTCATTGCTTATCTCAACACAAAATCGTGCTGGCGCTTTATTAGGAATATTAGAGCCTTTTGCTAAACATAAGATATCAATGAATCGAATTGAGTCGAGACCTTCACGTCGTGGCGCATGGAATTATGTTTTTTTTGTCGATATAGATGGACATCAAGATGATGAAAATGTACAGGTTGCTTTAGAGTCACTAAGCGAAGCTGCGACGATGGTTAATATACTAGGCTCTTTCCCCAAAGCTGTTTTGTAATGCTTCACTAGGAATTTTATGGAACCAAAAATACAACCTGTTATTTTGTCCGGTGGATCCGGCTCGCGACTGTGGCCTTTATCACGTTCAATGTACCCAAAACAGTTATTACCATTAGTCACAGATAACACTATGTTACAAGAAACAGCAATGCGTCTTAGTAATCTTGATATTGAAGTGCTAGCTCCTATTATTGTTTGCAATGAGGAACATCGTTTTTTTGTTGCAGAACAGATGCGTCAACTAGGTATTAGTAAACCTCAAATTATATTAGAACCTATTGGAAGAAATACAGCTCCGGCATTGACGCTAGCAGCTTTGGCTACACAGAAGCATTCGAGTGATGCTGTTATGTTAGTCATGCCTGCCGATCATGTTATTGATGATGTCGATGTTTTTCATCAAATTGTAAAACAAGGTGTTCAGCTTGCGCTTGATGAATATCTTGTTACCTTTGGGATTCAACCGAATGCACCTGAAACGGGGTATGGATATATTAAAACAGGCAGTAGCATTAAAGATGCGGCTTGTTTGATTGAACGTTTTGTTGAAAAGCCAGACACAAAGAATGCTCAAGCCTATTTAGATTCAGGTGATTATCTGTGGAACAGTGGTTTGTTTATGATGACTGCTGCGAGCTGGCTACATGAAATCGAAGCATTAAATAATGATATTTATAAAGCCTCAGTTAAATCTTTTGAGAATGCGGTTGTTGATAACGATTTTTATCGAATCGATAAAGAAGCATTTGAAGTATCACCAAGTGATTCTATTGATTATGCTGTTATGGAAAAAACAGCGGGTGGTGATGTTGTAACAAAACATAAAGCAGCCGTTATTCCCCTAGATGCAGGTTGGTCTGATGTGGGTGTTTGGTCAACATTGTGGGAAGTTGGGGATAAAGACTCGCAAGGGAATGTTGTTAAGGGTGATGTTTGTTTACTTGATACTCAAGACAGTCTCGTCTATTCAAGTGAACGTTATATTGCGGCCGTCGGTTTACAAGATATGGTTGTTGTTGAAACATCCGATGCCATACTCGTTGCGAATAAAGACAATGCTCAAGATGTTAAAAAAATTGTTGAAGTGTTGAAAAAGCAAAACAGAGATGAACATCAAAATCATCGCTTAGTTTATCGTCCATGGGGCTCATATGAAAGTATTGACCGAGGTGAACGTTATCAAGCGAAACGCATAACGGTTAATCCTGGAGCATCGTTATCTTTACAGCTGCATCATCACCGTGCTGAACATTGGATTGTTGTGAGTGGTACGGCAGAAGTCACTCGTGGAGATGATGTTTTTTTAGTAACTGAAAATGAGTCAACGTATATTCCTTTAGGTACTAAACATCGATTAAAAAATAAGGGAGCAATTCCTCTGGAGATGATCGAAGTACAATCTGGTAGTTATCTGGGTGAAGATGATATTGTTAGATTTGACGATATCTACGGACGTTCCGATTCCTGATCTCCTTTTTTTGAATAAATACTTATGACAGATTTTTTTAAACTAGCAACTACTGGGGTACAAGCCTTAAAGCCGTACTTGCCAGGTAAACCCCTTGATGAGCTTGAACGAGAATACGGTATTACTGATGCTGTTAAGCTTGCATCAAATGAAAATCCTCTTGGTCCAAGCCCTAACGTTATTGAGGCTATTAAATTAAACCAAAATGATCTTACACGCTACCCTGACGGTAATGGTTTTGGTTTAAAACAAGCACTCATTAATAAATACCCACATATTAATATCAACAATATTACTCTGGGAAATGGTTCTAATGATGTTTTGGAGTTAATTGCACGAGCTTTTGTATCTGAGGCAGATGAGGTTATTTACTCTGAATATGCTTTTGCGGTTTATCCTATCGTTACACAAGCCATAGGTGCAAAAGCGGTTGTTACATCAGCAAAGGATTGGGGGCATGATTTATCTACAATGCTGTCTTCGATAACAGAAAAGACAAAACTTATTTTTATTGCGAATCCAAACAATCCTACTGGAACGTGGTTAGATGAAACTATATTAGTTGAATTTTTAAAAGCTATTCCACCTTCTGTTATCGTTGTTTTGGATGAAGCTTATTTTGAATATGCGAGTCATAAAGAATATGGCGTAAAAGGTTATCCCGATGGTTTAACCTTGTTGGATAAATTTCAAAATTTAATTGTTACTCGAACTTTTTCCAAAGCTTATGGTTTAGCAGGTTTACGTGTAGGCTACGCAATCGCTAATAAAGATATAACGAATATTATCAATCGAGTTCGCCAACCATTTAATGTGAATTTATTAGCATTAAAAGCGGCTGAAGTTGCATTAGCCGATCATGATTACTTAAATAAAAGTGTGAAGTTAAATTTCGAACAAATGGGTTTAGTCACAGAAGGAATAAAATCAATTAATATTGATTTTATTCCTTCAATTGGTAATTTCGTTTGTTTTAAAGTTGATGATGCGAATACGTATTATGAAAGTTTACTTAAACAAGGCATTATTGTTCGCCCAGTAGGAAATTATGCTATGCATAATTACTTGCGCGTTAGCATTGGTACAGAAAAAGAAAATAATCGTTTTCTAACGGCATTAAGTAATATAGAAGAATGAAAACTCAATTTAACAAAATATGTATTTTTGGTGTTGGTCTTATTGGTGGTTCGCTTGCGCGGGCTTACAAAAAAGCGAATCCAAATGTGTCCATTGTTGGAATAGGCCGTAACGAAACCCATTTACGCAAAGCACAAGAATTAGGTGTTATTGACTCGTTTGACATGGATTTTAGTATCGCGTTAACGGGTGTCGATTTACTCGTTTTTGCTATGCCTGTGGGTTCATTAGGTACAGCTTTTGAATCAGTTAAAAAACATCTAAATGATTCAATGATATTAACCGATGTGGGTAGTACCAAAGCAAATGTTGTTGAACAGGCTTCTAATATATTGGGTCAATTGGTTAAGAATTTCGTACCAGGGCACCCTATAGCGGGTACTGAAAAGTCAGGTGCTGAATCTTCATTTGCTGAATTATTTGAACAACGCCGTGTAATTTTAACACCAACTGAAGTAACAGACCCTAACGCTACTAAACTTGTTAGTGCTATGTGGCAAACATGTGGTGCGGAAGTGATTGAAATGTCCACTGAACACCATGACAAAGTTTTGGCCGCGACTAGCCATTTACCTCACATGTTAGCTTTCTCATTAGTTGATACCTTATCAAAAATGAATGACAAGCAAGAAATATTTAAATATGCAGCAGGTGGTTTTCGAGATTTCACCCGTATCGCTTCAAGCTCACCTGAAATGTGGCAAGATATTTGTTTGGCTAATAGTGATGCGTTAATTGAAATGATTTCACAGTTCCAGTCTGATTTAAATAGTTTAACAAAAGCAATCAAAGATGCTGATAAAGAAGAAGTTCTAAGTATATTTAATCGTGCTAAAAAAGCACGCGACCAATTTTGTAACGAGTAGTTAATAATATGACGGCCGATAACCATAATAATCAAAACAAGCTTCAATTTATAGTAGACGCCGGCGGCGTTTTAAAAGGTTCTATTCGTGTACCAGGTGATAAATCTATTTCACATCGAAGTATTATGTTTGGTGCTTTGGCTGAGGGTGTGACGAAAGTAAGTGGTTTTTTAAATGGTGAAGATAACCTAGCAACATTGAATGCGTTTAGAAGCATGGGCGTCAATATTACCGAACCAAAAGATGGCAAACTTGAAATTACGGGTGTGGGTATGCATGGCTTACAAGCACCTTCATCTGATATTGATGTCGGGAATTCCGGCACATCAATCCGCCTGTTATCAGGTTTACTCTCAGGCGCAATATCTAAGAAAAACTTCAATGTTGTTTTAACGGGTGATAGTTCTTTATCAACCCGTCCAATGAAACGCGTCACCGATCCATTGAAATTAATGGGTGCCTTAGTTGAAACAAACGAGAAAGGAACACCACCGTTAAATATTCATGGTGGTAAAACCCTTACAGGGATTGACTATCTTATGCCAATGGCAAGTGCTCAAGTTAAATCATGTTTATTACTTGCGGGTCTTTATGCTAACGGTAAAACTTGTGTAACAGAGCCGGCTCCAACACGTGATCATACCGAACGAATGTTACGTGGTTTCGGTTATGCGGTTGAATCGGATAATGGGACAATTTGTTTATCAGGTGGCGGTAAATTAACCGCGACGGGCATTGATATTCCTGCGGACATTTCATCGGCCACTTTTTTTATGGTGGGTGCGACGATTGCGGAAGGTTCTGATATTACCTTGGAACATGTTGGTATTAATCCAACACGAATTGGTATCATTAATATATTACGTCTTATGGGGGCATCGATTGATGTCACAAATGAGCGTGATATTGGTGGCGAACCCGTTGCCGATATTCGTGTTAAAAGCGCCAAGTTGAAAGGCATTAATATTCCTGAAGACCAAGTACCCTTAGCAATAGATGAATTCCCTGCAATTTTTGTTGCGGCGAGTTGTGCAACAGGTGAAACGGTATTAACTGGCGCAGAAGAATTGAGGGTCAAAGAGAGTGATCGAATCCAAGTGATGGCAGATGGACTGACTATATTGGGTATTCAAGCACAATCGACTAAAGATGGAATCAGAATTCAAGGTGGAACCATTGGGTCTGGGCATGTAGAAAGTCATGGTGACCACCGAATTGCAATGAGCTTTGCAATGGCAGCGTTAGTGGCTAATGGTCCAATAACGATTGGTAATTGTGCAAATGTGGCCACCTCGTTTCCTTCCTTCATAGCGTTAGCAAATGCGTCTGGTCTAAGCATTAAATCTAATTAATTAAATCTCGCTGAGAATATGATGACGATACCTGTAATTACAATAGATGGGCCGAGTGGCTCTGGAAAAGGCACTATCTGTTCAATTTTAGCCGCTGAGCTGAAGTGGCATTTGCTTGATAGTGGCGCTTTGTATCGTTTAGTCGCTTTTGGTGCATTGAAACATAACATCGATTACGCCGATTTTGAAAAATTAGCAGATTATGCCAAAAACTTGGATATTCGTTTTGATGTTTCAGAACCGAACCCTGAAACTGGTGCCACAGAAGTCGCGGTTATATTAGAAGGTGAGGCAGTTGGTGATGGTATCCGTACTGAAACCTGTGGAAATAATGCTTCAAGAGTCGCCGCTGTGCCCGCCGTTCGAGAGGCTTTACTCGAACGGCAACATAAATTTCTTGAACATCCCGGTCTTATTGCCGATGGCCGAGATATGGGAACGGTGGTTTTTCCTGCAGCAAAATTAAAGATTTATCTTACAGCAAGTGCTAAAGAAAGAGCAAAAAGACGCTTTAAGCAGTTGAAAGACAAGGGAATTGAGTCTACAATTGCCGCCCTTGAGCTGGAAATAACTGAACGTGACGAACGTGATATGAATCGCACCGTTGCTCCCTTAAAACCAGCAGAAGATGCGCATGTAATTGATACCTCAACAATGCCAATTGGAGAGGTTGTTGAACATGTTTTAAAGCTGTATCAACACGTTTTTAAAAAAGCATTCAACTGATACGCTGAATATTATTTAACCGGAATTTGAAGCGACAGGTTTCAAATTTAATTTTAACTCCCCACATATCAAAATGTGGCTCAACTATATACTCGTTTACGAGTAAGGCGTAAGAAAATGAGCGAAAGTTTCGCAGAACTCTTTGAAGAAAGTATTTCCAATAACCAGATGAAGTCTGGTGCAATTTTAACTGGCGTTGTCTTAGATATTGAAGATGATTTTGTCATCATTAATGCTGGTTTAAAATCTGAAGGCGTTATCCCTAAAGACCAATTCTTAAATGAAAAAGGTGAATTAGAAGTAAGTGTTGGCGACAGTGTTGATGTTGCTCTTGAGGCTGTTGAAGATGGTTTCGGTGTCACTAAATTATCACGTGAAAAAGCTAAACGTGCAGAATCTTGGATTCGATTAGAAGCTGCTCATGAAGCTGGCGAAATTGTTACCGGTCGTATTACTGATAAAGTCAAAGGTGGCTTTACGGTTGATGTTATTAATATCCGTGCATTCTTACCGGGTTCATTAGTTGATGTACGTCCAGTACGTGATACAACTTACTTAGAAGGTAAAGAGTTAGAATTTAAAGTGATTAAATTAGATCGTCGTCGTAACAACATTGTTGTCTCTCGTCGCGCGGTTGTTGAAACTGAAAATACAGAAGAACGTGAACAACTTCTTGCCAATATGGAAGAAGGTAGCATGGTTAAAGGTGTAGTTAAAAATCTTACTGAATACGGTGCGTTCATCGATCTTGGTGGTGTGGATGGTTTATTACATATCACAGATATGGCTTGGAAACGCGTTAAGCACCCAAGCGAAATCGTTGAAGTGGGTGACGAAATTGATGTTAAGGTTCTTAAGTTTGATAAAGAACGTTTGCGTGTATCACTTGGCTTAAAACAAACGGGCGAAGATCCATGGGCAGATATTGCACGCCGCTTCCCTGAAGGTACACGTTTAAACGGCAAAGTAACAAATATTGCTGATTATGGTTGCTTTGTTGAAATTGAAGATGGCGTTGAAGGTTTGGTACACGTATCTGAAATGGATTGGACTAACAAAAACATTCACCCAAGCAAAGTTGTTCAATTAGGCGATCCGGTTGATGTGGTTGTTCTTGATATTGACCCAGAACGTCGTCGTATTTCTTTAGGTATGAAGCAATGCCAGGCAAATCCTTGGGAACATTTTGCTGCTACTCATAATAAAAATGACAAAGTTCATGGCAACATTAAATCAATCACTGATTTTGGTATCTTCATCGGCTTAGATGGCGGTATTGATGGTTTAATCCACTTATCTGACATCACTTGGAACGATACTGGCGAAGATGCAGTTCGTAACTTCAAAAAAGGTGATGAAATCGAAGCGGTTGTATTGTCTGTTGATCCAGAACGTGAACGTATCTCGTTAGGTATCAAACAAATGGATAAAGATCCGTTCTCAAACTTCGTTGCGGTTAACTCTAAAGGCAGCAAAGTGATGGGTACGATTACTTCTGTTGAAGCGAAAGGTGCTGTGATTGATTTAGGTGATGGTATTGAAGGCTACTTACGTGCTTCTGAAATATCTCAAGATCGCGTTGAAGATGCGAAAACAGTACTTAACGTTGGTGATGAAATTGAGTCAGTATTTATGGGCGTTGACCGTAAAAACCGCACTATTTCATTATCGATTAAAGCAAAAGACTCAGCAGATGAGAAAGCCGCAATGAGTGACTTTAATTCTGGTTCTGAAGCTGCAACAACAACACTTGGTGATCTTTTCAAGCAAAAAATGGATGATACTGAATAATATTTAGTGTTTAAAATTTAGTCTATTAGACTATTTTAGGCAGTTGGGGGGTTTACATTTTCCCCCAATATGCTAAAAATATGTAATTAGATCATAAATTTAGGAATAATAATGACAAAGTCGGAAATGATCGAAATTCTATCTCAACGGCAAACACAACTTGCATATAGAGACGTAGAACTCGCAGTAAAGACGATGCTAGAGCATATGGCATCGACATTATCGAGTGGCGATAGAATAGAAATTCGAGGATTTGGTAGTTTCTCATTACATTATCGTCCACCCCGTACTGGCAGGAACCCTAAAACAGGTGATTCTGTTGCTTTAATTGCGAAATATGTTCCGCACTTTAAGCCAGGAAAAGAAATGCGCGAACGTGTTAATGAAAGTATGACTAAGGTCGAAATTTCTGAATAATAAAACTGAGTGGAACCGCTTTCGAGCATGTACTTATTCATTCTATTTTTTAGTTATCACTTAAAACGGTGTGCCGAGTAATCGGTACACCGTTTTTATTTTAAGTATGTTAAGAATACAAATGAATTAAATGACGGATCATTAATGAAACGAATATTTTATATAGCCGTAGTAATCGTTACCCTCATTATTGGTGCCGTTTTTTCTGCGCGAAATGCTGTAATTGTGAAGCTAGATTTTATGTTAGTGGTTGTAGATGTAAATCTATCACTTGCAATTATTATTGCATTGATATTAGGTGCAGTTCTTGGTGTATTCACGAGTTTAATTTGGCTGATTTCGGCAAAACGCGAAATTCAGCGTTTAAAAAAACAAAGTGTAATTTCTGATAAAGAGCTTAACAATTTGCGAGCTATGCCTATTCGAGATGAACATTAATGGGCTTTGAAATAATATTTTTACTTTTACCATTTGCAGCCTTTTCTGGTTGGTGGGTGGGGCGAAAGTCTGCATCAAAAAGTAAAAATGCATCTTCGACACTTGGAATTCCCCCCGACTATTTAAAAGGTTTAAACTTCCTGTTAAATGAGCAGCCTGATAAAGCGATTGAAATTTTTATTCAATTATTAGAAGTCAATACCGATACGGTTGAAACACACTTAGCATTGGGAAGTTTATTTCGACGTCGAGGTGAAGTGGATAGGGCAATACGAATTCATCAAAATTTAATTGCACGGCCAACGTTAAGTCAAGAGCAGCGTGCACAGGCACTCTACGATCTTGGTCAAGATTATATGCGAGCGGGTTTATTTGATAGGGCTGAGACACTGTTTACAGAATTGATTGATAGTGGTCCACATACTGAGTCGGCATTGCGACAGCTTATTGATATTTATCAACAAGAGAAAGACTGGACCAAAGCAATTGAAACGGCTCGTCGTTTTGAGTTTAAAACAAATACTAAACTAAGCCGTTTAATTGCGCATTATTATTGTGAGCAAGCTGAGAATTTATTAAAACAAGGTGAAACATCGAAAGCACTAAAAGTACTTAAACAGGCAGCATCGGAAGATAGCGCCTGCCCACGTATTAGTATGTTGGAAGGTGATATAGATAAACAATTAGGTGATTTTAAAGCTGCTATAAAAGCTTATCGACGGTTAGAAACACAGGATGCAGATTATCTGCCTGAAATAATTAAACCCTTACAAGAATGTTATGAAGCGCAAGGGCAAGCCAATGATATGTATCTTTATTTGCAAAATGTAATTGAGCGTAACGATAGTATAACGATAATGCTAAAAATGGCTGAAATCATCAAACATAAAAAAGGTGATTTAGAATCAGCTGATTTTATAACTGAGCATTTGAAGATAAAACCCTCAGTGCGAGGTATGGATAAATTGATTGAGTTAAATTTAGAACAATCAACGCAGTCAGTTAAAGATAAATTAAAAGTGTTAAAAGATGTAACAACTCAACTTTTAAAAGATAAATCAAAGTATAGTTGCCACGTTTGTGGCTTTAGTGGGTTCACCTTGCATTGGCAATGCCCTAGTTGTAAAAAGTGGGGAACTATAAAACCAATCCAAGGTGTTGAAGGTGACTAAAAAATGTCTGTTGTTTTAAAATCAGAATCAAAAATTATTGTTGCGCTTGATTATTCAAGTGAAGATGAAGCTTTAAATTTTATAAAAAAAGTAAATCCAGAATTATGTAAGTTAAAAATTGGTAAAGAGCTTTTTACTGTGGCTGGGCCACAGTTTGTTGAAAAAATTGTGACGATGGGATTTGATGTGTTTTTAGATCTTAAGTTTCATGATATTCCTAATACCGTTATGAAGGCATGTCATGCCGCAGCTGAGCTTGGCGTATGGATGGTCAATGTTCATGCCTTAGGTGGCAAAACCATGATGCAAGCGGCTAAAGAAGGCGTAAGCCATTCGTCCACAAAGTTGATTGCAGTAACAATTCTCACCAGTATGGGACAAGAGGACTTAAATCAGATTGGTATCCAAACCTATGTAAAAGATCAAGTTGTTAACTTAGCTAAATTGGCAAACGATGCTGGTTTAGACGGTGTCGTTTGTTCAGCAAAAGAAGTCAGTATCTTACGTGAGAATCTAGGGAATAACTTTTTGTTAGTTACTCCGGGAATTCGACCGGCGGGAAATGAAATAAGTGATCAAAAACGCGTAATGACACCACGTGAAGCTATTGATATAGGCTCTAGTTATTTAGTTATTGGTCGCCCAATCACACAATCAAAATCACCTATTGATACGCTCGAAATGATACTGTCAAATATTGCATAATTTTTGAGCATCAGAACTAGATTCACTTGTACTCTTTTACCTACGTAAAAATCAAAGATATCCTACAGATAATTTCGGAATAGTTATGTACTATTATTTTGCTCATTTGAGCAAATGGAAAATTAAACATTAAAAGGAATTTAATCATGAAAAAATCTATTCAAATATTATCACTTGTTGTTCTCTTTGTATTTTCAACACTCGCTTTTGCTGCGCAGGTAAATATTAATAGTGCTAATGCAGCTGAAATCGCAAAAAACTTAAAAGGAGTTGGCTTGAAAAAAGCACAAGCCATTGTTGTATATCGTAAAAAACATGGTAAATTCAAGACAATAGAAAGTTTGAGTAAGGTAAAAGGCATTGGTTTTAAGACTGTTGAAAAGAATAGAGCTAATATTTCTATCATGATGGTTAAAGGTAAATAATTTGATGTGATTAATCATTAAGTTTTTATTACCTTAGAAAAGAGCGCATTTATGCGCTCTTTTTTTGTTATAATGTCATTTCAATTAGACTTTAGTAGTGAGCATGTTAGATATGAAGAAAATTAGAAAAGTTGTTTTTCCTGTAGCAGGTTTAGGAACACGGTTTTTACCTGCGACAAAGGCAAGTCCAAAAGAAATGTTACCTGTTGTTGATAAACCACTTATTCAATACGCCGTTGAAGAAGCGATTGAAGCAGGAATGGAACAAATGATTTTCGTTACTGGCCGAACAAAAAATTCTATTATGGATCACTTCGATAAGGCTTACGAATTAGAAGCAGAACTAGAAGCTAAGCAAAAAACAGAAATGCTGAATATGATTCAAAGTATTTTACCGAGCCATGTGTCATGTGTATATATCCGTCAATCAGAGGCGCTTGGGTTAGGACATGCGGTTTTATGTGCCTTGCCAGCTGTTGAAAATGAGCCTTTTGCTGTCATTTTGGCAGACGATTTAATTGATGGTGGTGATAAGTCTTGTCTTGCACAAATGGTTGAGCAATATGAACGTTATAGCTCAAGTGTTTTAGGGGTTGAACAAGTTGGTAAAGACGAAACTGATAAATACGGTATTGTTGATTCTGTTCCTCTTGAGAAAAACATTCATCGGATTAATGGTATTGTTGAAAAACCCTCTCCAGATAAGGCTCCTTCTACACTCGCTGTAGTTGGCCGGTATATTTTAACACCAGAGATATTTGATTTATTGAAACAGACTGAACGTGGTGCTGGTGGTGAAATCCAACTAACTGATGCGATTGCAATGTTATTGAATAAAAAGCAAATTTTAGCATATGAATTTAATGGTGACCGATATGATTGTGGTAGTAAGCTCGGTTATTTACAAGCAACAGTTGAGCATGCTTTAAGACACCCTGAGCTTAAGGATTCTTTTCAGGATTATTTAGCCGATTTAGATTTAGCTTCTTTTAAATAAAAAAACCGCATAGATATGTTGTCTCTAGGCGGTTTAGATTGTGTTGCTTTTAAGGAATTTGGCTCCCCGACCCGGGCTCGAACCAGGGACCCAATGATTAACAGTCATTTGCTCTACCAACTGAGCTATCGGGGAATTGAGTCGCGTATACTACTGAGAGATGTAACTTTGGTCAATATCGATATGCTAAAAAAGTGAGATTTTTTAGCCTTTTAAAGGCTTAAGCTCTAAAAGCTGAACATGAAATACTTTTTCCCTTCGTGCGTGTTTTACTTAGCCTTAATCTGCCTGTTCGGAATAAAATAAGTGCTTTTTTGTATAACCCTGTCTGGTCGCTACAAAACGCAAAGGTGCCATTTACGCCGGTTTGTCCGTCAGCTCGAAATCTGATGTAGTGTGAGCTCCCTGAGCCTTTATACGTTATATTGATTTGACTGAGTTCGGGTTGATATTTCAGTATTTCTTCGTGTTTTTCACGTTTTCGGTTTTTATTTTCATCGACAAAAATAATCCAGCCTGATTCCCATTGACTTGCTCGTATACATTTTGTGCCATTAGACGATTTACAGAGCTCTACATTTTGGCCGCGCATTACCGCTTCTGAGCGAGCATACGACATATCTCCCGCAATCCGATTTACGGCGGCAGTTACTTTATTGCTATAGATAAAGGCAGCAGAAACACTAGGTAGTATCGATATTACGATAGCCACTATAGCAAGAGTGACTAGCAATTCTAATAATGTTAAGCCAAGCTGGTGCTTTGAGTAAGTCGAATAGAGACAATCCATGTCTCTATTCAGTTGTGTGTTGACATCCATGTCATCCCCCCACATCCGTGTAAGCTTGTAACAATATAGAGAGATGTTATAAATGTATGTAGGACTTTCCAGTCTATTCGTGTAGGAATAGACTTACTTCTGGAGGAGGCTAAGTACTAAGTATTAGTGTGATGTAGTGATAAAAGTATTAATTGAGTTGGCTCTTAGAGTGCTGAAATCCGTTTTACGGCTTCAATTAAGTTCTCGTCACTTGTTGCAAAGGATAACCGCATGTACCCCTCATTACCAAAGGCTGAGCCAGGTACAAGTGCGACACCTGTTTTTTCGATAATGAACTCAGCAAGTTCGATATCATTGTTTATTTGGCTAAATCTTTTCATAAACTCACTAAAATCCGCAAAAGCGTAGAATGTGCCATCGCCTTTTAAACACCGTACACCTTCAATTTTATTCAAAGAATCAACGACCATATCGTGTCGTTGCTTAAAGGCCTTAAGCATCTCTGATACGCAAGATTGGTCGCCATTAAGAGCGGCCTCTGCAGCCGCTTGTGATATTGAGCTCGGGTTAGAGGTACTTTGCGATTGGATCTTTTTCATTGCTTGAATCAGATCTGCTGGCCCTCCAGCATAACCAATGCGCCAACCCGTCATTGAATACGCTTTTGATACGCCGTTTAGCACAATACTACGTTCAAAAAGCTCAGGGTTTGTCATAACGATATTGGTAAAAGATTCTTCAGACCACAATATGTGCTCATACATATCATCAGTAGCGATAAGGACATTGGGATATTTTACTAGAACAGCAGCAAGTGCTTTTAACTCGTTAGCAGAGTAGGCCATACCACTTGGATTGGACGGGCTATTAATTACAAAAAGTCGTGTTTTCGGTGTAATTGCCGCTTCGAGTTGTTCTGGTGTAATTTTGAAATTTTGGGTGATATTCGTATCAATAATTACGGGGGTTGCATCCGCTAATAGCACCATATCAGGGTAAGAAACCCAGTAAGGTGCAGGGATGATCACTTCGTCACCGTCATTTAATAAGGCTTGAGCTAAATTATAAAAGCTTTGCTTGCCACCACAAGAAACCAAAATTTGCTCGGGGGTATAATTTAGAGCGTTATCACGTTGAAATTTATCAATAATAGCTGTTTTTAAGCTTGCTGTGCCATCAACCGCAGTGTATTTGGTTAACCCTTGGTTTATTGCATTGATAGCGGCGTCTTTTATGTGTTGTGGTGTATCAAAGTCAGGTTCGCCTGCACCCAAGCCAATGATATCTCGGCCCGCGGCTTTTAATTCTGCTGCTCTTGCGGTAACGGCTAGCGTTGGTGAGGGTTTTACCCGTTGAACGCGATCTGATAATTTAATAGCCAAGCGGTAACTCCTGCGCCTAATTATATTAAAAGAGTGTAATATACTTGAAACTTAATCCAGACAAAATCAAATGAGCGATCTTTTTCAATTAAATTCCAAATTTTCACCTGCAGGAGACCAACCTAAGGCGATTGAGCAATTAGTAGCCGGTTTAAATGCAGGTGAAGTAGGGCAAACATTACTTGGAGTAACAGGCTCAGGTAAAACCTTTACTATCGCGAATGTTATCGAGCAAGTACAACGCCCAACACTCATTATGGCGCATAACAAAACGTTAGCTGCTCAGCTCTATGGAGAAATGAAAGAGTTTTTCCCGAATAATGCTGTTGAATATTTTGTTTCTTATTACGACTATTACCAACCAGAAGCCTATGTTCCTGCCTCTGACACTTTTATCGATAAAGATGCTTCAATCAATGAACATATTGAGCAAATGCGGCTTTCTGCGACAAAAGCATTATTAGAGAGGCCAGATACGATTACCGTAGCAACTGTTTCAGCAATTTATGGTTTGGGTGATCCAACTGCGTATTTAAAAATGGTCTTGCACTTGAATGTGGGAGATAAAATAGAGCAGCGGCAAATCCTGCGCCGTTTATCTAATTTACAATACAAACGCAACGATGTGGAAATGCATCGTGGCACCTACCGAGTACGAGGTGAGGTGATTGATATTTTTCCTGCTGATTCAGAACGTGATGCGGTAAGGGTTGAGTTGTTTGATGATGAGATAGAAAAACTCAGTATCTTTGATCCCTTAACGGGTGAAGTGATTGACCGTGTACCGCGTCTAACGGTTTACCCTAAAAGTCATTATGTTATGCCGCAAGAAACTGTAAGAAATGCTATTGATGAAATAAAACTGGAATTAAAAGAGCGTCTAGAATTTTTATATGAAAATAACAAATTAGTTGAAGCACAGAGACTTGAACAGCGAACAAAGTTTGATTTAGAAATGATGCAAGAAATGGGATATTGTACAGGTATAGAAAATTATTCACGCTATTTATCGGGAAGAGATGAGGGTGATCCGCCTCCTACTTTTTTCGATTACTTACCTGATGATGCCTTACTTGTCATTGATGAATCACATGTTTCTGTGCCCCAAATAGGGGCTATGTATAAAGGTGATCGCTCACGTAAAGAAAACTTAGTCAATTATGGTTTTCGTTTGCCTTCTGCACTAGATAACCGACCACTTCGATTCGACGAATTTGAGAAATTGATGCCGCAGTCAATTTATGTTTCCGCTACCCCTGCGGTCTATGAAGCTGAGCATTCAGGGCAAGTCGTCGAGCAAGTAGTCCGACCAACCGGCTTAATTGATCCCGAAATTGAAGTGCGGCCTGCAACAACACAAGTGGATGATGTTTTATCTGAAATAAACAAACGAGCGAAAATAGGTGAACGCGTACTGATTACCACGCTAACGAAACGGATGGCTGAAGATTTAACTGATTATTTAGCGGAACATGGTGTGCGAGTGCGCTATATGCACTCCGATAATGACACGATTGAGCGAATTGAAATTTTACGAGACTTACGGCTAGGGAAGTTTGATGTTTTAGTCGGAATAAATTTGTTAAGAGAAGGCTTAGATATCCCAGAGGTTTCACTTGTCGCCATATTAGATGCCGATAAAGAAGGATTTTTGCGGTCAGACCGTTCTTTAATCCAAACTATTGGTCGCGCAGCACGTAATGTGGGAGGAAAAGCTATTCTCTATGCCGATAAAATAACGGGATCGATGCAACGCGCTATAGAGGAAACTGATCGTCGACGAGAGAAGCAAATAGCGCATAACGTTGAACATGATATTACGCCAACGTCTATCGTTAAATCGGTCGCAGATATTATGGATGGAGCTTATGGCAAGAAAGTTGGAGCGAATAAGACTGCAAATATAGCAGAGGTTATGGTTGATTACTCTATTATGACTAGTTCAGAGCTTTGTAAAGAAATTGAGAAACTTGAAAAGAAGATGTTTGAGTATGCTCAAAATCTTGAGTTTGAAGAGGCTGCAAAACTTAGAGAACGAATTTATAGTACAAAAGAAATACTGCTGAAGCTGTAAGGTAATCGTAATATTTATCAATTTGCTATAAAGTAACTATATGTTACCATTTAAAATCATTAGTTTAAGTAGAAATGAGTCATGAATAAAGATTTAGAAGACAAAAGACATCAAATCTATCAACCTTTAGTCATTCACGAGAGCGAGATAAGTTTTTTAGATATAATTTCATTATTTTATCGTCGAAAAAAAATCATTCTTATTGCCTTTGTCTTTACTGTTTGTGCTGCGCTAATATACACATTAATCACTGAAAGAGTTTATGAAGTAGAAACTATAATACTCCCACCTTCTATTGAAAATATAACACCATTAAATATTCTTAGCGCAGTAGATATTGGCAAGGACGCAAACAAATATGTGTTAAGTACTAATGATGTTTTTATTTCCGTGAGCAGAAATATTCAATCACGTGCATTACGGAAGAAATTTTTTGAAAAATTTAATTTGCTAGATGTTTTAACGAGTGACAAGACTAGTGAATTATCTGAAATTGAAAAATATAAAATTTTCGAAGGATTTTCGAAGGAACTTAAAATATACGAAGAGTTTAAGGGTAATAAATTAATTCGCGTGACCCTTCAAGGAGTAAATAAAGACAAAATAGGATATTGGTTGGATAGCTATATTTTAATGATTAATGAGCAAACGATTAATCAATTGCTCAGTAACCTGTCAGCTGAGATTCATTCTAGAGTTCAAAATTTAAAAGCTAAAATTGAAGGTAAAAAGCTTATTTTTGCACAACGACGAGCTGACGAACTATTAAAATTAGAGGAAGACTACAAAATTGCGAAGAAGCTAGGAATATCGGAACATATTCTATTACCAAAGTCAGGATTTACTCTTAATAGTGATACTCGAAAATCAACGAAGGATATAAATCTTTTTCAACTTGATAGAGAAAATTTCCCTGGCTATATGAAAGGAACTAAAGTGTTAAGTGTTGAAATCGAGTCTATAAAATCTGATAAATCTGTTGGTTACAACATTATAGGTTTAAGAGACTTGCAAGAGCAACTTATAAAGTATGAATCAATAAAAATTGACAAAAAGATGTTGCAAGCTATGTCTATTGATAAGCATGCCACATCTAGCATAAAACCAATAAAACCTAAGCGAAAATTAATCATGTTAGCTTCGGGGGTATTAGGCTTATTATTAGGAATTTTTGTGATCTTATTTTTGGAATTCTTGAAAAGAATACGTGTTGAGATCTCTAAAATGGATTTAAATTAAATTTGCGAGTACATAATTTAATGACCTGATTATACTACTAAAAATATTGTTTAATATAATAATAATTCCTCTTAGAGCTCTTCCTATTAAATTATCTTGCAATTGTATGATAGTGTGCTAGATTTTAGTTGTTCAACGGTTGAACGAAATATTTACTTATAATTTGTATGTCAGTTAGATGGAATGACAAACTTGCAAGATGAAATGACATATAAACTTCTGAAGCTAATTGAAGATAAACCTCAATTGAGTCAAAGAAAAATTGCAAAACATATGGGTGTTAGCCTAGGAAAAGTTAATTATTGTATAAAGGCTTTGGTAGATAGAGGTTTACTTAAAGGTCGTGATTTCTATAAACATAAAAGCAAAAAAGAGTATTTTTATCTTTTAACGCCAAAAGGTGTTGAAGAGAAAACCTTAGTTACCTATAGGTTTCTAAAACGAAAACTTGCCGAGTACGAACGTATTAAAGTTGAAATTAAACGTTTGAAAGGTGAAGCGGCAATATTAGACAGTTCATTAAAAAGTAAATCAACAGAAACTGAGATGTAAAGATACAGTGTATCTTTATTGGTTTCTGCGTGATGAATTTTTGACTAACAAGATTATTAAGCAGTCATTGTTCTTAAAATTTACTTTTTACTAATACCTATACTTGAGTTCTTTAGCAAAGTAGGGCGGTAGCGTGCCTGAGTTTTATATTTAATTATTTTTAATGCGCTAAAAATAAAATTTACAAGGAAAATAATTTATTATGATAATTGCTTCTTTATATCCCTGTCCTTTCGATGTGCAAGATCGACATGAGTTTAATGCAAGCATAATTAGTGGAGACAAGATTTATTCATATGAGGAAGGGAAAGTAACAACCATTAAAAATGATGGTACACCAAAGTTCCCAGAACGTTCTTTAATGATGGGGTTTAAGGAACTTCAAATTACTCCAGATAAAGTAGATAAATGGGTGTTCCCTACGCCTCGTGTTGAAATCAATATAGAAAGTTTTCATTTATTTTTTAGTTGGTTTTTTAAGGCTTATTTAGGAAATTTTGATTCATTCCAGGAATGGTTTGATGAGCATGTGATTTTTGTTGACCATCAAATAAGCCATGCATCATTGGCTGTTTATGGTTCGGGTTTTGAAGATTGTGCGTTTTTGTGTATGGATGGTGGAGGTGATTTTGGTGATCAACGAGGCTATGTTTTTGGTGAATTTGAGAATAATGAATTTAATGTGAAGTTTGAATCATCAGGAGTTGATACCATTGCAAATTTTCATTCATTTTTAACTGATGCAGTGGGTTTTTCTGGAGAAGATAATGGAAAAACTTCAGGTTTAGCATCGTATGGAGAAGTTATACCTGAATTAAAAGACAAATTAAGTAATCTGATTTCAATTAATAAAAATAGTGGAATAAAATTTGACAGGAAAAGATACCAGAAAACGGGTGTAAATCTTCAGAAAATAAAAGCCGATGCATATGATCGGACAAAAATTTTCTGTAAATATCCAAGTGATACAAATGTTTTAAGGGAATGTATCGAGTATCTTCCTCATGATATTGCTGCAACAGGGGAAGAAATATTACAAGAATCAGTACTTGAATTGCTTAGTCAACTACGATTAGAAAGTAATTCAAAGAATATAGTTTTCAGTGGGGGCTTATTTCAGAATGTATCGTTAAATAATAATTTAGTAAGCTCTGGACATTTTGAAAATACATATTTTCCATCAGCACCATCAGATTCTGGATTATCACTTGGTCAAGCATTGTATGTGGGGAATTCTTCTAGTCATAATGTTTCTCCAATATTATCTGCATATTTAGGGCCTTCATATACAAGCTCAGAAATAGTAAATGTACTTGATAGTCATCGATTGGTGTACTCAATATGTACTAATATCCCAGCAGCTGTAGCTGAAAAGTTAAGCCAAGGAAAAACAATAGGTTGGTTTCAAGGTAGAGCTGAATTTGGTCCCCGATCACTTGGAGCCAGATCATTAGTTGCCGATCCACGTAAAATCGAGTCTAAAGAAAAAATAAATCAATTATTAAAAAAACGTGACTGGTTCATGCCATACGCTCCTTCAATATTAGAGGAAGATATATTAGATTGGGTAGAACAAGAGTATTATTCTCCGTACATGCAAGTTGCATTTAATATACATACTGATAAAGCTGAGAAAATCCCTTCAGCGGTACATGTTGATGGTACGTCACGAATTCATGTTGTTCGCCGATCAGAGAATCCGATTTATTGGGATTTGATACATGAATTTAAAAAACTAACTGGTATTCCTGTATTACTGAATACAAGTTTTAATAGACATGGAATATCTACGATTTCAACACCTCGACAAGCTATAGAACATTTACTCGAAGGCTGCATGGATTATTTGGCTATTGGTGAATATCTAGTAGCCTTTGAAGACAATCGAATAGTTTCGGCTAGAAGTATGGTTACCGAGCCTGAAGAAATGTTATTAAAGATTGGCGCTGTCGAAAGATTAAGTATTTTTAACGACCATGGAAGTGATAGGGAAATGGTACGGTTTGTGCATCGATTATCAAAACTTATTGGTCTAGAGTTAATTTTTGTAAATGATAAAAAAGTAAAGTATTGCAATAACGAACATAACATTGATGATGTTATACAATTAGTTATTGAAGATATTAAAAATAGTTATATGTGCGAGTAAGGAATTAAAATATGTCTATTGTTTGTGGAATGAATGGATTTGGGCGATTTGGTTTGCATCTTCTTAGTAATTATTTACATTTTATTGGAGATGCTAATTTTGAATTAAAATATATAAATGATGATATGTTATCGATTGATGAAGCTTATAAAATTATAAGCTCTGATAAGTATGTTCGTATTTATAATGATTTTAAAATAACAGTAGATGGAGATTTTCTTGTGTTTGATGGTAAACATAAGATTCAATATTCGAATTCAGCAGCAGATAATATTCCCTGGTTGGGGAAACCAGAGTTATTTTTAGAGTGTTCAGGAAAGTATACAAATGCGGATCTAGCTAGAAACTTTAAAGTCAGGAATACACAACAAGTACTAATCTCAGCAACTTCCTATAATGCAGATCAAACACTAGTTTATGGCTTTAATCATGGTGACTATAATTCTGATAGTGATGTTATTTCATATGGTTCATGTACAGTAAATGCTTTCATCCCACTTACATACCGTCTAAATGAATTATTAGGAGTTCGATCAGCAGACGTAAATGTGATTCATAATTTGCCTGAACATCATTTGTTAGATGAAGAGAAAAATACACTTAATAGATGTAAATGTACTCTTTCAGTAATGGCTTCAAACTTATTAGATTGTATATCTGATAATAATTTTTATGTTAATTATACTTTAATTCCATACTCTGGAGTTTCTATTATTGACTATCGATACTCATTAAAGTCAATTAATAAGTTAGATGAAATTTTTCAGATGCTTGAGAATGAATGTAATAGTGGAAGTTTAAAAGGATTATACAATATTCTTGATGGTGATTGTGGTCCAGAAGAAATTTTAAATTCGCGTTTTTCTTCAGTTATTATTAAAGAAAATAGTAAGGTCGTTGGTGATAGTCTATATTTACATGCATACTTTGATAATGAGAATTCAGCTAATCGATTTTTTGATTTAATTAATTATATTTCTTTACAAAAATCAGAGTGTAATATATCGAAAGTTGGATGTTCAAATTAATCTATTTATTCCAGAACAATATTTATAGTAATGAGTACTATTCTGAAAAAATGTAGAGCTTGTAACTCTTTTGATATTGAAGTTAGAGGCAGCAGATCTGGTTTCCCTTTGTATATTTGGCCCCTGGATAAAGGTGATGAAACATTATTAGAGGATATTGATATATATGTATGTGAGAATTGTGGATATATTCAATTGCATGATATAGATGCAAAAATGTTAGATGAAATCTATGGTGCTACAGCGTATAACATAGAAAATCCAACCCAGAATATTGAAAGGTATGAAGTTTTAACAAAGAATCATTCAGGAAAATTTAGTAATTGTAATGTTCTTGAAATTGGGGGTGGAAGAAATTTTTTTATCGGCCATTTACCTAATGATTGTAAAAAATATGTATGTGATTTTGATGTTGATGAAAATATTCTATCTCAAGTTGATGGTTGTTATGTTGGCGATTTTATAAATGACAGTTTTGATTTTAATAAAGATGGATATGACTATGTTTTTTTATTTCATGTTTTAGAGCATTTTAATCAGCCAAGTTCTGCGCTGAAGAGAATAAAAGACCTATTAAAGCCTGATGGTAAGTTGGTAATTGAAGTTCCCAATTTTTCAAATGAGCTTGAAAAAATACCTTATTATACAATATTCCATATGCATATTAGTTTATTTACTGAAGATACATTGAAGTCTATTTTAGAAATTAATGGCTTTGAATGTGTAGATGTATTTAGAAACGATCAGGTGTTGTTTGCCGAATTTTCTTTACTTAAATCTAAATCAGAAATCAATGTTAAGACAGCTATTTCAAGTAATAGTCAGGTGAGACAGTTAGAGAAAAATATAACCGTCTATAGAAATAAAATCACTTCAATAATAGAAAATTTAAATGATGACCCAATAGCAATATTCGGAGCTGGCGGTTCAACAACGTTATTTTTATATAACTTTCCTGAGGTACTAGGTAAGGTTAAATATGCTTTTGATAATGATATTAAAAAGCATGGTAAAATGTTATGTAATGGTAAGGTTGAAATATTACCACTTTCTGAAATAGATAAATATAAAATTAAACATATAATCGTACTACAGGCTGAGCATATTAAGTATGTTGGTATTGATTCAGTTGATTATATTAATGTAGGTGGTCTAGGTTAATGAAAAGCAATGATAATGAAGTCCTCGGAAATATTATTTCAATTGTAAAAACGGCAACTAGAAATAATGATATTACAGCAGATTCAACTCAGGAAAACACCCAAGGTTGGGATTCATTAGCGTATATGTCGATACTTTCTGAAATAGAAGCTGTATATGATGTCGCAATTAGTCAGGACAATATTCAGGAATTCAATTCAATTCATTCAATAGCAGAAATAATCGATAAAAATAATACAGTCTGATTATGTAAAAACAATATATGTATTTATTTATGAGTAAATTATTTTTTCAAGTGTTTATGTCTTCTCTATATGTTATCACTTAATAAATTTCATGGGACACCAGTAATTATATTTATATTTTCTGGTGTCTCATTATCAACTCAGTTTGATTTCCCATTTTATTATGCTTACCCATTATTTTTGATTTATTCTTTGTTGTATATTCTTCTTCAAGTATGTAAATCTGGGAAACTGAAAGTTGAAAATAAAAAGATATTTTTGTTACATTTTGTATTGGTAGCATATGTAATATTGTGTTTTATATTTATAGAATTAAGTGAAGTTGATAACTTGGGGTTACCTCACATATGGGAACGAAATAGTATTTTAGCTTATTTATCAATTCTTTTAGCTAATATTGTTGTATTAATAACACCAATGAAGAAAATAATATCTTCACTAAATATTATTAAGTATATTTCATATTATTTAATTTTAGAATCC
>Ga0316205_10000703_pt1 | contig 53607 bp, 49 predicted proteins | sample 3monthpyrite_MG_FD_204941 | JGI IMG/M metagenome (GOLD analysis project Ga0316205, IMG submission 204941) | Microbial mat bacterial communities from mineral coupon in-situ incubated in ocean water Damariscotta River, Maine, United States -... | ecosystem: Environmental > Aquatic > Marine >...
AATCCTCGCTCTCCGCCACACATAAAAAAGCCCCGCCTGTTTGCACAGGCGGGGCTTTTTTATGTGTGGCGGAGAGCGAGGGATTCGAACCCTCGATACTGTTTCCAATATACACCCTTAGCAGGGGTGCGCCTTCAGCCACTCGGCCAGCTCTCCAAAATCTTTATCTTTACTAAACAAAACCGCCGCAATCTGCGGCGGTTTTGACGGGGCATAGAATACCTTTGATCAACTCTCAGGTAAAGCCCAAATTGCTAATTTTTTTAGCCTGCAGTGTTACCCGCATTCTGGTCTTCCTGTTCTCTCTGAATACGTTCGTAAATCTCTTCACGGTGTACAGATACTTCTTTTGGTGCATTAATACCAATACGAACCTGATTACCTTTTACACCAAGAACGGTAACCGATACATCATCACCAATCATAAGTGTTTCGCCAACACGGCGTGTTAAAATCAACATTTTTACTACTCCTATTTTCAATCACCAATGGCAGCCGAAGTAGCTTATATCCTGCACCTCGTCTACACATGCATATAATAACACAGCTATTACAATTATGTGACAGCGATCACTTCTTTATATGTTATTTTTCTTCCAGACCAAATTCCGCATGCAATGTTCTAACGCCCAACTCTAAATACTTTTCATCAATTACCACTGAAATCTTAATTTCAGAGGTTGAGATCATCAAAATATTAATCGCCTCTTTTGCTAAGGCTGCAAACATGGAGGATGCAATACCTGCGTGTGATCGCATACCCACACCCACTAGCGATATTTTTACAATAGCATCGTTGCCCTTGACTTTTTTAGCACCAAGTTTTTTGCCGGTTTTTTCAAGGCAATCTAACGCCGTTACAAAATCATTACGATGCACAGTAAAGGTAAAGTCAGTGGTGCCATCTTCGCCCACGTTCTGTACGATCATATCAATTTCAATATTGGCTTCAGTAATAGAACCTAAAATCTGCGAGGCCACACCGGGCTGATCCGGCACACCCGAAATGGTTAGCTGGGCTTCGTCCCGATTAAAAGCGATACCGGAAATTACGGCCTGTTCCATTTCATTATCCTCAGTTGTAATTAATGTACCCACCCCTTCACCTTCTTCAAATGAAGATAATACGCGCAGGGGCACGTTATATTTACCGGCAAATTCGACCGAACGAATTTGTAAAACTTTTGAGCCTAAACTCGCCATCTCCAGCATTTCTTCAAAAGTGATACGATCTAACTTTCTGGCTTTGGGCTCGACCCGTGGATCAGTCGTATAAACCCCATCCACATCGGTATAAATCTGGCACTCTTTAGCTTTCAAAGCCGCCGCCATAGCCACTGCAGTTGTATCCGAGCCGCCACGGCCGAGCGTTGTAATATTACCGTTCTCATCAACGCCCTGAAAACCTGCCACCACAATGATATTGCCATCATCAAGATCAGCCTGCATATTGGCGCATTGAATATCTTTAATGCGCGCTTTGCTATGCACATTATCGGTGAGCATTTTAATTTGGGTACCGGTGTAAGACCTGGCTTTTACACCTTTTTCATGCAGCGCCATCGTCAATAATGCGATAGTAACCTGCTCACCGGTTGAAACCAGTACATCCATTTCACGTGAAGAAAGCTTCGTATCTATTTGATTTGCAAGACCAATCAAGCGATTTGTTTCGCCGCTCATGGCAGAAACCACTACCACCACCTGATTGCCTTTATCACAAGTCGCAATCACCCGTTCGGCAACAGCCTGGATGCGCTCGATTGTGCCGACTGAAGTACCGCCGTATTTTTGTACGATTAAAGCCATGTTATATATCTGCTAAAAACCACCATAAATTGGGTGGCGAATTATGTCATAGGCTGTTTGAGATTGCTAATGTGCGAGTTTTTTCGAGTTACTTAAAAGCAAAAGATTTAAAAGAAAAAGAAAACGCGAATGAACGCCAATGTGCGCAAATAAAAGCAAAAGCATTTATAAGTGTAACGCGCAGCAGGCGCATGAACCTATTAATATTTGCGGTTATTCGCGTTTATTTGCGTTCATTCGCGTTTTCTTTTTCTTTTGATTTTAAGCTTAAAGTTTATCAGCAACCCAATCTTGCACAGAGCCTAATGCCGTCGCCAGGTTCTCCGGCTGACTTCCACCGGCCATCGCCATATCCGGACGCCCACCGCCTTTACCACCAACCTGGCTGGCAACCATATTCACCAGGTCGCCTGCTTTCACATTCGCGGTCTGGTCTTTAGTGACACCTGCACACAAACTGACTTTTTTATCGTCCGCCGTGGCCAGCACAATCACCGCTGAGCCAAGCTTATTTTTCAGTTGATCCATGGTGTCGCGTAACGATTTACTATCAACACCTTCCAGTTTAACCGCCAGCACTTTCACGCCATTCACTTCAACCGCATCCGCCGTCAGATCTTTACCTGTTTGGGTAGCCATCTTTGATTTAAGTTGCGCAATCTCTTTTTCCTGCGCTTTCATCTTGCTTAAAACCTGGCTTAGCTTATCTTCCACTTCATCATTACTTGCTTTAAGTAGTGATGATATCTCATTGATTTTATTAGATTGACTTATCGCATATTCAACCGCCGCCACACCCGTTAGCGCCTCTATGCGCCTAACGCCCGAAGCGATACCGGTTTCAGCGATAATCTTAAACGCGCCTATATCACCACTGCGATCAACATGCACACCGCCGCATAATTCAATAGAAAAATCCCCCATTGAAACGACCCGTACCTCATCACCGTACTTCTCACCAAACAGCGCCATTGCGCCTTTAGCTTTAGCGTCGGCAATGGCCATTTCTGCGGATTCGGTTCCCACATTACTGCGAATTTGCTGATTCACCGTACGCTCAATTTCTGCAAGCTGCTCGGGCTTCACCGCTTCATTGTGAGAAAAATCAAAGCGCAAACGCTCACTGTTCACCAACGAGCCTTTTTGCTGAACATGCTCACCCAAAAGATTACGCAGCACCGCATGCATTAAATGCGTGGCCGAGTGATTACGAATCGTCGCGTCCCGACGCGCCGCATCGATTGTTGCGGTTAAACTGTCACCAACGCTTAACTCACCTTTAGCAAGCGAACCAATATGAATAAATGCCTTGCCCTGCTTTTGCGTATCCATCACTTCAAAGCTGGCAGCATCATTACTGAGTAAACCGGTGTCACCCACCTGCCCACCCGACTCCGCATAAAAAGGTGTTTGCTTTAAAATCACCACAGCTTCATCGCCAGCCGAGATTGAATCGACTGACACACCATCTTTAAACAAGGCTTCAATTTGCGATTGATCCTGCAAGTGATCGTAACCGGTAAAATCAGTCACCGCACTGGTTTCAATGGCATCGTTATAATCTACGCCAAACTTACTCGCAGATCGCGCACGTTCACGCTGCGCCTGCATGGCTTTCTCATAGCCAGGCATATCTAATGTTAACTCACGCTCACGGGCGATATCGGCGGTTAAATCGACCGGGAAACCGAAAGTATCGTACAACTTAAAAACCATTTCGCCTGGAACCTGACCGTCTTTGATATCGGCAATACCCTCTTCCAGAATTTTCATACCCTGATCGAGGGTTTCCGCAAAGCGCTGCTCTTCAAGCTTTAACGCCTTTTCAACGTCTTTCTGCGCCTTCGCTAATTCAGGATAAGCCTCACCCATTTGCTCAACTAGCGGCTTAACCAGCTTATAGAAAAACAAACCGTTCTGACCCAGTTTATGCCCGTGGCGTAACGCACGACGAATAATACGGCGCAGCACATAACCGCGACCTTCATTTGACGGCAACACCCCATCCACAATCAAAAATGAACAGGAACGAATATGATCCGCAATCACCTTCAATGAACTGTCAGTTAAATCTTTAAAACCGGTTTCTTTCGATGCCGCCGTAATGAGCGCCTGAAACAAATCAATGTCGTAATTACTGTGGCCATCCTGCAAAATTGCCGCCAAACGCTCCAGCCCCATCCCCGTATCAACCGAAGGCTTCGGCAATGGATTCATCTTGCCGGATTTATCCCGGTTAAACTGCATGAAAACCAGATTCCAGATTTCGATATAACGATCACCATCTTCATCCGGCGAGCCCGGAGGCCCACCAAAAATATGCTCGCCGTGATCATAGAAAATTTCGGTGCACGGACCACAAGGACCCGTGTCACCCATCGACCAGAAGTTATCACTTTCATTGGGTTTACCACCGGGCTTATCGCCAATACGGGTAAAACGCGCTTCAGATATACCCATTTCCTCCAGCCAGATTTTCGCCGCTTCATCGTCATCCGCATAAACCGTGACCCACAGCTTCTCCGCAGGCAGCTCACAAACTTCGGTCAAAAATTCCCACGCATACTTAATCGCTTCACGCTTGAAATAATCACCAAAGCTGAAATTACCGAGCATTTCAAAAAAGGTGTGATGGCGCGCGGTGTAACCGACATTTTCTAAATCGTTATGCTTGCCGCCAGCACGCACACAACGCTGACTGCTTGTCGCAGTGGTGTAGCTTCGATTATCCTGCCCAAGGAATACATCCTTAAATTGCACCATCCCCGCATTAACAAATAACAGGGTTGGGTCATTAGCGGGAATCAGCGAACTGGATGCCACCATCTGATGGCCTTTGTTATTGAAGAATTCAAGGAACTGCTGTCGAATTTGTGCTGTCGTTTTCATATTAAGCTACATTAACTAGTTATGTTATATTATTGATTTAGATAAAGTTAACACCCATCTAAATCCATAGAATTCAGTTTAAATATCCAATCTAAAGGAAACCCTCGAGATTGCAGATGTTTGGCGCGCTTCACCTTTTCCGCATAATCATCCGCCAACTTATCACCGTATTTTTTACGATACTGCTGGCGCATCACCTCATGCCAGTCGGGATTATTTCGATCCAGAAAATCAGTAAAATCCTCATCACCAACTCCCCGCTCACGCAACTCCTGAGCAATTCGCCCGGGACCATAACCGCGCCGCTTGCGCATATTAATATAACTTTCGGTAAAACGCTCTTCTGATAGCAAATTATTATTAATTAACTTTTCTATACAGATGTCGATTTCGTCATCTTCGAAACTTTTCTGCTTGAGTTTACGACGCATTTCCAGAATTGAATGCTCGCGTCGGGAAAGTGCAGCGACTGCTGTTTCATTAATTGAACGGGCCATATACACCTCTTAAAAGACTAACGCGAATGAACGCAAATAACCGCAAATGCACGCGAATTTTATATTGCTTATGCGCCACAGGCGCATAAGCAATATCCTGTTATCTTTTATTTGCGAACATTTGCGTTTATTTGCGTTTTCTTTTTCTTTGAGTCTTTTATTTCTCGACAGCCTCCTCAGGTACCTCTACTTCCTTCTCCTTTTCAGCCGCCTGCGCAATTTCATCTTTACTCGGCATCAACTCAGCCCGAATCTTCGCCTCAATTTCATCCGCCACCGCCGGATTCTCTTTCATAAACTTACGCACTTTATCTTTGCCCTGCCCGATGCGATCACCATTATAGGAATACCAGGCACCGGCTTTATCGATGATATTACAGTTCACACCCATGTCGATAATCTCGCCTTCGTGGGAGATGCCTTCGCCGTAAAGTATCTCGAAGTTAATGGTTTTAAATGGCGGCGCGACTTTATTTTTCACCACCTTCACCTTAGTCTCATTACCGATAATTTCCTCGCCGCGCTTAATTGCACCAATGCGGCGAATATCCAGGCGCACTGAAGAATAGAATTTCAATGCATTACCACCGGTTGTGGTTTCAGGGTTACCGAACATCACGCCGATTTTCATCCGCAACTGATTAATAAAGATAACCAGCGTATTTGAACGCTTGATATTAGCGGTGAGCTTACGCAGCGCCTGACTCAATAAACGCGCCTGCAAGCCCATGTGTGAATCCCCCATATCACCCTCAATTTCAGCCTTTGGGGTAAGTGCCGCCACCGAGTCAACTACCAGCACGCTCACCGCACCGGAGCGCACCAGCATATCGGTAATTTCCAGCGCCTGCTCACCGGTATCCGGTTGTGACACCAGCAACTCATCTACATTTACACCGAGCTTTTCCGCATAAGTCGGATCTAATGCATGCTCAGCATCCACAAACGCACAGGTGCCACCGGCTTTCTGCGCCTCTGCAATCACCTGCAATGTTAATGTTGTTTTACCCGATGACTCAGGACCGTAGATTTCAACCACCCGCCCCTTGGGCAGGCCACCTATGCCGAGGGCCACATCCAGCGCGATAGAACCGGTTGAAATAGCTTCAATTTCAGCCGCGCCCGAATCCCCCATGCGCATAACCGAGCCTTTACCAAACTGTTTTTCAATCTGGCTCAATGCCGCGCTCAGTGCTTTCTTTTTATTATCATCCATCGATGTTCCCCTATTTATTAATTTAGTATTGGCCAATTCGGCTGACATAACGCGATTACTGCGTTGCGGTATAACTGTAGATTAGTGGATACATTTTACGATGTCAATACTTTTTATCATGTTGATAAAAAGTATTAGCTATATTGGTTTTATCATCATGATTTATATATACTCTACTCATCAAAATAATAAATATGAGATATGATGGCTGACAACATTAAAATGCTGCACGAAATTAAATTCGCCACTCGCCAGCGATTACAATTTATAGAGATCATGGCCTACTACAACGGCAGCATCAGCCGCAGCATGCTGGCAAAGGCTTATGGCATATCAGACCCGGCAGCAACTAAAGACTTAAAACTTTACAACGACCTGGCCCCGGGCAACCTCGAATACAACCCCAGCCTGTTCAGTTTCGTACCCAGCGTAAATTTCGATGAAGTGTTTGCAGATTTAAGCCCGCACACCGTTTTAAACATGTTTGCGCAGAATTTATTATCGGTAGACAACCCCAGCGGCAGCGAGCCGATTTATGGCATTAGTGTAGAAGACATTCCCTTCCCTGTGCGCCTCCCCCCAAAATCTGTTTTAGCGCCGTTAATTCAGGCAATGAAAAACACCAAACAGCTACAGGTAAAATATCATTCACTCAGCCTTGATAACGGGCAGCAACCGGATAGAATTATTGAGCCCCACGCCCTGGTCAACAATGGCCTGCGCTGGCATGTGCGTGCCTACGACCATGATCATTATGATTTTAGAGATTTTGTGCTATCACGATTTACCGCAACAGAAAAATTAGATTCAGATGCTGAGTCCAGCCAGAACTATGACGATGAATGGACGGAATTTACGACGCTGGAATTACAGCCACACCCAAATTTATCCAGCAAACAGCGACTGGCATTAAGCTATGACTATGATATGCAAAACGACGTGATTGAAATAAATGTCCGGCGAGCGCTGGTGGGGTATTTACTGCAACAAATGAAAGTAGACACGACTGCCGATTTTTCTTTAAACCCGAACGCCTATCAGTTAATTGTGGGCAACCGGGATGAGATTGAGCCATTTGCGGGCTGGGCATTCATGTAAAAAAGAAGCTAATTAAGTTCAGCCACTGTCAAACGATTATATTTATAGCTTATTAAATCCTGAAGTTTTTCAAATCTCCCTTTTCTAAGAGGGGCCGGGAGAGATTTAACTGAAATAGCTTGTATCCAGGCTGACAGATTAAATTGCAGGTTTAAATGAGGGCTTACAATGACTGTATTTTGTTTTTTCAGAATCTAATGAAAAATTATTTTCATTTACCGCTCAGGCTTACCGGGACGACCCGGCAACGGCGCGAGTCACTCACCGTTTGGAATGCGATTTAGAAGTCAATTGAACAATTTTCTGGCACCCTCATTGTTTTTTAATGAGGGCTGGTGAGTAAAGGGCGGCATTTTTTTGCTTACTTTACCATATATGATTATCATGGGCTGTAGACAAAAAAGTGAGTCGCCAACAAGGCGAAACCACAGAATTCAAGTTCCCGTAAAGCATCGCTATTGTATGGTTAGATTTAAACCTGTTATTAAATATGTCAGACCTGGTATGAGCCACTACAATTTAACGCACCATTAAATTGAAATATTTAAGTGGCTTATACACAACACCACCCTCAACCAAAACCGATTCGACTAATGCAAACTGTTCAACATGCCAGAAAATTTCCTGAGGTTTTTCACTAATTTCATACTGCTGAATTTTACGCTTCAATGTGACATGCGGCGTGTACGTACGCGATTCGGCCTGAAAATCACACGCACGTAAAAGCCCACCTAATTGTGACTGCAAACTGACTAATGCATCCGGAACATCCGTCATTCCCATATAAAATATTTTTGCCTTTTTAAAAACAGAAAATTTATTTAATAACAGTTCAAACGGTTTGGATTCAAGCTGTTCGGCAACATCCATTATGCAATTAAATTTATCTTCAGAAACATTGCCTAAAAAATGCAAGGTTAAATGTAAATTATCCGGTCGAAAATTCTGTCCGGTCAATTTCGAAAAACCACTAATATTAAAGGCTTTAACGAGTTCTAAACGAACATCATTATCCGGCCATAAAGCAAAAAAAACACGTCTGGTTATTTTTAATTGATTCACCTATTGGTCCAGCAAACGCTCAAAACCTTTTAACGCCTCAAAAACCGACTGCAACCTGACCTGTTCGCGATCACCGGAAAATTTAAATTTTATCGCTTCAATAAACACACCGGGTTTAGCCCAGGCAATCCACACCGTGCCGACCGGTTTCTCCTGCGTGCCGCCACCCGGCCCGGCAATACCGCTAATAGAAACACCCATGTCAGCATCACAACGATCCAGCAAACCCAGCACCATTTCTTTCACAACTGATTGACTTACCGCACCGTGTACATCGAGTGTGTTTTTTTGCACCCCTAACAAATTTTGCTTTGCCTGATTGCTATATGTAACAACCGAGCAGTCAAACCATTGTGAGCTGCCATCCATATCCGTAACCGACTTTGCCACCCAACCACCGGTACAGGATTCTGCAGCAGCAATCACTTTGTTTTTCGCGATTAATTTTTTAGCCAGTTGAATCGTTAAGTTTGTTATTTTATTTTCAGTCATAATAAGTAAGTATAAAATTAATTATGCAGACTCCCCTCTTTGAAAAAGAGGGGTTGGGGGAGATTTGAAAACGTTCCGATTATAGCGCTATATAAATAGTGCATTCAAACACGAACATTTTTACCCCCCCTCACTCCCCCTTTTCTAAGGAGGAGGAAGCTACCATTTAAATCCTTAACTAAAGCCTTGCACTATACGCTACCTAAAAAATAAAAATGTCATCATTCCTGGGTCGGCAGGTTTAGGAATTCAATAACTCTGATTAACCTGGACACACTGGACACCGATACATACATTCAAAAATGACAAGCTTTTAATATCCAGTCAAAAACACTACTTCCCTGAATCATTTACCCAGCATCAATTTCTGGTTATAACGAATCATCGAACGAATCTCTTTCACATAAGCTTCACGGCGTTGTGAATACTTTATTAATCCACCCGCCTGCGCAATCGCATCCGGTTTTTTACCCGCAGCCCGATTCTTTTTGCGAATTTGTCTTAACGGCGCATACACCCTACCCGTATTTATATTTTTAAGATAACTGCGCACCGATTTATTCACGCTACTGAATTTCGCCACTTCATGGCGCGTGCCTTTATCGCGTTTTTTGGGCACAATGCCACAGCCTTTTTTATAGCACCACTGGCCAAAGAAATTATTCCCCTGAGTCGCAAATCGCGACTGCCCCCAGGCCGATTCATTTGCGCTTTGTGCCAGTACTAATTCTAATGCTACTGCATCGACTCGCTCTAATAATTTATCCCAGTTCTTTTTCTCTGCTTCCCAGTCAACACTGTAATCATCAGCGATTTTCGCCACAAAAGAGTGTTGGTTATTATTTTTCTTCGCTGCAACCAGCTTCTCTCTTAACTCAAGTACCCGGCTATTTTCTGTATTTACAATCGGTCGCATAAAATCAAAGAAACGTTTTTTCTTGTCTTTTACATCAATCAGATTACGCATATCGAGATCTTTTGCGGTTAATTCTGTCTGCGCAATAGCAGGGGTACTCAGGGCGATGAAAAGCAGACTTAATAAAACAACTGACTTCATAGATAATTCCAATAGGTAAATTCCTGCTAAATGTATCACATGCCCACGACGCTTAACACGCCAAATTCATCTAATAATTCTCCAAAAAAGCGCGCTTTGGCTTTGCGCTAAGCGCTTGTAAACAGTAGAATTTAGCCCATGACTGAAGCCACTGACACCACACTCGAAGCCACTCAAAAATCAACCTCGAAAAAAGCGCCTAAAACTACCACAAAGACCGCTACCAAGGCGTCAGCCAGCAGTCAGCCCACACCAATGATGCAACAGTTTTTGCGCATCAAGGCCAAGCACCCGGACATCTTGCTGTTTTACCGCATGGGGGATTTCTACGAACTGTTTTTCGACGATGCCCGCAAGGCATCGCAACTGCTCGATATTACCCTCACCGCCCGTGGCAAAGCCAGCGGTGAACCCATTCCCATGTGCGGAATTCCCTATCACGCGGCGGATAATTATTTGGCGAAGCTTATTCGTGCCGGCGAATCAGTAGCAATATGTGAACAGATAGGCGACCCGGCCACCACCAAAGGCCCTGTTGAGCGGCAGGTGATGCGCATTGTCACCCCCGGCACCGTCACCGATGAAAGCCTGCTGGAAGAACGTCGGGATAATTTTTTAATGGCGATTGCCACCTTTAATGCGCAAATTGGTATTGCAGTTTTAGATGTGGGCTCCGGACGGTTTTTCGTGCAGGAGCTTGATAGCGAAGAACAACTGCATACTGAGCTGGAGCGCATTAAACCCGCTGAAATTTTAATTTCAGAAGACGATATTTTATACCACCAGCTCGCCAGCGCCAAAGGCCTGCGCCGTCAGCCACCGTGGTATTTTGAATTCGATACCTGCCAGCGTTTATTAACCGAGCAGTTTGGCACTAAAGACCTTTCCGGCTTTGGCTGCGATGGCATGACACAAGCAATTTTAGCCGCCGGCTGTTTAATGCAATATGTTAACGATACTCAGCGCACCGCACTGCCCCACATTCAGGGCCTGCGTGTCGAGCGCAGTGAAGATTCAGTTTTACTCGATGCCGCCAGCCGCCGCAATCTTGAACTGGAAATTAATTTAAACGGCGGCCATGAAAACACCCTCGCATCGGTGATTGACAAAACCACCACTGCAATGGGTAGCCGCTGTTTACGGCGCTGGATTAATCGCCCGCTGCGCGACCAGTCGCAATTAAAAATTCGTCTGGGGGGTGTTGAAGCCCTGCTAAAAAATCGCGACTATGCTGAAATTCAAAATCAGTTAAAACACATTGGCGACATTGAACGCATAATCAGCCGCGTTGCAATCAAATCTGCACGCCCACGGGATTTATATACCCTCGGAAATTCACTGGCGCAGTTACCCGACATTCAGCAACTGTTAAGTCATTTAGCATCCGAGCGATTAACCCAGTTATCGAGCACGATTAATGAACACCCAGAGTGCGTTGCTTTATTAAAATCGGCCATTAAAGAAAACCCACCGGTTGTATTACGCGACGGCGGTGTTATAGCTGAAGGCTATGACGACGAACTCGATGAGCTCAGAAACTTAAGTAAAAACGCTGACCAGTTTTTAGTGGATTTGGAAGTGCGAGAAAAAGAACGCACCGGCATTAATACATTAAAAGTCAGTTACAACCGGGTGCACGGATTTTATATTGAAATTTCGCGCTTACATTCCGAGAATGTTCCAGCCGATTATATTCGCCGCCAAACCTTAAAGTCTGCCGAACGCTTTATCACTCCCGAATTAAAATCATTCGAGGATAAAGTATTAAGTGCGAAAGAGCGCGCATTAAGCCGCGAAAAAATGCTTTACGATGAACTGCTCAACAAGTTACTGCTGAGTTTAAATCCGCTGCAACTTTGCGCTGAAGGTTTATCCGAACTTGATACACTTTGCTGCTTTGCTGAACGTGCTGATACTTTAAATTATTGTCAGCCCGAATTTCAAACTCGCTCCGCAATTAATATAATCGCAGGTCGTCACCCTGTAGTTGAAATAGTGACGGAAAATAGTTTTATTGCAAATGACAGCAAACTCAATGACGCACAACGTATGCTGATAATTACCGGCCCGAACATGGGTGGTAAATCAACCTACATGCGTCAAACTGCATTGATTGTTTTAATGGCACACATTGGTTGTTACGTGCCCGCCGAAAAAGCCGTTATCGGTTCGATAGATCGCATCTTTACCCGCATCGGCGCCAGCGATGACCTGGCCTCCGGGCGCTCTACCTTTATGGTGGAAATGACAGAGGCCGCTAACATTTTAAATAACGCCACTGAGAAAAGTTTAGTGTTAATGGATGAAATTGGTCGCGGCACCAGCACCTTTGACGGACTGTCTTTAGCCTGGGCTTGCGCAGAAAGTCTGGCATTGGAAAGCCGACCGTTTACATTATTTGCAACCCACTACTTTGAATTAACCTCAATGGTGGATGAAATTAAAAGTGTAAAAAATGTACACTTAGATGCGGTTGAGCACGGTGAAAACATTGTGTTTATGCATGCGGTGAAAGATGGCCCCGCAAATCAGAGTTATGGTTTACAGGTTGCAAAATTAGCCGGCGTTCCCGCTTCTGTAATTAAAAACGCAAAAAAGAAATTGCAGATTTTAGAACGACAGTCAGCCAACAATCACGAAGTTTTTGTTGAGGAATCTACCGGTCAACTGGAGTTATTTAATAATAATCCGCATCCAATTGTTGAGCAGTTACAGGAAATACAGGTGGATGATTTGAATCCACGTGAAGCTTTGGCATTATTATATGAGTTGGCGGAGAAATCGCACAAGCATTAAACACAATTTAGTCATACCTGCGAAGGCAGGTATGACTAAGCAAATAATAAAACACAAACTGTGGCGACCAAGTAAAAACACAATCAAGTGAATAAACAATGACAATAAAAATTAAATCCATTGGTATCATCGCAAAAGATAAAAGTGATGCGGTCAGCGATACTGTTAAACGACTTGCAGCATTTATTAGTGAAAAAAGCTGCTCACTGATTTGTGATAAAAGCACGCAAGGCTTACTGAATAATGTAGATTACGTAGATAGAAATACGCTCGCAGAGAACTGTGATCTTGCCATCGTCGTCGGCGGCGATGGTACGTTTTTAAGTGCAGTGCGCTCACTTTCCGAACATAAAATTCCAGTGCTTGGCATTAACCTTGGGAGACTGGGCTTTTTAGTAGATATTTCTCCCGACGATATGCTGCAGCATCTCGAACAAATATTACAGGGCAACTATGTAGACGAATCGCGTTTTTTACTGCAGGCTCAGGTTGAGCGCGATGGAAAAATAATTTCATGCGCCGATGCATTTAATGATGTCGTCATTCATATTCGCGATGTTGCCCGGATGATAGAATTTGAAACCTACATCAATGGTCAGTTTGTAAACTATCAACGTGCCGATGGCTTAGTGATTTCCACGCCAACCGGTTCCACCGCTTATGCATTATCCAGTGGCGGTCCGTTATTACACGCCACACTTGATGCCATGGTTATTGTGCCTATTTGCCCACATACCTTAACTAATCGCCCACTGGTTATTAATGCCGATAGTAAAGTTGAAATTATTATTGGCGAAAGTAAGCAATCTACCTCACAGGTTACCTATGACGGACAAATTGCATTTGATGTTAAACCCGGTGATAAAATCATTATTCAGAAAAAACCCGACAATATTATTTTAATACACCCTACCAGCTATGATTATTATGAAATTTTACGCGCTAAATTACACTGGAGTGAACAACTGTAATGCTTAACCATATTCGCATTCGTAATTTTGCCATTATCGATCACCTCGATCTGGATTTTAAAAATAAACTCACCACACTTACCGGCGAAACGGGTGCGGGCAAGTCAATTATACTGGGTGCACTTGGGCTATTGTTAGGTGATCGCGCCGATTCAGATAGTGTACGCACCGGTTCCAGCAAAGCAGAAATTAGCGCCGAGTTTGATATCTCAAAACTCAAAGATGTGAGTGACTGGTTAAATGAAAAAGAACTCGATGCAGATGGTGACTGTTTACTGCGCAGACGTTTAGGTTCTGATGGTCGCTCACGGGCATTTATTAATGGCACACCCGTACCTTTACAAGATATGCGTCAACTCGGTGAAATGCTGGTTGATATTCACGGCCAGCACGAACATCAGTCATTAATGAAACCAGATATGCAACGTCAACTTTTAGATGATTACGGCCAGCATTCAAAACTACTAGTAGAAATTAAAAGCGTATTTAACGACTGGCAAAATAAAAAACAAAAACTTAATGACTTACAAAATGCCTGTAAAGATAAAAACGATCGCCTCGATTTATTACGCTATCAAGTTTCTGAACTCGAAGACTTAGCCTTAGTAAAAGGCGAAGCCGAAACATTGCAAATCGAGCATCAAACGTTAGCCAATGCAGACCAACTTAGCGACAACACTTCTTCGGCGCTAAATAGTTTATACGATGCAGAAGATTCAAGCATTCATCTACAACTTTCTAAACAGGCTAAAAAAATTGAAGATATGCTGTCAACCGATAACAGCCTGTCCCCTGCATTTGAAATGCTTTCAGAAGCGATGGTGCAGATTGAAGAAACCGCCAGTTTACTGCGTGACTATAAAGACAACTTAAACAGCGACCCGCAACATTTTGAAGAAGTCGAAACCCGCCTCGGTGTTATTCATGATTTATCTCGCAAACATCATGTTGAAGCTGACCAGTTAATTGAATTAAGCGATGCACTATCTGCAGAATTAAGTGAGCTGGATAATGCCGATGTTAATTTAAGCAATCTTGAAAAAGAGGTTGAGAAGTTAAACAATCAATATAATAACTTAGCTAAAAAACTCACTAACTCACGCTTAAAAACATCTAAAAAACTCAATAAGCAAATCAGCGAATCAATGCAAACTCTCGGCATGTCCGGCGGTCAATTTGAAATACAATTAAGCTCAAAAGATAAAGTCGCTGCGCATGGGCAAGATTTAGTTGAATACATGGTAAGCACCAATACCGGCCAGGCATTTAAGCCTCTTGCAAAAACCGCATCTGGTGGTGAACTCGCGCGAATCAGTTTGGCGATACAAATGATTACCGCAACACAGGGCCGCATTCCCACATTAATTTTTGATGAAGTAGATAGTGGCGTTGGCGGCGGTATTGCAGAAATAGTTGGCAAGCATTTACGCATGCTCGGCGAAAGTCGACAGGTTTTCTGCATTACTCACCTGCCGCAGGTGGCATCGCAGGCGCATCATCACATGCAGGTTTATAAGCACAGTGATGGTAAAGAAACACGCACTGAAATTATCCCTCTGGAAATGCAGCAACGGGTAGATGAAATTTCACGCATGTTAGGCGGGCTTGAGATTACGCAGCAGACGATTGATCATGCCAAAGATATGTTAAATCGATCGCAACTCAATAGTTGAATAATTCATCATATAAACCATTAACCCAAACTATCTTCCTTAAATTGACTTTGAATTATTTCAACCTGATGCAGGTTTTTTAATAGTGCGTTTACACAATCCGCATCAAGTTTTTTCCCTGATAGGTCTTTAAGCATTTGAACAGCCTTTTCATTGTTCCATGCTTCTTTATACGGCCGTTTACTGGTTAGCGCATCAAACACATCAGCAACTGCAACAATACGAGATTCCAGGGGAATCTCATCTGCACGCAAACCGGATGGATAACCGCTACCGTCAATTGCCTCATGATGACTCATTGCAATATTACATAATATTTTCATATGCTCGTAACCCTGCAAATCAAAATTATCCAACAGCTCATCTATAATCTGACCGCCTTTCTCAACATGGGTTTTCATTATCGCCATTTCACTTTCATTAAGTTTTCCCTGCTTAAACAGAATACTGTCGGGAATACCTATTTTGCCAATATCATGTAATGGTGAAAACATAAAAACATATTCAATATAGCTATCATCAAGAGAATATTTTTCAGCCAGTTCAATAGCAATTAAGCGACTATATCTCGACATTCTGTCAATATGACTACCCGTTTCAGGGTCGCGGACATGCGTTATATGACCTGTTGTTTTAACCGCCGCAGTCATAACCTGAATAGAACTCAGCTCGTTAATTACCAATAAAGAAATGATATGCGCATAAACGTCTATCTGACGCAGAACATTTTCTGTGAATACATCTTTTTTATTTGAATTAAAAAAAATAAATCCGATAAAAACGCCATCATTAAATATCGGTAAAGTATAACTGGCGGCATAGCCGGTTCGGCCAATGCGCTGAGTATGTTCATGCTCACCATCGTCAAAAGTAAGCAGGTTATTAACGACTCGGGGAAGCCCTTTATCGAGTATTTTTTTTAGTGATGGCGCTTCATCAAGTGAAGCCTGATAGTGCTCTAGCGGGTTATCATCACCACTACTATGCAAGTATGTTTTAAGAATATTGGTTTCCGAATCATAGAGCGCGATAGCGATACGTACAATAAACGGAAAAACAACACTAATAGAATCATGTGTAGAAACTATTTTTTCTTTTAATGGCAGAAATTTATTTATATTTGAAAGCTGATCATAATGTTTAGTCATAAAAAACCTATAAAACCAAAGAATCTCTGAACTATCTTCCGGGGATTTTCACACCTATTAATCTATAAACTAATACCCTACAAACTTACCTTAACCGTATTACAGCCATTTTCTTTAGCAACAAATAAGCCCATATCGGCTTTTCGCATCAATGAAGGCAAATCTTCTTTTGCATCTGAGACAATAGTTAAACCAATACTCAATGTTGTATTTAAAACATGTTCATTAAAGTTAACTTTATTGCTTTCGACTTTTACTCTAATTTTTTCAGCGACTTTTTTAGCATGCATTAAATTGGTTTCATCCAGCAAAATCACAAACCCATCATTTCCATATCGACCCAATATATCCCGCTCACTTAAAAAGGACATAATTATTTTTGAAGTTGTTTTATACAAAAACACACCAGCATCTCTTCCCTGTTTATCAATAACCGAATCCAGATTATCGATTTCTATAATAAACAGAGAGCACTCTCTGGGCCGTCCAAGCTTTTCAAATACGGGTTTAACTTTGCTCACAAATTGCTCACGACTATACAAAGTTAACTTCAAATTGGGTGAGTCACTATTCAAGCGTTTAATTTCATCCTGTAAACGCGCCTGTCTAAGCGCAATCATGCTATGAAAAACTATACTCGCTGATAGCTTCACATCATGGGTATCAAACATTAACTCATCTCTGAACAGCGTAACCAGACCAACAACTTTATTGTTTGATATTACCGGCACATCCAGTCGATGCATGGGCTCGACGATATCACTAGTATCTGCACTCAAACGTTTCTGCTTACTTAGTACAGGTTCTCGTAATGAAAACAACTCTTTTACTCTCTGATTCGACCAGTTAAGCGACTGGGCATGAATATATTCTTCATCGCCCATATCAGCAATTTTGCGAATACTTTTATCCTGCAGCATACCCACTGCCGCCGCATCAAACTCCATTGCACCGTGTAAAAAAACCAACATACGTTTGAACAGCTGGTCAACATCCGTGGTGTTTTTTAATTCACCATGTAACTCTCTTAATATTAACTCCCAATCATGAGTAATCGATGATTCATTGAGTGGCAGGATATTTATATCAAGCTCGGGCTCGATCTTTGGTTCATTAATTTCTGAAGGCAATAGTAATTCTTTTTCCTTCACATCTTCAAAAGGATCGAAAATTTCTTCTGACATTTTATCAGGCTCAGCATCGTGCACACCTTTTAACCCTATTGCAGAGAACACTGAGCTAGCCACTAATAATAATGCCAGTGCCAATAGATACATAAGCTGTATATCGGTGAAGAGAAGAATAACCACCAGAAAAGAAACAACTGATGCTAGTGACAAATATAAATTATATTTAAAATAGCGACCTAACCAGAAAATAACAAAACATAAGCCTATGATGTAAGTTGTATGAGACATGCCCAAATACTGAGCTTCAACTATATCTTTTATTTGATTGCTCAAATCAGTACTAACAGATAAAACCGAATCAAGATAAACAACATAAGACCAGCTACAAAAAATAAACACAAACCCCAATACAGGCGCGATTTTATTAAAATAAACATGCTGAAATTTTGTAACTGAAAAAAGTAGAACTACCGAGAACAACACCGGCAGTATTTGTGCAGCGATTTTAATATCAAAATAAACCGGTAGAGCAAACAACCAGCTTGCGCCAACGATTGTTACTGTGATTAAAACCAGTAAAGCCAGCCCTCTATTTATATCCTGATTAAGCTCTTTTTTTGAAATTTGCGCATTATTGTCATCTTCAATATTAAACAATAGCCGCTCCCTTTATTTCTACACAGTTGATTTATGTACGACTTAAGCTAATTATATTTAGCTAAAATCAACTTCGCTGATTGAACAAATAAATTCAATCAGCGAATTTTTTACCATAAATAATTTATATTATTTTTTAACCTTTTTTGGATATCACATCAGCTTCAATTCTGGCAAGAATTTCAACGGGCTCTTTAATATCCTTAAACACACGATCAAAGTTATTCTGCATTTTTTTCGCAAATACCTGCTTATCTTTTTCACCCATTAACTGAGCCAGTGCATCTAAATTTTCACCGCCGCCATTAGCAGCATCATGGCGTATTGCCACATAACGCTTATTAACAAATTCGTTTAAGGTAACATCCGGTGTAACCGAATCTGCAGTTGAGCTGGTGCTCGATAAAAATTCGGTAAATGCAGCACAGGCTGTTAGGTTTACAACAATCGCTGGAATAATTAGCGCTTTAGTAAAGTTATTCATAAAAACTCTCTTATAATTATGGCTTAAAAATAGCTGGTGTTTTATCTAAATCATTATCCCTAATCAATATCCTTATGATAGTTGATTTTTTATATCTTGCCCGATAGCAAGTGTATTACCTTCCGGGTCATCCACAAAAAACTGCCTTACATGATACGCGGTGTCTTCTAACTCACCAACCTTAAATCCCTTAGCGGCTATAAACTGACGCTGAGCTGAGACATCACTGGTGTAAAAATGCAAAATAATGTTGCTTACACATGAAGGTGTTGTCGAATTTGACTTTTTTTGTAACATTAAGAAAGTATTATCAGATTTGATATAAGCCCATTGCAAGCCGGATTCTGTTTGTGTTTTATGAATAATAATAAAGCGCAGAGCTTGTTGATAAAAGTCCAGCGTCTGCTCAATTTGCTGACACTGAATCACTGGAATGAGCCCTTCGAAATTCATTACCACTTCAGCAGAGCTGCACCCCAGGTAAAGCCGCCGCCAAAGGCTTCAAGCATCACGGTTTCGCCATCTTTTATTTTGCCCGCTCTAACTGCGGTATCTAACGCCAAAGGCACAGAAGCAGCAGAAGTATTGCCATGAGTATCTACCGTCACAACTACGTGGTCCGGGTTTAACCCCAGCTTTTTACCGGTGGCATTAATAATACGAATATTCGCCTGATGGGGCACCAGCCAGTCAATGTCTGACTTTTGCATATTGTTTGCAGCGAGGGTTTCATCAACGATGCGGCCCAATGTATTCACTGCCATTTTAAAAACTTCATTGCCCTTCATGGTGATATGCGCGCCCTCTTCTCTAAAGCGCGCCTGATTTTTTGAGATACCGTTGGGCACGTTTAGCAAGTGCTCGTATGCACCATCTGCATGTAAGTGCGAAGATAAAATTCCGGGGCTGTCACTTTCTTCAACAATCACCGCACCCGCACCATCACCGAATAATACACAGGTTCCCCGATCACTCCAGTCAAGAATACGCGAGAGAGTTTCAGCGCCAATGACTAATGCACATTTAGCAGATCCAGCTCGAATAAAGTTATCCGCAATGCCCAGAGCATAAACAAAGCCAGTACAAACTGCCTGCACGTCAAAAGCTGCGCAACCGTGAATATCGAGTTTCTTCTGTAACAGGCAGGCTACGCTGGGAAAAACCTGATCTGGTGTAGTGGTGGCAACGATAATTAAATCGATATCATCTTTGGTTTTACCCGCCGCTTGCATTGCTTTAAGCGCGGCTTGCTCAGCTAAATCACAGGTTGTCTGATCGTCTGCAGCAATATGACGTTGCTTGATGCCAGTGCGGTCCTGAATCCACTGGTCATTGGTATCTACGATTTTCTCAATATCCGCATTGGTCATAATGCGTTCGGGTAAGTAACTGCCGGTTCCGGTAATGCGCGCGTATTTCAAAATAATGCTCTTATATTATATTTCTGGATTATTGCTGGACGGCTAGCTAGCAGCCGGTGTTTTTTCTAGTAATGCACCGAGATGACTTTCAATACACTGGGGTACGGATTTTTCAACTTCCAGTATTGCCACGTTAATCGCATTGGAATAGGCATATTCATCAGCCCCACCATGACTTTTAATTGCGATTTTTTTCAGGCCTAGCAGGCTGGCGCCGTTATAGCGACGGTGATCAACCCGCTTTTTAAATGCATTTAACACAGGCATGGCAATTAATGCGATGAGTTTGGTAAACAGATTACGCTTAAACTCTTCCTTCATAAACTGGCCGATCATCTTAGCAACACCTTCTGTGCTTTTCAGTGATACATTGCCCACAAACCCATCACACACTACCACGTCAACCGAGCCGTTATAAATGTCATCGCCTTCCACAAAGCCAATGTAGTTAAGATCACTGTTTTGCAATAAAGGTTCCGCGGCTTTTACCTGCGCATTGCCTTTCATTTCTTCAGAGCCGATATTGAGCAAACCTACCCGCGGGTTATCGACATTATCCACCGCCGAGGCCGTAACCGAGCCCATTACCGCAAACTGAAACAGGTTATCTTCACTGCAATCTACATTTGCCCCGAGATCTAACATATGGGTATGGCCCTGCATATTTGGCAGGGTTGTCATAATTGCAGGGCGTTCAATACCTGGTAGAGTTTTAAACACAAACTTGGCGGTTGCCATTAATGCACCGGTATTACCTGCGCTAACAACGGCATCAGCTTTACCGTCATGCACAAGATTAATGGCAACACGCATGGAGGAATCTTTCTTTTTTCTGAGCGCTAATGCGGGTGCTTCATCCATGGCGACCAGCTCGGAAGCATGTTGAATAGATAATCGGTCGGATAATTTGATATTAAGTCGGGATAATTCCGCCTTAATTTTGTCTTCAAGACCAACCAGAATAATGTTTACATCAAGACGTTGTTTAAGAATACGGCCTGCAGCAGCAACCGTGACCTGTGGGCCAATATCTCCACCCATGGCATCAATAGCAATAATCGGGGATTCGGGCATAAAGTCTCTATAAAATCAGTAGAAGTGAATTCGTTTCGCAGCTCGGCTAAACGAGGCGTCGATATAATTGCGCCATTATTATAATGTGAAAATCGATTCGAATGTTCGATTTTACATGCGTGTATTTTAGCTACACGACTTATTCACACATCCCGCCGATGATTCGGCGAGATATGCAAAATAACTAACTAGCTTTCAACCAATTAACTTTCACTGGCACTAGATGTGATTTTACGACCTTTAAAGTAACCATCCGGGGTTACATGGTGGCGCAAATGCGTTTCACCTGTAGTTTGATCTACAGACAGAGCAGCACCTGTTAGTGCATCATGTGAACGACGCATTCCACGACGTGAACGTGTTTTACGGTTTTGTTGTACTGCCATTTCATTCTCCAATAAATAACACTAAGTGTTATAAAAACAATAACTTAATTAAACTTCTTAAAGTAGATCTTTGAGTACGGAAAAGGGGTTTTCCTTCTCTTCAACTTTCTCTACTTCATTCTGTTGTTCTGAGTCCTGCTGCTGCAGATAATCAGAGCAATCGAATTCGTGCATCGCCACCAGCGGCAGCGCTAATAATAACTCATCTTCCAGCATATCTGGCAGGTGATTATTATCATCTTCAATCAAATAAGGCTCAAACTCATCCGGTAGTTTTTCAATATGCTCATCATTGAGCACCAGCCCCAACTTAAACCGCACATCCATCGCATGCGGCATTGCCTGCATACAACGCTGACATTTCAGTTGCAGCTCAGTGATAATATGACCTTCAATAAACGGGATAGGCCCCGCACGATCAAACTTAAGCTCAACCTCAATTTCACCTAGATCTGACATAAGCACCTCATTTAAGCGCTTTAACCGCTTAATGGGCCACTTTCCCTTAAGTTCAAAACCAATTTTGGCTTTTTGGGCGAAGTTCAGATGGACAGGTAATGTCTGGTTCATAATAATCGCGCGATTCTATCCGCTTATGGGGCTGCTGTCAAAGAGAAATCCCTTTATTTTCAAGGATTTCGGTTTATAAGGCAAATATAGCTTATTTAAAAAACTCAAAGAAAAAGAAAACGCAAATGAACGCGAATAAACGCTAATTTTCGCGAATAATAAACGTTTCCAACTATTTTGAAATTGTTGGATTAACCGGCTTCGGGCCATTTAAATTTGTACTTTAAGAATACAAACTGAATCTAAGTCTCATTTGGCGTTTGACGTGTATGGTCACACTAATGCAGCAGGCACATGGGTGTGCAAGAGCCGCCATTCGCGTTTTCTTTTATTTTTTTAAACGGCCATAGTAAATGTATAACTACAATGATTTATTAAGACAAGGTAAAATACCAATTTTAAAACTCACTTTATTATTAAACCATGAAACTCGTTTTAGCCTCAAGCTCACCGTTCCGAAAAGCCCTGCTCGAAAAGCTCAATCTACAATTTGAAACCGATTCTCCGGATATTGATGAGACGCCTTTAGATAATGAATCTATCGAAGACATGGTTAAACGCTTATCCGAGGCCAAAGCAAAGGCACTTGCCGCTCAACACCCTGATGCATTAATTATCGGCTCAGATCAAAGCGCAGCACTTAATGGCAGAGTGCTGCACAAACCCGGCAATTACGAAGTGGCTTTTGAACAACTCAGAGCTGCCTCTGGGCAAACCATCACCTTTTACACTGGGCTAAGCTTACACAACAGCAACACTCGCCAATCTGAAACCATCTGCGAACCTTTCGTTGTTAAGTTTCGCAAATTAACCGACAGCGAAATTGAAAACTATTTAAAGGCGGAAGAGCCCTATAATTGTGCCGGCAGCTTTAAATCAGAAGCTCTCGGTATTAGCCTGTTTGAAAGCATGCGCGGCGATGATCCTAATACATTAATTGGCTTGCCCCTCATTCAACTCTGCCGCATGTTAAAAGCCAATGGCTTAGCCGTGATTTAGCCATTTAAGCCAGTCAGCCTCTGACAAAGAACATCCGCTCAATACCTGCTACAATTTATTCAATTACAAAAAATTATTTAATTACAGAAATAAATGAGCTCACAACACCCACTCTGGCAAAACCTGTTTAAACACAAAGAAGATCGCACATCACAAGTGACCGAGATGTGGATGGACACTCCTCTGTTCGATAAAATAACCCGACGCGAATGCCGCGATCTGGTTAAAACCATGCACCCCCGACATTATAAAAAAGGCGAACTGGTTTTTAATAGTGGCGACATTGGTGCCAGTATTGTATTAATTCGTAGCGGTGGAATTGAAATAAAAGCTGCGGATAAATTACTTGCCGAACTGGTTGCCGGTGATTTTTTTGGTGAGGTCGCTCTCATTATTGATGAACCCCGAACCGCCGATGCCATTGCCTGTGAAGATTCCGAACTGATTTTCTTTTTACGCTCAGACCTTAAAGAGTGGATTAAACGCTCTCCCAAGAGCGGCGCGCAATTTATGCTAAATATTGCAACGGTTTTAGCAGCAAGATTACGTCACACCAATATTTTACTCTCCATGCAAAATAGTTAAACAATTACCGGCATGTTTCAAACATTAATTAAGCATCCACTCAGCCGAACACTTTTTGTGTTTAGTATGATTTGTAGCGTACTTATTTTATTTGCAATTTTATTAGCCCCTCTACTCATACCCATTATTATTTCTTTTGCGTTATATGCATTACTGGAACCCATTTCAGAAATTTTTGAACGTCATGGCTTATCCCGCAATGCATCATCATTAAGCGTATTGTTAATACTGGTCGCCGTTGGTGCTGTTTGCGTATCTTTATTACTGCCACATTTATCGGCACAGCTTTCAACATTGCAGGCGCAACTTCCCGTCGTTTGGCAATCCATTACCACTATGGGAAATGATTTCAGCCGGCACATCACAACATCATTAAGTTTAGATATGCAATCCAGCGGCATCACTCAACACTTTTTTAATCAAGTAGATAGTTGGGGGAAAGCCGCATTGATTGAAGGCTCAAACATGCTCATCAGTCTCTCGGTTTTACTAGTGCTGGTGCCAATCTTTACTTTTTTTCTGGTGCGGGATTTCAGAACCTTCAGAAATAATTTACTCGATAAACTGCCTAACTCAAGTTTTGAAATGGGCTGGCTAATTTATTATCGTGTTGCACATCAATTACAGGAATACATACGCGGCATTATGATTCAATCTGCCATTATGTGCGTCATCACTACTATCGGGTTTTATATCCTGGGTTTTGAATCACCATTTTTATTAGGTCTGGTTGCCGGTGTACTCAACCTTATTCCCTATGTAGGCCCGCTGCTCGCAATGGTGCTGCCCATGTTGCTTGCGCTTGGTCATACGCCCGTAGAATTCTGGATGGTGGGTGCTGCGGTTTCAGTTATTTTAGTTGCGCAGTTAATTGATAATGTGATTGTTATTCCGGCTGTGATTGCCAATGCAGTTAACTTACATCCATTGGTGGTTATTGTCGGAATAATTGTGTTTGGTAATTTATTTGGTTTTATTGGAATGGTGGTCGCGATACCGGTTATCTCAACCATGAATATTATTTATTATGGTTTGTATCAGGGAATTAAAACTCGTTATAATTTAAATCAAAAAAACCATAACAGCTAACAAAAAACTAAACTATTTTTTACTCGTTATGACCATTATATTTCCCTCTTTTTCCACCCGCATCCTGTTTAAAAAGGTCATACCCAATAATATTTGTCGGGGGAAATCACCTTCAACAACGACACCTTCAACATTACGCTCTTTTAAGCTACCAAGACTTACGCTTTTAAGTTTAATTGACCATGCCTTAGCAATACCCGAAGCAGTACTAGTATGAGTCGCAGTGCCTTCAAGTTGATATTGTATACCTAATTTTCGCGCATCTTTTTCACTCATCGCAACTGACGTTGCTCCGGTATCAACAAGAAATTTCACCGAATGACCATTGATACTGCCATAACTTCTGAACATACCATATTTATCAATGACCAGCTGTTCGCTAATTTTAGATCTTTTCTTAAAACTGGTACCAATAGTTGTACCCATTTGATAATTTTTCTGTTCACCATTTATTTCAAGTACAGCTGTTTTAGTATTAGAAGAAATTAACTTTACACCCTGCGATTCATTTCCTGTTTTTAAAGTTTCCCGATTACCATTAATTAATAACACGACCATTCCTGGCATTAGCGCCTGCATTTCTATCTGTAAATCATCAGCCGCATTAACTAACGATGAAAAAATAAATACAATTAGAACAAGTAATGTTTGAGAAAACGTCATATCAATATCATTTAAATGTAATTAATAATGGTATGTAAACAGAAAAAAGAAAAAACACCCGCCAGCACATCGTCAAGCATAATTCCCAGGCCACCGTGAATATTTTTATCTATCCATGAGATTGGCCAGGGTTTTAAAATATCAAAAAATCTAAATAATAAAAAACCTGCTACAATCCACAACCAGTCAAATGGAACTGCAATCATGGTAATTAAATAGCCGGCAATTTCATCAATAACGATTCCCGAATGGTCATGCACGCCAAGCGCTTTACTGGTGTAGTAACACAGATAAACACCCGCAAAAGTCAGCACACAGGTCAGCAATAAATATACCTCTAAATCTAAGCCACTGATTAGCAAGTACAGAGGAATCGCCACCAGCGTTCCAAAAGTGCCTGGTGCTTTCGGCATTAAGCCAGAACCAAATCCCAGAGAAATAAAATGCAATGGATTTTTAAGGTATGAAACTGGAATTTTGATCGCGTTTTTCATTTAAAAGTGGTTATATCCCGAGATGTTTAAGGTAATTAGCTGATTGTTATATAAACATTTAATCCCGGTTTCTTCAATGATTTTTCCAATGCAGGTAATATCAATATTATTCAGTTCCATCAGTGTTAGCATCTCTGCAGCCTGACTATCCGGACAGGTAAAACACAGCTCATAATCATCACCGCCGCTTAAAATATTTTGCCAATCCGGCTTACTGTTATAATAATTTTGAGTTGCATCCGATAATGGAATTTGCTGCAAGTTTAATAATGCACCTACTGCACTGGCTTCACATATATGATTTAAATCTGCCATTAAACCATCGGAGAGGTCAATAGCAGCAACCGAAAATTCGCTTAATAATTCTCCCGCTTTAACTCTGGGTGCGGGGCGATTTAAGCGATCAATACAATAATTTTTATTACCCTCTGAATAATTTTCAGGCCTATCAAGTTCATTAAAAATTAGCTTAAGCCCAATCGCAGCATCACCAATTGTACCGGTCACAAAAATTGAGTCACCCACTTTTGCACGACTTCTTTTTAAGGCTTTTTCAGAATCAATAAAACCTGCAATATTTATGGTTACGCTTAAATGCCCCTGCGTGGTATCACCGCCAATCAGAGATAAATTATACTTAACAGCCAGTGCATTGAAGCCGCACATAAATTCTTTTAACCAAACATCATCAGCCTGCGGCAGACTAATTGCCAGGCTAACCCAGGCCGGCTCTGCACCCATGGCTGCTAAATCGCTTAAATTAACGGCCAGAGATTTATAACCGATATCTTCGGCACAGGTAGATTCTGGGAAATGTACACCGCTGATCAGGGTGTCGGTAGAAACCGCAAGCTGTTTATCCGGCGGCGGCGAAAGTATTGCACAGTCGTCACCAATGCCAAGTAAAACATCATCACGTTTTATTGTAGTGGCTTTAAAAAAATGATTGATAAGATCAAATTCTGACACTACATATTTCTCATTTTACAATCGCTTAAACTTCGGTCCGCATGTGCGGAAATAAAATTACATCACGAATCGACGGTGAATCAGTTAATAACATAACCAGTCGATCGATACCTATCCCCTCACCCGCTGTTGGTGGCAAACCATGCTCAAGTGCGCGAATATAATCCGCATCATAATGCATGGCTTCGTCGTCTCCCGCATCTTTATCTGCAACCTGCAGCTTAAACCTTTCTGCCTGATCTTCCGCATCATTTAACTCGGAGAAACCATTGGCTATTTCGCGCCCACCAACAAAAAACTCAAAGCGATCTGTGATAAATGCATTATCATCATTACGGCGTGCCAGTGGTGAAACTTCTGTTGGATACTCGGTAATAAAAGTTGGGTTCATTAAACGATGCTCAACAGTTTTCTCGAAAATTTCAATTTGAATTTTCCCTAAGCCGTAAGAGTCTTTTAATGGAATGTCGAGTTTTTCTGCAACCTTAGTGGCAGCTTCAATTGTATTAATATCTACCGCAGTTAAATCCGGATTGAAATGTAAAATTGAATCAAAAACCGACATGCGTTCGAACTTGCTACCAAAGTCATACACATCACCCTGGTAATTAATTTTTTCATTGCCAACAACATCTTTAGCTAAGCCATGTAACAGCGCTTCGGTGATATCCATCAAGTCATTATAATCAGCATACGACTGATAAAATTCCAGCATCGTAAATTCTGGATTATGGCGAGTTGAAACCCCTTCGTTTCTGAAGTTACGATTTATTTCAAACACCTTTTCAAAACCACCAACCACTAAACGTTTTAAATAAAGCTCCGGTGCAATACGCATAAACATCGGCATATCTAAAGCATTGTGAAAAGTTTCAAATGGGCGCGCCGTTGCGCCACCCGGAATTCCCTGTAGCATTGGCGTTTCCACATCCATAAATCCACGGTCTTCAAAGAAACGGCGAATATATGAAACAATTTTAGAGCGCAACTGAAAAGTTTTACGCACTTCTTCATTCATTACTAAATCAACATAGCGTTGACGATAGCGGGTTTCCTGATCAGATAAACCGTGGAATTTTTCTGGCAATGGACGCAAAGATTTTGTCAGCAATTTTATATTGATTAACTTTACCGATAGCTCATCAGTTTTGGTTTTAAATAAAACCCCTTCAGCACCCACAATATCACCGACATCCCATTTTTTAAAGCCGTCGTTATATAACCCTTCGGGTAGTGAATCGCGCTGTAAAAATAATTGAATCCTGCCTGACATATCTTGCAACTGTGCAAAACTGGCTTTGCCCATAATGCGCTTTGCCATCATACGGCCTGCCACTTTTACTGTTACGTTTAACTCTTCCAATTCTTCTTTGGATTTATTATCGTACTCAACATGTAATTCGCTGGCTAAATTATCGCGACGAAAATCATTCGGAAAAGCATTACCCTTTTCACGCATTGCTGTGAGTTTTTCACGGCGCTGTGCAATGAGTTTATTCTCGTCTATTTGTGGTTCTTCTACTTTATTTTCGTCTGTCATGGTGTTTTATATTTTCTGTGAAATTAATTTATGTGTAGTATAAAATATTTTTCTTTTGTCTTACCTGCGAAGACAGGTATCCAGTGTCTGCCGTTATTCAAAGTCACTAGATTCCTGCCTTCGCAGGAATGACAAAAAATTACAATCCCGATTTTAAACTGGCCTCTATAAACATATCAATGCCACCGTCTAAAACCGCCTGCGTGTTTCCGGTTTCAACATTGGTGCGTAAATCTTTTATGCGCGATGAATCCAGCACATAAGATCGAATCTGACTGCCCCAGCCAATATCCGATTTGTTATCTTCTACAACCTGCTGATCGCCGCGACGTTTTTGCATTTCCAGCTCATACAATTTCGCTTTAAGTTGCTTCATCGCCGCGGCTTTGTTTTTATGTTGTGATCGATCATTTTGACATTGCACCACAGCATTGGTTGGCAAGTGAGTAATACGCACTGCCGACTCGGTTTTATTAACATGCTGTCCACCGGCACCGGATGCCCGATAAGTATCAATGCGTAAATCCGCCGGATTGATATCGATATCAATATTATCATCGACTTCAGGAGAAACAAAAACCGCCGCAAAAGAAGTGTGGCGACGACTGCCCGAATCAAATGGCGATTTTCGAACCAGTCGATGTACACCGGTTTCAGTGCGTAACCAGCCATAGGCATACTCGCCCTGAAAACTAATAGTCGCGCCTTTAATGCCCGCCACATCGCCGGCAGTCACTTCCATTAATTCAGTTTTAAAACCGTGGGCTTCGCCCCAGCGCAAATACATACGTAAAATCATTTCAGCCCAGTCCTGCGCTTCGGTTCCACCGGAGCCGGACTGAATATCTAAAAAGGCATTATTGGCATCCATTTCACCGGAGAACATTCGGCGAAATTCCAGCGCTTCAATTTGTTTTTCCATTATAGCCAGATCATCGGCTACAGACTGCACGCCTTCTTCATCATTTTCATCTACTGACATTTCCAGCAGCTCGGCTGCATCGGACAGACCATTATCAAGATTAACAATGGTAAGAACAATCGCTTCCAGTCTGGCTCTTTCCTTGCCTAGCGTCTGTGCCCGTTCCTGATCATTCCAGACATCCGGCTGCTCTAACTCACGGCTAACTTCATCCAGCTCTTCTTTGCGGGTATCAAAGTCAAAGATACCCCCGAAGATCGTCACGGCGGGTGGAGAGATCGGCTATCTGGTTTTGAATGGGGTTAATTTCTAACATAAATCCGGTTATTTTTAGACGCATTGAAAGCGCGATATATTACCTTATATTGGCGTTTTCATCTATAGCTGGTTTGGGTTTGGTTAATGAGACATAAAAGAAAAAGACAACGCGAAAAACGCAAATGACCGCGAATGCACGCAATCAATTTTATAAAGCTATATTTCGAAGTGAGTTTAATCATATCGCTCAATAAGTATCATCCCCCTCTTTAGCAAAGAGGGGTTGGGGAGATTTGAGTGTTGAGTAAATAACATTAATCATTAAAAGTTTAAAAGCCATTATTAAATTGGCGTGCATTCGCGGTCATTTGCGTTTTTCGCGTTGTCTTTTTCTTTAAGCTTTTTTCTGATCTTTCTTCTTTTTAGCCACATCATTGCGCAAATAAACAGGCTGAGCTTTCGCCGCATCAACTGTTTCTCCGCGTTGCCACGCTTCAGCCGCTAACATTACGATCGTCGATGCGCGGGGAAAATAGTCAGCATAAACACTGGTTATAGTTTCACCTAACTGCGAGTTAAGCGGTTCAACATAGCTCTCCCATGCAGACCCAGCGCCACACCAGCTTGTAGAAAGTTTTTGATCCACTGTAACTGTATTCGCAGGTGAAACTTTTTCTTCACCACTTAGCACCATTAAGTTATTTTCAGTTAACTGATAACAACCCCAGTACATTTCACCCATACGTGCATCTATAGCTGCCAATACATATTTTTGCTGATGATTTTCATATGCCAATTGAGCGATGGAGGCTAAGGTCGAAACAGGAATAACCGCTAAGTCACTAGCAAAAGCCAGACCTTGAATGACTCCCGTTGTAATTCGTACACCGGTAAATGAACCTGGCCCGCGCCCAAAAGCCAAAGCATCTAAATCTGTTATTTTTAACTGTGCATCATCGAGTAACGACTCAATCATTTTTAAAATTAATTGCGTATGCTCTCTCGGCGCCAACTGATATTTTTCAGTAATAACACCATCAATATACAATGCCGCAGAGCAAGCTTCGGTTGCTGTATCAATGGCTAAAATTTTTGCAGCAATCGTCATTATGCTTCTTCTGCCTCAAACCAGGATTCATAAAAAGCTACCACGTCTTCTATGCGCTTGCTTTGCGGCATATCGGGCAAACTTTCGATAAAGACTTTTCCGTAGGGCTTGGTTTTCAAACGATTGTCACCAATCATCAACACACCGTAATCATCCATGCCGCGAATTAAACGACCCGCGCCCTGCTTTAATGAAATCACCGCCTGCGGTAACTGATAATCCATAAACGGGTTGCCACCCATTTTTCGAATGCCATCCAAGCGGGCCTGCATAACAGGATCGCCGGGTGATGCAAACGGTAACTTGTCGATAATCACACAGGACAGTGCTTCGCCGCGCACATCAACCCCTTCCCAGAAACTGCTAGTGCCGAGCAACACCGCATTACCTAATTCACGAAATTTTTCTAACAACTGATGCTTGGGTAAACTACCCTGAATTAAAATCGGGTAATCCACTTTACGGTGCAATAATTTTGCCGCTTCATTTAGTGCTCGATAACTGGTAAATAATAAAAATGCCCGTCCCTGACTCGCCAGTAAAACCGGCACCGCCTGTTCAATTAATTTTTCGGTGTAAGTCGGATGCGATGGTTCAGGTAAATTATCCGGCAAAAACAACAATGATTGTTGCTGATAATCAAACGGACTATTCCAGTTACCTTCTTCGTATTCTTCTAAACCTAAACGCTGCGCGAAGTGATCAAAATCATGACCCACTTCTAATGTCGCCGAGGTAAAAATCCAGCTACCGGGTAAAGCATCGCGTTGCTGTTTAAATAAGGCGGCAATATCGATCGGCGTTGAATGCAAAACAAAACCTTTGCTAAAAGTTTCATACCAGTAGATAGAACCAGCATCACCACTGTCTTCACCATAAGCTTTAAAACTTTGCTGAAGTTCTAAACATCGAACCGCACATTGCTCTATGCCTTTACCGCGTTCAGCATGATTTTGTAAAATCTCGGTCAAATCTTCAAAATCACTTAATAAAGTTTCTTTAGCTTTTTGCAGTGCAGGTTTATATTTTATTTTTGCCCAGCCATCACGCTGGCTATCTACCCCAAAAGCTAAACGAAATTGAGCCGTGTTCGTTTTTAACTGATCACAGGCATCACGAATTTCAATAGCCTCCGGTGCATCTTTAACTTGCTCGGCGATACAGTCGCCAATTAAATTATTAATTTGACGGCTACTGCAGCCCTTGCCAAAAAATCGCGAAGCAACTTCGGGTAACTGGTGCGCTTCATCAATTATAAAGGTTTCAGCTGCGGGCAATAACTCGCCGAAGCCTTCTTCTTTAATTGCCATATCAGCTAATAATAAATGATGGTTAACAACTACAATATCAGCTTCCTGTGCATCGCGCCGCGCTTTAACTACATGACAGTTTGACCAGTCACGGCATTCACTACCCAGACAGTTATCTGCTGTAGAGGTAACAATCGGCCACACCCGTGCATCTTCCGAAATTTCAGACATTTCAGATTTATCACCACTGTGAGTTGATTTAGACCACTGCTTAATTCGCGACAAATGATCCTGAGTTTCGCGGGTTAAAAATGTTTGTTGATGTGCAATACTCAGGCGATAAATACACAGGTAGTTAGCACGGCCTTTTAAAAGTGAAATCGGCAAATCAATTTTTAAGGCTTTTTTTACCAATGGAATATCGGTGTGAAATAACTGATCCTGCAAATGCCGTGTGCCAGTAGAAATAATGACTTTACGGTTAGATAAAATAGCCGGCACTAAGTACGCAAAGGTTTTTCCAATGCCGGTACCCGCCTCTGCAATTAATACTTTTTTAGTATCAATAATTTTTTCGATTGCATCACTTAATGCTTGCTGACCTGCACGCGCGGTAAAGCCCTCGAGTAATTCTGCAAATGCACCCTGCTCACTTAATAATGCTGCAGCACGCCCCTCTTTCGACGAACTCAATTTAAGTGCTCCGCTGAATTTGGCGTTATAATATTATCGTTAAAAGCCTTCAATTGTGCATTATTTTTTATCACACTATTCGATCTTTTTGCATGTTGTTTTGCCTGTTCGACTTTGCCCTGTTGCAAATAAATTTGCGCCATGCGTGACCATACTTCCGCATACCGGGGATTAATTCGCACAGCCCTTTCCAGCGTAGCCAATGAGCCGGACAAATCCTTATTTAGATATTGTTGGTCGGATTGTTGTATTAGTGATTGAATCACTTCGGGTAAATTACGGCTATCCGCAACTGGTAGCACACTATTTGTAGCGTTCACTGCATCTAGCTTAGGTTGCGTACAACCCGATAATAAGCTGCTGACTAAAATAAAAAAAACACTTAGATACACATTCAAATTTAATTGAAAAAACGTTTTATCTGTTCGATGATTCCTGCTGATTTGCATGCGGCTTTCTCTGTTGGCTCAGACCCTTGAATAAAAGGTAATTCTACCGCACCTGAACAATTTTTTTCAGATAATGCGCCGCTTTCCTCGTCAATCCACACATTATTTATACCCACGGGTGGCTGCAATGAAAAGCTATTAACCTCACCTGTGGCATTCAGTTGACTAAATAAATCTGTCCACAGCCTAAGTGCACCGGATGAGCCCGTCAGACCCGTGCTGGTATTATCATCCCGCCCAATCCAGACCACCGCCAGCTGGTCATCTGAGAAACCCGCAAACCAGCTATCGCGTAAATCATCGGTGGTGCCTGTTTTACCTGCCACCAATGGGCTTAAACTTTTCGCCAGCGATCTCGCGGTGCCAGACTGTGTGACCTGATGCAATGCGTAGTTAACCAGGTAAATTGCCTTTTCATCAATCGCCATATGCGATTTTAACGGGTAACGTTTCAGTGGCCTGCCATCTTTATTTAACACTTCACGAATCACTTTTAACGGCACGTTAAAGCCATTTGCCGCAAAGGTTTGATACATATTCGCCACATCAAGCGGTGACAAATTAAATGCACCCAGTGTCATTGAGGGATAGGCCGGTATATTTCGAGCAACACCTAGATTATGCAGCGTATCTGATATATCGGACAATCCCACATCCAGCCCCAGGCGCACGGTTGGAACATTACGTGATTTTTCCAGGGCTTTATGCAATAAAATACTGCCGCTAAATTTTTTATCATAGTTCTGTGGCGACCACACTTCTTCTCTGGTGGTTTTGATATGCAGCGGCGTATCATCGAGCGGCGTTGCCAGCGTATATTTTTGTGGCTGCTGCAGTGCGGTTAAATAAATAGCCGGTTTAATTAACGAGCCAATTTGGCGAACTGCATCGAGAGAACGATTAAAGCCAGGAAAACTCGGCTGACGGTCAGACACCATTGCCTGAATTTCACCCTGCTGACTTGAGGCAACGATTAAAGAGGTCTGTAAATTTTCAGCTTTTTTATTACTGCTTTCTAATTGTGAAATCACACGCTTCACGCTGGCTTGTGCCCGCGCCTGTATTAGAGGATCAATACTGGTAAATACTTTTAAACCCGACGACTTTAAATCATCCTCATCATAATCACTTTTTAACTGGCGTTTAACCAGATCAATTAACGCCGGAAAACGATTTGAAGACAAACGAGGTTTACTTGCCAGACCTAAATCTAAATGACTGTACTTATTAAATTGTGCCTGGCTTAATGCACCTTGCTCTAGCATTAATTTTAAAACCTGATTACGCCTTTCAATCGCTCTTTTTTTATGACGCCTTGGGGCATACCATGATGGGCCTTTCACCAAGCCCACCAGCAATGCCATTTGATCACGCCTTATTTTTTTAAGAGAGGTTGCAAAATAATACTGACTCGCCAATTCAAACCCATGAATTTGCTGCGCACCGTTCTGGCCTAAATAAACTTCATTAATATAGGTTTCTAAAATAACTGATTTGTCGTAATTCAGTTCTAGCAATAACGCCATTAAGGCTTCATTTATTTTTCGTGTCAGTGTGCGCTCGGGGGAAAGAAATAAATTTTTAACCAATTGCTGAGTTAAAGTACTACCTCCCTGCACCGTTCCACCGGCCATAACATTGGCAAGCATAGCGCGCATAATTGAACGCGGATCTAAACCCCAGTGCGTATAAAAACGCCGATCTTCAACCGCCAGTAATGCCAGCACTAAATCATCCGGCACTTCTTCGAGCTTAATTAACTGACGCTCCTGCTGGGTTGCGGGATAAATGCCAGCAACTTTTACCGGTTCAAGTCTAAACAACGCTAAACTTTCATCCGAATACAATTTATGCAGTGCACTTAATTTATTATTATAAATGCTTAAGCGAATGCCCTGTGATTTTTGCCGACCATCCCAGAAAGTAAAATCTCGACTAATTAATTCAAAGTGTGAATTATTTAAAATTCGAAACTGACCTGCTTTTATCGGTCTATTTTTTACCTGTGAATATTCAAGCTGAATTAGTTCTGATTTAAGTTGCTCAACGCTTAAATGTTTACCCTGATATAATTCAAGCGGTCTGGCATACACATGTGATGGCAGCGACCAAATACGCCCAGACATCTTATCAACGACTTTTGTGTTTAAATAAAACAGATAGCCGATAAGGCTCAGGGTGAAAACCAGTAAACCTGAAAGTAGATATTGGTTAAATAATAAACCTAAAAGCCCTGACTTTTTCTTTGAAGGGTTATTTTTTCTTTTTTTAGTTGGCGCTTTACGCGATTTTGCTTTCTTTTTTACCATAGTTTTATAATGAATTATCTGTATATATAACTAACAGCTGTCCCGTTAACGATTATTAGAAATGAGTTATTAGCTTTTTATTTAGATGTTTCACTGTTTTGGCTTTTCAGTTAAACATAAAAACAAATAACATTACTTTGTCATACCTTCAAATGCACACTAGTGTTTGTATTAATATCAGTATAAACATGCAAGTTGAAAGTATAACGGGGAGGTTTAAAACGACTCAAGATAAAATACTTTTTTATAGCACATTGAAGTCTGAGCGTTTTTAAATTCTCCTCTGTCCCAATGGCACTTACTTAAGCCCAATTAAAAACAAAAGAAAACGCAAATGAACGCCAATACACGCAAATATTTTGTTTGTGCGCCTGCGGCGCACTACACGCTTTAAGCTTTGCTTTTATTTGCGTGTATTGGCGTTCATTTGCGTTGTTCGCGTTTTCATTTGTTTTAATTCAAATACTTAGAACTATTTTTTATCCTTAGTGCTGCGGATTAAGTATAAGCGCTATTCCCCTCAGCCCTCTTTTTCTAAGGGGAAAAAACTGCCATCTAATTCCTTTGCTAAAACCTTGCACTAAAGTGCATAGTTTTTACTAGCGTCCTAAAAAAAAAGGGCATCAAAGACGCCCTTTTAGGATTGAATTATAACAGCTGTTAACGACAGGTTGAAAGAAATCGAGCCGATTTTCCTTTGCAAGGGTCAGACTCATAAGATGCTTCTGTTTTAACTTTTTTCTCCTGCTTCTCCTGCTTGGCATTTCGCGCAAGTTCAGCTTCAACCGCTTTTCTTTCCTTTTCTAAACGTTTATGCTCTTCTTCTAATAGTCTACGCTCTTGCTCCACACGTTTACGCTGTGCCGCAGCACGTTGAGCATCTGCATTTTTAGTTGATTGACGCTTCGCAGATTCTGCCTTACGTTGCTTATCTTTTTTTATCCATGCCGCTTTGGCTCGATCTTCTTCAGCTTTACGCTTCTGAGTTTCGGCTAACGCTGCTGCCCTTTTACTCGCTTGTTGCTCCCTGATAACATCCAGCTCTTCCTCTACTGCAATCGCTTCATGCTCGGCTTCAGCTATGCCATTAAACGTTGCTTTATTTAGCCAGGTTAAGGCATTGTTTAAACTTTTTGGCATGCCCACACCCGCTGCATACATTTTGCCTAAATAATACTGGGCATCTTCATTGCCGGATGCGGCTTCTTTGCGCAATGCCCCGAGTTGAGTTTTAGTGAAATCGTTTAGTCCATTAGATTGTATTTCGAGATATAGCAGTTTATAGCCTGATTTTTTATGCCCCTGTGCTGCAGATTTTTCAAACCAGTGTAAGGCTTTGGTTTTATTTTTAGTGACACCTGAGCCCTTTTCATACATCTCACCTACGATGTATTGAGCCTCTGGATTGCCTTGCTCAGCGAGCTTAACCTGAAAGCGGAAGATGCCCGCTGATACATTAGAAAAAGAGACTGTATCTTCCGCATTTGCAAAAGTAGAGAGGCTCATCGACAAAGCTAATATTAAATATGAAAATATTCGCATCTTTGCAACCGTGTTGTATATTGGTTAATTATAGTTTTTTATTATTATGTTTCAGCTACCAACTATTCTTTAACTCGAGCAGCTAAGTTGAACGTCAATGTTCATAACCCCAGCCCATGAAGGGCTGGAAATGGTGTGTCCTAAAATATTACATCAATGGCTACGCTGATTAGTGATGTGGTGTCGCTTTCAAACGCAGAGCCATCTTGAAGATCTAAGGTTGAGAACAAACCCGTATTGCCGGGATTATCTTCAAGAGTTATCGATGCATATTCCATTTTTAAGGCTGCACTGTCATTTAACTCATAGCGCAACCCTAAGGTTATAGTTTCTTGTCTAGCACCTTGAGTCGCTACACCCGGAGCCGCCGCCGGATCAGAGTCTATGGTTGCAAAAGTTAAATGTGGCAGATATTTACCCATTCGATAACCTAGCGTCACATAGTAACCTTCCTGATCTGCAAATAAGTAATCAAATGGAACGTCATTAAATCCGTTAGGGTTATTGGGGTCGGTACTTAAAGTCCCTGTATCAGCCTCAATATCACGAGTCGTATATTCGGTATAGCCAACAAAGTTTGCAATATCCCAGGACAAGCTGGCAACTGATAATACCGCTGTACCTTCACTATTTAAGGTTGGTGTAGCACTTGAATCAACTGTTGAAACATCTGTCTGAAATGAGCTTAACTGAACCGTAAAATAACGATTTTCTAAACGTAATGCCATACCAATATAGTTATCAGCAAAAAAGTTCACTTGAGGCTGGCCTGGCACACCTTCCGTATTCGACCCAAAATAAGGCTGGAACCCAAAATTCATACTGCCAATTTTTGTTTGATAAAGCAGCTCTACACCAATAATACTATCCACTGGCATATTGCTATACGCTTCAGCGGGGGGACGAATCCAGGGGTAGGCATACCCTACTTCGAGATAATCTGAGATAAGAAATACCGGCTGTTTAATACGCCCTGCACGTAACATAGTTGACTCGGAAGCAGCATAATCAAGATAAGCCCATTCAACATCCATGCTGTAGTTATTATCTTCTGCAGAGGCCAGGATTTGTGCCACTACCTGCATGTTTTCTGCGACATCAGCGGTAACCTGTAATCCAAATTTTGAATCCTGTAAAAAGGTCACATCATCTGTAATTTCATCGAGATAGACGAGTTTTTTGCCATTTGTCTGTGCCTGATCATGCACGGCAAACCCTGCTGTTAAAAAGCCATCAAACTCAATCGCATGCACTTGCTGACCCAACATTGATGTCCCTATCAAAGTTGAATATAGAAAAAACTTTTTCATTCTATAGCCTCGTTATATATTAAATAGTTGTTTAAAAATTAGTATTTAGAACAATGTCATATACTTTTGAAATTATTATAGTACTGGCGAATATAATTAATAAAAGCCAATCGGTCAAATTAGCATTAATTAATATAATCAAATAAAATCAAAATATAAGAAGCTATATTGAAAATATATTTTAATATAGTCAAATATCTTATTGATTTAACTATATTAAATATAATTATTTATGGCGGGAGTGCTCTCGGGTTTTCTGCGTACTTTTTTTCCGGATAGACTTTTTGAATGGCACTTTGCCCTGTTTTTTAGCCGGTCTGCGAGGATTTGAGCGTTTGGCATACGGATTATCGCTGGTTTTAAACTCCATTCTCATCGGTGTGCCGGTTAATTTCATTGCCTCAATAAAGTGATTCATTAAATATCGAGTGTAAGACTTGGGTAACAAGTCAGTTTGATTACCATGCACAACTACAATCGGTGGATTTTTGCCGCCCTGATGTGCATAACGTAATTTAATTCGTCGGCCTCTTACCGTCGGTGGCTGATGCCCTTGCACTGCATTATCTAAAATGCGGGTTAATTCAGCAGTGGGTAAATTTTTCATTGCGGAATCGTAGGCATTATTAATTGCCTTATACAGCAAGCCGACATTTGAACCGTGTAATGCCGAAATAAAATAAATTTTGGCAAACTGCACAAAACTTAAGCGCCGCTCTAATTCTTCTTTAATCTCCTCTTTTTTAACCTGATCCATGCCATCCCATTTATTGATGACGATAATTAATGCTCGACCAGAGTCAATGGCGTAACCCAACAGATGTAAATCCTGATCAGTAATGCCCTCTTTTGCATCAATCATAATTAGCGTGACATTGGAATTATCCACCGCCTGCAGGGTTTTAATCACACTGAATTTTTCAACGGTTTGCTTAATGCTTTTCTGGCGTCGCACACCGGCGGTATCAATCAGAGTGTATTCCTGACCATCGTGCTCAAATGGAATATAAATACTGTCGCGAGTAGTGCCCGGCATATCCATCGCCACAACCCGCTCCTCCCCTAACATGCGATTAACCAATGTTGATTTACCGACATTCGGTTTACCAACAATCGCCACCCGTATTCCCTGATATTTGTCGTCCAGATCTTCTTGCCATTCGGGCCAGTCACCGAGTAATTTTTCGATTAACTGGGTAACGCCTTTTTTATGTGCTGCGGCAATTGGATAGGAATCAGAGAAGCCTAAACTGGCAAAGTCTGACTCGGCGGTTTGTATATCAATGCCGTCGGTTTTATTAATCACTAAATGGATGTTTTTGCCTAAGCGGCGAATTTGACGCGCAATGCTTTCATCGGCGGCAGTAATGCCTGCGCGGCCATCTACCATCAATAACACAATATTGGCTTCATCAATGGCCAGCAAAGTCTGCCTGGCCATATGCTCATCTAACTCTTCGGCCTCGCCACTTAAGCCGCCGGTATCAATTAATATGTAGGTTTTTTCATTAAACTGCCCATGTCCATATTTGCGATCACGGGTTAAGCCGGGGTAATCGGCAACCAGCGCATCTCGGCTGCGCGTTAATACATTATAGAGTGTCGACTTTCCAACATTGGGCCGCCCGACGAGCGCAATTACAGGTAACATAGATCTTCCAGAAGGTATTCTCAGAGTATTAACACTGATATTGCCACAAAATTTTTCGTGGATATGACCAGTGTTTACAAAAAACAACAAAGGGCCATACATGGCCCTTTGTTGTATATTAACGCATTTTTAACACTAAATCAGCCAACACAAACAGGCACATATTTAAGGTGCATAAACACCACCAGCACCACCACCCATCGACGACATAATCTGCTGCATCGGGTCAACTGGCTTATCATTAATCATCAACTCTCCCTGATGCATACTGATTTTGCTCAGGTATACACCTTCATTCATCAATAGCCAGTTTTCATCAAGCATACCCTGAATATTTTCAGAGACTTTTTGATCCAACGGAATTTTAGATTCAATTTGCTGATTTTTAGCCGAGCCAACTGCGGCATCAGCCTGCGCATTATTTTCCAGCTCCCAGCTAATAAACTGTTTTAACAGCGCTTCATCAATTGAAAAATTTAAATCCAGACTAATGGCCCCTAATAAAAACATCAGGTCTGCCGGTGCATCTGCATCAATTCCATCTAAGGTAAAATCTAAATCCGCTTCCAGTTTACCAAGTTCACTATCAATGCTTAATGGGTTAATTTGCACTTCGGCCTGTTTAATTAAATCAGGCATCACACCCATGATTTGCCCGGTCATCATCGCGTTCACCTGCTCAGGTGGCACGCCTTGCTGGAGTTTTTCATCAGCTTCGCTTTGAATATCCTGTATTTGATTAAGGCCTTCAGCGTTCAGCCCGTTAACACTCACATTGAAAGCTAATGGCCCAAATTTTTGATTCGATGCTAAAAACTCACGCGCATTGATTCGCGTATTTGAATTAATTAAACCCGCACTTTCAGAAGAAGCAGAGCGTATCACCAAATCACGCACCGCAAATTGCTCGTCACCCGAATCTACATCAAGTAAATTCACCGACACAACTGAGTCGCCCAGTAAAATATCATTACCACCCATTGAGCCAGAAAAACTCACATTAATTGATTCTGCATGTACATCTAATAAGCCAGACTTAACTTTAAATGTCGGCATCTGTAACTCACCATTTAATTGCCCACTTCCCATAGAATAGGTTTCAGACATAATGACGCCAGCCGACTGTATATGAACTGGGCCATACTCATCTTCAAAGCGTGCATTAACAGAAGGAATATAAGCCTGTGAGGTCATAGCGCCTGAAAAATCGATGATTGTTTGATATACCAGTGGATTTTTACCTGCAAAAATTTTATTAACAAATTGCTTTTGCGATGTAGAAACCGCCAGTTGACCTTTTATAACTGCCGCGACCAGAGGAGATTTTCCCTGCCCGATTAAGCCAAAATAAACAGGCCCATGAATAATATCTTCTTTAAACTGAAGTTGCTCAGGTACATCCTGAATATTGACAGACAACGTTGCCTGAGATGAAAAAAAGCCCTGATCATACTCAAGCAATTGAATATCGAGCTGGCTTAACTCAGAAAGCTCCTCTACAAAGATGGCATAATCTGATTTTATTTTAAAACCAAGTGCAAATGGCGAAAGCGAAACAATCACTAAAACGACAGCGATTAACCATAAAATAATTTCAATGCTACTAATTTTTTTTGTGCTCATACTCATCCTTTTACAATTTTATTATCCCGTGCTGTAGTGAGAAAAAATCGCGCAAGCCAATCACCCACCCAACAAAAGATACAAGCTCATATTCAGTTAGTTTAATTAAGATTATAAGCACAGAATAGACAACTAGCCTTATCTATTTTGTGTTTATAAAATTTATCGAATTTTATTAATTACTTGTCTGTCTTTTCCAGACTAAAGACAGACAGCTCTCCGCCACGCGTAATCACATACAAACGTCCATTATGCTCAATGGGCGGAACAATAATACCTGAACCATCGGTGTCAATTCTGGCTTGAAAATGCCCGTCAAATGGAGACAGGAAATGTAAATAGCCTTCAAAATCTCCAACGACTATAGACTGCCCAATGTTAATAGGACGTGTTATTTGCCGGGCTTTTAATTTTTCCTGTTTCCACAGCGTTGCACCATTAGATGTTTCGAGTGCCCAGATAGCATCTTTATCATCACTAATAAACAAGCCGGACGTTGAATAACTAACACCGCTAAAAGTCGAGAGTTTACGACTCCAGTTTAACTGTCCACGCCGAATATCCAGCGAAATCACCCTTCCCTGATAACTCGCCATATATAGCGTATCTTTAGCAATTTCTGCATGACCATCAATATCAACTAAACGCTCCAGCTCTGAACGCCCTGCGGGTGATGCTACTGCAATATCAAAAACCACACGCCCATCTAATAAATCAAGTGTCACTAACCGGCCGTTATCCAGCCCGTTAAAAATATAACCCTGCTTCATCATGGGTACACTATTGCCGCGTAATGTCAGTGCGGGAACATCTCTCTTATATGCCCACTGTTCACTGCCATCATCAACACTTAAGGCAGAAATTTGACCGTTAACTGAACGAATAATAATTAAATTTCCCGCAATTTGTGCTGGCATTAACACTTCAGAAGAAGCATCAACTTTCCAGACAAGCTGGCCTTTTGCATCAAGTAATACAACATGCCCGTTTCGACCTGTAATCACTAAATTACGATTATTACCACCAACGCCACCGCTTACAGTAATATCTAAACTTGTGCTCCAGAGCTTATCACCGGTTTGTAAATCAAATGCAGTAACATTACCGTCACGATCGGTAACAACAACTCGGTCATCTAAAATTAACGGGAATAATTTTATAAATAACTGGCCAACACCAACACCGGTGTCCACACTCCACAGCTCATTAATTTCTAAGGTTTGCTCAAAATCAATCAGCTCTGCGGGTGGCTCAGCATTATCATCATCACTACAGGCGGCTAAAAAAAACATCGCCATAAAAAAAATTATAAATCGAATCATGCTGAAGGTTCGGTACCGGTTTGAGTTTTTGAATCTGCACCGGACTTATCTCGAAGCTCGCCAATGTCATCAATTTTAAGCTGCAACCAACGATTAGGATTTTTAGAAAAGGTCAGTGCTTTTGTATACGCCGCTTTTGCCCCATCGCTATTGCCCTGAAAAGACAGCACATCACCTTTTAATTCAAATACCATTTCATTGAAACTTTCTGGATAGGTTTCGTTTAATAAATTCAGCGCTTCATCAGCCTGTTTATTAGAAAGTAATAACCGCGACAATCTTATTTTTGCCAAGTATTTCAGCTCAGTTTGATTAGCATTCTCAATGACCCAACGATATTGCTGTTGAGCTTTTTCAATTTGCCCCGCAGCTAACTGTTGTTTGGCAATAATTAATGCTGACAAACTCGCATAAGGTGTATCTTTAAAATCAGCTTCGAGCTGGTTAGCACTGGCAATCTGTGAATCCATTTTTTGCGGATTACCAGACAACATTAAAACCTGCTCATAAAGCACACTGGCCTGCTCAGCATGTTGAATCGTCTGTGTCTGATAAAACTGCCAGCCGAAAATGGAAGCTATACCAACTGCCACACCGGTAACGACCATGCTTGAGTTTTCTTTCCACCACTTTTTAATCGCTTCAAGTTGTTGTTCTTCTGTTTCGTAATCCATAATTATCTCTAGTTATATTTTTATAAAATAAGTTTTAGTTGGTTGATGAGTTCAGATTGGGATACATTTTGCTGATCAACTTTTTCACGCAGCATTTTAATCCCAACCGTTTTATTTTGAACTTCATCATCACCTAAAATCAGGGCAATCTTAGCACCTGATTTATCGGCTTTTTTAATCTGGCTTTTAAACGAACCCGCGCCACAATTTATTTGCACTCGTAGCTGTGGCAACTGGTCTCGAATAACTTCGACAAAAGACATACCCTGAAGTTGCGCAAGCTCACCCTGCAATACAACGAAAATATCTGCCGCATTATCCACCTGCATGCCGGTATCTTCAAGTAACGATAAAATACGTTCTACGCCCATGGCAAAGCCAGCCGCCGGTGTTGCACGGCCACCGAGCTGTTCAACCAGCCCATCATAACGCCCGCCAGCACAAATGGTACCCTGCGCGCCAAGTGCATCAGTCACCCACTCAAAGACCGTTTTGCAATAATAGTCAAGCCCACGCACAAGGCGTGTATTGATATTATACTGAATACCCGCGCTATCCAGTGTATCGGTCAGCTGTTTAAAATGCGCTGTAGATTCTTCATCAAGATAATCCATCAAACTCGGGGCCGCTTCAATCATGCTTTGCATCTTCGGATTTTTACTGTCTAAAACACGCAAAGGGTTAGTTTCTAATCGGCGCAAAGAATCTTCATCTAAAATGTCTTTATGCTGATTTAAGTAATCGACCAATACCTGACGATATGCTTTGCGTGATTCACTCGTACCCAGGGTATTTAATTCAAGGCGTACATCTTTTAAGCCGAGCAGTTTCCACAGGCGCGCAGACATAATAATTAATTCAGCATCAATATCTGGCGTTGCAATCCCATAGGTTTCTATACCCACCTGATGAAATTGACGATAGCGGCCTTTTTGTGGTCGCTCATGGCGAAACATTGGCCCCATATACCAGAGACGTTGTTGCTGATTATGAAACAGGCCATGCTGAATACCCGCACGCACACAACTTGCTGTACCTTCCGGGCGCAATGTAAGGCTGTCACCATTTCTATCATCAAAGGTGTACATTTCTTTTTCAACGATGTCAGTGACTTCACCGATTGAGCGACAAAATAAATCAGTAGACTCAACTATCGGCATTCGAATTTCACTATATGAATAACTTTGCAGTAATTTATTTACAGCTGATTCAAAAAATTGCCATAGCGGGGTTTGCTCTGGAAGTATGTCGTGCATACCGCGCACACATTGAATTTTATTTAATTTACTAGACATGCTTTTTATTGACTTGATTGTGAAGTAACCGTCGCATCTTTTGAAATTTCAAGGCTGGCGATATTACTATTTTTATTAATTAGATTGTCAAAATCGACGATTTTATTATTCACTTCAACGCGAATTTTTGGCGCATTCCCTAAAAAAACCATGAAAGGCGCAGTGCCGAGCAATTCAACCTCTTCTCCTCGATTAAGCAACTGATAGTATAAACGCTTACCCGTAGCATCCTGAATTTCACACCAGGAGTCTGCTTGCGCACTTAATAACAAAACATCAGCCACCGCAGCTGGAGAGTTGTCAGAGTTTTCTAAGGGCGCTGATTTTATAGAAGCAGACGTTGCAATAGAGGGCTCAGTAACATTAGTGACCAACTCAGACTCAAGCACTGCTTTGTGAGTGTCGTTCGTCACTGATGCAACACTGTTTTCAGTGTCCGGCACTTGCTCGATATCAGCAGGTTTAATTTCAGATGCCGGCTGAACACTTTCTTCTAACACCGCTTCAGGAGCAACTTTATCTGATCCACGAGAATTAAACTTAACAATATCATCGACACCTTCAGATTTAAGTTTAAAATCTGTTTTTGAAAACCAGAACACAAAAACAAACACAGCAATGATTACAAAACTGTAAGTAATTAATTTTACCAGTCTATCATTAGAACATTTTTGCACCGGCAAAACTGAATTCGGTAATAGCATCTGTTTTGCATCAGGCGCCATTTTTATATAGTCATCAATAATTTCATCCGCTGAAACATTAACCAGCCGGGCATAGCTGCGAATATATCCCTGAGTAAACGTTAATGCAGGTAAGGCATCTGCCTGAGAATTTTCGAGTGCTTTAATAATATCAACCGATATTAATAGTTTTTGTGCAACGTCCGCTACTGACATATTCGATTTTTCACGAGCTAAACGTAAACTAATACCAAACTCTTTCTTCTGCAATAAATCATCCACTTCACTTTCATTGTTTTCAGATGCTGTTGAATCATCTATCATAAATTAGATAACTCCATTAACTTATCAACTTCATCAGATTCTGGAAATTGATCGAGTAGTTTTTGTGAAATTTCCAGAAAATATTTTTTATCACCCAATGCATGTTCTGCCTGAATTTGCACCCATAAACTTTCGGCACTGGCCTTTGTTAAGGAGTGATAACGTTGAGTGTAAGCACGTGCCATTAAGTACCTATTAGTTTTTAAACCTAACTCAGCCATCGCTAACATAGCCGATGGCATATTAGGTCGGCGCTTTAATGCTTTGCGCAAATGTTTTTCTACTTTATTAAAATCAGGGTTTTCAGCTTGCAACAAACAATAACCTATATTGGCATGTGCTACTTCGCGATTTTTATAAAACTGATTTTTTAATGACTTTTCAAACTGCTCGACAGCTTCTTCATACTTTTTAATACCACATAAAAAAGTGCCATAATTATTTTGTAAATTGGGATCTCTGGGGTCTATATCCATTGCTTCAAGATATAAATTTTCCGCCTCAATCGGCTGATTTAGCATCATCATTAAAACCGCGAGGGTGGTGTATGCCGGCACATAACTGCGATCATATTTAATGGCTTTCTCAAGCTTTTCCTGTGCAACACTTAAATCACCGCGACGAATATAGCCCGTTGCCAACTCAGTATTTATTCTGGCGGCTTCATTGTCTTTTTTCTCTTTTGCAACTTCAGTTGGCGTTGTCGCACAACCAGACAAGCTACCCAGCAAACTACTGAGTAAAATTAAAACCAACCCGCGCTTTATCCACATTATGTATTCATTCCAATTCTTGGATCTTTAAATTTATTTTCTCGGCGGCTTTTATCAGCCACTTTGCCCACTAACTGCCCGCAGGCCGCATCAATATCTTCACCACGGGTTTTTCTAATCACCGTAATCAACCCGGCCTGCATTAATACATCCTGAAAACGGTGCACAGCATTATTGGATGATGTTTTATACCCTGAACCGGTAAACGGATTAAAAGGAATAAGATTAATTAAAACAGAAATACCATCGAGCACTTTTATTAGTTCTTCTGCATCCTGTTTTGAATCATTCACGCCGGCCAACATAACATATTCAATTGTTAGGCGAGAACGCGGTGAACGCGTTGCCATAAAACGTTTACAGGCGGCCATGAGCTTTTCTAAATTATATTTTTTATTAATGGGCACCAGATCATCGCGAACACCATCCCGCGTTGCATGCAATGAAATAGCCAGCTGTACATCATGGCGCTCAGCTAATTTATCCATTGCCGGCACCACACCCGCGGTACTGACTGTAACACGCCGCTTGCTTAAACCATAAGCAAAATCATCGAGCATCACGTCAATAGCTTTCATAACGTTTTCAAAATTAAGCAGAGGCTCACCCATACCCATTAAAACGATATTAGTTATTTTTCTGCCGGGTTTCTTTTCTTCATTCAGCAAGCGGGTTGCCAGCCATATTTGAGAAAGTATTTCGGCAACTGTTAAATTTCGGCTAAATCCCTGTCGTGCTGTAGAGCAAAAACTGCAATCCAGTGCGCAACCGACCTGTGATGAAATACACAATGTGCCGCGATCATCTTCGGGAATGTAAACCGCTTCGATTCGATTGTTATCTTCCAGCCCCATTACCCATTTGCGCGTGCCGTCTTTTGAGAGCTGATCAACGATGACATCTAGCGGTTTTATGCAGGCTTTTTCTTTAAGCCGGGCACGTAATGCCTTGCTGATATTGGTCATATCGTCAAAGTTATCGACATTCAGCTGGTGTATCCATTTGGTTACCTGAGAAACACGAAAGGCCTTCTCACCTAAATTGGTGAAGAAGGCCTCCATGTCCTGCCGGTTTAAACCCAGCAGGTTGGTCTTTTCAATGTGCGGAAAACTAACGGGTGCGCTCACAAAGATCCTCAGCATTAAAAAAGTAGTCAATTTCAACTTTAGCCGTTTCCGGTGCATCTGAACCGTGACAGGCGTTTTCATCTATAGACTCAGCAAACTTACCACGAACCGTATCAGGCGCTGCTTCTGCCGGGTTGGTTGCACCCATTACATCACGGTGTCCTGCAATCGCATTTTCACCTTCTAAAACCTGCACCATTACCGGGCCGGAAACCATGAAATCAACCAGATCTTTAAAGAAAGGGCGTTCTTTATGCACCGCATAAAAACCTTCTGCTTCTTCACGGGTCAGGTGTGTCATTTTAGCTGCAACAATGCGCAGGCCAGCCTGTTCAAACATGCTGTAAATTTCGCCGATTACATTTTTAGCTACTGCGTCGGGCTTGATAATAGAGATAGTGCGTTCTAGAGACATTACAAAAAAATCCAAATATGTGTGTTGAAAATAAGCCGCTTATTATAAACGATTTGTATGACAGAGGTGTCTTTATTTATCGAACCATAGGCCTGTAATACTCAGGGCGGACTCCCCTCTTTAAAAAAGAGGGGGTGGGGATACAATCAAATATTAACAACATCTAGATTCTGAAGTCGGTGATGTTTGTTTTTATTCCCTCAATCCCCCTTTTTCTAAGGGAGGGCTTACATTAATCCTTCTCGTCGATCCAGGTCATTTGAATTGCTTCTAGAATCTTCTCGCTGGATTTCTCAGGGTCATCGTCAAACCCCTCTAAATCACACACCCACTGGTGCAGATCCGTAAATCGCACATATTGCGGGTCAACATCCGGATGTTTATCATCTAAATCTAAAACGATATCTAAGGTATCTGTCCACTTTAAGTTCATACCCTGCTCCTAATGATTCTCTGAAACCATATTGATCGTATACTTAGGTAACTCAACTACAAGATCAGCATCACCCACCACCGCCTGACAACTTAAGCGCGAATCCGGATCCAGCCCCCAGGCCTTATCCAGCATATCGTCTTCGTCATCAGAGTTTTCATTTAATGAGTCCAATCCTTCACGAATATAAACATGGCAGGTTGTACAGGCGCAGGATTTTTCACAGGCATGCTCTATTTCGATATCGTTGCGCAGCGCAGCATCGCAAATGGTTTCACCTTTTTCTGCATCAAATGCAGCACCTTCGGGGCAAAGTGTTTCGTGGGGCAGGAAAATAATCTGCGGCATTTTAATCTCTCTTTACATTAAACTGGTTTGTGTTTTAACTTTTTAAAGTCAAAAGAAAAAGAAAACGCAAATGTTTTTAGGTTCATGTGCCTACGGCACATTACACCTAAAATAGGCTTTTGCTTTTATTTGCGTGCATTAGCGTTCATTTGCGTTTTCTTTTTCTTTACTTATCCAACGTTAACTACTTATTAAACTCTTCAACCTGATGCCCGGCCATTGATTTTTGCACGCTGGCATTCATTCGGCGGGCAACATATTCGGCACTGACTTTTTCAAGTTTTGCCATGGCGTCTTTTAACTCTTGTGTTTGCGTTGCATTGTGTCTGGCAATCGCTAACGCTGAACGCACCTGTTGAATCTTTTCGCGCTCTTCTGCGCTTAGCATTTCTTCGCCGTCATCGGCCATGGCAGAATCAATCGCTTCTAAAACACGATCGGCTTCAACCTGTTGCTCGCGCAAACTTCTGGCATCTTTATCATCGCCGGCAAATTCCATTGAGGCTTTCAACATGGCTTCAATTTCAGCATCCTGTAATCCATAAGAAGGCTTAACTTCTACATTGGCCTCCACACCGGAGGTTTCTTCTTTTGCAGATACACTTAATAAACCGTCTGCATCCACTTGAAAAGTGACTCTAATTCTTGCGGCTCCAGCAACATGCGGTGGAAACCCCCGTAATTCAAATTTAGCTAAAGACCGACAATCATCAACCAGCTCACGCTCACCCTGCACTACATGCAAAGCCATTGCGGTTTGACCATCTTTATAAGTGGTAAATTCCTGTGCACGGGAAACCGGAATCGGGGTATTTCTTGAAATTATTTTTTCTGATAAACCACCCATAGTTTCGATACCTAAAGATAGTGGCAATACATCCATTAACAATAAGTTTCCGTCGGAATCATTTCCAACCAATGCATTAGCTTGAATTGCTGCACCTATTGCAACGACACGATCTGGATCAATACCAATCTTAAGTTCAGCTTCAAAAAACTCTGCGACTTTTTCACGCACTCGTAATGCCCGGGTTGAACCGCCGACCATTACGACATCAATAACCTGATCTTTTTCAATTTCTGCATCGCGCAATGCTCGGCGGCAGGACATGAGTGATTTTTTAATTAACGGATCAATCAATGTATTTAAAGTTTCACGATCTAATTGACCTGACCAGTTTTTATTTTCTGCAAACTCAATATTAATTTGTACCTGCTCAACTTCACTTAATGCCTCTTTTGCTTTACAGGCTTCATGCAAAACCAGACGCAACAAACCTGAACTTAAATCAGCCGGCTTTACATTCGCCTGTTTTATAATCCATTCGGCAATAGCGTGGTCAAAATCATCCCCCCCTAATGCACTGTCCCCACCGGTAGATAAAACTTCAAATACACCTTTTTTAAGCTGCATAATTGAAATATCAAAGGTGCCACCGCCTAAATCATAAACCGCAACAACGCCTTCTGCGCCCGTGTCTAAACCATATGCTACCGCAGCAGCAGTCGGCTCATTTAATAAACGTAATACATTTATACCGGCAAGCGTTGCCGCATCTTTTGTTGCCTGACGTTGAGCATCGTCAAAATAGGCCGGCACGGTAATCACCGCACCTTCAAGTTTATCGCCTAACGTTTTTTCGCCGCGCAACTTTAAAGCTTTTAAAATATCAGCCGACACTTCTATCGCCGTCTTATCACCACCTGCTGTTTTAATTTTGGGCACTGCCGAATCGTTTTGTGCGAACTCATAAGGCAATACATCACTTAATTTTTCAAACTGTGATTTAAGCTCATCCACACCTCTACCCATTAAACGCTTAATAGAAGAGATAGTGTTTAACGAATCAGATATTTGATTTTGTTTAGCTTGTGCGCCCACTAGAATATTATCAGCCGAGTATTGAACAACAGAAGGCAATAAATGCCCCCCATCAGCGTCGGGCAAAGTATCTGACTGCCCACTGCGCACAGATGCAACTAGCGAATTCGTTGTACCTAAATCAATGCCAATTGCAAACTTATGTTCATGCGGCTTAGTTGACTGACCCGGTTCTGAAATTTGTAATAACGCCATTAAATTAATTCGTCTTCTAATTGTTCGGTAATATCATTAACTTCTTTTTGTGCTTTATTGATAAACTGCAATTTGCGTACAACTTCACGACATTTTTCCAACTCATCCTGTTCAAACAAACCCGCAAAACTTAACACTAAATTTTGTGCCTGATTTTTTAAATCTCGACTCATTGTATCTAACACATCCAGTGGATCAGACTGACTTTTTACATCGGCAATTTCTTCGCGCAATTCCATTTGTTGCATTAAAAAAGCACCGTCCATTGAGGTATCAGTTTCGCCATTCATATCAACGCCTTTTAATGTCAGCATGTATTGTAAACGGGCAACGGGAACTTTTAAGGTGTTGTAGGCCTCATTAACCAGTGAAGTAATTTGCATCGCTTCACGTTTTTCCGCATCGTCGCTATTCGCAAAACGATCAGGGTGAACCTGTTGTTGTAGCTCGTGATTTTTTTCTTTGAGTTGGGTTAAGTCCGGTGCGGTTGATATTGGCACTGTAAATATTTCAAAGTAATTTTGTTTGAAGATAGGGTTTGGCATGATGATTTAAAGTCAGAAAAAAGAACAAAAAGAAAACGCAAATAAACGCGACTTAACGCAAATGTCCGCGAAGTGACGAATATAAATTTTAGATTTTGACATTGCTTTTAAATTCTATCGAAGAAAAAACTAAACAGTAAAGCTTTCGCCGCATCCGCAGGCATCTTTTTCGTTTGGATTTTTAAACTCAAAGCCCTCGTTTAAGCCTTCTTTTACAAAGTCCATTTCCGTTCCATCAATATAAACTAAACTCTTTTTGTCTACGACAATGGTTACACCATTGCTTTCAAAGGTTTCGTCTTCGTCTGTATTTATTTCATCAACAAATTCGATGACATAGGCCATGCCTGAGCAACCGGTGGTTTTTACACCTAAACGTACACCCACACCACTGCCTCGATTTGCAAGGAATTCATTAACGCGCTTTGCGCCCTGCTCTGTGATTGATACTGCCATGACTGCTGTCTCTTGTTGCTGGTTTAACGTTGTTGGTAACTATCCTCCTCTTTAAAAAGTGGAGAGGATCTGGTTGTCCTGCTCTTTTATTAAGCAAGACAAGCTGTAAGTTTTTAAATCCCCCTCAATCCCCCTTTTTCTAAGGGGGAGGTTTGGCCCCTCTTAGCAAAAGAGGGGCTGGGGCAGATTTAGACGAAATTTACTTAACTGTCTTTCTTACTCAAATAATCTTCCACCGCGGCACTAATCGCATCTTCGGCTAATACTGAGCAATGCACCTTTACCGGTGGCAGTGCTAACTCTTCCGCGATATCGAGGTTTTTTATCTGCTTCGCTTCGTCTAAGGTTTTGCCTTTCATCCATTCGGTGACCAGTGAGCTGGAGGCGATGGCTGATCCACAGCCGTAGGTTTTGAAGACGGCGTTTTCGATAATGCCGTTATCACTGACTTCGATTTGCAGGCGCATGACATCGCCACAGGCGGGGGCACCGACCATGCCGGTGCCGACATTCTTTGCGTCTTTGTCGAGTTTGCCGACATTGCGGGGGTTTTCGTAGTGATCGAGTACTTTGTCACTGTAGGCCATTTTATTTCTCCGATTATGCTGTCTATTTTACACCTTTTGGTGCGATTTCGCAGGGTGTAGTTTTTGTCTTTTTCTCGCTTGTCATTCCGGTATGCTTTTGAGCCGGAGTCCAGTGTCTTGCGTTTGCTCAAAGTCGCTGGATTCCTGCCTTCGCAGGAATGACGAGGTGTTTGCCGGGCGGGCGCTTAGTGCGCGGCCCACTCGACTGAGTTGAGGTCGATGCCGTCTTTGAACATGTCCCAAAGTGGCGACAGCTCGCGTAGTTTATCTACTGCACCTTTTACCAGGTCAATGGTGTAGTCTATTTCTTCTTCGGTGGTGTAGCGTCCGATGGTGAATCTTAATGAGCTATGGGCGAGCTCGTCACTGCGCCCGAGGGCTCTTAGGACGTAGCTGGGCTCGAGGCTGGCGGATGTGCAGGCGGAGCCGCTGGAGACTGCGATGTCTTTGAGGGCCATGATGAGGCTTTCGCCTTCGACGTAGTTGAAGCTGATGTTGAGGTTGCCGGGGATTCTGTGGTCTAAGTCGCCGTTGACATAGACTTCTTCCATGTCTTTGAAGCCGTTGTAGAGGCGGTTTCTGAGGGCTAATATGCGGGCGTTTTCGCTGGCCATTTCTTCTTTGGCAATTCTGAAGGCTTCGCCCATGCCGGCGATCTGGTGGG
>Ga0316205_10000704_pt1 | contig 53563 bp, 49 predicted proteins | sample 3monthpyrite_MG_FD_204941 | JGI IMG/M metagenome (GOLD analysis project Ga0316205, IMG submission 204941) | Microbial mat bacterial communities from mineral coupon in-situ incubated in ocean water Damariscotta River, Maine, United States -... | ecosystem: Environmental > Aquatic > Marine >...
GCGCCATTCGATGTGGGTTTTTTAAATGCAGAATATATAAAACTTAATGGTGGTTGGGCAGGGATAGATTCACATTGCAGCATCACTGACACCTTGCAAATGGCGCGCAAAATGCACCCGGGACAAAAGAATAGTCTGGATGCTTTATGCAAACGTTATGATGTTGATAACTCACAGCGTGATCTGCACGGGGCGTTACTTGATGCGGAGATCTTAGCCGAAGTTTATCTCGCCATGACCGGCGGTCAAACGGCATTGACACTGGACGCGGGGGCTGAGCAATCAAATAATGATGTCGGACAGCAACACTATGCCATTCGAGCAGATCGACCTGCACTTAAAGTGATAAAGGCAAATGAACAGGAAGCAACAGCACACCTAAGCAGGCTGGAAAACATCAATAAAGTGTCCGGTGGTCAGTGTGTCTGGTTGCAGGAAACAACAGTTTCTGAACCTGAGCTTGTCGATGCCTGAGTTAGAATACGATATCAAATAACAGGTAAGATCCCAGAATCACCCCAATCCACAACACCATACTTCCGGTAGGCCAGGTTTGCGACAGGATACCGGTCACCCCATGGTGTTTATCGAGGTAGTTAAGCAGTCGCTGCACGGTGGCCTGTGCTTTGTTTTCTAGCTGAGATCGCGCCCTGCTAGTTTGTGATACAACGGCCACGCCAAGATGTTTGAAAACAAAACGATAGAACCAGTCAAAGTCGAGACTGATCGTGAGTGTGCGTTTCATCATCGGTAACATGACAAAGAAGGCAAGACCGGCAAATAGCAACAACTGAAATTGGGCAACTAAATGAGCCGCGGTATACGGTTCATACGTTACAGTGAACGGCAGGATCGCGTATAGCGGATCTGGATACACTCCCAACCCCACACAAAATACTGCAAACACCGTCATGGCCAGTAACATATTTCGCGGTGCCTCGGGTGGACGCATGCCTGAATCTTTTTGGAAGAACACAAACCAGGGAAATTTGATACCAGCATGCAAAAAGACACCGGCGGAAGCGGCGGCCAGCGCAAACCAGACGATTGCCAGATGTTGATCGGCCGCTGACTGGGCAATCATTGATTTTGAAATAAACCCGGACGTAAATGGAAACGATGAAATTGCCAGGGCACCGATAATGCCAAGTAACGCGGTCCAGGGCATGGTCTGGAAAAGACCACCAAGATCAGTACAACGTCGTTTACCCGTTTGGTACAACACAGCACCGGCCGACATTAACAACAGCGCTTTATAAATTATATGCGCAAAGGCATGTGCGGCGGCGCCATTGAGTGCCATTTCGGTACCCAGTCCAATGCCGGTCACCATAAAACCAACCTGGTTAACAATACTGTAGGCAAGGATGCGGCGCATGTCGTTTTCCAGTAGGGCATAGATGATGCCGTAGAAAATCATGTAAATGCCGATCGGGATGAGTAGCCAGGTGCCGGGAAAGGCGATCAGTAAAGTAAACACCGCCGTCTTGGTGGTGAACGCGGAAAGAAATACACTGCCACTGGGACTGGCTTCCGGGTAGGCATCGGCAATCCAGGCGGATAGCGGTGGCGCGCCTGCATTGATTAGAAAACCGGCCAGGATCAGGTATTGTGAAATTGATTCTAATTCCAGAGCTTCGAAACGGATCGAACCAGTTTCAACCACATGCCCGGCGATACCGATCATGAGTAACAGTCCCCCCAGCAAGTGGACCATCAGGTAACGGATGCTGGCTCGATAGGCAGCGTCATGTCGCGCGGCCCAGATCACCAGCGTCGATCCAATCGCCATGATTTCCCAGAAGACAAACAAGCTGATCAAATCCCCCACCAGTGTGACACCGATGGCACTACCGGCATAAACAAACGCCGCGGATAACTCCAGAGCACTAGCTTGTTTATATGCGAAGATGCCTCCAACTAAGGCCATTAAACTAAAGACCGTTGCAAACAGGCGGCCGGTAGTGGTTATTTTTATCGGTTCCAGTTCGAATCCCAAAAAGGGAAGTGTCACAACATAATTCGCCGGTGCTGACCAGATCAGTATCATGCACAGCACCGGTAAGATGAAGATCAGGGTATTACGAATTTTTGCTCCAAGCGGCATGAGCAAGCCACCTATCACAAGTAATAAACCGGGCGGGAATAACAACTCAGTCATGATCGACCTCGACCTTATCAGTTCCAGTTCCAGATTCAGTATCGTAGTAATCGTCCGGACGTTTTAGAAACACTCCGAGTAACTTCGCAAACACGACCATGCCAACACAGGTGATAAAACCATACCAGGCATAAAAACCAAAAGTACCTTCTATGCCAAACGTCGCATGCTGGTGAACAACAAAATCGGCAACCACTGTGCCATACGCATCATTCTGCTGGTGAAGGTGAACAAAAAAACCGGCAACCACTGTTGCAACCAGTATCACAATGAAGACTATCCATAGCTTGCGAATATTTTCTTTTCGTAGCAACCAGTGTTTGTCTTGATCATTCATTATGGTTGCCCTCCAATTATAGATGTGGCCAGTTGCAATGGAACGTCCGGGAAGAAAAATAATAACAAGGTCAGTGCAGCCGTGATCATTAATGCGAAGACAATAGCCATGGGAGCCTCGCCATATGAATGTTCATGTTGTTCCGGTTGTTTAAACCATGCTGCATAAATGATCGGAATAAAATATGCCGCATTTAATAAGGTACTGGCGATGATCACCAGTACCGCAAATAATTGTTGTTCCTGAAAGGCACCCATCAACATATACCACTTGGAAAGAAAGCCTGCCGTGGGTGGCAGGCCGATCATGGAGATGGCGCCAATACTAAAAGCCGTCATGGTCCATGGCATGCGATAACCAATGCCATTGAGTTGGCTGATGTTGGTTTTATGCGCGGCGGTATAGATCGATCCAGCAGCAAAGAACAAAGTAATTTTTCCAAACGCATGCGCGGCAATGTGTAAGGCAGCAGCGGCAGTTGATAACGGTGCGAGAATGAATATCGCTAAAATAACATAAGACAATTGACTGATGGTTGAGTAGGCGAGACGGCGTTTGAGATTATCTTGCCGTAAGGCAATGATGGAGGCGACAATAATCGTGAATCCAGCCAACCATAAAATCCAGTCGGCACCGGCCGACAATTTCAACATATCCAGCCCGAAAACATAGACCACGATCTTCACGACTGTAAATACACCGGCTTTGACCACCGCCACCGCATGTAATAAAGCCGAAACCGGGGTCGGTGCGACCATCGCTGCGGGTAACCAGCGATGGATAGGCATCAGCGCCGCTTTGCCAATGCCATACATATATAGAAATAACAGAATAATCAGTTCTGGACCGGCAACCTTTCCGTCGAGGATACCGCCAGCCTTAAAATCAAGCGTACCGGTTAGATACCAGGTCCATAGAATGGCCAGCAATAAAAAACCGATTGAGGTACTCAACAGAATACCGAGATAAACGCGGCCGGCCTTTAACGCGGCTTCATCACCTTTGTGCGTCACCAGCGGATAGGTCGACAGCGTCAGGACTTCATAACAGATAAACAAGGTTAATAAGTTTCCTGCCATTGCAATACCCATGGTGCTGGAAAGGGCTATGGCGAAGCAGATATAAAAACGGGTTTGATGTTGTTCTTTGTTACCGCGCATATAGCCGATGGAATAAAGTGTATTGATTGGCCATAACAGAGCGGCGACACAGGCAAACAACATACCCAGTGGTTCAAGAACAAATTTAATCGCCAAGCCTGGCGCGATATCCAGCAGGGTAACCGATGGTTGGTTACCGGCCAGGACAGTAGGTAACAAAGACAGAACCGTCGTTAGCAGTGCCAGTGAAGTCAGCAGTGACATGCTTTCACGCAGGTTCGGTTTTTTGCCTGTGAAGGCGATCAACAGCGCACCGAACAGTGGTATTAGGACTGCCAGAATCATTGCCCACTCAGCTGTCACGGTTTGTCTCCCAACAACATTTTGGCGGCAGGTTCAGCGATGCCGACCGTGAGCGAGGTGTCAAAGCCGAAATAAATGTTGGCAATGACCAGCAACCAAAGTGGTAGTAACAGGCTAAGTGGTGCTTCTTTGATATCTTCTGAACTAGTTTTGGAGCTGGCGTTGGATCCGGAATTGAAATACATTATTTCAACCAGCTTCCAGACATAGGCAACGGCGAGTAATGAGCCTGTCAGTATGACAACGACAACTATCCATGATTGTTGTTCTAACGCAGCAAGTACCAGATACCATTTACTGATAAACCCAGCAGTGCCCGGCACACCAATTAAACTTAAACCACCGATAACAAATGCGGCGAAGGTCCAGGGCATTTTATGAGCCAGCCCGCGCATATCCTTTACCTGGTTACTGCCGGTACGATACAGGATGGCACCGAGTGCCATGAATAACGCGGCTTTCATAATGGCGTGGTTGAAGATGTGAACAAAACTAGCAGTTAAGCCGAGTACTGAACCAAAACCGATGCCAAGTACCATGTAACCAATTTGTGCAACACTGGAATAAGCAAACAAACGTTTGGCGTTTGTCTGGTAAATGGCACTTATAGAAGCTGCAATGACCCCAGCCATGCCAAGTAACAGGAAGAGCTCATCAGTTGGTGTTGACTCAATCAGGTGCAGGCTAAAGACGCCAAAAATGACTCTTATCATTACGTAGACGGCAACCTTGGTAGCCGTTGCAGCCAGGAAGATTGTTACGATAGAGGGTGCATAGGTGTAGGCATTGGGTAACCATAGATGCAATGGAAACATTGCTAGTTTAAGAGCAAAGCCGACCATGATAAAGGCAAAGGCTGTATGAATGGTTCGGTGCTCAAATATTTCGGGTAAACGTTGCGACAGGTCCTGCATGTTTAAAGTGCCTGTCATTGAATAGAGTAGGCCGACACCGATCAAAAAGAAGGTCGCACCGATGGTGCCCATGATTAAATATTGATAAGAGGCGGTTAGTGCCCGTCGATTTTTACCGAGGCTAATTAAGGCATAAGATGATAATGAAGAAATTTCCAGGAACACAAACAGGTTAAAGATATCACCGGTTTGAGTTATACCAAGCAAACCCGTCAAGCACAGCAGAAAAGCGGCATAAAAAAGTGAGGTCTGTTTCTTCGGGATTTCTTTAGCGACACTGGTCAGGGCATAGGGCAGCGATATTGCTGCAATACCCGAGACAATCAGCGCAACCAGGGCATTGACACTATCGATACGATACTCAATCCCCCAGGGCGGTGCCCAACCTCCCAGCTCATAACTAACCACGCCACCAGTCAATACATTCGTTAACTGGAGAATAGCCAGATAAAAAACCGACCATGTAATCAATGTGCTGAATAACCAGGGCGCACGACCATTGGGTAACACTGCAACAACAGGCGCAGCAATCAAGGGAATGGCAACGATTAACAGGCTTAAATGACTTTCTATCACAAAGATTGGTCCTGTTTATGAATATCGTCTTCTTCAATCGTGCCATAGGCCTCTTTGATACGTACGACTAATGCAAGACCTAATGCCGTCGTTGCTACACCCACTACGATAGCGGTCAGGATCAGGACATGGGGCAGAGGGTTTGAATAAACCGTCACATCACTTTCGATAATCGGTGCTGCACCGTCTTTGACATGACCAATGCTGATATACAGCATAAAAACGGATACCTGAAATATACTCAGGCCTGCAATTTTTTTGATCAGGTTGCTACGACTGATAACGGTATAAAAACCAGCCATCATTAAAATGATAACCAGCCAGTAGTTGTAGTGATCTATAATAAATTGCATCAGGAACGGCCTCTTTCTGCAAAGGCAAAAAAAATGATCATCATTACAGAGGCCACAGTGATACCCACCCCTAACTCAATGACGAGAATACCGATGTGTTGGCCGGCGAGCTTGTTCGAGGCCAGGACGCCGTATTCAAGGTAGTTGCCACCCAGTATCAGACCAGCAATACCGGTGCCGGCATAGATAAGCACACCAAGACTTGCCAGGACTTTTAAGACTCCTGGCGGAATAATTCTTTTTGCTGCATCAAGACCAAACACGATGGTGTAAAGAATAAAAGCAGCACTGAATATCACACCGGCCTGGAAGCCACCGCCGGGACCAAAATCGCCATGAAACTGCACATAAAGTGCGAACAGCATAATTAGCGGGATCAAAAATTTCGAGACGACTTTGAGGATTAAATTATGCATCATGGTTATCGTCTCCAGAATCAGTGTTTTCTGGTTTGGTTTTTCTGCGTCTGCCTATCAGTAACATTACGGCAACACCCGCGGTGAAAATGACAGTCACCTCTCCCAGGGTGTCGAAGCCACGATAACTTGCCAACACTGCAGTTACCACGTTAGGCACACCGGTTTCTGGTATGCTTTTTTCTAAGTAATAAGGTCCGACATGAGTTTGTGAAGGCGCCTTGGCATCACCAAAGGCTGGAATGTCTGATGTGCCATAAATCAGCAACGATCCGGTGATGAGAACGACTGTTAAGGGTAACCACCCAGCATGAATCGGGGTTTTCTCAGTTTTTTCTTCTTTGTGTTTATAGGTTAGTGCCAGGGTGGCTAACATGAGTACCGTGGAGATGCCTGCACCGACTGCTGCCTCAGTAAAGGCGACGTCAACTGCATCCAGTACGACGAACACCCCAGCCGACAACAGGCTAAAGATGCCGAACAACATCACTACGGCAAGCAGGCTATGTGAACGTATAATCGCTAACGCGGTAATCACCAGAAAAGTCAGCAGGGTAATATCAATAATACTGTCAATCATTGCTGCTCGATCCTGAGTTACTCAATTTGGGTTTCAATCCCCCGAGCATGGCTGCATTGGCAAGAGAATGTGACGCGGTAGGGCTGGTAAAAAAAATAAATGCAAAAATCAGAAATAATTTAAAGCTAGCCAGGGTTAATCCAGCCTGTAAACCTAGACCGAGCAAAAATAATGCCGCGCAAAGTGTATCGGTTGTGCCCGCTGCATGAAGGCGCGTATAAAAATCCGGGAAGCGATGCATACCAATGCCCCCTATAATACCAAGCAGGCCTCCAGCGAGTAGACAAGTCCAGCTTAGAACCTCAACAATCATTTTTTATTAACCTCATCGGCGCTTTTACCGTCGGTGAAGAAATTACCATGTTCAACCAGCTTAAGAACCGCGACGACACCTATAAAGTTGATCAGGGCATAAACAATAGCAATATCCAGCAAGTCAGCACGGCCGGACATGAAAGCAAGTACCGCAATCAATAGAACGGTCTTGGTACCAAACATATTGACCGCTGCAATGCGATCATAAACGGTTGGGCCAAGCAGGGCACGAGTAAGCGCTAAACCCAGGGTAATAAGAATTGCAATTGCGGCGACGGCGTACATCATGATGCAGACTTCTCACCGTCGGGTATGGTATCGGCCATTCGACCCAGTGCAAGATCGTCCGCAGCCTCTTCAGAGAGAGCATGTATCTGCAATTCATTGTTTGCCAGATCCATCGTAACTGTACCTGGCGTTAAGGTGATTGAGTTTGCGTAAATAACTTTGCTTAAATCAGAGTTTTTTTTGGCAGGTAGTCTTACCACTTTGGGGCTTATTGAATGACCCGGTTTTAGAATCCTTTTGATAACATCCAGGTTGGCAAGCACAATTTCCTTAGCCAGGAAAAAATAATACCTGAACAAGCGCGGTAACATTTCGATGGGATAGCTCTCGCTATCGATGACCTTCATTCTGCTGGCTAGGAAAATTGTCAGCAAGGTAGAAATGCTGCCTAGTGCTATAAGGAGCGGTTCAGTATGGCCAGAGAGCAGTAACCAGAAAGTAAAAATCATCAAGGCCGTAATTATTGTTCTCATTTTTATTTAGGATTCCTTACCCTGTATCACGCGGCAAAGTTTATCTTCGTGACCGCAAATTACATCAGTACACCAGTGTTGAGTATACCAAGCCCGTGATTTTCTCCCAGTGTTATCGGAGTGTTTGGCTATAGCTTGGTGGGCTCTGTGATGGATGAAAATTGCTCTGTTTTGTTTGCTCGAACGGTCTAAAAGTGGGCAAATATCAATCAAAAAATCACTGAAATCTGTTTTTATTACTTTTCTAATAATTAACATAATAATATCAATAGCTTATGTTGTTTAGATGGAGTGCCCCGAGCAAAAAATTATGCGATTTTTATCAATAATTCCTAAAGTTCAGGTCCCAGGGTGCCGAAAAACAAAGTGGTTAGGTAAGAAGTCTCAATATTTGAGATTTAGCAGTAATGATTCCTCCCCCTGCGCAGAGATGCGCAACACACCCTTGCCCTGCTTCACAAGCAGGGTATTTTTTTGCCAGGGGAAAAGTTTTGCAAATTAAGGACTTGTTTAAATATGAGCCACTTATATTAAAGTGTTGGTCCCAAAAAGACGATATTGATACTACTAACAAAACCAAAAACGCTATTCAAGGGAAGACATGCAAAGCGGGCCTATTCTAAAAATCAGCATAGTAATCACCACTCTCTTGGCAACAGCTATGTCCTGGTACACAGGTAGTCACTGGTCAGTGACAGGTCTGTGTGCAATTTCAGTTGTTGCCTCAGTGTTGGCTATCTTGGCAACACGTTCTCAGCAAACCAGCCAACAAGACGAAGATCCATCTCAAACAGACCTGGTATTGCAAATACAAGGTATGAACAATGAAATATCTGTTGCCTTTCAAAACCAACTAAACATGGTTAAAGATGATTTAACTCAGCTCCGCTCGCTGATTCATGATGCCACAGTTGAATTGCAGTCTAGCTTTAATGGCTTATCTGGAACCAGTAATCACCAGTCAGCGTTGGTGATGGAATTGATTTCAGACAGCGGATTCTCAGAGAGCGAAGACACAGAAAATTCGTTTAGTTTTGGGGAATTTGCCGAGGAAACAAAATCTGTGTTGACCCAGTTTGTGGGGCAAATAGTAGAAGTAAGCCGTGATAGCGTGATGGTGATGCATGTGATCGATGATGTCGCGGATGAGATGGAGTTGGTCGTTAAGCTGCTGGATGATGTCAAAGGCATTGCCGATAAAACAAACTTGTTGGCCTTGAATGCGGCGATTGAATCAGCACGTGCTGGAGAAGCCGGCCGAGGTTTCGCTGTCGTTGCAGATGAAGTGCGGAAGCTATCACAGAGTTCAAATGCATTTAGTGATGAAATTAGAGATGTCGTCAATAAAGCAGATGAGAATATCAAGTTGGCTCAGAAAACCGTTGCAACCATGTCATCGCGGGATATGAATGAAGCCATTAAATCCAAAGACAAAGTCGACAAGATGCTGCGGCGTACAGAGACCATGAATCAGGTAATGGCTGAAAAGCTAAATGATGTTAACGCTATCAGTGACAAGATTAATCAAGATGTTGGCACAGCGATACGATCATTGCAGTTTGAAGATATGACAACCCAACTGTTACAACATATAACACGACGTGTTGATCAGATTCAGGATGCATCAAATGAATTTACCTCTGCAGTAAATGGTTTTGTCGATCCGACCGAAGACGCTGATCCAGAACAGTACTATGAAAAGGCGAGTATGGCTGTTTCAAAAATGAAAAGTACTCTCTCCAGCGCAGTATCACAGTCCAATGTGGAAGAGGGCGGGATCGATTTATTCTGATGAAATATGAATAGATTAACAGTTACAAAATCTGATACTGGAAATCAAATTATCATTGATATAATTGGCACCTTTGATTATCAGTTGCACAGGGATTTTCGAGCTGCATACCGTGATGAAGATGCTCGCGTCTCATACATTATCAACCTCCATAAGGCCGAATATATGGATAGTGCAGCGCTAGGCATGTTGTTATTGCTGCGTGAGCATGCCGGTGGCGACAAATCGAATATTAAGATAGATGGCTGCAGGTCGAATATCAGACGAACCTTAGAAGTGGCTAAGTTTGATGAGTTGTTTACTATTTACTAAGTTTTTCAAGTAAAACTAATAATTTTTCGAGCTCTCTATTTATTTCATCCGTCAATCGCGTCACTGAATTTGCCGGATTTACCTCTTTAATATAGTCTAGCGCTGACCTGGCTTGTTTTGTTAGCTCAGGGAAACCAAATGTTTCTGCTGAACCTGCAATGCCATGAATTATCAAGTACATTTTTGCCCCTGTTTCTTCATCTGCATTTTCTTTTAAAACAGACCAGTGGGAATCAATTGCGTTTCGTTTTTCAATAAGTGTACTTATATACGATAGTTTAACCTTTTCCAGTTTTTCCTTGATGCTTTCGCCCGTATTTTTATCGATCACGGCAATAAACCCAGCATCTTGGGATTCTCCAGCAGCTTATGAGAAAGTATAAGTGAGGTAGCGGTCCAGACCTGTTTGAAATTAGAGCGGCGACCGATCAATCTGCCTGCGCGACCATCATAATATTCCGGCCAGCTATCAGTAGATAATCGGCTGAGTGCAGTATCAAATGCTCGCTCTGCGAGATCGCCGCGTCCTGATTTCAAAGCTGCTGCGACAAATGTCCACAATAGGGCTGGCCAGTTGCCACCGTTTTGATATGACCAGGGTACATTTTTCGGATCACTACCTGTACGCACTTGCCACTCGAGTCCTTCCATGGCGGGGTAACAAATCTTGACGGGCATTGCACCGACAAGGTCATCCCAGCGTAACTCATAGAGTTTCATAATGCGTTCAGCCTGCACATCTGAAGTCAGGCCAAACATTACAGAAAGAAAGTTACCTAATGCAAAAAAGCGAAAGTCCATTCGGCTGGCACCTACGTTGCCAACTAAATAACCACCTTCGTCTGGTAACCAGTCAGGCACCCAGTTAGGAATGGACTCAGGATAAATATTTAAAACGTTAATACTATCGATGCCAAACTCTTCAGTGGTATAGCGATGAATCTCGTTTAGCCGATCAAGATCTAGCCAATAAAAAATACGCACATAATTGAGTAAGGCTTTTTCACGCACAATGGCCGTATTGAGGACGGACTTGTCTTTATCCGTCTCCGCTTTGAAAAGCGAGTGTACGATACGGAGCACGCCATAGAATAATGACTGAATCTCGATCGGATGGCCGTAGATGCCCATACGCCGGTCAATCATTGTGCATGCATCCGGCACCAACAGGGCCGGGCTCACTTCAAAAGTATCCTGCAGACACAAGTAAAGTATCTGAGACATCGTATCCTGGAATTCAGGACGTTGTGAAAGCTCTTTGTCACCAGTGCTCTTTTCATAGATATTGAGAAGGATGATCCACCACATCATCGAGTCAACAGGTGCGACTCTTCCTATGGCTCGCTCACCAAAATCGGCCTGGACGTGTTCCTGACCATGCTCATTCACGACTCTGAAACTAGCCGGCATCACACCTGGCTGGATTTCATGACCAGCGACTAACCTGCGCCGTGTTCTTAAGGTTAATACTGTCTCTAGAAAATTCTTTACGATATCGCTACGTCCATCAGCGAGGAAAACCAGGGCTGAGGGGATAAAGTCACGGACAAAGCATTCAGAATAGTTTTCAGCTGAAAGATCAGGTGATTGCAGTGCTGCAATCGTGCCAATGGGCTGACCATTATGGTACATAATCGATTGCTCGAGAATCTCGTAAGCTTTATCGAGGGCCAGGGTCTTCTGTTTAGTTTGCATTTCCATATTTCATCGACTATTGAACGATTTCAAGATAATTCGTGAGGTTATAAATTAAAGCAAGAAGTACCCTTTGAGGCAAATCAAATATAGCCTTAATTTCATGTGTTATCATTAATGTATACAATCCTTATGCCAGTTTTAATACTTTGCATGTAATTGGTGATAAATTCTATGTCTATGGCCCTTGTAGCAGGCGAAGTGCTTTTTGATATTTTTGAGGATGGCTCCCATATATTGGGTGGAGCGCCCTTCAATGTAGCCTGGCACCTGCACGGTCTGGGTCTAAATCCACTACTCGTTTCTGCTGTCGGTGATGATATGTACGGCGACGAAATTCGAAAGTCGATGCAGGCCTGGGGAATGAATACCGAGGCAGTGCAGACAATTCAGCGCTATCCAACCGGGACCGTTCAAGTCGGTTTACAAAATGGCTCACCAAGTTTCGATATAGTAAAAGATGTCGCCTATGATTTTATCGAAAAGCCTCAGAAGCTTGATAACCGGATCAATACTTGCAAATTAATGTATCACGGTTCACTCGCTTTACGTTCAGAGGCTTCAAAACAGACAATATTGGGTCTACGCAAGGAAGCAGGTTTACCTGTATTCGTTGATGTGAATTTGCGTGCACCATTTTGGGATAATGATTTTATTGAAGAGATCATTAATGGGGCAGACTGGGTAAAGCTTAATGATGAAGAGCTGCAATTATTGAGTAATGAAGATAGTAAAGATTTTGATGAGAGTGAGATAGTGGTCAATGCACAGCGGTTTCGCAACCAGCATGATATTAAGGTCGTCATTATTACTCGTGGTAAAGAAGGTGCCTTTGTGGTGACTGAGAATGTGACTGAACATGTACAGGCCGCGCCGGTAGTGGAGATGGTTGACACAGTAGGTGCAGGAGATGGCTTTAGTGCGATGACGATTGCAGGAATATTGCAGGGATGGGACTACATAAAAACACTCGAGGCGGCGAGTTTGTTTGCCTCTAAAATTTGCGGTCTACGAGGTGCAATAAGCAAGGATAGGGCATTTTATGATGACTTTATGGATCAAATAGATTGATCGTTAGCAAAACAGGATCAGGAAAGTATTATATTGTTCTGATCAGCATCCACGGTTTGATCAGAGGACATGATCTTGAGCTGGGGCGTGATGCCGACACAGGCGGACAAACCTCATATGTCATTGAGTTGGCCCGGGCGCTTGCTGCACATCCCGAGGTTGAGCGGGTTGACCTGTTAACTCGCCGAGTCGTTGACAGTAAAATTGATAAAAGTTATTCAGTTGCCAACGAATCATTAGGGAATAACGCCTGGATTGTACGATTGAACTGCGGTCCGCGTCGGTATTTACGCAAAGAAGTCCTGTGGCCCCACTTGCAAGGCTTTATTGATAGTGCGCTGCAACATGTCCGAAGTGTAGGAAGGGTACCTGATATTGTGCACAGTCATTATGCTGATGCGGGCCTGGTGGGCTCCCGCCTGGCTGGGTTACTCGGTGTGCCGCTCATACATACCGGACATTCACTTGGCAAAGAAAAGTTAGCGCGCTTACTCGCCAAAGGTATGAAAGAAAGCACTATCGAAGAACAATATAATATGAGTACCCGCATTGAGGCAGAAGAAATTACGCTTGGTACTGCCGCCAAAGTTGTGGTTAGCACCCAACAGGAAATTGATGAACAATATGAGAGTTATGATAATTACCAACCCTCACGAATGGTTGTTATCCCTCCTGGTGTTGACTTAAGTCGGTTTCACCCGGCTGATGGAACTGAGCTAGGGACACCTATTACCAAAGAACTCAATCGATTTCTTGAAGAGCCGAACAAACCGATGATTCTGGCATTATCGCGCCCGGATGAGCGAAAAAATATTGCGTCACTGGTTCACGCCTATGGTGAATCGATCGATTTGCAAAACCAGGCTAATCTGGTCATTGTTGCAGGTAATCGTAATAACATTCCTGAAATGGATAAAGGCGCGAGGTCGGTCCTGACTGAACTACTTATGTTGATCGATCGCTATGACCTTTACGGCAAAGTTGCTTATCCAAAACACCACAGTGCAGATGATGTGCCAGTACTCTATCGGATTGCTGCAAAACGGCGAGGTGTGTTCATTAATCCTGCCTTGACTGAACCGTTCGGTTTAACCTTGATTGAGGCGGCAGCCAGTGGTCTACCCATTGTTGCAACTAATGATGGTGGCCCGAAGGAAATTATTGCGTATTGTAAAAATGGCTTATTGATCGATCCTTTAAATATAGATGATATTAAGCGTAAATTAATTGATATTTTTTCGAATAAACGCCGTTGGACCAGTTTCTCACGCAATGGTGTATTAGGTGCTAATCGTCATTTTTCCTGGCCAGGTCATGTTGAGAGTTACTTACAACAGATCGCTGGAATCATAAATAAATCGAAACTCAGGCACCATGTTCGGCCTACGAAATCACGCTTGCCGACAGTGGATCGAATGGCATTTTCCTCTATTGATAATGCTTTGTTTGGTGATGATCAATCAATGCGTGAATTAGTTGAATTGCTGACAGCTAACAAGAATCACTGTGGATTTGGCATTGCTACTGGCCGCAGCCTTGCCAGTACCACACGCTTTATTAAAAAAATGGGCATCCCCGCCCCGGATATTTTAGTTACGTCAGTGGGTACTGAAATTCACTACTGCCATCGTGGTATGCGTTTAGTCGAAGATGCCTATTGGCCACAGCATATTGATTATCGATGGGAACCAGATGCGTTGCTCAAAATAATGCAACGTGTACCTGGCTTAAAATTGCGAGCGAAGGCAGAGCAGGCAAGACATAAAATTAGTTACACATATGATAAAACTGTCACGCCAACCGCGCGCGAGATTAAGCGCCTGTTAAGAACCCATGACTTGCCTGCCAAAATTGTCATTACGAATGAATCCTGTCTCGATCTATTACCGATTCGTGCTTCTAAAGGACTGGCGATACGTTATCTTGCGATGAAGTGGGGTCTATCACTGGACCGTATTTTAGTTGTGGGTGACTCAGGGAATGATGAAGAAATGTTAATTGGTGACACGTTGGGTGTTGTTGTTGGAAATCACTCACCTGAATTAGACAAGTTAAAAAATAAACCCCGAGTTTATTTTGCGCGCGGTGAGTTTGCTCTTGGTATCATTGAAGGACTGGAGCATTATCGATTTTTTTCTGATATCACCATACCGGGAGGAAAATATGGAGAATGAACTAGAACATTCAGCCTGATGCCTTCATATATTCAGCCATATGTTCTGCGATTAGTTTTTCAAATTCGGCATAATAATAAGCCAGGCCCTCAAGGATACCTGAACAGTAACAGCCATTCAGGCCATAGAAATCACCTTTAGCAATATAAAGTTGTTCAGCATGATGATTTTGTTCTGCTAGTTGTTGTGCATGTTGTTTTACTGCCAGCTGGGTGTTGTTAACTAATACCGAGGGGATTTCACTAACGGCAACCTCCATATCATTACCACTATCACCACAGAAAATAATATCTTTACGGACAATACTATATTTATCCATTAGAAAACGTATCGCGTGATATTTTGAAGCAGCAGCAGGAAGAATATCCAGCAGGCCGGTGTCAGTTGTTTCATCATGGCTTATGATAATATTGCAGGCAAGTCCACTCGCGTCACATGCTTTTTTCACCTTCTGGCTAAGAAGAGGGTCATCAGCTTGACCATCGGTATAATAGCTGAGTTTATACTCTGATTGTTTTTCAGGTTCCTGTAATTGCAATTCAGAAACGGCAGCAAGCTGGGTCATGATGGGGTTGAGATTGTTAGAATCCCAGTCTTTTTGCAGGTATTGCTGGTAGTTGTCATCTGACTCCCAGCTATATTTATCTGCTGTGTTATTCGCACTAATACGATAGATCTGTGTGCCGACATCGGTAATGGCATGATCTGGTATGGGTAAATCGTATTCTTCTATTGCTTGTTCAACGAGTTTTTTATCACGCCCTGTTACATAGACCAGAGTGATATCTTTTTGTTGAACTAATTTTCGAAGCAGCGGGATGGCTTGCGGATCACTTTTTTGTAAGCCATTAGGCAAAAGCGTGCGGTCTAAATCTGTGCAGAGTGTTATGTTCATACAGGTGGATGTGCCAATAAAGTGAAAGTGTATCATTAAATTCATATAATAACTGAAAACATGTAAAAACTTGATTACAATGTTTCTCATGAAAGCAAAAATTACCCACACTTACGGAAATAATGTGGTTCATGTCTATGATTCAGCTGCTGTTCTGAAGGAGGCGGCTACCGAACTGATTGCACAACACGCAATAGATTTGGTTGCCCAGCAATCACGATTTAGTATCGCATTATCCGGTGGCTCAACACCGGTTGGCGTCTATCAAGGTCTGATATCGGATAAATGGTTAAAGCGATTTCCCTGGAAGCAAACACAGTTTGTGTTTGGTGATGAGCGGTATGTGCCGCCCGACCATGCAATGAGTAATTACAAAATGGCAGTGGATGCATTTCTGCAAGCAGCGCCAGTCAGTGATGCGCATATATACCCGGTACCGACCGATTGTGAGCATCCCGATGATTGTGCCGAAGTGTATGAGCGAACATTACGAGAAGCGTTACAAACCCAGGACGCCTCAGAAGTACCTGTGATCGACCTGGTTTTACTCGGGATGGGAGATGATGGTCACACTGCCTCTTTATTCCCAGGCACGGAGATTTTAACTGAGTCAGCATCTGCGGTTGCTGCAGTCTATGTCGACAAACTGGATAGCTGGCGTATTAGTTTGACCTTCCCAACGATAAATAATGCCAGGCAGGTCGTCGTATTAGTTGCAGGTGAAAACAAGGCAGCGGTGCTGCGTGAAGTCTTCACTGCGCAAACGAAGAAATATCCAATCCAGTCACTCGATAATTCGAATGGCGTGTTGTGGCTGGTTGATCAGTCTGCAGCAAGCCAATTGGATTGATTTACGCTTCTAACTATCGATCTCGTTACGCCATACCTGGTCATCTCGATCGAATAATTTACTATCATCCGGCCCCCAACTCCCGGCAGGGTAAGTATGGATGTAATCCTGTTGTGTATCCCAGGCTTTGAGTACCGGGTCAACGGTCTCCCAGGCATGATGTATTTCATCATAACGAAGGAACAGGGAACAATCGTTTTCAATGACATCGAGTAATAGTGCTTCATAGGCATCAAGTTGGGTAGAACCGGTGGCACAATAGCTGGCATCCAGCTGGGTAGTATGGGCATCCATTTCGAGACCGGGTTTTTTCACCTGTAACTCTATGCGCAGGCACTCACTAGGCTGGATGGCCAGGACGATCCAGTTTGGTTCCAGTTGTTCGATCTGGGTTTGGCGGAACAGCTGTTGCGGTGGGTGCTTGAAACGGATGCTTATCACCGAACTATTTTTAGCCATGCGTTTGCCGGTGCGTAAATAGAAGGGAACATTGCGCCAGCGCCAATTATCTATATATAGTTTTAATGAGGCGTAAGTTTCGGTGACACTGTCGGCCGGTATATTTTGTTCAGATAAATAGCTGGGAACATTTTCGCCGTTGATATTACCGGCGGCATACTGGGCCCGGTAGGCGTGCGCATTGACCGAGCGCCGTGTAATGGGGCGGATTGATTTCAATACTTTTACTTTTTCATCACGTAATGACTCGGCATCAAGACTAGCGGGTGGTTCCATGGCAACCAGAGTTAACATCTGCAACAAATGACTTTGCAACATATCACGCAGGGCACCAGCATCATCGTAGTAGGCGGCTCTATCGGCAATACCCTGCGATTCTGAGTGGGTAATTTGAATATGATCGATATGATTACGATTCCATATAGGTTCAAGCATAAGATTGGCAAAACGAAACACCAGTACGTTCTGAACCATGGATTTACCAAGGTAGTGATCAATCCGAAAAATCTGATTTTCGCTAAAGTGTTTGTGGAGACTCTCATTGAGGATCATGGCACTTTCTGTATCATAACCAAATGGTTTTTCGATCACGATGCGTCGCCAGCCACCATTTTCATCACTTAGGCCGGCATCATGTAAGGCCTGTGCTACACGTGCATAAAGGCTCGGTGGGATAGCCATATAAAAGATTAAATTATTAGAAATCGAATTGTTACTATCGATATATTCTTTAAGTTTCTTTAATGACTCAGCATCGGTCATGTCACCACTTAGCATATGCATACGGGCACGTAAGCTAGCAAGGACATCATCTTTCAAACCATCCCGTGCGCGCTCAGTCAGTATTTCATGTACCTGGTCATTCCAGCTGTCATCGTCCAGTGCTTGTCGGGTAAAGCCAATAATGGAAGTATTTTCGGGAAGGCGCTCAGCCTCTTCAAGATGATACATCGCGGGTAATAGCTTATTGCGGGCAAGGTGCCCGGTAGCGCCAAAAACAATGAATGTACAAGGTTCGGATGTCATGCGTATCTTTATTTTCCCTTGGTTAGGTGTCCACCAAATGCGTTACGCATCATGGCAAGTAATTTATTACTGTAGGCATCACTGTCCTGACTGGCAAAACGCATATGTAAGGCTAAGGCGAGTACTGGGGTGGCGATACCCTGTTTAATACTTTCTTCAGCTGTCCAACGACCCTCACCCGAGTCCGCGACGTAGGGTGCGATATCTTTCAATTCCTGATCCTGATCAAGAAAGTCAGCACAGAGATCCAGTAACCAGCTTCTGACCACTGAACCATGCCGCCATAGTTCGGTGACTTGCGCCATGTCGTAGTTAAACTCGGTTTTATTTTTTAAGAGTGCGAAGCCTTCGGCATAGGCCTGCATCATACCGTACTCAATACCGTTATGAATCATTTTACTAAAGTGACCCGCGCCGACAGGACCAACATGAGCCCAGCCACTTTCAGCCGAAGGGGCCAGGACTTTTAATACAGGTTCGATTTGCTTTACGTCTGCAGTGTCACCACCAACCATCATGCAATAGCCGTTATCCAGTCCCCACACACCACCCGAGGTGCCGGCATCGATATAGCCAATGTTATTTTTCTTGAGCAGGTCACCACGGCGTATGCTTTCCTGATAATTAGAATTACCACCATCAACGACGATGTCGTTCTTGGAGAGTTTGCTGTTTAATAGTTCGATATGATGCTCGGTAATTTCACCCGCAGGTAACATCAACCAGACAATTTTAGGTGAGGGTAATTGTTGGATGAGATCATCGATGGATGAGGCGGCCAACATGCCTTCTTCGTCAGCGAGTTGTGAAATGATATCTTTAGAGCGGTTGTAACCGACGACTTCGATATCTGCTCGGCATAATCGACGCGCCATGTTTGCGCCCATCTTTCCCAGACCGATCATGGCTATTCGCATTTTTTTTCCTTCCCAGTTTGTTGTTTATATTTAAGAGTAGCAGCTATACAGATAATGCAATGCAAGATCTAAACCATACAGTAAGTGGTTAATTTAAAGGAGCTGATGAATTCTCAGCCCTTGATCAGGGCATCTTGCGCCTCACGTGTGAGCGCTTTTAGTGCATTCTCCATTTGCAATCGCAATGGTTCGAGATCTTCGGCTAACAGGCCTTTGGGAATCGTAACGGGTTCACCAATCGCAATAACGATACGCGAGAAGGGTTTTGGAATCAAAAATTTGTCCCAACTGTTGAGGGTCCAGGCTCGCTCAGCGGCATAGGCGAGGGGCAGCAGGGGCGCTTGCGTGAATTGCGAGAGCAAAATGTCACCTATCTTGAATACATGGATGGGCCCCTGAGGTCCATCTGAGGTGGTGACAGGCGAGACACCTTGTTTGACGACCAGATTGTACATGTCTCGCATCGCCTGTGCGCCGGTGCGAGTGGTTGAACCACGAATGACTTCGCCACCCCATGAACGCGCCAGGCTGGCGGGAATTTCACCATCCACCGATGGGCTGATCAAAAATCCGATTTTTAATCCACGCTTAATCAAACGCCTCATGTACCAGGTGCAAAAGAGATGGTGTTGATGCCAGTAGCATGGGATAAATGCTTTACCACTATCGCTGACCGCAGTGATAGATTGTTCACCGCTGATACTGACCACGCGGCAAGTGCGCCAGATGACAAAAAGTATCAGCTTAATCAACGGGGTTAGCAGCAAATGGGTGATTTGCCGCTTGAGGTCCATAGTCCGCATATCTAAGTAATCGACTCGCCTAACATTTATAGGCGGATGACTTTATCATGTTCGCCCGGCTGTAGTACAATTTGGCTTTAGAGACGACCATATATATAGTATATGGAGTAATCTCTACGAACTAACTGGCGAGCCTTTCTGCTATCAAATCTTCAAGCAATCAAACAGGATATTCTCGGTGACCGCATCCCATACCAAGGATCCTTACCTCCCTGAAGGGCCCGACCTGGCCTATGACATGAATACCACCGCCGAGTGTTTTGAGCAGCTGGCGGAATGGGTAAAAATCTACCCGGATATTTTTGCGCTTAAGCCTGACAAACGCAAAGATATGGCCTTGTTTGTCAATCAGCCAGATTACATTAAGCACATCCTGGTTAGCGATAATGATCGTTATCAGAAAGGTGTTGGTTTTGAACGGGTCAAGATGTTGCTGGGTAATGGTATTATCGTTAGTGATGGACCTTTCTGGCGTAAGCAGCGCCGTATGATCCAACCTGCTTTCGGGAAAGATGTGATTGCGAAGCTTGTCGATCAGGTTAAACAGGCCAATCTACAGTTGTTTGAGAAATGGCACGAGTTAGCTAAACAGAAGGCCATAATAAACATAACAGACGTGACGAATGAACTGGCACTGGAAATAATTCTACTCGCATTGTTCAGCGATGACCTACCAATGATCTATGAACAAGCAGGTGGCAATCCATTTTCGATTTTGACTGATAACAGTGCACGAGATTTACAACTAGCCGTCAAGTTTCGTGGCTTAACCAAGTTGGTGGGCTCAGTCATAGAGCAACGTCGACAACAAACAGCGGAGCGTACTGACTTCTTATCGGTGTTTATGGATGCACGTGATAAAGAGACCGACGAACCGATGAGCGACAAAGAGCTGATCGATGAGGTGATGACCTTGATTGTAGCGGGCTCTGAGACAAGTGCGACGACTCTAAACTGGATTTGGTATAGTTTATCTCAACACCCTGAAGTAGAAGCACGTTTGCATCAGGAAGTTGATGCAGCAAGTTACGAACATGTGCCAGGTTTTGAGAATATCATGGAGCTTGCCTATACTCGACAGGTCACAGAAGAAGTTTTGAGAATGTACCCACCTGTCTGGTTGTTTACACGCAAGGCTATTAAACAGGACAAACTGGGTGATTATGATGTAGTGCCGGGTACTGATATTTTTATCGCGCCATATTTTTTACATCGTCACCCTGACTTTTGGGAAGAACCTGAAAAATTTAATCCAGAACGATTTACGCCTGAGGCGATTAAGCAACGCCATAAGTTTGCATTTATTCCTTTTTCTGCTGGTCCACGCCGTTGCATCGGAGATTTTTTTGGGATAGTTGAAGCACAGATTCATTTTGGTTTGATGGCGCGCCACTTTAGAATGGAACACGTGGAAGATCACCCGGTCGAACTGGCTCCAGAAGTGAATTTAAGAACCAAGCATCCAATTAATATGCGGATTTTGCCACGAACTTGAGATTATATGATTAAACACACAACACTAAATGCAGCACTGCTGGCTCAGCAAGAGACCGATTACTGGATAACCTTTATTGAAGGAAAGCAGGATCATCGACAGGTTTCATACAAGGAACTTTATGAACGGTCAATGATGTTGTTGTTTGACTTTCAAGAGGCAGGGCTTAGCGCCGGCGATCAGTTGATTATTCTGCATAAAGATAATCAGACCTTTGTTGAGGCCTTCTGGGCCTGTGTCATGGGTGGCATCATTCCTGTGCCGATTGCAGTCGGGATTAGTGATGAGCATAAAGGTAAGTTGTTTCGCATATTTAATAAGCTTGAACGCGCACATCTATTTACAACGGATGAACACTTGCAGCGATTGAGCCAGTTCGCTGACGCAAATCATCTACACGAGTCTTTGCAAGTATTAAAAAATAAAACCATGTTATCAAACCTCATGGAAACACATGAGCATCGGGGTGTGGCACACGTGCCGGATGAAAATGATACTGCTTTTATTCAATTCTCGTCAGGCTCTACCAGTGAACCAAAAGGCGTGGTGCTGACACACAAGAATATTATGACGAATCTCAACGCGATTGCCGTTGGGGCGAATTACACTAACAAAGATATTAGTTTGAGCTGGATGCCACTAACCCATGATATGGGATTGCTTGGGTTTCATTTAAATATGATCGCGGTAGGTATGTCGCAATGTTTAATGCCAACGGATCTGTTTAGTCGTCGACCATTATTGTGGATGGAAAAAGTAAGCGAACTCAAAGCGACAGTGACGTGTTCTCCCAATTTTGGTTATAAACATTTCCTGAAGGCTTTTCAGAATAAAACGATCGAGTCTCTCGATTTATCACACGTACGGGTTATCTATAATGGTGCTGAACCGATTTCGGTTGATTTGTGCGAACAATTTATTGAAGCCCTCAAACCATTCGGATTACCACGTGAGAGCATGTTTACGGTCTATGGTTTGGCAGAGGCAACCCTGGCGGTAGCATTCCCAAAGCAGGGTGAGGTGTACCGTGCTATTTATCTGGATCGCCATGCCTTATTGATGGGCGATGAAGTGCATGTTGTGAAGCAGGATCATTCCGATGCAGTTGGTTTTGCCATAGAAGGTCCGGCTGTACTGGACATGCAAATAAAGATTACCGATGAAAGTAACGCTAGCTTGCCTGCAAATTGTATTGGTCTGGTGCAGATGAAAGGACCCAGTGTCACAGCGGGTTATTATTTGGACGCTGAGGCGAACCGCAATGCACTCACAGGAGATGGCTGGCTGAATACGGGTGACCTCGGCTTTCTAGCCGAACATGATGAACTCGTGATTACTGGGCGTGAGAAAGATATTATTTTCTCAAACGGTTTGAATTATTATCCACATGATATTGAAGCGGTGGCTTTACAGTTACAGGAGCTAGAATTGGGTAAGGTGGTTGCTTATGGTGTCCGCCAGCCAGGTCATGATACCGATCAACTTATCGTGTTTATTTTGTTTCGAGCCGACCCCAAAGATTTCGTTGGTATTGTCCGAGACGTCACTCGACATATTAACGAACAAACCGGACTTGAAGTCGAACAAGTTGTCCCTGTTAAGCGTATTCCTAAAACTACCAGTGGTAAATTACAACGGCGCCTGTTGGGTGATGCCTATTTGAATGGCGAATATGATGAGGTGCTTGCGCAAATTAGTGAAAGTTTGTCGGCGGCACATAGCCAACAGCAAGGTGATTTGAGTGAAGTGGAGTTCAAGCTGAAATCAATATTTGAATACATAATCAAAGAAAAAACCATCGATATCCAGGACAATTTTTTTGAAATGGGCATTAGCTCCTTGAGTTTGACTGAGGTGCACCAGGAGATCGAAAATCAATATTCGGGCATTGTGGACATCACCGATATGTTTGAATATCAATCCATCAAAGAACTGGCTCAATTTATCGAGCAGAAGTTGGCAAGCTAGCGCGTATTTTGATGAAATTATATTCAACTGAACGCACTTTTGCCCCTAAAACCTCACTCAAAATCTGCCAAATATTCATTTGTTAAGTTTCAGTGAATACTGACCGATAATGTAGGTGTATTAATAACAAGAACAGCTAATTCATTGAATATTTGGACTTTTGCGCAACACATTGACTCATGAATACCAGCCTATTTGAACAGGAAGAGTTCTATCGCACCGCCTTTTCTGCCTATGTCAAATCTGCAGTGGATGCAGTTATCCTAATTGACGATAAAGGTATTATTCAATTATTTAATCCCGCCGCAGAACAAATGTTTGGTTATCGCCAGGACGAAGTGCTTGGCAAAAACGTAAATGTGTTAATGCCAAATCCTTATTGCCAGGAGCATGATGCATATTTACAACACTATGCAAAGACCGGTGAAAAAAGAATCATTGGTATTGGCAGGGAGGTCATGGCGCAACGAAAAGACAGCAGTCAATTCCCGATTGATTTGGCGATCAGTGAAATGGAAGTGGGGGGTAAAAAATATTTTAATGGTGCGATTCGTGACATTAGCCATCTAAAGCAAACTGAGAAAGAGGTTGTCGAAAAAAATAAACTGCTCGATACCCTTTATAACATGCAAAATAAGTTTATCGCAGAGGAGGACAATAAAAAGGTTTTCGGCGAATTATTGGATGAGATTCTCTTAATTACAAATAGCGAATATGGCTTTATTGGAGAGGTAAAATACTCAGAAGATGGTAAGCCTTACTTAAAGACAAAAGCGATTACAAATATTTCATGGGATAAAGAATCACAAAAGTTTTATGAAGAAGGTGTGTCAACAGGGTTAGAGTTCCATGATCTAGACAACCTGTTTGGTCATACTATAAAAACGGGTGAGGCGGTACTTACCAATGACCCTGCCAGTCACCCTAGCAGCAAAGGAATTCCAAAAAACCATCCGGCTTTAAATAGCTACCTGGGTGTACCATTATTAAGCGGCGATGAAATGATTGGTATGGTAGGTATCGCGAACCGAAAAGAGGGTTACGATGCGACATTTGCTACCAAGATGCAGGCAGTATTTTCTACCTGTAGTAATTTTATTGAAGCGGCACGTATTGAGCAAAGCCGAAAAAAGGTGGAAGCTGCATTACTTGTCAGCGAGGAACGCCTCCGGCGCTCGCAACACTATGCCAATATAGGAACCTGGGACTGGAATATCGAAACAGGTGATTTGCATTGGTCGGAGAGAATTGCACCCTTGTTTGGGTTTCCTGCCGGTAATCTTGATACCACTTACGATAATTTTTTAAATGCCGTGCATCCCGACGATCGGGAGTTAGTATTAAAAGCAGTAGATGCATGTGTTACTAAGGGTGAAGAATATGATATTGAACACCGCTGTATATGGCCGGATCGATCGGTGCGTTGGTTATCAGAGAAAGGTGATGTCTTAAGGAACGAAGCAGGTGAGGCTGTGCGTATGCTGGGCGTGGTGCAGGATATAACCGATAAAAAAGAAGCTGAACTAAATCTTGTTACTGCTAAAGAAGAAGCTGAGAGAGCGAATAAAACCAAATCTGAATTTCTTTCAAGTATGAGCCATGAGTTGCGCACACCGATGAACGCAATTCTTGGGTTTGCACAATTGATGGAAATGGATAAAAGTCTAACGGACAATCAAAAACAAAGTGTCGCGGAGATAAGCAAGGCGGGCTACCATCTTCTCGACTTAATCAATGAAGTTCTTGATCTGTCCAAAATTGAGGCGGGTAAACTTACGATTACGCTAGAATCGATTGATGTTAAGGATGTGTTTGCAGACTGTATGAAGCTGATAAGTCCTATGGCTAAGAAGAACGATATATCTATAAGCTATAATCCTAGCGAGTGTAAAGGATACTCTGTTCTAGCTGATCGAACTCGATTTAAGCAAGTGATTTTGAATTTGCTCTCTAACGCGATTAAATACAATAAACCAAATGGTAATGTCACAATATCATGTGAGGCAACAGATTGTGAGCACTTACGCGTTAACATCAATGACACTGGTCATGGTATTAGCCATAAAAATCAATCATCTTTATTCACGGCCTTTAATCGCCTCGGTATTGATGCTTCAGCGATTGAAGGTACGGGTATCGGTTTGGTTATCACCAAAAACCTGGTTGAACTAATGAGCGGTAAAATTGATTTTGATAGTGTACCAGGCGAAGGGAGTAATTTTTGGGTTGAATTACCCCTGGCGAAAAAACTTGTTGATTATAATGATGATGAGAACTTAACGACTCATGAGCACTTGGAAATACTTGACGATCGAGAATATTCGATTGTATATATTGAAGATAACGAGGCCAATCTACTGCTAGCCGAACGTTTTTTTAAAAAATACGATAATCTAATACTATCCACCGCAAAAGACGGGGTGTCTGGGATCGTGCTGTGTGAGAAAGTTATTCCCGACTTGATTTTGCTCGACATTAATCTCCCTGATGTGGATGGGTTTGAGGTTCTTGCAAAACTGAAATCGATTCAGAACCTTAAAAGCATACCTGTTGTTGCAGTCAGTGCCACTGCGATGCAACATGATATAGAAAAAGGCCTTAAATATGGTTTTGATGACTATGTCGCCAAACCGATTGAGTTCCCTGTTTTAATCAATAGCATGCAAAGGTTATTATCGAAAATCGACACACGTATCAGTCAAATTAATCAGTAAGGCAGGATTATCTAAACTAGGGGAAGCTTCAGCTATGGGTGTGACACTATGCAAAAATAGTACTTGGTTTTCCGAACAAGGAGAATGAAACATTGGTAGGATCAGCGCGATCACTATTAGACGATATTACAGACAAACCGGGCGAAATATTTGAGCTAAGTGTCATATCGGACTGTCTAGGTGGTAACATGGAAATGGTTCACAAACTGCTTAAGGTTTTCCTGGAAAAGACACCTGCAATAATTGACGAAATGCATCAACACTGCACAACGGGCAACATTAAAAATGTAGCGAGCTGTTGTCACAAATTAAAATCGTCGGCACGTTCTGTGGGGGCGACTCGACTCGCCGATTTATGTGTTGCACTAGAAACAGCCATCAAGGAAGGTCGGCTTGAAGACATAAAAGAAGTTGAGCCATATATCGACAGTGTATTTTTTAAAACCCAAACTGCTATAGTCAACCTGGTTTCTAGATAAAATATTAAATATGAGCAGCACAATACCACTTCCAACTCGTAAACTTGAAAACCTCAAGGCGATGGTAGTGGATGACGATCAGGTGATTCACGAATTTGTTGCTTTCGGACTAGATAATCTTGGAATTTATGATGTACTCAAGGCCAGTAGTGGTGAAGAAGCACTAGAGTACATGAATGATTCGGTCTATCAAATCGATATTATCTTTTGCGACCTTAATATGCCCAAAATGGACGGGCTCGAGCTACTCCGGCACATCTCAGGCAAAGGTTTTGAAGGGGCCATAATTCTCATGAGCGGCGAGGACTCTCGTATCCTCAAATCTGCTACCAGCCTTGCCGAGGCGCATAATTTACAGGTGCTCGGCTATCTCGAAAAGCCTCTTAGACTCGAGAAATTCAAAGCAATTTTATCGACACTGGAAAAGAAGGTCGCAGTCACAAAAAACTATAGTGATGAGATAGTCACTGAAAGTGCGATAAAGGATGCACTTAAATTTGACCAATTTTCGATGGTTTATCAGCCTAAAGTGGATTTGCTCACGAATCAGGTTGTTGGTGTTGAGTCACTGGCACGTTGGCAGCATCCATCAAAAGGGTTGATAAGTCCTGTAATATTTATCCCTGTCGCCGAAGAGTGTGGAGTAATTAACGAACTGACCGATGTGCTATTTATTAAGGCCTTGTCACAGGCTGGTGAGTGGCAAAAAAAGGGTATCGAGCTAGCTATCAGCGTCAATCTGTCAGTCGATTCGCTTGATCGGCTTGAGTTACCAGAATTTCTGGTCTCATGTGCAGCCAAATCAGGGTTAGACGTCAGTCGGATTATGATAGAGATAACCGAGAGTAGGTTGATGCAGGATGTAGCCACTTCACTGGAAATCCTGTCCCGATTTTGCCTAAAAGGCCTGACCTTGTCGATCGATGACTTCGGAACAGGTTACTCAACCATGGAAAACTTACGATTGATCCCATTTGCCGAGCTAAAAATTGATCGTTCCTTTGTTACCGGTGCTTCAAACGATGAAAAACAGCGAGCCATTCTGGAGTCCAGTATCGATTTGGCCAAGAAGTTGGACATGAAAACAGTGGCAGAGGGTATCGAGACCCAGGAAGACTGGGATCTAGTAAAATCTTTGGGCTGTGATATTGCCCAGGGCTATTTCATCGCCAAACCCATGGAGAGCAAACAGCTTCTAGAATGGCAGAGTAACTGGAATGAGGTGCACGGAATCGCCTAATCAACTGGTTTTCAGCTGAACCTGCTACGTATCTCTTCGATCTGTATTTTTCCGGAATAATCAGTAGAATAGCGCCTTTCTTTGACGATTCAGCGACGCGCTATATTTATGACAATCCGTACACGATTTGCCCCTAGCCCAACGGGATATCTACATATTGGTGGAGCCCGTACCGCGCTTTTTTCCTGGTTGTTTGCCCGTAAACACGGTGGCCAGTTTGTTCTGCGTATTGAAGACACCGATCTGGAACGCTCAACGCCAGAATCCGTCAATGCTATTCTCGAAGGAATGACATGGCTCGGACTTGAATATGACGAAGGTCCTTTTTATCAGACACACCGCTTTGATCGCTATAAAGAAGTCATCCAGCAATTAATGGATGAAGGGCATGCCTATCGCTGTAATTGTAGTAAAGAGCGCCTGGACGAAATACGCGAACAGCAAAAAGCAAATAAGGAAAAACCTCGTTACGATGGTTGCTGTCGTAATAAAAATAAAGGCGAAGTGAGTGTCGATGAACCACATGTGATTCGTTTTCGTAACCCGATTGACGGCCAGGTAATCATTAACGACCTGATTCGTGGCAAAGTCGTGATACAGAACACTGAACTGGATGACCTCATTATCCAACGCACGGACAATTCACCTACCTACAATTTAACCGTGGTGGTGGATGATCTGGATATGGAGATAACCCATGTTATTCGAGGTGATGATCATCTGAATAACACCCCACGTCAGATTAATATTCTCAAGGCGATGGGTGCAGAGGCGCCAACTTATGCTCATGTACCCATGATACTCGGGGAAGATGGTGCACGCTTGTCAAAGCGCCATGGCGCGACGGGTGTTATGAGCTATCGTGATATGGGTTACCTACCAGAGTCTTTGTTGAACTACCTGGTTAGACTTGGCTGGTCGTATGGCGATCAGGAAATATTTTCACTTGATGAGATGATCGAGCTATTTGAGATTGAAAAGGTTAATAAGGCCGCTTCGACTTTCAATTCAGATAAACTGCTATGGTTGAATCAGCATTATATAAAGAATGATACTGCAGAGCGTGTCGCTCACTTATTGAGTGTTCACATGGGCGAGCTAGGTGTCGATCCAGCAGAATGGCCAGCACTGGCAGACGTCGTTGAAGCACAACGAGAAAGGGCGCAGACACTAAAAGATCTTGCTGCAATATGTGTGTTCTTTTATCAAGATTTTGAAGAGTACGATGAAAAAATGGCAAGCAAGCAACTCAAACAACCTGCAGCAGCACCACTGAAATTAACCAAAGAACGCTTAAGTACTCTGGATGACTGGAACCAGCAAGCGATCCATGACATTGTACATGGAGTTGCTGAAGAGCTAGAACTTAAGATGGGCAAGGTTGGTATGCCACTGCGTATTGCGATGACGGGCGGACAACCCTCACCATCAATTGATACTATTATATATCTGCTAGGTAAAGAGCGCGCTATGCGACGCATTGATAAAGCACTTGATTTTATCGCGAGTCATGACGCAGAGTAATATACCTGGCAAATTTCACTGAAACACGGAAAATATAGCGTGAACGAAAAAAAAGAAAATACAACACCCAGCAATTTTATTCGACATATTATCGATAAAGATCTCGCTGCCGGAAAAAATGATGGCAAGGTCGTCACCCGTTTTCCACCCGAGCCTAACGGTTATCTACATATTGGCCATGCCAAATCAATTTGTCTGAATTTTGGTATAGCCGAAGACTATAAAGGCACCTGTAACTTACGCTTTGACGATACCAATCCAAGCAAAGAAGATATCGAATTTGTCGATGCAATTAAAGATGATGTGCAGTGGTTGGGTTTTAACTGGAATGAGCTCCACTATGCATCTGATTATTTTCAGAAGTTATATGATTATGCAGTTGACCTGATTAAACAAGGCAAGGCCTATGTCGACGATCTCTCCGCGGAAGAAATTCGTGAGTATCGTGGCACCTTAAAAGCACCCGGCAAGAATAGCCCACACCGCGATCGCAGCGTCGAAGAAAATTTAAACTTATTCGAACGTATGAGAAATGGTGAATTCGAAGACGGTAGTCATGTACTGCGTGCAAAAATCGATATGGCGTCACCTAATATTAATTTACGTGACCCGACGATTTATCGTATTCGTAAAGGTATACATCACCATCAAACCGGTGATGAGTGGTCAGTGTATCCTATGTATGATTACACCCACTGTATTTCAGATGCCCTGGAGAATATTACTCACTCCCTATGCACGCTCGAATTTGAAGATCACCGTCCTCTCTATGACTGGTTTTTAGATCAACTCGATGTCCCTTGTCATCCACAACAAATTGAGTTTTCACGTTTAAACTTAGAATACACAGTGATGAGCAAACGCAAACTAACCGAACTGGTGAGTCAAAAGCATGTTGACGGTTGGGATGATCCACGCATGCCATCTATCGCAGGCTTGCGTCGTCGTGGCTTTACTCCTGCATCGATACGTGAATTTACTACTCGTATTGGGGTAACCAAAGTCGATAACGTCATTGAAATGGGTGTGCTTGAAGATTGTATTCGCACCGACTTAAATGAAAATGCCCTGCGTCGCATGGCCGTGCTACGCCCATTAAAAGTCACGTTGACTAATTATCCGAAAGGGCAGGTAGAAGAACTGAGTGCAGCGAATCACCCACAAAAAGAAGAGCTCGGTAGACGTACCATTCCATTTAGTGGCGAGCTTTATATTGATCAAAATGATTTTGCCGAAATACCACCACCAAAATTCAAACGGTTAATTCTTGAAGGTGAAGTGCGCCTGCGTGGTAGTTATGTCATCAAGTGTGAAGAAGTCATCAAAGACGCTAATGGTGAGATCGTAGAACTAAAGTGTAGCTACGATCCCGATACCCTGGGCAAAAACCCTGAGGGTCGAAAAGTGAAGGGCGTTATCCACTGGGTCTCGGCACCCCATGCAATCGAGGCCAAAGTCAGGCTTTATGACCGACTGTTTAGTGAGCCTAACCCGGATTCCAATAAAGACGGTCGTGATTACCATGATTTTCTCAATCCAGAGTCCCTGGTTGAGCTGGAAACCTGCTATTTGGAGAAGAATCTGGCCGATGCAGAGCCGGGTGTGGCAGTGCAATTCGAGCGGGAAGGTTATTTCTGTCTGGACAAATATAGCGCTAAATCAGAGCCGATATTCAACCGAACCGTGACTTTGAGAGATACCTGGGCCAAGCTGGCCAAATAATCGCTAACTTATTGATTACTGGTAAAAAATGTCCTGGTTGCGGCATAAGAATTGTTGACATGAGGCCGGGACTTCAATATAGTGCGCGACTTCCATTTGGGGCTATAGCTCAGCTGGGAGAGCGCTTGCATGGCATGCAAGAGGTCGGCGGTTCGATCCCGCCTAGCTCCACCAGAATTCTTGTCTAAAGGTTATGCCTGAAGTCAGTAAAGGTGGCAGCCCTGGAAATGAGAGATGACAAATGCATCAGGTCGGTAGAGTTACTATATATATAGGTATCGCCCTGACTGTCATCGGCATGATTGTTGGCTTTACTGCCATGTATATGGACAGCGACAATCTGGCAAAGGTTTTTATCGGTCTCGTACCGATTGGATTTGTTTTACTGTTAACCGGCACGGTCGCGACACAACTGTCTACACCGCGAACCGATAACAAAAACAAGCCAGAATAGTTTTGTACTACCTAGGCAAAAGCTTTACACGTCCCCATCGTCTAGAGGCCTAGGACACCGCCCTTTCACGGCGGTAACAGGGGTTCGACTCCCCTTGGGGACGCCAAATATTAGCTGTAAAGACAAAGGGTTACGAAAGTAACCTTTTTTTTATCCCCTGTCCCGTGTCCCAAAATGTGCTCATTCTGTGGCACTCATTGGCACGATATAGCACGTTAAGCACAGTTTTAGCCTCCTACTAATCACATCTGGTTGCTTGAACTTACTTCAATTTATGTTATTCTTTATTCGCGAATCGCAAATAACGAATAGATATTATGTTAAAACCACAAGACATTGTTGTGCTCCTGAAAGTCCTGTCCAGGCAGAAAGAAAAATGGTCGTACAACGAATTGGCCTTAGAGCTCGACATGAGTGCGTCTGAAGTACACGCTGCCATCAAACGGGCATTGGAAGCAGGTTTGGCAGTAAAGCAGGGCGATGACATTTTGCCTAACAGCCGAAACCTTGAGGAATTCATTATTCATGGATTGCAATATGTGTTTGTTCCTAAACGAGGTGAACTGACTCGTGGCGTAGTCACCTCATATGCATCTGCACCCTTGAATGAGTATTTTGTTGCTGATGAAGAACCGCTACCGATCTGGCCAGATGCCGAGGGGGATGTTCGCGGGATGTCGTTTTCACCGCTGTATCGATCGGTACCTAATGCCGTAAAAAACGATCCTGAGTTATACGAATGGCTAGCATTAGTGGATGCCATTCGTGGGGGACGTGCTCGGGAGAGACAAAAGGCTGTAGAGTTAATAAAAAGGAAGTTTAAACACTATGACTCGATTAAAAAATCCAAATCTTGATATTCTAGTCCGTACTGTTGAACGCCTTGGGGAGTTATCAGATGAAATGGTGTTTCTCGGTGGATGTGCAACGGGATTATTAATTACCGATAAGGCGGCACCGCCCATTCGCATGACAAAAGATGTGGATGCGATTGTTCATGTGACTACATTAGTTGAGTACTATAAATTGTCAGATAAACTTCGTGTGGTTGGTTTTAAAGAAGATGTGAGTGATGGCGCGCCATTGTGTCGATGGGTAGTAGATGATTTGATACTCGATGTCATGCCAACCGATGAATCGATTCTCGGCTTTGGAAATAAGTGGTACCAGGAGGCGATTCAATATGCAGAACCTGCATCGATTAACGAGAATACACAAATTAATATGGTGACTGCTCCCTATTTTCTGGTTACAAAACTCGAAGCCTTCGAGGGAAGAGGTCGCGGTGATTATCTAATGAGTCATGATATGGAGGACATTATTGCCGTCCTGGATGGTCGTGATGAAATTGTCGCTGAACTTAAACTCGTTAACACAAAACTTAGAGCTGAAATTGCTCAACGATTTAAGGGTCTAGTGGCAGATTCCAGGTTTATCGATGCTATATCAGGCCATATGCCAACGGATAATGTAGGTCAGCAACGAGTTGGACGCATAAATAAGCTCATCGATGAAATTTCAAAACTTGCCTGAGTAAGTTTTATTTAAAAATAGGAAAAGAGTTGAAAGTCTATCTTGATGATGAGAGACAAACACCGGATGGCTGGGTACGAGTTTATTGGCCAGATGAGGCTATCGCTTTGCTTAAAACAGGAGGGGTCACAGAGATCAGTCTGGATCATGATCTTGGTGATGATGAATGTGGTACTGGTTATGATGTTGTGCTCTGGATAGAAGAGGCGGTTATCACTGAAGGGTTTCTTCCTCCTAATAAAATCTCCATCCATTCAGCAAATTCGTCAGCGCGTGAAAAAATGGAACGCGGTATCGCCAGCATTCAACGACACGCTCAAGTGAGATAATATTCAGTTGTGAAGTTAGCACATTTTAAGCACATCACTGGTGATAAGTGTTTTAGAACAGAGACTTGCAAAGCCCTTTCACGGCGGTAACAGGGGTTCGACTCCCCTTGGGGACGCCAATTTATTAAAGTAAATACAAAGGGTTACGAAAGTAACCCTTTTTTTTATCCCCTGTCCCGTGCCCCAAAATGTGCTCATTCTGTGGCACTCATTGGCACGATATAGCACTTTAAGCATACCTTTTAGAACAGTTCTTCACCACTTCTTAGGCATTTATTGATAATTCACAATCCTTCACACAATTTTCATGAGGAATTCGGTATAAATAAAAAATAAAAGGAAAGACACACTAAAAGGAGAAGACATGGGAAATGTCGTTATTAACGGCCGGACTGCCGTTCATGCAGGAAGTGGAGGTACACTGACTACCAAGGATGTGTGCAAAACCCCTGGTAAATGCCGCCCGCGCACTTATACCAACATCGCAAAATCAAGCGATTCAGCCAAAACCGCCAGTACTGTCATCATCAATGGTAATCCAGCATGTAATAAGGATTCCATTTTTGCCGTGAGCACGGGTGATGAACCAGGCTCATGTGGTGGTGTGAAGTCAGGTACCATTAAACAAAAAGCAGAGTTTATAACAGCTTCGAGCAATGTTTTTTTTGAAGGTAAACCGGCAACGCGTCAAAATGATTTAATGGTTTCCAACAATCGCAACACACCTCCCGCACCCGTACAACAACCGGGTGCAGCACAGCCGCCAAGTTTGAGTCCTAAAGGGGCGGGGAGTTTGGAGGAAACTGAAAATTATAAAATTCCTTTCCAGGCAGCAGGCTCAGATCCTCACTTATTAAAGTCGTTTATTCAGGTTGATGAGGATGAGTAAATGAAGACGGATTACAACTATTGGATCATGCCTACGGCAAAAACGGAAGACGATGATGGGCGCCGACGTAATGTTGTTTTCCATGACATGCCTGAAGGTAAGAAAAAGGCCTGGCTTAACTTTAAAGATGAACAACACTCTGTTTATAAAATACCTTTAGGAACGGTAGAAGCCGTTAACGAGTTAGAAGAACGAGCTGACTGGGATAATATCCTGGTACCGGTTGTACCAGCCAGATATACAACCTATTCAGATAATCTGAACCTGATGCGTAAAGATGCACAACAGCTTGAAAAGGGCTGGGTGTATGTGTTTAAGGATGATTTTCTTTGGCGTGAATTAGAAGTCACTGAACGTGGCCATATGAAAGATGTGAACTTAACGGAGTATCAAGGCGAGGACAGTCGTACCTCCACGTGTGAGCGAGACAACCGAGTTATTCTGCCATACAAAGTGAATGGTGACGTGCCAAAGATCCAGGTTTGTTATTCACAAACTCAGTGGAGTTGGGCAAGAATCAATGCCATGGGCGGTATGGATCCGAAAGATCCAAGAAAAAAAGACGATCTTCAAATGCCAACCGGTAAACAAAAATCAAAAGCAGATGAATTGAGAAAAAAACGATTCGGAGATTATGTTGATTTATCTGTTTATGACGTCAAGTTTAATATAAGCACGGGTCCGGTTGGCCTGGCAGATGATTGCAAATCCTTCCACGCAAGGTTGCATCACAAAAAAGTGGTGCCAATCCTGTTTTTGCATGATCCGCTAACAATCGCATTCGAAAATGCTAGTGAATATCTGGTTGAATTTGAGAAATTAAAGAAAACCATCCAGAAATCTCAGCAGCACACGCATTATAAAAGTGCTGCGTTAGCCTATCACGCATTATTTGATCCTGAAAAAACAAGTGAACCTGTGGTTACTTGTTATGGAATGGAAAGGGGTAGAAGGGATATAGAATATTTAACTGATCCACGTGATGAGTTAGATGAAGCCTATATAAAGGAAATCCTTTCCGTTGATGAAAGAAAGAAAATTCGAAAGAAAATGAGAGAATTAAAGCGCAGGCATGTGGAATGGCTACGTGGGAATGTCTCTGTTGGAAGAACATTTAAACCAGCAAAATCTTACATTCAATCTGGCGAATTTTTTATAGACTTTAACACCGCTATAGAAGATTATTTTGCCAAGGAACAAGAACATTTCGTTGATGGATTTTGTTGCTTTACCGGTGTGGCTTCTTTCTTACAAACCGATCCATCGATATTTGACCAGGATATGGATTTACCGAATACGGATTCAGATAAACCGAAGCCAGAGGAGGACGAAGGCTATTTGTATATTGCAGAAGTTATTAATGAAGAACACCCTCTTTATAAAATGCTTTTCCCCAAGACATGCGATTTTGATCCCTATTCGGAAGGACAAAAAGTATACAAGCTGGAGGATGAGGTAAATGACGGAAGTGGTGAATTTCGAAACGCTTCCTTTTCTGAACTTTACCATACCAACCAGGAAGTCGTTTTTTACTCTCAAGGTGTCAGAAGGGCATTCCAGTCTGGAAAGCAAGTGGTTACAGACCTTTTGAGTGTATTAAACAATCAATGGAAGTATGCTCAAAAAAATAAGCAAAAAATTATTGAAGAAATCATGGTCAGAATTAGCCAGGCAGCAAATGATCCTGATTTAAAGGGAATCCACCTGGTTCTGGAAGGCGATGATCTGAAGGGAAAAAGAATCATTGATGGCAAATTAAGGGTCATGACATCGATTAAGAAGTCCGAAACAAACCACCTGTCAGGTAGTCAGACCACATCTAAGAAAAAAACCATCGATGTATATGAAATGTTAAAAGATGGAGACGATCAAGTTTCTTATAAAAAAATAGCCAGTCATTTTGAAGAAGATCTAGCAAACTTCAAAGGATACAATAAAGTATTTCTGGAAAGTGATTTCGAAAATATTTTTGTTGAACGGACTTCAGAAATAGAGGTAAGAGCACGCAGAAGTTATTTCGTCATTCCAAATACAAGCAAAATAGCGGATTATTTTAATGATCCAAATGGCCCGCCAGATGATCCTGGTACCCGTGTTACGGGTAAACTACTTAATGCGGCAAACTATGGGTTGCCGCCAATAGTTGTATTTTTTGAGGTTTGGAATGTATCACAGGCTGTAGAGGGGTGGAAGTCTCATAGATCAGATACAAAAAAGACCCTAGAAATTTTTGATGCGCTATTTGGGCTTTCACATTCAATAGTTGAGGCTACAGCCATTATTGCAGGTGAAGATGCAGCAAAACGTATCTTTGGTTCCTATTTATTTCAAAACTCAAAAATGAAGTTATTTGGCAGTACCATAAAGAGGCTAAATTTATTTGGTGCCGCATTTGCTGGCTTAACTTCTGCACTAGCCCTCTGGGATGTTATTTATTATGCAAGAAGACAGGATTATGGTGGCGCATTCGGTTCATTTATTCTTTCCACCGGTGCGGGTTACTTGGCATTTGCTACATTACGCTATTCAACACCTTTACGCTTTTTCGGGCCGCTAGGTTGGGTAGCATCCATTGTTATGGTGCTAGGAGCGTTAGCAATAGAGTTCTGGAAGGATACAGAACTTGAAACCTGGGCAAAATTTGGTCCACTTTCTAAAGATAAAACGGCCAGATATACGGAGGAATATGCAAATTATGATAAACAAGAACATGAATGTGCGCTAGAACCCGGTAAACAGGCCTATGAAGCTTTAGCAAGCCTTTTGATGCGACCCTTTGTTAAATTTATACGCGGAGGAGATACGACCTATTGGGTTGATGGGGGCATTAGTGGTAAGTATATTAAAGGTGTTATAGCAACGGTTTCGTTGCCTGCGTTTGAAGTAGGAAAAGGCAATTTGGATTTACGTGTAACTAAACAGCATGATGGATTAGGTCCGGATATTATGACAAATTGGTCTAAACAAAAGTATGTCAGGCCAATCAAGATTGTGCAGGTTCGTGACGCTAAAACGAATAATATAATCGAGGCTCAGTATCATTACCGACCACAAGATGCCTACTATGCGGGAGAACGTTCAAATAGGTTCAGGGCGAAGGCGCATATCACCACAAGTGATCAATTTCGAGTGCCTGCCATACCACCAGGTACGCCTTCAGGTGATCGAGACGAGTCATACATCGTGCGTGATAATCTGGTCGATAATATTTGGAAGGGTACAGCTCCAGGATGGGTTTATGCGGAGCCGATGGATACATGATTTCAGATTTTTATTCAGATACGGCTTTTACCCCAGCGAAATGGGGATCTCAATCTTCACCCAGGGATATAGGTGACTTTTCAAAGACAGAGCAATTGCGTCGTGAGTTTCCTCTTCCCAAAGGGAACTATCTTAATGAAACCATGGCTCGGACCCCTTCGAATATCGTTGAGATCCTAAAAGACGAAAAGGAATTACAGGAATCCATTGGTGATGGGGAGTGGTATGAGTTTGGTTGGGCTACTTGGGCTAACCCATCTGAAAAGTGGGCCGCAATTAAGTCATTATTGAAATTCTGTATTATAATATTGATACTTACACACGTACTTTTATATCTAAGATACCCAGAAGATCTTGATAAAATAATTTCTACTCTTTGGCTGGATGCGGTTTTATTTGTTCTATTCTTCTTTGCTCGCTATAAAGTTAAAAGTAGTGAAAATAAAAATAACATCGGATTTAATCGTAAAACGGGAATGGTTTCTATACCAAGAAAAGGGCAGGAACCATTTATTGCGCCATTTTATGAGTTTATTCCTTATTTCTACCGGCATCATATTTTACAAGGTGTCGATTATCATCTTTATTTAGGGCACCGTACTGAAGAGATTGGCGCGGTAAATCCGAATGCCGGAAAGCACCCGCAGGAAATGTATGCAGATTGGGCTTTGATACAGCGCTTTATGGATGTATCCAAACCTTTACCGGATATCCCCTTATTCGAACCTTTCCGCCTACAGGATCCGACAACCAAAGCCTATGATGCCATGACTGGTCGACCGGAGCATTACTGGCGGGATATGGATACTAAAAAAGCAACTAAATTACATGATGCGTCATATAAACGAATAAGGCAGTTTCCAGTCAATGATCAATCTCAATGGCGGGAAGTACCAGTGGAAGCCACTCAGTGGCCGGAAATTCAGAACCTTTAAACTAACCTTTGATGAATAATTAAAAACTGTATGAGATAAATGCCAACCCAATTATGGGAATAGAAGTATAGTGAGCAAATAACCATACAAATTAAGTAAAGACGGTTAGCACATCTTAAGCACACGAAGGAAAATAAACATTTAAACTCATAGAGTTGCAACGCCCTTTCACGGCGGTAACAGGGGTTCGACTCCCCTTGGGGACGCCAATAAATGAAAAAGGCGGGTTACGGTTTTCGTAGCCCGCCTTTTTTATTTTAGAAAATTATTCAACTGGTCAGCGAGATTATCGGGTAGCTTTATTAAACCCGAAGTTAACTGCTCCAGAAATTTCTCAGGCATTTTCTTAGCGGCCTTTATCGCTGACTGAATATCACCAGGCCGATCTTCTAAAAGCACAGTGAGTAGAAGTTTTGCTTGGTCGATATCTTTGATTGTTTTCGTTTGTAATGCGGCAGGGCGTCGAGTCGATGCAACCAGTTTATGTAATGCATAGCGGGCAGGGGAGGGAACGTTAACGAGTATACCCGCTCTAGCTACAATGACCGCAGGTTGTGTATCATCTAACAAATAGTCAAGAAAACGCAGTGGTTCCGCATATGTGTTTAAGGCCGTAATCATTACCGGTTTGGAGACAGGTTTACCAGTCATGGGTGTCAGCACATCGACACTGAGTTGTTTACCCTGAATACGAAAGCTTGTTGAAGGAGACTTACGATCGAGAGCAGGCACTTCAACAAAGCCCATATCGGCATCAAGCAGGGCTTGCTTTAAATCAACTGGTTCATTACGTAGGCCCAATGCAATATGGTTGTCGCGAGCAATATCGACATCGTGGGTTTGTGTGATTTTAGATGGCCAATTGATACCCAGCATGTTTCCATAAATAGAAAATGCATGTGAACCAACTAATACACCACCGACTAAAAAGGCACCGGCACGCTCGATGATCTCAAACAGGCGTGCCTCTGCTGCACTGACAGTATGTGCACCACTGGTAATGAGCATGGTGACTAGTTGTTCACGTGCCTGGCGATCGGGTTTGGCTTTTTCCCAAAGTTGTTTTTCACTAGAAATTAGTTCTTGTATAGCCTCGGAATCCGGGCCGATATAGTGTTGTGTTTTTTGGCTTCCAACAGTAAGTTGCAGATACCACTGCGTAGTTTCTTTTATCGTTTTCTTAACGAAGGATAGACCTCTTCCGCTGGGTGCTGAGGCATGCAGGCACTGGCTGAGGAGCTGGGCGTAGAGCAGTCGCGTACTTTCAGATAAATAGTCCATATTTCAACTAGATAGCAGTAGTTATACGCAGTTTAGTACAAAACTGCGTATAACGCTAGTATTGTGGTAGTGTGAAAATCTAGTAGTAAGCACGTTCTAAGCACACGATGAGAAATATCACTGATTTATCAATTAGCTAACTCGCCCTTTCACGGCGGTAACAGGGGTTGATTCGCTGCTTCGCAGCTCACCCTTTGGGCATCCTGCGGATGTCCCGCTTCGCGGTCGACTCCCCTTGGGGACGCCAAATAAATAAAAAAGGCGGGTTACGGTTTTCGTAGCCCGCCTTTTTTATTTTCCCAGTACATAATTTGAACTCATCATATCAATTCTCATGTTTCAATTTTATAAAACTATTGTGTCTTTATTTTTCTAACTGCAAGTGATTTATAAAAGAGAGTTTGTTAACGGTGCGTAGTTCTAAAGTTACAAATTTAACGGGAATTAGCAATGTCGGGTTTCGAGCCCATCGAAGTAATCCTATGCTATTCACTGACTACGATCCACGATACCAGTTTTTGCGTAATCGGCACGATCACCATGCTGATCGGAAATGCGACCAGCATGGATATTCCCCAGGCCCTGGGCCATTGCGTTATCACATCAATGAGGGCCGCTAACTCTATCGACAGCATGGCCAGCGACATCACACCTGACATGAACAGCGACATGAAAAAAGAAAACGTGTGAAACTGGAACTTGTGAGGAATCATTTTGATAATCTCCTGTTTTGCTGTATTTCAGGCTGTTTTAGCGGTGACAATGTTTCTTCCAACTGCGCAACTATATCCAGGTTTGTCGGTACACCTTCGTCCCGGTCAAAGTTCTTGAAGAACTCAGGGACAGACAAAGAGGCCATCACCTTGCCCGCAAAAAAGTGTGCGGATTCAACGGCAAGGGATAACACGCTTCCCGCACCGCCCGCGCCGGGTGATGTCGACAGCATGATGATCGGCTTGCCTTGGTAGACTTCCCGGTTTTTCCGTGAAGCCCAGTCAAATAGGTTTTTGTAGGCCACGGTATAGTTGCCGTTGTGTTCCGCGTACGAGATCACCAGCGCATCTGCTTCCGCGATTTTATCGAGAAATCGGGACGCTGTTTTGGGTATGCCATGGGCCTCCTCAAGATCGCTGTTGTAGATGGGCATTTCATAGTCATTGATATCGATAATTTCGACATCGCAGTTGGTCAGCATTTTCGAAGCGTAGCGAATTAAATCCTTGTTGATCGACTTGCGGCTATTGCTTGCTGCGAATGCTAAAACTTTCATATTCTTCTCCTGTAAAGTGCGTCATTCAATTTCGGGACGGTTATTCGAGAAGGCCGAGTTTGCCGGCCGCATAGTCCGCTTCGACCTGTGCTATTTCAGCCTCGTTGTTCATCACGAACGGGCCTTTCTGGACGAACGCTTCCTTAACGGGCACGGCGGCAAATAGGGCAAAGTGTGCGCCTGAATCCGCAATATTCGTAAACTCAATCGTATTAGTGGCGGAACCGGAGGTTGCTTCGATAGCGATGGATTTGCCAGCTTGCAGTCTTACTTTCTCACCGGCAACAATGAGTTCGATCTCGCCTTCTATTGCATATAACCAGCCATTCTCTCCAGCCTGCAAGTCGTGGACAAAGGTAGACCCGGCAGCAATCTTGCCGTCGAGAATGGTCATGGGAAGCGCGGGTGATACCTGGCCTTTAATGCCATTGCTATTGCCGAGTACGACGCGAACGCGATTGCCATCAGATCCCAGGACAGGAATTTCCTGTGCTTTCACATGGATTGATTCAGGCGCATCTTGTTTCATCCGCCTGGGCAGATTCACAAATACCTGCAAGCCGTGAATTTTTGCGCCGGCCCTGGGTGACTCATCGTGAACAGCACCGGAGCCGGCCTTTAACCAGTAGAGGTCGCCGGGCATCAAATTGAAATTGTTGCCAAGTGAATCCCGATTGTGAAATTTACCCTGGCTGTCTTCAAAGAGTACGGACACAGCGGAGAGGCCTGCGTGGGGGTGTGCACCAAAGGTCGGTTCAGTCATCTGGTAGTGATCGACCATTACCAGCGGATCCATCGCGCCTGCGAAATCTCGCTCACGAAAAGCGTTTGCGGTAAAACCGGCGCCTATCTCAACTGCGTTGCCACCTTGTGGAGCAGTGATAGATGCGGTTGTAGCACTATTAAATGCCAGGTTATCTGTAAAAGAAGTTGTTGCGTTCATTGCCCGATCTCCTCGTTAGGTTGTTTCTTAATCACGGTTTAGATATTAGCAATAGAACGATAAGGCCTTGTAGATACAAAAAGTGAAACTTTCGTTCTATAATTGGAACAATTAACGAGTACAATGCGGCGAACCAAATGACTATGATCGACCTGAATGACTATTTCTATTTTGTCCACGTGGTGGAAAAACGGGGCTTTTCTCCTGCCGCAAGAGCGCTCAATATGCCCAAGTCACGCTTGAGCCGGCATGTATCGCAACTGGAGGAAAGGCTCGATACCCGCTTGATACAAAGGACTTCCCGCCAGTTTAAAGTGACCGAAACAGGCCAGGTGTTTTACCAGCATGCCCGGGCACTGATTGATGAAATGGAAGCCGCCGAAGAGTCGATTCAAAGCCGCAAGGAGTCATTAAGTGGGCGCGTTACCATGAGTTGCTCGGTAGGTGTTGCCCAGTTTGCGATCAAGGACCTGGTGTTTGAATTTCTGGTGAAGCATCCAAAGGTAGACCTGGTCCAGCAGGTGACTAACCAATCGGTCGATCTGGTCTCTTCCGGAATAGACATGGCGATAAGAGGCCATATGGAAGCGCTGCCTGATTCGAGTATTATTCAGCGGCACCTGGCGAATGTGTCCTGGCACCTGTTCGCGAGTCCAGAGTACCTGGCTCGAACCGGTACGCCGGAGTCGCCCTACGATTTACTTAAGAGACAAAGCTTAAAGGTGGGCTGGCAGCCCGTAACCGGACACTGGAGCCTGGAGAATAAGGACGGGCTTAAAACCAACATACCCTTTAATCCGCAACTTTGCAGCGATGACATGACTACGTTAAAACAAGCGGCGGCGAGAGGGCTAGGTATAGTGAGCTTGCCAGCGTATACCTGCAGGGATGAAATCAATGATGGATCTCTTGTGCGGGTCCTGCCTGAGTGGGTAGCCGGGAAAGCACAATTGAGCCTGGTAACGCCATCTCGTCGTGGACAATCACCTTCTGTTCGCGCACTGGTGGATTACCTGTTAAACAACTTGAATGCACGGATCGGAGATCCACCTGGTTAGCATGCCCGAAGCAGGGTGACAGTTTATCCTGTATCAAGTCCTGAATCAGTATTTCATCTTCTCGATATTAATAATAATGCATCTCATTTATTTATAGCTAAAGTTTAGTACTGCCTATGAGTAATGATACGCATGCGAGTAGGGCGCTGACTGTGCGGATAGTGTTTAGATATGTCCAATCATCGATGGATTAACATCCCAGACTCAGATTTTTGAGCATAATGGGCGAAACAGAAAGTTTGGTGTAAAAAATTAACATTCACTATAGTTTGGGTTAGCACATTTTAAACACACCACTAACAATAACTTTATATAGAACAATGAATTGTCTAGCCCTTTCACGGCGGTAACAGGGGTTGATTCGCTGCTTCGCAGCTCACCCTTTGGGCATCCTGCGGATGTCCCGCTTCGCGGTCGACTCCCCTTGGGGACGCCAAACATAAAAGAAGACCCTTTACGGGACTTTTTTATTGTCCGTCATTCCCGCGATACCCTGTATTCACAGTCCCTTTATTTGTCACTGAAATTAATTTGCATGTTTAAAGGTTTTATAAACTAGTTTGCTGAGCATTTCCTACGGAAGTGTTTCAGAAAAGTGTGTACTACAGGATAGTCCTGATTCCAGGTGTCTGTGTGTCACCAGGCAATCCAGTAAATCTCGCAGCGAGATGAAGAAATTATTAAACAGCTATGTTCCTGTCGTAATTTTATTACTGGATTTGTATTGCCTGGGATTTATTTGATATTTTTTTATTTTCGATGATAATGTTGTTGGTTTTAACCCTAACATTTCTGCGGCGCCATTATATCCAAACACTTTTCCATGGCATTTTATTAATGCTGTAATAATGTTGTTTTTTTCATGCTGTTTCATATCATGACTTGTCATGATGGGGGCTTTGATAAACTGAATTTGACTATTTTGTGGCTCTGTTTTTATGGCAAGCTCATCAAAACGAACCATATCACCTCGTGTGAGAATAACCTGGCGTTCAATAACATTTTCTAATTCGCGTATATTTCCCGGCCAGTGATAGGCTTTAAGTTTCTCAATTTCACTCATAGAAACTTTCAAATTAGGTTTGTTTGCGCGAATAGATGCTTTTTTGAGAAAGTGTTGAGTTAATAGTGCGATATCATCGAGTCGATAACGTAACGGTACAGATTCAATGGGGAAAACATTAAGTCTAAAATACAGATCTTCCCTGAAGTTGCCTGAGTGGACCTGTTGTTTCAAATCACAATTCGTTGCGGCAATAATACGTACATCAACATGCCGTGTTTTTGATTCTCCGACACGTTCAAACTGTTGTTCCTGTAATACTCTTAATAATTTACCCTGCAAGTGTAATGGGATTTCAGCTACTTCGTCCAGGAACAGGGTACCGCCATCCGCAACTTCGAATCGCCCTGGGCGATTATCAGTTGCGCCTGTGAAAGAGCCTTTCGCGTGACCGAAAAACTCACTTTCAAACAAATCTTCCGGTATTGCTGCACAATTAACCCTGATTAAACGACGATTCGAGCGTGTGCTTAAATCATGTATTGCACGGGCGATCAGCTCTTTACCTGTTCCAGATTCTCCTGTGACTAATACGGTTGCATTAGTATCTGCGACTAACTCGACTTGTTGGATTACATGCTGAATCGATTCGCTTTTACCTATGATCTGGTGGTGATTGTATTCAGAATCGATCTCTTCCTGTAAATAGGCATTTTCCAGTTCCAGTTGATTCTTTAGTTGTTGCACTTCTGATAAGGCTTCCAGCAGGCGCTGTTTGTCTGCTTTTTTTTGTGAAATATCATGGAATACGACAACGGCACCAACTGTATATCCATTATCTTTTACAGGTGTGCTGGTGTATTCAACATCAATAGGTTCACCAGATTTAGACCAGAAAATATCATCCTCTACGGTCTGCGTTTTTTCTTCGCGAAAAGCGGCGAATATTGGGCAATCCTTGGCACAGAAATGACTACCATCCAGATTTGAATGATGAATCATACTGTGCATGTTACGCCCAAGTAGTTCTTCAGCACTATAGCCCAGTATACGTTCCGCTGCTGGATTTAAAAACGTGGTAATGCCATTAGCATCGACTCCGTAGATACCTTCACCAACTGCATCGAGAATGAGTTGGTTCTGATATTCAAATTCCTGGAATACCTGATTGACTCGATTCCAATGGCCAATTCCAGAGGAGTAATGTAGATTGGCATCGGATTCTTGTCTGAGACGTTCAACCTCATCGGCACACTGAGTCGTTAGATGAATATATTGACTGTTCTGTTCATCATTAAAAACTTTACCAACTGCAATTATTCGCACAAAACCAGTTCGTGTCTTGACAAGAAGTCGGTCGCTATAAGCAGATTTCTTATGAAGCAATTCATCTGTGAAGACAATGAAATCGGGCAAACAGTTTGAAAACAATTCACTGGCAGATTCAGGAGTTTTATAAATATTATCTATATTTATGATGCCAATAAGTTTTGCAAACTCATTGTTGATCGCGACTACCTCGTCTTTTTCTGGAGATATAACCACTTGCGCCACAGCAGATACGTTGAACAAATTAATCTGATTCATTTTAAATCATCATTTATTACAAGAACTCGGTTTTTAACTATCAAGAATTATACCAAGTACGATAATTCGTAATTAATACTACGAAATTTCATATTTTACGAAATATCGTAGCAGACCAGATTTGCTGAAATTAATGCCTAATTTTCATAAAAACATTGACTTAACGTCACTCTCTTTATTTGGCATAGGCATTGCACAGCTAGTAATGAAATTAAAATTAAACTGCACTGATATCAGTTATGTATACGTGATGGCAGTCATGATGCACCAGATTAAAGCAGTAGAAACAGTTATTGAAAAATATGCGCACTAAAGTAACGCATACCAGATGAGAGGAATGAATAATGAGTACTAAAAGTCTCGGTAATCCCTTCGATAAAGATACACGTTTAACGCATACATCGTCATGTGAATGTTCCGTTTGTAAAGCAGAAAAGCAGAACCCGGGTTTAACAGATAAACAGCGTACAGCTCTAATGGAAAAGCAGGCAGATAGCATGCAAGTAACACATCAGCATGTTGAACAGGATACTGAGCTGAAGACGACAGAAGATATCATGGATCGTGCTGTAGAAAGCGCCATCGTTCGCGGCGTCTTCGGTCATAATGATCTGCAACGTCGTGAATTTCTGAAACTTGTCGGCGGTGGAACCCTTGCTGCGGCGCTTGGTAGCATTCTCCCTATGGATAGTATCAAAGCTGCGGTGAAAGATTCGATTGGTCCGCTAGAAAAGAAAAAACTGAGCGTCGGTTTTGTTCCCATTACCTGTGCGACGCCCATTATTATGGCTAAGCCAATGGGCTTTTATGAAAAATATGGACTTGATGTGGATGTCATCAAGACAGCAGGTTGGGCAGTTGCACGTGACAAATCACTGAATGGTGAATATGACGCCTCTCACATGTTAACTCCAATGCCATTAGCCATGAGCATGGGTGCAGGATCAACAGCGACCCCATATATCATGCCCGCCGTTGAAAACATTAATGGCCAGGCGATTGTGTTGCATAACAAGCATAAAGATAAGCGTGATCCTAAACAATGGAAGGGCTTTAAGTTTGGTGTGCCGTTCGATTATTCCATGCATAATTTTCTATTACGTTACTATGTTGCAGAGCATGGCATTGACCCGGATAAAGATATACAGATTCGTGTTGTTCCACCACCTGAGATGGTTGCAAACCTGCGGGCAGGCAATCTGGATGGTTATCTTTCACCTGATCCGTTTAACCAACGTGCAGTCTATGAAAAGGTTGGTTTCTTACACATCCTGACCAAGGATATCTGGGAAGGTCATCCATGTTGCGCGTTTGCTTGTAGTGAGAAATTTGCCAAAGAAATGCCTAATACCTACGCGGCATTATTCAAATCGATTGTTGATGCAACCCATTTCTCGGCGAAAACAGAGAATCGCGCCGAGATTGCCAAGGCAATATCACCAAAGAACTATCTCAATCAACCTGAGGTTGTTGTTAAACAGGTCCTGACCGGGCGTTATGTCGATGGCCTGGAGAAGAAGATTCATAACGTACCAGATCGTATAGACTTTGATCCATTCCCATGGCACTCAATGGCTGTCTGGATATTAACCCAGATGAAGCGCTGGGGTTATGTGAAAGGCGACATTAATTACAATCAAATTGCAGAAAGAGTTTATGTTGCCTCTGAGACGGCCAAGGTTATGAAAGACCTAGGATATACACCGCCTTCTAAGACTTATGAGAATTACACCATCATGGGTAAGAAGTTTGATTACACAAAGCCTGAAGAATATATCAACAGCTTTGCTATTAAGCGTTCATAAGGAAGGTAATCAAACGTGTTATCACTCAACCTAAGAGCCACCATCTTATCCGTAGCGCTACTCATCGTAGCACTGGGGATCTGGGAGGCATTAAATCAGCCTCCATCAGCATCAGAAGGGTTATCGGAATACGAGATGCTGATGGGGGGAGCTGATCAAGAAGCACGAGTACCCCCACCATCGAAAGTCATCGGACATGCCTATGATGAGCTTAGTAATCCATTTTATGATGCTGGGCCAAATGATAAAGGCATCGGTATCCAATTAGCTTATTCTATATATCGGGTATTAGCTGGGTATTTAGCGGCAGCATTGATTGCGATACCACTTGGCTTTCTGATTGGTATGTCACCATTGATGCACAAAGCATTAAATCCATATATTCAGGTACTAAGGCCGATTTCTCCTTTGGCCTGGATGCCTCTGGCTTTGTTTATAATTAAAGATTCAGAACAATCCGCAATCTTTGTTATCTTTATTTGTTCGATATGGCCAATGCTAATTAATACAGCATTTGGTGTTGCCAATGTTCGCAAAGACTGGGTTCGTGTTGCACAGACACATGAATTAAGCCAGTTGAAAACCGCCTTTACCGTCATCCTGCCGGCAGCAGCGCCAACTATTCTAACAGGAATGCGGATATCAATCGGTATTGCCTGGTTAGTTATCGTGGCGGCAGAGATGTTGGTCGGTGGCACCGGAATTGGCTATTACGTCTGGAATGAATGGAACAATCTGGACCTCAACAGTGTAATTTTCTCAATTTTGATGATAGGTGTGGTTGGCATGTTATTAGACATGGCATTAGGTACTGTCGCAAAGCTGGTTAAGTACGAGGAATAATTATGTCAAAGCATTTTGTGTCAGTAGAGGGTTTAGCTAAACACTTTACAACTAACAAGGAGGAGTTAATTGTATTTGAGGACGTCAATATCGGCATTGACAAGGGTGAGTTTGTCTGCATTATTGGCCATTCCGGCTGTGGAAAATCGACGATTCTGAATGTATTAGCCGGGCTCGATTCACCAACTAATGGCGTCGTCATTATGGATGGCAAGGAAGTCTCTGGTCCGAGTCTGGATCGTGGTATTGTTTTCCAGAATTACAGTTTATTGCCCTGGTTAAATACAAGACAAAATGTCAGCTTTGGCGTAAAAGCACGTTGGCCGGAATGGAGTAAAGAAGAGGTGAATAAACATAGCGAGAAATTTCTCGATATGGTGGGTTTATCACATTCATTAGGAAAAAAACCGTCTGAACTCTCGGGAGGAATGCGACAGAGAGTTAGCATTGCGCGCGCGTTTGCAACGAATCCTAAACTTTTGTTACTGGATGAGCCGTTCGGCGCGTTAGATGCCTTGACGCGTGGCATTATCCAGGATGAGTTAATTAAAATCTGGAGTGAGACGCAACAAACCGTATTCATGATCACACATGATGTCGATGAAGCGATCTTACTGGCAGACAGAATATTGCTTATGACTAATGGTCCCAGAGCCAAGGTTGCCGAGTCCGTCAGTATTAATCTACCAAGACCACGAAACCGCGCAACGATTATTGATAATCCTGATTACTACAAGATAAGAAATTATCTGGTTCACTTTCTGGTCACGCGCTCACAAGAGCTGACGGATGAAGATGATGATTCGCAGAACACGGTTACTGTTGATCCAACTGAATTATCCGAATCGGATAGCAGAACAAAAAAACAGACAACCCCAGTCAATGAGCAACTTGCGGCGCATTCCGCATGATATTAATAAGGAGCTTTCAATGGATAAATTAACAATGACAGAAGTCATTATGGCAACGAAAAAAGAAAAAGGTTTAACCTGGGAACAAATCGGGAAAGATACCGGTGTATCGCCAGTCTGGTTAACCTCAGCATGCTTGGGTATGAATAGTGTACCCGCGGATAAGGCTAAAACAATAGCAGAGTACCTTGAACTTGGTCCTGAGGTTGCTGAGGCAATGCAGGCCTATCCAACCAAGATTTGGGACCAGGTAGTGCCGACCGATCCATTAATTTATAGGTTTTATGAAATTGTTGGTGTCTATGGTGAGACCCTGAAAGAAGTGATACAGGAAAAGTTTGGTGACGGAATTATGAGTGCCATCGATTTTTCAATGGAACTTGATAAGGTGGAAGACCCTAAAGGTGATCGTGTATTGCTAACACTGAATGGAAAATTCTTACCATATAAGACTTGGTGATCTCATTTATGGAACCAGAGAGGCGACCTCCATTTCCTCCTTTTGATTTGGAAGATGCGATCATCAAAGCTCGCAAGGCTGAGGATGCCTGGAATACTCGAAATCCACAACAGGTATCACTTGCTTATACTTCAGACTCAATTTGGCGTAACCGTGCGGAATTTATACAGGGACGTGAGGCTATTGTGGCATTCCTCACCCGAAAATGGCAACGTGAACTAGATTATCGGCTGATAAAGGAAGTCTGGGCATGCGCAAGTGATCGTATTGCGGTTCGTTTTGCCTATGAATGGCATGATGACTCTGCCAACTGGTACCGGTCTTATGGCAATGAGAACTGGGAGTTTAATGAATTCGGTCTTATGAAAACACGCTACGCCAGTATTAATGATGTGCGCATTACTGAAACAGATAGACAGTTTCATTGGCCACAGGGCCCTAGGCCAGCTGATCACCCTGGACTTAGTGCATTAGGTCTATAAGTACAAAAGTTATAATTTACAAATAGCCAGACAGTAAACTCAAAGGCTGTAACAAACCTATCTGTTGAGTATTTCTAGAGATTGCTGCTGATAAACGGCTGCATCAGAATATTTCTCATTCCAGTTGCCTTTTTCTATCCCTAGGCTATCCTGTACATCTCGCAACAAGATCATAGGCCACTGATAAAACAAAAGGCGAGCAGGGTGGCCAGCAATACTCCCCAGAGGATGACAGGTAACGAGGTAATAAGGGGCAGACCACGGTATATCAGCTCGACTGATGTACAGGAAGTACAAATGTCGCGGAGCCCATATACGGCCGAGAGCGGCACCCATGGGGATACGTGCATGGATGCACTAATGTCGCGAGCAGTCATGGACGACTGCTTGTGAGCGACCGCCATTTTAAAGAGGGTTGCATTCGCAATCCTTTTTCTTTTCTAAGATTTAAAATCTTTTTTAGCACACTTAGCGCATCAATTATTTTTTAAGCTTACATAATCATGATTGCATGAGAAAGTTGAAGTGCAAGACTGTATTTTAAATTTAAAAAAGAATTGTTAGTTAACGGAAGGGGGTGTAAAGAAGACCTTAATGGATCCGTATGTGATCTGCTCACTTGTATTACCCTCAAATACAAGGAGGGTAATACAGGAAAAATAACGCTATAACGTGTCTCACTTCACACTTTTGCTGGAACCTTTTGTCCTGCTATGTCGTGTAAATAAATAACGACATAATGTGTGGCCTGTCCACTTTTTATGTAAATTATTGAGCAACGTAGCGTATTAAAAACTATTTAAAATTAAGGAAATTAAGAGGTTATCATGAAAAAACACGACAAATCTGAAAAAATCGATCTGAATCGCCGTAAGGCACTTTCTCGCCTTGGAATGGTCGCTACCGCTGTTTATGCTGCGCCTGCGTTGATGACACTGAGCCAATCTGCGCACGCAAGTCCCACGACACCTAGTGCGCCTGGCAGCAGTACTCCTAGCACTAGCGCCCCTAGCACCAGCGCCCCTAGCACCAGTGCCCCCAGCGTCAGTTCACCGAGTGTCAGTGCGCCGAGTGTGAGTGCGCCGAGTGTGAGTGCGCCAAGTGCCCCTAGTGCTGTGAGCGCCCCAAGTGCACCGAACTCATAATCTTGTCTAAGGTCTTCATAGACTTTAGATAAGATAATGAAACGCATGTTGCTGGTACTGTACATCGATATAGTACCAGCAACGCTATTGCGTTAGTCCATTAACGCATTGGCACGCATGACTTATTAAAAAACCGCTTGTGGTAACACCAAGGGTTTCACCAGCTTAATTGATCTAGCAATGCAAGATTCTCTGTACCTGTATTTCGATGACCTAGCACACCCCCTTCGATTGATAGGGTGTGCTGATCTCACTGAAGATTTTCCCACGCTTTTCCCTTACCGGGATTATCGTGAGGGCAAACAGGACGATCATCCTGTCATTTCAATCCAACGCGATGGTGACGAGTATCATCTATCCACCTCCTGGTTAGAAAAGACGGTTAGCTATACCGATAAGGTCGATGTGCTTTGCGATCTCATTGCAAAACTGGCCGTTGCCAGGTCGTTTACTGATCTTGAAGCGCTTTACCTGCATGCTGCCGCCGTAGAGATGAATGGTCGAGCGGTTATCTTTCCAAGCCAATACCGCGCCGGTAAAAGTTTTTTAACCGCTTGTCTTCTGGCGCAAGGTCATCGCTATGTCGGTGATGACATCGTCCCGCTGATACTGGATAGTTGTAAAGTCCGCTCTTCCGGTGTTTCTCCCCGGTTGCGCTTGCCGTTACCCGACACGACGGATGAAACATCAAGGCAGTTTATCGAGCGTCATACCGCCCTGGCAGGGAAACGCTATGTGTACCTGGAGCTGGAGCCGGAATTGATGATCGATCGCAGTGAGCTGACCGATATAGGTGCCTTTGTCCTGCTGGAACGCGAAGAAGGTGCACTGGCCCGCTTAGAGGAATTACCGGTCGCGTCGGTGTTTCAACAACTGATTAAGCAGAACTTTGCGCGGGAAGTCGATGGTGCACGCATCCTTTCCACTCTCACCCAGGCGGTGTCAAACGCACAGTGCATCAAGCTTCGTTATGATCGTGCCGATGAGGCGGTCAGCCTGTTAACCGATCATTTCGCCAGTTGGCCAGCTCAAGCCAATGTGTTGCAATTCGAACCGGCTCGTCCTGTTTCCGAGGCGATTGCAGCAGAAGCCAATGTATTAGAAGCGAGCTCTGAAGAGTGTTTTATTCGCAATGAGCTGGTTCAAAAAATCCGAATTGAAGGGGAGAACTTTCTAGCCAGCCCGGACGGCAAAGCGATTTACCATCTAAATCAAGTTGGCTCTGGTATCTGGGAGTTGTTATCGGAACCAACCTCGAAGGAACTAATTATATCAACACTGGAAACCGCTTTTCCTGGAACTGAAAAGTCGATTATCGACCAGGATGTCACAAAAATACTTGACCGGTTTCAGTCAACACAATTGATAAGTCGCTGGCTGAATACCCAACACAACATGAGTTACAAACATAAATGAAAGTAACAGGGGAAGAATATGTATAAAGTTTTCAATGAACGTAGTGCCATCGCACTGACCGTCGTTTCCTTGTGTGCCAGTGCCCAGTGGACCAGTGCCCAGGCAGCGCCTGATGATTATGAATGGGATGGCATCCTTTCGGCATCCATTGGTTACGACGATAACCTCAGGCAGGAAGATAATACCTCGGCCGTGGCCAGTGGGCTGGATGATAATTATCTCGAGGTACTGGGTAGTGCCAGCCGCTATGTGAGTGGCGTCCGGAATGATGGCATACGAATTTCCGGCACCTTGTTTTCCCGGCAATATGCAACCGAGGATGAATTTGATTTCTCCCAACTAGGTGTGGGTGTCGGTTACGATAAAAGCTTTTCTGACTGGAAATCGCGTTTTGATCTAGGTTATGACTATGTCACCTACAGCGGCGAGACCTACCAACGGATAACAAAACTTAGGGCTGAAGGACGCCGTCGCCTGACAAAGAAGTCAGAGCTGCGTCTGCGCTATGAAGCGCAGTTTATTGATGCGGGTGCAAATTACAGTAATCTTGATGGTACGCGTCAATATGTCCGTGCTGAGACAAGAATAAAACAGGGTAAAACGCGTTACCGCCTGTCATATACTTATCAAACTAATGATCGCGATGGTGATCGCGATGACACCGTTACACCGTCAACATTCTCAAGCGACTCACCGAATCGACATATTTTACGTGCCAATGCACGTATTCCCCTCAGCAGCAAATGGAGAGGTGAAATCGAGGCACGTTATCGTATGAGCAAATATCAGGAGCCTGAGGAGTTGTCTGGTGGTGGAAGGATAACCCGGGAAGATGATCGTTTCCGTGCGCGACTTGGCCTCGAGTACAAGTCAGGCGATCAGACAAAACTATTTGCGCGTTATGATTATTATGACAATGACTCAAATATTGAAGAACAAATCTATA
>Ga0316205_10000707_pt1 | contig 53412 bp, 103 predicted proteins | sample 3monthpyrite_MG_FD_204941 | JGI IMG/M metagenome (GOLD analysis project Ga0316205, IMG submission 204941) | Microbial mat bacterial communities from mineral coupon in-situ incubated in ocean water Damariscotta River, Maine, United States -... | ecosystem: Environmental > Aquatic > Marine >...
TGATCGCGTCGTTGATGGCGTCGAAGTTGAAGCGAGGCATCTTAGCCCCGCGCAACTTCTCAGGGGCGGAGTGGTCCCGCAGGGTTCGCGCCGACCCAGGCCCATCACCAGCGGGTGTTGGCGGGACGAACCCGACAGGGGGCAGCGGCCCGATGAACTCCTCCTCTTTCGTGATGAGTCGGAGCATCTTGAGGGCTGCTGCCAACTTCGGAGAGACGACAGAGAACACGTTCCCAGCAGCGTTCCCCGCAAGAGTTGTGAAGAACGTTGCCGCCTTGTCAAAGGCTGAGTCGTTCAATTCCGCTGCGAGGGCGCGCGCGAGTCCGATGCCCTTGGTGACGCTCGTGTTGAAGTTAGTCATCACGGGGATCAAGCCTTCAGCAAAGCTGTTCTCAAGACCCTGCACGGCCACGTCGAGTTCCACGGTGGACGTGATGTAAGCCTCAGATGCCCTCATGGCCTCGTTGCTCATGTAACCGCCGAGGCGCCTCAGACTGGCGTCCGCTTGGTCGAACGCCTCCGACCCCTGAAGGAACACATCCGCAGTCTCGGTACCCGCGCGCCCCAGCAGAAGCATGAGTGTGCCGGTTGCGTCTGCGCCCTTCCCCATGTCCTTGATCCGGTCGGCCAAGTCCTTGGTCACGTCTACGACATTGCGAAGACGGCCATCCGCGCCCTTCGTCTTGATCTCCAAGTCCTCGAACGCCTGAGCCATCCGCGTATTGCCGGTGGTCGAGTCGAGCATGTTCCGTTGAAGTCGCTTTAGACCCGCGCCCAACTTCGCAAAGTCAACCCGCGCGCCAGATGCGAGGAAGGACAGTTGCTGCACCTCCTTGTTCGTCGTTCCGAGGACCCTCGACATCCGCGCGAACTCATCGCCGTTCTTCGCGACGGACTTAGCGCTCTCCACCAGCGCCTTGCCAGCCTGAACGGTCGCCGTACCAACAGCCACGATCGCCACGCCAGCGGCCAGGAACTTGCCCTCCGCTGATGTGGCGATCCTGCCCAACTTCCCGAACGCCGACCCGAGTGCCCGCATCTCCCGCTGGGCCTGCTTCGTGTCGGCGCTGAAGCCAATGGCGACCTTATCCGCCATGAGTCCCCGCGTTCTGACGCTCCTCGCGCTGGGCGAGTTCAATCAGGCTGAACTCAGCCTCAAGCGTGGAGATAGCCTGCAACGTCCACGAGCACTGCTCTCCCGCCACTCCAGGCTCCGGCATCGTCCCGAACTGGCGCCAGTCCTTCCACCGCAGAAACGCAGCACGATACCGGTCAGCCGCCTCAGACGGGCATGAGCCAATCTGACGGTCGGCCATCCTGTACCCCTGCGGGCGCATCTTTGGCGATGGTGCTGTCACTGGCGACACGAATCCCGAGCCCTTCTTCTTACAGGTTCCTTTGTTGCACCGATTCTCTGCGAAGAGGCGGCATCTTCCGTCCCATCCCGCGGCCCTGAACGTCTCGCGGATTTCCTTGCTGTCCGCGTCGTCTTCCACCATCCATTTGGCGATGGGGGAATCCTGATAGTTCAGCGCCGCTCTCAGTTTTTTGAGTCGTCCTCCGTGAACTCCGAGCCGCTGGAGATGTAGTCAAGGACCTCTTGCCCAAGGTCGCTCTCCTCATCGCACAGCGCGAAAAACTCAGTGAGGCCGAGGTCCTTCTCACCGTCCTTGAATCCCTCCACCGCCGTTACGTGGTCCTTGAGGAAGTCCAGCCGGAACTTGGCAGCGGTCTCGATCAACTCCGACTGAGCCGCCTTGCGGGCCTCGGTCGTGGCAGCCTCGTCCTGTGCCGTCTCCGACAGAGGCTTGATGACCTCCTGATAGTCGATGTAGTTCACAGCCCACGAGCGGCGCAGGGTCCTGTGGATGACCACAAGGGACTCGTCGTCGTCCCGGTTCCCGTTGAAGGTTGGCGTATATCGGCGTGTTCGCAGTCGGTTCAGGTCCATCTCGGCGCACTCCTTGATGGTGTTGGAAAGGGCACAGCGCTAGCCGTGCATGAAAATCACTTCATCGTCTCCGCCGACCGTCACCGTGATGGCCTCGCCGGTCAGCGTCCACTTCATGTCCTCCTCGGAGAACGCGAAGTCAGGAACCTCGGGGTACATCTTCTGAACGATGGCCGCGATGACCGCGCCGGTAGCCTCGCCCTGCTGGGTGAACGCCTCGATGTGGTCACGGTTGAAGGCGTCCCGCACGCGGTGGGCTGCCGTGGCGTTGTCGCTGAACGCCTCGATGGTCGGGGTCACGGTCCGCATGCCGTTGCTGTACCCGTCCACGGTCCACTCAGAGCCATGCACGTTCTCTTCCGGCTGGCGTCCGAGGTCCACAGCAAAGGACGAGGATTCCTGGCGCGTCACCACGCCCGCGAGTATGGCCTTCCCACCGGTCGCTGGCACCGGAGACCCTGCCCACGTCGGAGCAGGCTGGTAGGGGGTGATCACCGCGTTGTCAGCGTGCGCCGAGGCTGAGCCAGAGGGGGAGGCGCGAACCACAGTCAGGTCTGCGCCGCTCTTGGCCGTGACCTGGACGAACTCCTCAGCCGCGAGGCCCGGGGAGATGGTGAAGTAGTACGGATTGGATGCAGACACGTCGTCGGGCACCATGTCCGTGTTGTCCACGGTCACGGTCGTGGTGCTGTTGTCGATGCTGCCGTTCAGCGCACCCGCGTACATGATCGCGAACGTCTTACCCGTCAGGGTCACGGGGAACCGACCAGCCTCAGTGCCGCCGAGGCCGACGGAGAAGGCCGTGGCGTAGGCGCCTGTGATCTTCACCAGTTCGGCGTTGTTCCCGAGCCAGATGGTGGCAGACGAGGGCGTGGTGTCGCTGTCGCTGTTCGGCGCGTAGGCGATGCCAGAGACGACGGCCACCCCGTTGGTGGTCGGAGCCGTCACCATCGGAGGCGTCACCGTGAAGTTGTTGGGGGATGAGCCCGTGTCCACGGCGGTGATGAGGCGCAGTTCGCCAGCCACCGTGATGCAGCCGCCCACGCTGTTCACAGAGGCGTCTGCCACGTCGACCTGAGTCGTCGTGCTGCTCGTGCCGCTGATGGTCGTGTCCGTGCCCGTGGTGGCCGTGAAGCCGCAGCACGTGACGAGCAGGTCGGCCCAATCGGCAGCCGTCGCCGCGGTCCCACTGTTCAGGAAGAACGACTCAAGCTGCACCTCGGTCGTGCCCTTCTGCGCGATGCTGCCGTCCTTGCCCGCGGTGCAGTTCGCGTCAGGCCGGGCAATGCGCGGACGCTTGCCGGAGACAGACGCCGAGATGATGCGCAGAGCGTCAGCCGCTACCGGGTATCCGGTCGGGTCCGTGCCGAAGACCGTCTCAGGGTTGATGTAGAGCTTGCGATACCGGCCAACGCCGTGGGTAGGTCCAGTCATGTCACGTCCCGGGGTAATCGCCAATGACCTCGACATCGAGCTCAATCAGCGGGAGGTAGTTGTATTCGTTCGAGCCGTCTTCCATGCCCATCGTCGCGCCGGTCACCATCGCCCGGTTCACCTTCGTGGGCATCACCGTCCCGCCGTTGTTCAGCGTGGAGCCGAACGCGCCGACGAGACCCGCGCGCATGAACATCCCGCACATGACCGTCACGTAGTGGGTGGCCGCGATGAGGCCAGCGTTCGCGCTCCCGTCCAGGGCAGACGCGGGGACAAAGATGCCGATAGCAATCTGGTGAATCACCATGCGCGAGTTGTTCAGCGTCTCTGGACCGTTGCCGACCCACTGCGCGCCGACGTTGACGCCCGCCACCGTGCTCTGTGAGCCGAGGATGAACGGACTGTGGAAGTCCTGAACGAGCGGGAGCGCGTCCGAGGCGATGCCCTTGTCCGTCCGGTACAGCGTGATTTCGGAGTTGTACGAGACCGCGGGCGTCGTGTCGTTCTGCAAGAACTCCAGCAACGTCGCGAGTACGTCGTTTCCGCCGTAGTAACTCATCGGGTCTGCCTGCGGGAGATCTTCTTCAGCGACTCGCCCTGCTTCGCGATAGCGCGCGCATCCCAGACACGGTTGGTCAGGTTCACCCGCCGCTTGTTGATGATGAGCAACTGAGCCATGTCCTTCATGGCGCCGCCGAGGCTGTTCTGCGCGCGGATGTCAGCGTCAAACTGCATCGGAGGACGGGCGACCATGCGGGATGTGCCCGTCTGGTGGTACCCGGCAATCCGGCCCACATCGCCCCGAGTGCCGACCTCGTGACTCTTCTTCGTGGAGCGCACACGCGAGCCGGAGCCTCCCTTTACCATTGCTCGCCGTAGTGCGCCGGTCTGCACCAGTATCGGGAGACCCGGCGACTTGCGAGCCAAAGTAGCGGGGCGCAGCGGGCGCCAACGGGTCCGAACACCGCCGCCCGTAGCAGCACCCTCAGACGAGAAAGTGCGCCCGTGGTGGCGACGGATGAGCGACGTGAGCGGCTTCCACATCGGGGAGAAGTCGTCAATGGCCTTGGCCCAGTCCTCCATGCCAACGGCCAACTGGTGACCGCCCGGCTCCATGGTGACCGAGATAGACCGCGAGACCTTCCCGCTGAGAGGAGAGCGAGCCATTACAGCGGCTCCCCGTCCTGAATCACGGGCAACGCAGGCACGTACAGCGCGCCAGTTCCTGGCGTCGTGTCGATGTTCGGGTTCTTCCAGTCGAGCCAGTCCGAGGAAGCGAAGCCGGAAGACGGGAGGTTCACGGCGACACCGCCACCGCCGATGATGGCGAGACGGAAGTTCCGATCCTTCAACTTCATCAACTCATCGTTGGCACACTGCAACAGGCGGTCTGCTGTGCTGTCTCCGCTGCTGCCCGTGACGCCCATGGGCTTCGTCCCGCGAGAGCCCTTCTCAAGCATCACGAGACCACTGGTCAACTTGCCCTCGACCATCCACACCCACTGCTCAGACGATGAGTCAGCGGTGAACGTGAGGCCGATGCCAGCCATGCGGAGATGGGTCGCGACCTTGCCCCACGCCTGATTCCAGATGAGGTCAGCCTGCGCGGCGGTCGGTGTCGTCGTCGTCGTCAACGTCGCCAACTGAGGCTGGGCGTAGACGAGGGCAGAGGCGATGTCTGGATTGAAGGGCGTTACCGCCATCGGCTAACCCTTCTTGTCGGCCTTCTTGCTCGACTTCTTTTGGGGTGCGGGAACGGGAACCTCGACCGCCTGCTTACGACGGAGGAAGCGCTCGGCGTTGTCCGAGTCCACCTGGAACCCTTCACCCGCCTTGATGGTGGCCTTCGGGTCGCCGTTGGAGTCGAGAAGGCCCCCGCCGTGGTTCGTGAGGCGTGTCTTCGCGATGAGGCGCACGAGGCTCACAGGGAGACCCCGAGAGCCTTCAGGGCGCGCTTGTAGTGCCCCTGAGCAGTCTGGCCCTTGCGGGAGTCTGCGGCGTGCATCGCGCGGATGTACTCCTCAGACTGACCGTCAAGATGAGCGGCCAACTTCCCGAGGGAGGGCAGGCGCTCTGGCATCTCCAGAGGCGCGCCCGCACCCTCGTCATCAGCCGGGGGGACAGCCTCAGACTCGACGGGTGCGGGGGCCTCCGAGGGCGCCGGGAGCGAGTCCGGCGATGGGGAGGGGATCGGCTCAATCGTGCCGTCCGCGAGGTACAGCGCGACATCCGCAGGGATGAGCCAGTCACACGGAGAAGGGTGCCCGGATGCGCCTCCCTCGTGCTGAATGGTTCTACCTGGGGCGATTCGGTATGCAGTCATCGGGGCGCACTCCCTTCAGAGTTGCTTACGAGAGGGCGACGGAGCCGTTGTTGTTCGTCACTTCCCAGGCGAGGACTCCAGCCAACTGGATGGCCTCGACTGTGAGGTTCTGACGCGCCGTCGCGAAGGTCGCGATGGTGTTGCCCGCCACGTTGATGGCGCTGGCGAACGTGATCACACGGTCACCGCCTCCGTCCACGTCGAGGCAGAACATCAACTTCTGGCCGAGGAACGTCGGGATCGCGACCGTATTGGTCTCGCCAGACGCGCCCGTGGTGATGGCGATGATCACCGAGTCGGTCACGGGGACAGCCTCGCCCGTTCCCGGGTCGGCCAGCGCCTCAAGGACAGTGGATGCAATGATGCCGCCGTCGAAGACTGACTCGCCAGTGAAGGTGCTAGCACCGTCCACTGTGAGCGTGCTCTTGAGCGTCAGGTCACTCTTGACCGTCTTCAGTGATGCTGCGAGTGCAGTCATTGGATGCCCCTAGTCGATGACCGTGGTGAACAGGTAGGCGGAAGCAGCCGAGGTGACCACGCGGTCCTCGAGGGCCGACGCGAGAACGATGTCGGTGCGGGGCTCCTCGCGGTACTTCTCGACCTGAAGGCCCTTGCTCTTGTGCTGGAACGTGAAGCCACAGCCGCGGGGCATCATCGGGGAGACGGGCGACTCTTCGCGGTAGAAGATCAGCGCCGACTTGCCCCAGATGTAGGCGTTGCTCTCGGTCTGGCCTTCCTTGGCGGTGTTCCCGACGGCTCCGCCGACGATGACCTCCTTGAGGTTCAGAGCCGAGGCCAACTGAGCCCGGTTCATGGTGGTCATGCCCGGGTTGCCAGCGCGGAAGAACTGCATCAGCGCATCGTTGCGCCGCAGGACGTTCCACGTCTGCTGGTTGATCTGAAGACTCAACTGCTCCTGCGGGATCCCGACGGCCGTCTGGACCGTCTCGGCGGCGGCGTCGATGTTCGGGCGGGGGTCCACACCAGCCTTGTCCCAGCGCAGAGCCGACGCGAGCGCCGAAGTCTGCGTGATGACCGATGCCGAGTTCATCAGCGCAGCAGCGTCACGCTCACGTTCGATCATCAGGTCGGCAGTAGCGAGGGCGGTAGCCGCCTCGTTCAGCGAGACCTCATCATCAGAGGCGAAGGTCTTGTCGATGTCATCTACGGGGGCCTCGATGCCCCACTCTTCGAGCGTGTAGGCGCTCGTCTTCGTGAGGTCCAGCGCCAGCCGGTTGAACTGCGCGCCAGAGCCACGCTTGAGGCCCTGAGTGGGGCTGGCGTAGCGGAATCCCGCGCTGATGCTGTTGAACGATCCGGTTCGCCCGGAGACGGGGATCGGCGGCATCACAAGATCCGCGATGAACATGTCAAGCGGGTTGCGGTTGAGGACAGCGAACGCGGTCAGCGCGCGGTCAAAGAACTTGGAACGATCGACCATGACGGGGTTTCTCCTTGATCCGCGCTAGTTGAGCTGGATGCCGAGGGTGAGGGTCACAGGGACGACATCGCCAACGACGCCATCCTCTTCGGCAATGCCGACGATGTAGTCGCCAGAGGCAGCAGCCACGAGCAGGCCACTCGCGTCGGACGCAACATGCGCGCCCTCCACGACGGTCCCGCCGCACTTGACCTCGGTGATTCCCTCCTTGCACACGGGAACCTCCGCGGCAGTGGTCGAGCCGTCCACACCGTTCTGGGTGCAGATGCCGAACGGGATGATGGTCGCGCCAGCGCCAGCGAGCACGACGCGGCTGGACGTGTTCATCTGGAGGATCTTGTACTTCCCGGCGCTGAGATCCGCGCTGGTGAGGTAGGTCTTGGTCAGGAGGCGGTTGTTGTAGGCCATTGTCTTCTCCTACTCGGTCTTGCGAGCGGTGTATGCGGCGTTGCGCTGGTCGAGGGTGGCTTCACGCGCGATGGCGTATGCCTTGCGCTCGTCACCGTCGGAGTCTGCGAGGGCCACCGCGTAAGCGGCCTCCCACTGCGAGTTGGCGTCGGTCTTGACGGAGGCGCCCTCATCGACCTTGGCGTCCGTCAGGACGATGGGGGCCACCGCGATGGTGTCGGCGGGGTGGCGGCTCTCCGCGTACTCCTGCCCCATCACCTTGAACGCCTTGAGGTAGATGGCACCTTCCGAGAGGGCGATGCGGCCTGCGGACACGGCGTCATCGATGATGCGCTTGTCTGCGGCCTTCTCGTGGGTCTCGATCTCGCCCTTGAGCCCGTCCCGCACATCAGCGAGCGCGGCCACGTCGGCGGTCAGCAGTTCGACCTTCTCCTCAAGGCCCGGGACCTTCGCGGCCTCGTCTCGGAGCGCGATGATCTTCTCGATCTGCTTGTCTGCGGCGTCACCTTCGGCAAGGCCGAGGACGCCGTTGAGTGCATCGGTCATGGGGTTCTTCTCCATGGGGGTGTGAATCTTGAGAGGCAACTGAGCGGGGGCAGTGAGCGGCCTGCCGTCGAGGTGAACCACGAGGGCGTCGGACGCTGCAACCTGCTGCATGCCTCGGACAAAGGGCTGATTGGTGAGCGTGCCGCCGAAGGGCACCCACTCTTCGATGACTGTCTCGTCACGGCGCTGGACGGAGCCAGGGGGCGCAGCATCGACGCTGTACCCTCGGAGCGAGTCGGCGCGGACGTTCGCCTGAGCAATCGGCGTGAACGTGTGCAGACCCATCAGGGAAAGCCCGCCCTCGTCGTTCTGCTCTGCGCGGACCTCGGAGAAGTTCGCCATATCCCCGAGAATTGGCTCGCCACCCGTGAGGGTCAGTTTCGCGGCGTCGAACTCGGAGTGATTCAGGCCGACCGGCGCCATCCCACCAGCGAAGAACCCGTCACCCTTGGCAATCGCGAACCCGCGCACCATGGAGAGGATGTCTTCGTCAGAGAGCGGGACCACGGACTGGCCGGAGGTCGCAGTGCCTCCAGCGCGGCGGGAGACGTGCATACCGGCGCGAGTCATCTCGACCCACTTGGGGCCGTCGTCTGGCTCGGCAAGGGCAACCGGAGAGGTCGCCTCTGTATTCATGTTCGCCACGTGGGGGAGGCTAAACCGACCATTCGAAAACGGGCAATGTCAGGAAAACGACCGTACCGCACTTGTTGGTTAATCGCGAGACTTCCGCTTGTGTCTATCTCGCAAGGTGTGCTACAATGCAGTGTCAGGCTCTGGCTGGCTTGTGTCTTTCTTTGCTTTTCTCACACTTTCGCTTGTGCTTATCTGAGGGTCAGCTATAACTAACTCACTGGAGGCAACGAAGCACTCCAAAGGAGCCGACACCATGGAAATCACGAACGCCCAGACCGCAGCCGCCTACATCGCCACCGGAATCCGAATGGGCATCGTCCGCGAGGCCATCGCCGGACTAGTCATGCGGGACGCCATCATGAGCGCGAACGCTCAGCGGTATGGCAACGACGCCATCCTCGACAATCTGGAGGCCATCGGGGTCCTCAAGGGCGCCTACTTCGCCAAGCGCGGTGTCGCATGGACGCCCCTCGCGGCATGAACGGGCGACCATGGAGGCGGGGCCCTTCGGGGCCCATGCTACTTGGGCACACTTTCTCGCATTATCTTTCGCTTTCCGCTTGCGCCCGATTAAGCATTCCCCTATAACTAGAGCACTGGAGGCAAGCAAGCCTCCGAAGGGGACGAAAAACATGATCACCACGCGATTTGAGTTCGGACAGACCATCACCGAGACCACCGATAGTGACCGGGCCACGACGAGCAGATTTGACGGCGCGCGGGTCTGGGTTTGCTTCGGTCGCATGGAGCGGGGCGACTTCATTGTCGCGCACCGCAAGCAGAGCAGGCCCTACAAGACGGTGACGGGCGCTGACAAGGCCATCGCCGCGTGGGTCAACAACTAGATCCCAACGCCTCGCCCGGGGCTTCGTACCGGGCAGAGGAGAGCGAGATGGCACGGGACACCGCACGATGCGCCTTCTGTGGCAAGCGAGCCGCAGCCGAGGACGCGCACACCGCGAAGGCCCATCGCCCCGACTGCCCGAAGCGGGTCGCGATGGAGCGTAAGGCGAGCACCCCGAACGCATCGACCGTCGCTCTCGTCCGCTCGCTGTGCAAGTTCATGACCCCGACCGCCGCTGCGGACTTCCGCGCTCGGCTCGCTGAGACCACCAACCAAAGGATGAACCGATGAGCCTGCCCGGATACGACGCATGGAAGACCGCCAGCCCGCCCGAAGCCTTTGAGCCTGGAGACGGCATGGTCGTCTGCCCCGAGTGTGAGGGGCGCGGCTTCGTGCTCGATGAGCACAGCGACCGCGAAGACTGCGCGCACTGTGGCGGCACTGGCGAGGTGCCCGATGACGAGTAACCCCACCGGACGCCCGCCTATCGTCATGCCCGCAACCTGCAACCCCTTCGCCGGTCCCGCGCACCGCATTGCGGAGGCACAGGGCGTGTCTGCGGCCACCGTCTACAAGTGGAGGCGAGAGCACCCCGAGATGAAGCCAGCGCCCGTCACGCGCGAGCGTGGGCCCCGCGGGCGCCCCCCGAAGCCGGATGCAGAATGGCGCGAGCAGATGGCCGCGAAGTATCCCGCGTGGGAAGACGTGTGCGCGTCGGGGCTGACTCACGCCGCTGTCGGCAAGGTGTACGGCGTCCGCTATCAGGCGGTGCAGCAGTGGCGGGAGAAGTTGGCTCGCTAAACGCTCGACGTGTCTGGTGTGGTGGTAGTTCTTTGCGTTTTCTTTCGTTTTCCGCTTGTGCTGATTAGGTGGGCATCGTATAAATAGCGGGCTGGAGGGAACCAGCACCCAACCGGAGAGACACAATGAGCAACACCTTCAACGCCGCCCGAGCCTACTTCACCTACAACACCCTCCGTGCCATCTGGGGCGACTCCCCTACCAGCACCAACTACCACACCATGCGCGCTGCTTACCACGCGTGGCAGCGCGCGGAGTACTACCGCGCATAGCGCGACCCAAACCCCGAGAGGACCCCGCCCCGAGCGGGGTTTTCTCGTTGTGGGAACGCTGGACACATCGACACCCTGATACTTTCTTTCGCTTTTCTTTACCTTTCCGCTTGTGCTCGATGTCTGGTTATCCTATAAACAAATGGCTGGAGGGAACAACCCCGCAGCGACCAACCGGAGCCGAACATGGACAGCATCGACTTTGAGAACGCCGCCGCCCCCCTCGCCGCAGCGCTCGGTCTTCGCACCTCTGACTGGAGCGTCGGGAACGACTGCACCGGGAAGACCATCCGAACCACTGAGTTCACCGTCCTTACTGGCGCCAAGGATGTCCGCGCCGCATTCTCCCCCGAGTTCGCCGCGAAGTTCGTGCCCGCCGCGGTGGCCCTGACCGCCGAGCGCGACAACTGCTCGACCGAGGATGTCCAGTGGGACCTTGATTACTACACCGCAAACGCACACCAGTACGCGGCGCCCGAGTGGGTCAAGAGCATTCGCTGTGCGATGACGCTGCTCGGCGCGACCGAGGCGTGCGAGTGGGCCGGTGAGTTGCTGGTCCTGCGCACGATGGCGGCCAGCGCCTAACCCGCCCCCGGGCGCCAACACAGACCCGCTTCGGCGGGTTTCGTGCTTTGGGCTACTGGCCCCACTCATCCCGCAGGATGACGGCCCTGCGCGCGCCCTCGAATCCCTTGGGGACGGCGGCGGGTATGCCGTTGGAGTAGCGCAGCTCGCGGATAGCGCCTGCCGTGGTGTGGTGCCCGCGCTCTGCCTCAAGGCGGGCAACGTCACCGTCTGGCAGTTTGCCGATTTCGGGCGGGAGGGGGCGGCGAGGACGGCCCATTAGAGGGGCCTCGCGCTAGACCCAGGTACGGCCTTGTCTGGCCCGTATCCGGTCCGCGTCAGCGCGGGACAGTCATTGTGCGGCTGTATCATGAGACAGGACCCGCGATGACTAAACATCCACACATATCGCCCCCCTTACACTGACTGAACGGCGTGGCGAAGAAGTCCATCTGCTCAAGCCCGAAGACTTGCCCGTCGAACTCCTCGCACGGGCCGCATGTATCCGACTCCACGAGGTTCGAGAACACGAACCGCTCGGAGCCTTGAGCCACCGCCTGCTGATTCCGACCGAGGCCGAAGATGGTGTTCACGTCTGCCTGCGCCTGATTCCGCTCAACCCCGTCTGATAGCGAGCGGATGGCGTTGGTGATGATGCTGGAGACAGACGCGGACGTGGGCGCGCCTGGGACCACCGCGCTATCAGGGCCGGGAAGGGCGCCGCCTGTGCCCGCAGACTGTAGCGACCGCATCGCCGCCTGCTTCATCCGCGCAGCCTCGGCAGCCGTCGTGGTCCGCGCCACCGATTCGATGCTGTCTTCCGGGTCGATGTCCATCTCAGGACCCGGGCCCGTCGGGGCCTTCACCGGCTTCGTGGCGTTCTTCCTGAGCCGGTCGTTCACATCGCCAACGGCTAGCGCCATCCGGTCGGCCAGCGAGAACGGCACAAGCCTCTCAGCGTGGACGCCGCACCCGCATGTTGCGGAATGCTCCGAGAGGCGCACAGGGGGCGCCACAGTCCCGGGCTCGCCCACGTCGGGGGCCATGCCTGACTCAACACGCTTGCGGAGGTCTGGGGACGCCTCAAGGCGCGCAGTCTCGCGCTCAACAGAGCGGACGCCTGAGCGGTAGGACGTGCGCAACGCCTCGGTCAGTTCCTCGATCAACTCGCGCTGATTCGGAACCGGGATGGTCGCCACGTCTCCGAGGCTGTCCGCTGCATTCTCGACCAGTTCGCCATAGAGCGCCGCCGTCTTGTCGCGCCAGCGGAGCAGGATGCCGCTCACGACCTCTTTCCCGAGGCTCGTCTGCCCGGTCGTCTCCGACAGCGCCACGACTTCCTCAATGGGGCGCACAGGGCGCCCACGAGGGCCGGACAGCATGCGGTCGAATCGCGAACGCTCACCAAGGTCCGCAGCCGCTACCACCCCGAATGAATCCACCTCATCGTCGCCAACGACCAGCGCCACCCGCTCAAGGGTGAGGGTCTTCGGGACTCCTGTCTTGGGCAGCGTCGGAGGCTCAGCGCCTGTCCAGTACCCAAGCGTCATGTGGGGTAGGTAGTCATCGAACTGGTTTTGACGGTTGATCGCTGTCGTGCGCCGGAGAAGACGGTCGTGCATATCACTAAGCGCATCCGACTGAATGCGGAGGATTACGGGCACTCGCCCCTCGCTGTTTTCCGTTGCCGGAAACGTGTCAACCCCGACCACATCCACAGAAAGCGAACCACTCGACAGTGCGCCTGCCGCAATAGCGCGCAAATCGGCCACGTCATCCCCGCTGAGCCCCTTCCCGAGATATAGCAGGGTGACATGCGCAGGGCCCTTGTCTTCAAGAGGGCCAACGTCTCGCTCAAAGCGACTTCGGAGAATACCGAGGGCTTCGCGCCCTGCCGCGTCCGGGTAGGCCATGAGGACCACACCTCGTGGGGAAGCCTCCGCAGCCGCTACAGGCGCAGGCTTCGCGCCCGCCTCCATCTTGTCTGCCTCCTCGCCACCCTCATCAGCCTCGGGGGCTTTCGCCTTCGTGGGGGTCGGCGGCTTCGGGTCGGGCTCGTCGTCATCCTCAACACGCGGAGTCGGATTGGCCGGATTCACATCAGGAACCGACTCATTCTCAATCTTCGCGCGCCACATCTCCAGCGTCTCAGGCGGCATCTCGTCCAGTTGCAGCACGTCGCGCACGCTGGCCTCAACACCGCCGTCAGGAGTCAGCACGCCAGCGGAGACAGCGGCTGAGACGCCATCCATCCACGTCTTCACATCCACGACCGGAGGCGGTCCGAATGTCAGAGACGGGAACTGCCGGAGACCCTTGAAGTTGAGCACGCCGAGTTGCTTGAACGGCGCAGTGTCCACGGGGCCCTGAGAGAGCGCCTGGACGATGGCCTTGCAGACGACATTGACGCCCGTGTGGAACGCCTTTGTCTGGCTACCGTGCAGGCTCTGAGTGCCGTTGTCGCTGCCGGTGAAGAGGTGCTGGGTATTCGTCGCCCGGTGCGCGGCCTTCTGTAGCAGCGTCAGCGCGTCCAGAATCTCCTTGGCCGACCACGGCACCTCATGCCAGACGACCGAGTAGCCGTCAGGGAGGGAGAACCGCGCGATGGCACCGACTCGGAGGTTCGCGACCAGTTGATTGACGGTCGCGCGCTCGCCCTCGCTGGCCTCGGGGCCGATGACAATCTGGGGGATGCCAAACGCGGCTTTCTCAGCGCCTTGCAGTAGGAACTTGTTGAGCGATTCGCTCGCCTTGTACCCGAACCACAGCGCGCGCCCGAGGCCGTAGGGCGCAGGGTCGTCACCGTTCGGCAAGTAGCGCGCCTGGATGATGCGCTGTGCCGGGATGTCGATGGTGCTGCCGCTGGACAGATGCCTCGAGCGCCCGCGAGACGCGCGACCGAACACCCCGCCCGGGCCGTCAGTCGTCTGCTGGTACAGGCGCAACCCGTAGCGGACAGAGCCATCAGGCCCGTACTCGGGGAGCCAGTTCTGGATGGTGTTGGTGCCGACGGGCGCCATCTGAAGGAACTGCGCGCCCTCCATCACGACCTTCCCCGCGTCGTCCTTCATCGTGAAGGAGCGGTCATGCGGGAAGTACGGCTGAGACGGGATGACGCCGTTCCACGCGAGCGGAGCGAACTGGCCGATTAGCCCGTCCATGCCGCCCTCGCCACCTCGATAGTGGTCCTCAATGGCCGTGCGGTAGAACTGCGCGACGAGCAGATCGTTCTTGTCGCCGCCCTTGACTGGCTTGATCTGCCAATCTCGCTCCATCACCGCCAAGGTCCACTCATTGCGGATGGCCTGTGCCGTGTCCCACTCGCGCGGCATGCGGTCGCGGAAGCCGATATCGCCGTAGGAGCCGAACCAGTCGTATTGAGTCAGCCGCGGGTTAATCTCGACGGTCGTCTCGCCGCCGATGATTCCGACGGTCGTCGGGGTGACGCGCTTGCGTGGGATTCCGCGCGCGCCCGCAGCCGCGAGGGCCAGAGCCTCGGGGTGGTCAACGGTGACCGGCTTCCCCGACTCAATGGCGCGCTGTACGTCAGCAGCGGAGACAGAGAAGGACACCATGGGCGCGTTTGGTTCAGTCACGGCAACAATCCTATAACAGACTCCGCCGATTGGTGCTGGGGATAAAACAGTGCGTATTGAATGGCGGCGGGGTATTCTGTGCGCATTGGAGGGCGAGACCCAATGGTCATAGTCGCAAAGGTTGAGGGCGGATGGTTGACCGTGCGCGGTGACGAGTCTGCAACGCCGACAGAAGACGTGCATGCCATCTCGAAACTCGTGGACCGTATGGCCACGGGCGAGATCTACAGGCTCACGCTGCCGAACGGTTGGGATGCCGAATTCACACAGGACAAGCCAGAGGAGGAAGCATGAGCGGCACACCCCAAGGCGACCGCCCAAAGCGGCGCAGGAACATCACCATCGACTGCGACGTGGACGCGGAGACCGCCGCGCGAGTCGGTGAACGCAGGTTCTCTGGCGAGGTGGAGAGGCTGTTGAGGGCGGCGAATGCTGAGGCGTCATGCGCCGCTGATGCCGTCTGGCTGGCGATGGACATGCTCGGACTCCACGAGGTCGGGACTACAGCGGCGCAGCCAATGCCCTCGGATGACGGCGGCGACAGCGGGGGGCCGGGATGAGAGCCTACGTCTTAACCGTGGTCGTGATTGACTTCGATGATGTTGAGGGCACCGACGGCATCGGCTCCATCATCGAGAACGCCCGCTATCCCAACCGGTGCATCAACCCCGACGTGGTGGTCCAACAGGGCTACGAAATCGGGGAGTGGGAAGACTCGCACCCAATGAACTACACGACCACGGACAAACTCGCGTGGCTCAAGGAGCACGGCGTGCTGACTCGCCCCGGTATTGAGAAGGAAGAACGGGCCGCGATGGAGGCCGAATGGGCACGCGCACGCGAGGACAAGGCGAAGAAGAAGGCGGCGCTGCTCGCTGGGATGTCGCCAGAGGAAAGGGAGCTGTTGTCATGATTGACCCACTCACCAAAGAGCAGCGCGGCATGAAGCGCCCAACCCTCGCTGAGTCCGCCAGGGCCGCCGTGGACAATCAGCGCCAGTGGGAGGTATTGGCGTCCCGCATGGACAGGGTGATTCACGAGGCCGCTGCTATGGGCGTGCAACCGCAGAACTTCTCTCGCTGGCTGGCAGAGCGTGACGGGTGGCATGTGCGTGGAGGTGGTCACCGATGAGCATCACCAAGGACGCCATCAGGCGGCACAACGCGATTGTGGAGTTAGCCACGGAGATGCTCACCGATGCAGTCTGCAAGGCCACAGGCGACGACAGCGTGCGCGTGGTGGGCGAGCCTGCGCGCGTGGTTGAGCGGCCCGTCACGGTCGCTGACCTCATCGAGTGGCTACAGGAGCAGGACCAGACCGCGGAAGTGACGGCTATCGCCACAGACGGCACCAAGTTCTACATCCAGCATCTTGAGTTCTACTGCCTCGCCGTGGTCGATGGTCGCCTTCTGATGCACGCGCCGATGCCGCCCGTAGTCGTCACCGAGGATGGGTGGCAGTATGACTTCAAGCCGCTGGATGGGCCGTCCGATGATTGAACCCGGCTTGACCTTCATGCCTTACGAGACCTTCTGCGTCCAGAGGGTCGAGGTGCAGTCATGAGCGGAATCGTAGGCAAGTGGATTGGCGACATCGGAAGGGGCGAGCCTTGCCGCGTCGAGTCGTGCCACAACCCAGCGGCGACCCTCGTGTCTGACAGTGACGGCGTGTTGTGGGTGGTCAATCTCGCGGACCCGTACAATCCCGCGCGAATCGTCCCCGCCCCGAAGCCTGAACCACGCGAGGTCGTGAAGCCAGCGGCGACTAGGGGGACACGATGACCGACTTCCACAGATGGGACGGGCCGACCGACATCCGGCAGGCAGTCGATGACGCGAAGCGAGCCATTGAGAAGGCCACGGGCGTGGCTGATGTCATCTCCCCGGCCTACCTCTCCCCTCGCGTCTGGCGCGTGTACGTGGACCGTCTCGGACTCGTCGGCGCGTGGGATTGGGCCATCAAGCAAGGCTTTGCGGGCGTCCACGTGGTGGGGCGCGGGCCGGTTGCGCGGCCAGAGGGCGGGGTAGAGCCGTGGTGACCTACGACATACCCGCCCACGTTAAGGCTCACGGCTGCTACGGTCGCGTTGATGTCGAACTCGTGGAGTGGGACCCACACGAGCCGCCAGAGCCGGAGGTCACGTGCGCTGACTGCGACAAGACCATCCACCCCATCGACAGGGCGAGCGAGTCGGAAGCGCCTCAGCCGTGCGGCTGTGTCTATGACGGCGGGAGGCTCCCGGGGCAGCCATGCGAGAAGGCGCGCTGGCATACAGGGCCGCACAGGGCCAGCCACGGCGACGGCTACGTGGAGTGGGCCTAAAACCCGTCCGTGAACGACTCCCCGCCCCCGTCAGCCCACGACATATCGACGGGCCGCTTGTAGGGGGTGGCCTTGGAGCGTTGGCCCTTATGGACGGGCGCGAATAGCGCGCCGGGCCCGTAGCGGATGGGGTCCACCTTGTCCTTGTGAATCTCGCCGTTCCCGCCCTGCCACCGACTCGCGGCGTGGATGATGGGACGGGCAGAAGTGCAAATCCAGAGCTTGAACCGCGCGAAGGCATCGTTGACCACGCGGATCCCGAGTCCAACTGACCCGGCCCCCTTGTCTGCGGCCACCATCGCCAGCGTGAACCCGAGAGCCTTGAACGCGCGGGTAAACGCCTCGTTGATGGTCTTCGCCGTGATGTCGCCCTTGCCGCTGCTGTTCGTGTCTCCGAGGCACACGTCGATGTCGTTCGGCGTGCAACCCCAGCGGGCCAGCATCGCGCACGCTCCATCCGCGTCTTGCTCAATCGAGGTCACCCCGGGGCTGATGTAGGCATCGAGGACCCAGCACTCAAGGTCCGGCCCGCTCCCGCACCACGCATAGAAGATGATCACCTCTTTGTTCTTCTTCTCCCCGTGGTCTGCCGCCATGCCTAGCCGCAAGTGCCGCTTCTCGTGCCCCGTGGCCGACCATTCCCCGTGCTTTGCCTCTAGCACGTTGTGCGGACCGAACGATGCGAGCGTCCGTTCAGGCGCAGGACCCTCCCACTCCGCGTCTCGGCGCTGCGGGATCTCCCAGGACAACATGTCGTCAATCTGCTGCTGGATGTCGTCCGGGTGCCTGTGAGGCGCGTTCTCGGGCGTGAGGCGAATGACGTGCTGGGACCACTTCGGCGTGCCGTCCTTCTTCGTCGGCGTCTCCTCGCCGGGTTTGCCCTCGACCACATCGCGGAGCCAGAGAAGGTCACGGGACACGCCGTGGTTATCGACCGGGGTGAAGCCTGCGATGATCGGCGCGTTCTTCAGCGCGGCAGCTCGCATGATTTCGCCCCACCGCTTCATGACCGGAGGCTCATTGATGACCACGAGGTCAGACCAAACGCCAGCGATGGCCTGCCCGTCCTGGGTGCCCGCGCGGAAGATGACCTTGGACCCGTCCTTCCACAGAATCGAGCGCACTGAGGAGACCGTGTAGCCGCGAGAGTCGAACTTCGTCTTAGGGTCCAGCATCTCGGGACTGATGACCTCGTGAAGCGTCTCGCACACATCGTCAACGTAGGCATTCGCCATGTCCGCGACGACATAGAGCACCTTGGCCGGTCGCCCCGTCGGGCGCTTCCGAGTCGGGTGCTTGCCCTCAAGGAACAGGACGACCTCAAGGGCGAGCTCCAGAGACTTGCCAATCTTGTTCGCGCCTCGGAGGATGATTCGCCCTGACTCGTCGTGCAGCACCTCGCACTGCCACGCGGCCATCCCCCATTGACCGACACCCGCAGGCGAGAACAGCAGGGACAGCGCGGGCGCCGCCTGAGTCACGTGGTCGCGTACAGCCTGCGGCTCCACCGCCCTCGCCAGCACAGCGCGATAGGCCGCCTCGTTACCCTCGCGGACGTGGGCTAGAGCGGCCTGCTGCTGGATGGGGGTTAGCGGGTGGGTCAAGAGCCCCACCATCCCGGGAACACGTGTCCGAAGTAGTCGGCCCGGTCCATTACGACCTCGCACCCGTGGCCGTCGGGGATGACGGGCAGGGGTGCTGATTGCGCAGAGTCGTCAAGGTAGGCGCGAACGACCCTCTCGGCCTCGCCATCGTTCTCCGGGTCACCTTCTGGATGCCTGTACACGCACGCGCGACCGTATCGCGGATCGAACCATTCGCCTTGTCGGCGTCGGACATCCATGTGAATGCGCCATCGGTCATGAACTCGCCGCCAGCAGAGCCGCGCAGAGGGCGCCGTGCTCGGTGGGGCGAAAGCCTCCGACGTTCCTGCCGCCCGCGGTCATCACCTCCCACCGCTTCGGAAGGTTTGGCATACCCGCGTCCCACTCGTAGACGCTCGCGCACATGGTCGGGTCCTTGTGCGCCTTCCGCACCAGATGCAGGAGCCAGCCTTTGACGAGCGGGTGGGTGATGTCGGGGACGCAGGCCCCGTCAAGCAGGAACCACGGGAGACTGCACAGGAGCGCCATGCCCGCATCTGGGTCCATGTCTGCCTCTGGCGCAAACCCATCAACCCACTCCCACCCAGAGCGCGCCACCACCTTGCGGGCGAGGATGATTTCGTCGGGGGTCATGGCTCCACCGTCCCTGCTACCTCGACCACGGCAGGCAGTTGGGCCTTGACGACGCGCACCGAAGCAAGGGGGCTAAGCGTCTCGCAAGCGAACCCTGCACACGTCGCGTCATCCCACTCGGAATCCCCGATGGCCACCCACTTCCCGCCAGCGTCCACCGCCACAGTAATCCGCACCTCCACCGTGTCCGCGGATGGCTCGGAGAAGGATGGGGCCTGCCTGTCTGCGCGTTCGCGAATCTCCTGAGCGAGGTCTCGCCAGACGGAAAGGGGCGGCGGCTCCGGCAGCGCCTCCCAGAGTCGGCACAGCGTCTCAATGCGGGCCACGGCATCCATCGCGGCATCCCATGCGGTCGGTGGTGTCTCAATCATCCCGTCTCTCCCTCCAGCCTCTCGGCCTGCATCTCCATCCGACCCGCCTTGTCGGTCGTCACCGTCCACCCCTCGCATCGCCAGTGCCGGTTGCCGTGCTCGTCCGTCTCGATGGTGACGGCGAAGCTCATGGCATCCCTGCTCCCCATCCGACGCCGTGGCGCCTAGTTCCTTATCCGCCGAGTCGCCGGGACGCTCGCCTAGTCGTTCATCCAGTTCGCAGAGCCTCGGCACGGGGGCCGGTCTGTCGCCTCCTGCCGTCTGCGGGTAGTAGTCGTCGTACTCGTCGCGCAGATAGTCGAGGCTCATCACGTCGCTCTCGGACACACCCCAGAGCACAGAAAGCACCTCGGCGGGCGAGACAGCGAACCACTCCCCGACTCCGCGGGCGCTCCTGAACCTGTCGTGAAGGATGCGCTCAACCCTGCCCGCCTCCGTGCCAGCGAGCGCGAACCCGGCTAGCGCGACCTCGTGCGGGCAGTGTGTCTGGATGGTCGCGAGGCGCTTCCGCACGTCGGTGGAGCGCCCTATCTTCACGTGCTTTGTCCCGGTCGCCACGATGCAGTAGACGTAATCAGCCTTCGCCATGTTCGCAGCCGGTGACAGGAGCGCACATCGGCGGTCAAGGTCCCACATCCGGTCAGCGTGAACCGCGCCGGAGTGGTCTGCGGACTCCTCCCACCCCTGCTCAAAGTCGTCCCCGCGCAGGTACCGAGGACAGCCGCGCAGGAACGCAGCCCACCCGACCCTGTAGGCCACCGGGTCAATCACGTCAGGTCCCAACACGCCACGACCTCCGAAGGCCGACAGCGGCGGCCCTGAGAATGCGCCAGCGATTGGAGACCTTCTTCGCCTCCAACTTCCCGCTTCGGCAGTACCGCAGGACGGTCACCCGCCCGACCCCAAGAAGCGCAGCGGCTTCGTCAACTGTCATCGTCTCGCTCATGGGGGAACTGTACAGAAGTGTACAGAAGTGTACAAGCGCAATCCGGCTGCCCCTTGACACGTCCCCTACAATCAGCGCGCCCACCCGGCGCGCATGAACTGCGAACCGCGGCGCCATGCGACAAGGCGAGCCGTCGCCTCAGCGACTAGAGGGAATCGGGGTCCTCTTTCCTCTCATGCCCTTCGCTCCGCTCGGCCTCTTGTCAGTACAGGTCCTCACTGAAGAGGATGCCTCCGCGGAGCCCTTTGACGTTCTGGACCTGCCCCATCCGCAGCGCGATGACCTGAGCCTCCACCCTGTCCACGTACCGGCCACTGGACGTGAGGAACCCCTGCCACCGGGAGTGGTGCCCGCCGTTCGCTGCCTTGACCGCCTCCCGCTCTTCGTCACTAAGGCGGGCCCACCATGCGTGGCTGACCTTGATGCAGTCGCCGTGACGGAGGCCGCAGAAGACGAACCCGGTCTCGGGGTAGCCGAACGAGCGGGCGCCATCTTCCTCCCGGCCCGTCTCGACCCTGATGGCTGCGCACAGGATTCGCTCGCTCATCACTCCCCCACGTCAATCGCCCCAGGCGCATCAATCGCGACCCGTTCACTCAACGCCGCGTCGAACCTCGACCACAGCCACTCCGCCGACTTGCCCTCAAGCTCGCCTCGAGCGTTCTCGCCGTACACCTTCTCGGTCAGCTCGTAGAACGCGGCAGGTAGCGGAGTCTCTTTCGCGCCGACTGTGACATCGACCTTCTCGGCTGCGTTCAATCCGAGCACCTTGGCCTCGTGACCGAACCCCGTCATTACCGCACCGTGCGCGCCGTCTTCGGCTGCTGCCGCTTGCGCGCTTCGGAGCCGCACTAGGAACTCCTGCCCGACTGCTTCCGGGCTCAGCCCCTCGCTCGCTTTCGCGGCCTGCTCCAGAATCCACTTCCGGTCATCCCAGATTGTGGAAATGCTGCACCCGAGTTCGATGGCGAGCCTTTCCGCCGTTGGCGAATGTCGGGTCAGTGTCGCCATGTTCTTTGCGACTTCTGCCCGGCGCTCCATCCTCTGCTCAGTCGTCACTCCGCCGTTCGCCATCTTCCCTCCGGTTCATCCCAACCACGCTCTGCCTTGACCATGCGCGCCCGCGTCTAATCAGGCGGCTATATGGTCTGCCTCATCGTCTTGTCTTCCGGCCTGTCGTCTATCCACTCGCCTCCATCGTCGTACACATGGACGCCCTTTCCGTTTGTGGATGTCGGGTCGGTCCGGCATGCGTGGCAGCAGACGCCGCTCATCGCCAGGGCCCCGCTAGGCAAGACGTAATCTCTTCGCCGCCACTGCGCATCACTGAGCGGAGGCGGAGGGTACGGGGCCTGCCTTTCGCAGCCTCCGAGGCACAGGGCGCTGTACGGATCCCCCATCACTCACCCTCTCGGGTCTGTCCGTTTTGCGCCTTGCGCTCCCACTCTGCGAACCGCTTTGTAGTGGTGGCATACGATACCATCGGCTCGTCGTCGCCCTCTGCCCATACCGAGTAGCGGACCGTCCCGGGATATGGTCGCGACCTTTCTCTGATTAGGTAGCGGCCACCGTGCAGGCCAGTCCACGCGAACGCCTCGTGCTGCTCGCTCATGGCTCGTCTCCTTGCGCTTCTCCTGCTCCGTCGTCGTGCTGGCGCTGTGCTTCGCGCTCCTTCGCTGGACGCCCCACGTTTGAGCACATCATGCGAAGCGTGCCGTACCTAGTCCTGCCCGCCGCCCGTGTGTGGTGTGCCGCGGTGACGCCCGCCTTGGGCACTCGTCACCCGCACCGCCAGCACCTCGATAGTCCGTCATCCATCGCGCTCAATCTCCCGCCTCGCTACTTCCTCGGCCTCTCGCCTGCTCAGGCATCCGTGGTGCTCTGCGATGGCGGCTCGTTCTTCGTACTGCTCGCGTTGGTCAGGGGTCATGGCGTGTCCTTCGGATAGAGCACAGGCCCCGCCGCGTCCTTGTCCTCGCCTGCCTCGTAATCGAGAATCCACCTGAGCCACGTCGCCGGGTTCGTGACCTTCAACCGAACACCACAACCTCGGTGACACCGATAGGCTGCGCGGTGAAGGGTGGCAATGCCGTTGCACATTGGGCAGTTAATACTGGTCGGCAATTGGGATCCCGCGCCACTCACGTCAACCTCCGAACCCTGTCAGCGGCCCGCCTCAACTCGGCCTCGACCATCGCGTTCCCTACGGCTCGGTCGGCCATCTCGGAGAGAAGGGCGGCGGCGTCGGAGAAGGCTTGTGTGCGGGCACTCACGGCGGGGCAGACGTGAAGATGGCGACACCCCGCCCTGATGGACGCGCCGCATCGCAGACACGTTCGGCCCCAATTCGGGTCGGCTCGTTCGTCCTCGCGCCACGGTGACTCATCGGGCCACGCCTTCACCACGTCCGACATCACGCCTCCCCCACAATCCCGCCAGCGGTCTTCATCTTCCACCACCGACTGTGACCCGGCCCGGGCGCATCATGCAGCGGCGCAGGTTGCGCGAGTCGCTCGCTAATCCCCTTCATCATCTCGGGGACGGTCATGCCGAGCTTGGCCGCCGCGCCGTCGAGGATGTGGTCAGCGATGGACTCAGGGTCGAACCCAGCCTCACGCAACTCGGCGTCTACCTCGTCCTCAGACATGGCGCACACCTCGTCCCACAGGTCGTCTGACCACTCATCGCCCTCGGAGACCAGTTCGCACCTCCCGTCCACCACGCGGTACACAGAGGCGCCTATGCGGATGATGTTGGGGTCGTCAGCCATTGGTTCGCTCCATCCTTGGCGCCGGCCTGCACTTCTCGCACACGCCCGCCGCGGTCTTCGTGCCGTTCTCGGTGGTGATGTCCATCCAACCGACGGCCTCCCTTTCAGGGTGAAGCCAGCACTTGTCGATGTCCGCGTGCATCTGGTCGCGTGTGTTGTCTGGTTCAGCCATCTGCGGACCTCCCGCCCGGGGCGCAGATTCATGGTGTGACCCATCACTCGCCCCTCTTCCTGTTCCGCCATCGCGTCGTCCGCGACGTGCCCGGCTTCGGTTCGTTCATCTTGCCCCGACTGCGCAGATACGCGCGGACGGTTCCAGGCTTCAGGCCCAAATCGCGGGCGACCTGAGCAGCGTTCCCGCACTTGCGGTACGCGATGCTGATGGCGCGCTTTGTGGCTGGGGTCATTCGGCTTCCGGTACGAAGGCGTGACTGTTCGCGCGGCTCCTGCCGTCAGCTACATCCCACCACGCCATGTAGGCGGCGCGTGCAGCCTCCCATGCGGCCTTGTCGTCCTCCCTCGCGGTGCGGCATCCGCCGTGAACCCATCCCCAATTGCACTCGTACTGGTTCACGTTCTTGGCGAAAACCCTCATGCCGCGCTTTCGGAACATCTCCGAGAGGACATCCCACTGCTCCTCCTCTTTTGTCGTCTCGCTCATCTCGCCCTCCACAGTGCCATCAGCGCATCCAGCACGGCCATAGGCACCGCGCGCAGTTCGCACAACTCCAGACCCGCAGACGACAGCCACGCAGACCCGACATGGCACAGCGCCCACGCCTCGCGGGGATTCGCCCCGAGGGTCGATGTCGTCGTCGGTCATCACAGCCCCCGGCGCCTTAATCGCGGCCAGCATCTCGCGCTGCTTCGGTGTCATCACAGCCCCCGGCGCACGTACTCGGCGCGGATTTGGTCGTCGGTGAGGCGCGAGGCTGGCCGTGAACGGCCGCAGGGATAACTGCGCCTGCACGTGCTCGCGTGGCGTCGGCTCAAGTAGGCAGCCTCGGCCTGAATGTCTCGCACCATCCTCGGTGCTGGTCGCCAGTTCATCTCCCATCCTCCTCTTCAGCCTTGCACCCGTCAGCGTGCGTGCCGTTCCTGTGTTCGCAGCGGTAGCAGACCTCGACTCGCGGGCGCCGAATGCGGCGCGGCTCGGGGTCTTGCTCAAGGTCGTAGGGCGGCGCGGGCGCGTCTGCGTGGGATGTGAGGCTCATCGTCGGGCCCCAGACACCTCGGCAATGCGCTTATTCAGGCGCTCCATGTTCACCGTGTGGGCCGCCGCGACAATCCCGCGCTTCTCCGTCAGACACGCCGGACACGTGACAGCCTCGGTCCGGGCGGCGACGTGTCCTCGGCGGTGGTACTTGCCGCAAAGCGACAACAGCGGCTCTGGGTTTGCGCCTCGCGCTGGGTAATGAATCATCGCTCTCGCCCTCCGTCGCCAACCCCGGCGACACATTCAACCTACTCCCGTGTTTCACACGTCGCAAGCGTCAATTTGGAATTGACGGGCGGGACGCGAGTTGCGCGCGCAGTTCTTCGTTCTCCGCTCGGATGTCGGTGTTCGCAGTCACGGTCCCCGCGTGCTCCTCTCGGAGTGCGGCCAACTCAGCCCGCAGGCTGATGCACTGGTCTCGCCAGCCCTTCCGGTCGGTGCCGTTGAACTCGGCAAGGGCTGCGCGGGCTTCGTCCCGCTCTCGCTCTGCGGTCTCCAGCGCCGCCTTCTTCTCCTGCCAGTTGGTCAGCACGTTGCGCCGCGCCAGGTGGCCGGGGCCTCCCATCAACTGCCCAGACGCCAACTCCTCACTCGCCGCATCGCTATCGAGGAAGGCAACCAACCGCGCTGCCCTCGCGCGCTGTTCAACCTCCTCCACCACCTTCGCCCACTCTTCTCCCTCCATCCCGAGGGCGACGGCGATGCGGGTGAGGGCTCGGTGGGCGTCGTTATAGAGGGACTCCAGCCTCTGGTGCTCCTCGTGGGCTTCAGCCAGTTCCACCTCCGACTCCTGCACCCGCTCGATGATCGCGGTCCTTGCCGCTGGGTACCGCTCGACGGTCTCCTCCAGCGTCAACCCCAGCCCACCCGCCTGCGGCTCGGGGACCTCCTCGCTCGGGGTGAAGGGCGTTCCCATGCCGATGTCCGAGCCGGAGGAGGGCACCTCGCTCTTCCGTTCGTACCCAGGACAACCGGTGGCGTCGCGCGGAGGCATCACGTAGTCGATACCCTCCACTGCGCCAACCCCATGCCGCCATAGGCGGCGAGCCCCCAAAGCCTCGCGGTCCTTCGCGGTTCCCTTCTGTCCACGGCCAGCGTTGCAGCCGACGCGGCCTCCGTCGCACTGGACCGCATGCGCGCACGTCCAGCAGTTCGACGGCACATCCTTCGCGCTCTCCGCCTCGCTGGCGGGGCGGGTGACCCAGCGCCAGCGGATGAGGTGGTCGCTCATCTCAGCGCCGGCCTTGTAATAGAGGCCCTCTGGCCTCTCCCACCTCTGGCGCCCATTGAGGCCCCCTGCCCACTCCCGAATCCGCTGAACGGGACGCCCCAGCGCCCTCTCCTGCGTCTCAATCACCGCCCCCCCACCCCCATACGGCAGCGCGGACGTGAGCCATGGGTCGGCGGCGGCGGCGTTCAAGGTCTCCACTGCCTCGGCGGCGCCCGCTGTCATCGTCGTCATCCCGTCCATCTCAATCACCTCGCATTGCGCGCACAGGGCGCGCACCGTCTCGCGGTCGTTGCATTTGGGGCAGAGGCTCATTTGAGGGCCTCCCGCATCTCGTTGACGATGCGCGACACGGTCTGCTGGTCGTTGCTGATGAGCGCCACGGCCAACTCGCGGGTCTCCGTCAACTCCCCCTGAAGCCTCTCGATGTGGTCCAGCGCGGCGGGGAGCGTGTTGCAGGCGTGGAGCATGTAAGCCTCATCAGCCTCGGCATCTTCCCCGAGGAACCCGGAAGCGCCGTTCTTGTGGTCCACCCGGAGCACGAGGGCTCGGCCCCTGCCCTCCACGCCGTACTTGACGGTCCCGTCGTGCCGGTCGCCGACCCACGGCCCCTCAGTCGCCGCCTCAAACAGCGCCCGCCCCTTCGCGATGTCGTCGGCGGTCATGGGGTGGCTCCTTTCAGCGACCACAATTCAAGGGCAGTCGGCTGGCGCCAGTCGCCAACGATGTCGCGCATCTCGCCGCTGGCATCGCGGAAGCCGACGGTGCCGACCCAGACCATCAGGCCGAGAACGTCGCTCGGCGGGTCGATGTACCAATCAGACAGGCACCGGCCCTGCGTCTCCAGTTCGCGGGAGAACTCAGGGCCCGTGACGGACAGCACCCATGCGTCCCCAAGCCAGAAGTCTGACTCAGACAGCGTTGGCTGCTCTGCGATGAACACGGACATTCGTTCGGCACTCACGACCCACCCCCTTCGGTCTGCGGCCCCGGGGTCGCACCACCCACCTTGAGCGGCGCTGCCCACCCCTTGTCGAAGTCGGCCATTGCGTCGGCCACGGAATCACCGAACCCGGCAACGCCGTCCTGCAAGTTCTCGCCGTACAGCGCGCACCACTTGTCGCCGTCCATGAAGACTCGCGGTCGATAGACCGCGCTGGGTCTGGCGTGGGCATCGGCTGCCGCGCTGACATCAAACGCTGCCTGCTGCCACGCCTGCGGCACGTAGCCTGGTATGGTGTCCCGCAGTGCGCTGTTGAGGTCCGTACTATTGGCGATGCGGTCGAACGCTTGCCGCGCAGCGCTCGCAATCATGTAGTCGGCGTCAGACATCACCCACCCCCTTCGGTCTGCGGCCCCGGGGTCTCGCGAACCATCGCTTGCTCGTACCTCTTGCCAGCGTCCGCAAGACGGACAGCCGCACCCGCCAACAGCGGACCCGCAGGCTCCGGCTTGCTGTGGTCTGGCGAGCACACCCGGGGCACCTCGTCGGCGGTGTAGAACCCTGCCGAGAGGATGTCGTCCGTGTACCCGCTGCACTTCGGTCGCCAGAGCAGCCCCGAGTCGGTGTGTCTCAATACGAAGATGTCCATCACTCACCTCCAGTCGAGGTCTGCGGCCCCGGGGTCGGGATGCGCCAGTGGGTGACGCCAGACAATCCGCCGAGAGGCCAGAGCCGGAGACCTCGAACGTCCTTGTTCCACCACACCTCGACACGCTCGCCCACCTCCGGCATCGCCTTCCCGACGCTGACCCAGCCGTGGGGGTCTTCGGCAAAGAAGCCGAGCACCATCGCCTTGAGCGCGGCCTTCGCCTCGTCCAGAGTGGTCGCGCCCCTTAGCGGATCCTCCCGGTCGGCCATCGTGTTGCACGCCAGCCAGCCACCCCCGCGGGCTTCCGCCAGCATCCAGCCGGACTCGTGGAAGTGTTCGCCCTCGGCGCTGCCCACGTCGGTGCCCTCGTAGTGGCTCCATCCGCCACCATCCTCAATGAGTTCGCAAGTCATCGCTCCTCCTCCCGCGCCTCTCCGCGCGTAAATCCAGCCGTCAGGCGCCCTGAGGCGCTCTCTCCGGGCTTTTCGGTGTCCGGCCCGTCTCCCGGGCAGTGCAGCGGCTCAGGCTCGTCTGTGCGGATCGGTGTCGCCTCTAGCAGCGCGTCCACTTCCGCGCGCCATGCGAGTGCCTGGGATGGGGTCGGCGGGGTCATCACTCGCCCCCATCCTGCCCAATGCCCTCTTCCCACTGACGCTTGAGCGCCATCACCCCGGCCCGCGGGATTGTCCACTGGCGGCGCGCTTTCCACGCCTTCAGTCTCCCGTCCCGGCAGTACCGCATCACCGTGATGTCGGCCACGCCGAGAAGGGCGGCGGCTTGCGCGATGGTGATATTGTCGGGGGTGGTCATTCGGACTCTCCGATGAGTGGCGCGCGGTGGACGCTGACCGACTCGGAGTAGTAGCCGTTGGATGAGCCGCACCACCGCATGCTCAGGTCGCCCTTGGTGGTCCTGATGGCGTAGAAGGTCCACGTCTCAGAGCCGTAATCGTCGTCAGCGTCCCCGTCCGACGTTCGCTCCTCGGCCACGGTGACCTTGGCCCCGATAAGGTCGGTGGGGTCGCCGTTGAACTCGGCCAGCGCCACGTGCTCACAACAGTCCTGCTGGTGGTGGAGCGTGAAGAATCCCTTATCCGTGACGAACTGCACCTCGTCGCTTTCCTCGGACAACCCGTCAACCGCAGTGATCGTCGCTCCGACAAGGGCCCCGATCTCAACCGCTCCGTCACAGCCCCAACTCTCCCGAAACCGAGTGTCCATACTCTCTCCTCCGCGGGTCTCGTGCCCGCTGTTCTCGACTGTACACGAGTGGACAGGGTTGTGCGGGGGGAATTCAGATTCCGTCCCACGTCAGCACAGCCGCGTAAGCGCACACGCAGTCCTGCCCGCGCCGAGGCGTCTCGATGGTCGCCCCTCCTCGCCACGTGAGCCGAATCAGGGCGAGCGAGATGGTCTCAAGGTCGAACCCCGTCGCGTCCGCGATGGCCTGCGGCGACTGCGAGCCTCCGAGGTATTCGAGCCAGTCGTAGACGCCGTTCTCTTTGACGGTCCAGGGGTGCATGCGCTCGGTCATCCTCTGAAGTCCTCCCCGGCGACTGTGACCCACCGCTTGCCCTCGCCGGTCAATCCCCAGAGACGCGAGCCGAGACGGTCCCCGCTGCCGTATCGCTCCCCGATGGTCTCTCGGCTCAGGTTCGTACTGAGAATCAGGCAGCCTTGCCCCATGCTCGCGCGATTGGCGAGGTCGTTGACCGCGTTGTTCCAGAGCTCTGTGCGGTAGCCGCTGGTCTGCTCGAGGCCGAGGTCATCCACCCACAACCCGGCGTCCGTCAGAAGCCGCTCGATGAACTCGTCCCCGCGCCGCTCCGTCTCCGCTCGGAAGTAGGCACCCATCAGGGCATGGCTCGTCCAGAACTGCACAGGCAGCGTGCGCCTCCCGCCCTCGGTGAAGGTCCGCGCGTAGTCCTGAACCGCCGCCAGCATCAAGGCCGTCTTCCCTGAGCCTGTAGGGCCAGCCAGGACGAGGGACGAGCCCGGAGTCCAGTCGCACAGCGCGCGATGGGCGGCAGACCGTCCCGGCGTCAGGAGTAGTGTCGGCTCTGGAAGCGCCCGCACTAGTTCGCGCTCGGCAGCGAACAGCCCCGCCTGAATCCTCGCCCGGGTCAGCGACATCCCGCGATAGGCGTCGAACCCGCTCATCATCCGGTCGAGGCGGTCGTTAGCGTCGTCCAGCAGGCTCGCCCGGAGATCGATGAGCACCTTGCACCGCTTGCAGATGGAGCGGTCGTACCAGCCGTGCCGTGTCTTTACCGGCGAGACGGTGCGCCCACACTCCTCACGGCACATGGTGTCCGCGGGTCGCGTGTCGAGCGGCTTCGGAGCCTGGGCAAGAGTGGCCTGGAGTGGTTGAGAGAACTTCATCCGATGCCCCTTTCCTTCATCTCGATTTTGTACTTCTCGAAATCCGCTTCCATCTCCGGCGTTATGTCTCGGCTCCCGGGCTTGTTGCGGTAGACGGGCTGGCCGTTGCGCGGTCTCTGAACCGCGACCGTCGAGCGTCCGCCCTTGTCCCACTCACGGGCCTCCATCAGTCGAACCTCAAACCGCAGGGCCTTGTAAATGGTGGCGTACTTCGTGTGGCCTCCGCTGCGAAGCGTCATCGCCTCGCCAGTCGGACAGTTAAGAACCCACTCCGAGATGAGAACGAGATCGGCGGGCGAGCACTTCGGACCCTTGCGGCCTCGACTGCCGACCATGGCGAGTCGCTTCTCCGTGTAGTCCCGAAAGTCGCCGTCGGGGTCTGGGCCCTGGCCATTGCGCCCGACCATGTAGCCTGGAAAGACGATCTCAAGGATGGGGTCAGGCTTCGGAGGGTCCTGCGCGATGAGAGAGAACTGCCCGCCCCCCTTGGGGGGCTTAGGGGGCTCTCCTTGGCTCTCATTGGTTCTCTTTGGCTCTAAGGGCTCCGGCGAGTCAACTACTGGCGGGCTTTCCGGGGGAACGGGTGTAAGCATCTCATTACGCTCACCGTCACCATCTGCTAACGCTGGCGTAAGCATCTCATTACGCTCTGCGTCATCATCTGCTAACACCTCGGACGGGTCGAGATAGCCATGGGCTGCGGTCCAGTGAACCCGGTCCGGGTCGCCGTTGAACCCACATCGCCACCGGTCAAAGTCCTTCTCCAGCACAAAGCGGCCAGAGGTCGTCTTGAGGAGCACGCGCATCTCCACGAGGCCAGAGATGGCCGTTGACGCGGTGGGGCGCGAGCAGCCGATGGACTTGCCGAGGTCGGTACCTCCGAGGGGGAACGGTTGGACCCTCTTCCCTTTCTTGGCCCACCCGTACTGACGCCACAGGCACTCCAGAATCGCGCACCGCTGAATGGGCGTCACCTTCGCCAGCGTTACCGCTCGATACAGGTTGTTCGCGATTCGGATGTGCCCTTTCTCTTGCTGTACGTCAGCCATCAGACCGCCACCGGTCGGGCCTTCAGCCCCTTGAGGCTACCCACGAGCAGCCCGTACCGGGTCGCCTCGGCCTCTGTGCCGTCGTCAAAGCGGAGAAGCGCGGGAGCCTCGGTGTAGTGGTGCCGGTTGGACGCGACGACGACTCCGCGGTCTTCGGGGCCCGGGTCTTCGGCTGTCGTGAATCGGTCGCCAGCCTTGAGGCGGCGGCGAACGTAGGTGGGGCCTGTGGTCCAGCGGGGCATTAGATTCCGCCTAACTTCGACACTTCAGCCTCAATGAGAACGCGAACACGCGCCAACTCGTCCGAAGTGTGTGGTGTTCCCGCCCGGTTCAGCCCCTCATAAGCGCGTAGCATCTGAAGCCGCGTAGTGTGCGTCGGCAGTTCAATCACAGGCATCGTCTTGTTCTTGCAGATGCGACGGGTCAACTCGTGAGCGGTCGGCCAGTGGATTCGGACGAGTGCGCCATCGTCGAGACCGTGCCCGACGATGCGACGGCCAAAGGAGTGCTCCTCTGCCCGCGTAGGCACAGGCGGGATGACTGCATCCACCTCGCCGTTAATCCAGGCCCACAACGCCTCAAGGCGCTGCTTACCGTCCACTACCGCGTAATGAACAGGCGTGCTGTAGCCCTGATCATGGAGCACGATGGCGGGCACCCCGCCGCCGATGAGCCAGTGCCCAAGGAACGCCTCCCGCTGGGCGGTGGTCCACACTGACTGCCTCTGAAAGTCAGGTGTCACGTCGAAGGCTGCGCGGCGCTCAAGCGTGGCGCAGAATTCAATCACGGGCCGGTTAGACGCCTGCGGAGACCCGCCGCACCACCGATGCCGCGTGATGGCCTCGTAACCAGCATCGCCAGCGGAAAGGTCAATCTCGTTGTCAGCACTCATCACACACTCCACGCGCACAACTGCGCATCGCCACATGGTGGCTGGCTTACTCAGCGCGGAGAGGGATTCCCCGGGCTCGACTCACCCTCCCGGACTCGACCGCCCCTCTCCGTTATCGCCAGATTCGGGAGGAGGGGACTTACTGTCGAGCTGGCCCCGGGGTGGGGCGGTTGCTAAGCCTTGCGGCCTCGCGGTTTCAGGGTATCAGAACGGCAGGGTGTCGGGATCGAATCCTTGAGCGCGCATGTGCGCCCGCCAGTTGGCCGCCCTGTATTCGGAGAGCGCCGCACAGTGGCGCGCGGTGGCAGGCTCGCGCTCGGACTCCGAGAACACGGGGGCCGACTCCAGAACGCCTCTCCGGTCCGCGCTGGCGAGCAGGCGGGCATACCTCGCGATGATGGCGCCCGCTATCACCCGGTCATCGTGCTCGCGGAACCAGCGGTGCGCCATGCACGTTCCGTAGTCCACGAGCCGCCCATCTTCGTACCAGTCAGCCTCACAGTCGCAGGCGTCGTCTACTCCGCTCTGACGGTAGTTCAGCATCCGGCGCATCCGGCGAGCGGCGAGGTCCCGATAGGCTGTCTTCTTGTGGGCGCGCAGGCGGGCGCCGGGATACGCCTGATAGCGGAGCACGTGGCGGGATGTCAGGACGCTCATCTCTCCTCCAGTGGCGCAGCGCGCCGGTTGTACTCGCTCATCCTCGGTCTCCTGTCGTGTTCGGGGGCGGGGCTACGGGCATTTTTGGGTCCTTCTTTGGCACCTTGCGGGCTTTGGGTTCAGGCTCAGGCTGGCGTGTCGGCATGCGGCGCAGGCGTTCGTTGATGGTCATTCGGAATCCCATGGCGCTGGCACTCCAGAGCCGCGAGCAGTGACCACGCTGGAGACAGCGAGGCCGGATTTGAGGTGCCACGCGAGATGAGCACTGCCCGCAAGGTCGGCCACGTCACCGCTCTCACCGCAGTAGATGTCTCGGCCACACCGCGGGCATGAGACGAGGAACCACGACGGCGCACATGGATAGACCACGACGGCGTTTGAGGCGGTGGCCGTGTCTGGCTCGATGGTCATCGCGACACCGACTCGCAGAACCGCGCGACGGCGGATTTGGTCCGCGCGTCCGTGCCGAGCTTGCGGAACGGCAGCCAGATGGGCGCGCCCTTGATGGCGTGGACCGTGGTCGTAGACGGCTCGCCATTCCCACGGCACGTAGCCAGTGGGACATCGCCGCGGTAGATGGTGCGGCCAGACACACGCAGGCCGGTGTTGGCGAGCGTGGTGAGGTCGGCGGGGGGGAGGGTCATCGGTACCACTCGCCCGGCTTAATGCCGGTGATGTCGCGAATCTCACGGACGTACTCGGACCGAGGAACCTCTCCCTTGAACCACCGATAGACGGTGTTCCGTGTCACGTCCAGACGGGTAGCGAAGTCCGTCACCGTCTCGTCATTGAGGGTAAGCCATGCCCGCAGTTTGGCGCCTGCGGGTGCGCGGTTGTTTGACTTCATGGTGCGGACAGTACACGCGGGGCCGTGTCCCGTCAAATGTGACACAAGCCCTTGACGCCCGAATCACACGCAAGTAATGTCCCAATCACTGGCCGACGAGACCAGGGAGGGCGAGAGCGATGAAGCGAATAAGCAAGAAGAAGTTTGAGCGTCTTGAGGAGTTGGCCGGATACGCCAACGAACTCGCTAAGATGCTTCGCGATATCCACGGCGATGCCGACTGCTACATGGACGAGCGGTCTGACCGATGGCGAGAGAGTGACCGTGGCGGGGAATATGAGGAGTGGGTCGAGCTGCTCGATGAGGCGGCTGATGCCGCCCAGGCTGCGGCAGAGTCCGCCGACAATCTCCAGCAGTCTCCGAGCGAGTAGATGACCGTCCGCCACCTCTGGCGCGAGTCCGAGCGATTCCGCCTGCTCTGCAAGGCGCACGACTTGCGCCCCGCTCAGGTCGGGTTGCTCCTGACGCTGAGCGAGATGGACGGCGTGTCGATGCAGACCATCGCCGCGAGCATGGACCGCGTAGCGCCCACCATCACGCGCCTCGTGGCTCCGATGGAAGTCGGCGGCTGGGTGTCCACAACACGCGGCGAGGACGCCCGTGCGCGGCTCGTGTCGCTGACTGAGGCGGGTTGGACGAAGGTCCGCGCGCTGGCAGGGGAGAAGTGATGGAAGTTGAACTCCGAGTGACGTTCATTATTGAGAGCGCAGACGGTGAGGAGATGACCGAGAACGACGCGAAGTCGGCGGCGTCTCTGGCAGCGTGGAACAACCTCGTCCTGACCCGCAATGGGCGTGACATCGCGGGATCCGTCAGGGTCCACGTTGACGGCCTCGGCCAATGCGACGTGACTGTCGGGGACGGGCACGAGTAATGGCCCGCGGCTTCCGAATCACGCTGAAGGGCAACCCCAACGACATCAGCGGCTATCTGGCCCGCGCCGGGAATCTCCTGCGAGACGGCGAGAGTCCGGCACCACTGGCCCGCGAGCTGCGCGTCTACCTCGGCAGGCGCCGAGTCGAAGGCGACACGTTGAACAATGCACACGACATCCTCGCCTGCCTCGAAGGCCGCGCGAGGGGAGACCAAAAGGCCCGGGTTCGGGCGATGATTCAAGGGAGGATGCAGTAGATGCCGACCTACGAAGGAACGAAGCACGAGGGCGCCGTGGCGCATCTAACCCTCACTCATGAGGCGTGGTACGGGTCCGCTCAACCTGACCGCGGGCGGGAGTGCTGTGTCTCGATGGCCTACCCGGACGACGGCGGTGGGACCACTGGCGAGTTCACTCTCAGGGAGCACACGTTCTCGGCTAGCGTCGGGGGCGAGCGCGCGGTTCGCCTTGAGGTGTTCGATGACGGGTGGGATGCCCTGCTTACGCTGGAGAAGGCGCACGGGTTCATGACTCGCCTCGCCAAGTTCGACGGGTTCGCGGACTTTGACGAGGTGGTCAAGGCGCTCATCGGCATCGGCATCGTGGACGCTACCGAGCGGACGAACGTGCGCGGCGGGAGTCGGCCAGCAGTTGACCTCGCGTCGGTGGACATGGGCGCCTTCATCAGTGGCGCGACCGAGGCAGATATCGCTGCCGTCCTCGCGATTGTGGGGAAGCGATGAACCCCTACCGAATGAAGGCAGACCCGTCCCGCAAGGGCTGGTTCCTCATCCAGAAGCGCATGGGCGCGCAGTGGTGGACCGTGGAGCACATCAAGGGGGCGCGGGAAGCCGCTCGCCAACTGAAAATTCGCAACGCTGCGCCGCTTCCGGCAATCACAGCACCGAGGGCGATTCGATGAGTATCGAAGACCGAATCACGAAGATCATCACCTACGCCATCAGCGCCTTCCTCATCTCTGTCTGTGTCTCCGCCGCGCTTGTGCTGGACGCATGGGCCGTGAGTCACCTCTGGCGATGGTTCGCGGTCCCCTTCGGCGTGCCGGACATCCAGAACTACTGGCACGCCCTCGGCCTCGGTGCCGTCATCGGCATGCTTACCCACCAGAGGTCGCAGCAGAGGCCAGAGGATGAGAAGTGGTGGAAGCCATTCCTGTACCTGTACGGCAGACCCATCATCACGGTCGCCTTCGGCGCGCTGTTTCACTCGCAGATGGTGGCGCCATGACCCACGACGACGACCCCTTCTCCTGCCCCCGCTGCGAAGACGGCGGCGGGAAGGTCTGCGGGCAGTGCGTGGAAGAACTCGTTCTCAGAAGGCGGCGCGACATTGCCGACGACGTGAACGGCGAGTGCGCCATCTGCGGGGCCATGGACGGCGAGGAATGCCGCGAGGGGTGTGGGGAGAAGGCCGATGAGTAGCCGCCCCACGAAGCACACCCCGCCCGCCCGTACCGAGTACGTGAACGAGCGGATTCCCGACCTTCATATTGTGCGCGAGTTCGAGCGGCATCAGCCGCCTGACGTGCCTGGACTCGATGAGGCGCACTCCGTCCTGTCGGGCTTCGCGTGGGCCCTGCCCACACTGCTCGCATTCGCCGCGCTACTGAAGGCGTGCGGGGGAGTGGCGGGATGACTACACAAGGAGGAGAGAGCATGCACGGCGACCAACCGTCTGGAATCGCAGGAGTAGAGGGCCGGGAGAACGTCGGCGCCGTCTTGACCATCGGGCGCAAGCCTGACAACGGGCGAGGCTTCCCGGTCGAGAAGGACCGACTGCACATCGTCAACCCGGTGGAGAACGCGCAGAAGGTGCGGACCCACCATCCCTCGTTCAAGGGATTCAACACCGCCGACCCCCGGTGGCGTCAGTCGGTGAACGGGCAGATTGTCCACGCCACCGAGGCGGGGTGCTTCCAGTACAGCCTTCGGAACCAGCAGGCACCGGGACAACCGGTACACCCGCAGCAGGTCCCGTTCTGCATCGGCAACGGCGAGAGGGCGCGGCGCTGGACCGGTTCCGAGTTCATCGACATCGATTGCCCCGGCGACCGGTGCGAGTTTCGGCAGAAGTCGCAGAAGGGTAAGCCGTCGTGCTCCCCGTCGATGCGGTTCCTATTCCGCCCCATCTGGCCTGAGTCGTCTTCGATGCCGTCGCCGCTGTTCAAGTACACGTCCAATGGGTGGAACAGCGTCCGCAACTTCGTCGGCCTGTTCAAGCAAATCAGTGACGCCGCCGCCGCGATGAGCTTCGATGACTACTCGCTCGCCGGGTTGAACATCACGCTCACCCTGACCGAGCAGACGAACCGGCAACTCAAGTCACGGTTCCCGGTGATGCACGTCGTCGCGACCGACCACCCGCTGGACTTCTTCCGGCGCCAACTGGAGTTCCGAGCGGCGATGGAGGCGCGAACCCGTGTCAAGGTTCTGGAGGCGCCCACGATGGTGCAGATCACCGGGCCCGAGCAGGCCGAAGAAGCAGCCGCAGACCACCGGCAGAACACACCGCCGACCATTGACGGGACCTTTGATGTGGAGGACGAGCGGCGATGAGTTGGAAGACAGAGACGTGGTTGTCGTTCGACCTCGAAACGACAGGCCCCGAGCCGGAGACGGCCCACCCTGTGGAGATCGGTCTTGTGTGGATGCAGGAGTGCAGCGTCGTCAAGGTGCGTCGGTGGCTCGTGAAGCCGCCCGAACCCATCCCTGTTGAGGCTACCGAAATCCACGGAATCACCAACGCGGACGTAGCCGACCAGCCCACGATCGAGGAGTACGCCGAGGACATCCTGAAGGCCGTCTCCGAGTCGCTGGTGATGGTGGCCTACAACGGGTTCCGGTACGACTTCGCTATCCTGTCTCGGCTGATTCCAGGCTTCCGCGAGGCGTGCAAAGGCCCGGTGCTAATCGACCCGCTCGCCCTCATCCGTACCGACGGCGTGGGTAAGTGGTGGAAGGGTCCAGGGCGCCACAAGTTGACAGCGGTAGCCGAGCGCATCGAGGTTCCCGGGCTGGATGAGTCGAAGGCGCACGGGGCGGTCTACGACGCCGAGGTGTCCGCAAAGGTCCTCTGGTACTTCCGCGACCATCTGCCCGACGACGGCGCCGAGGCCCAGAGGTACTTGGTGCGCGAGAGCCGACGACAAGAAACCGAATTCAAGGCGTGGCTTGCTCGCCAGCCTGCGAGGGACTGATGCCCCAGCGACCCACCACACTGAAGCTCGCCGCCCGTCACTGCAACATGGCCGTTCAGCACTACGAAGACGGCACGCCATACGACCGGCGCGTCTTCGCCGTCGGTACCGCGGCCCACGAGTTCCTGTATGCGCTCGCGCGCGGTGAAGACATCGAGGGGGTGGCCCTCGCCCTCGCGTCCACCGGTCGAGGCGGGACGGACTCTGAGCCGCCGCTGAACATCGACGACATCATGGCGGGTAAGGAAATCGCGCTGGACTGGTACGACCACACCGAGGGGTTCCTTGGGACGAGTCGGGCGAGGTTCGAGATTGGACTAGCCGCAGACGCAGACTGGAATCCCGTCCGGTACGACGACCCGAACGCCGTCTACCGCGCCCGCCTCGATGTGCTCGACGTGATGGAGGTTGAATCCGAGGAGTTCGCCGGGGTCGGTTTGCTCCCCGACGACTACAAGACCGCGTGGCCGACGGACGAGACAGAACTTCAGTCGGTGCAGGTCAGGACGCAGGCGGTCCTCTCATACATCTCGTGGAAGCGAATTGGACTGGATGCCCCGCCCGACTTCATCCGGCGTCAGGTGACGAACCTGCGAACGAAACAGGTCTTCTTTGAGGATCTGTGGCTGGACGCCGAGGGCATGGCAAAGATCGAGGAGTGGAAGCGCGACATCATGATCGCCGTCCGCGCCGTCGAGGTGCGGCCCCGTGTCGCCTCCCCCGGCGTCAACTGCCTCGGGTGCGGCTACGTGACCCGGTGCGACGAGGCGCAGGCGTTCCTACAGGACGGCGCGCGGAGCACCGTCGAGCGACTGGCTGTGATGGAGGCGACGGTGGCCGAGTGGCGCAGCGCAGCCAGAGCCGCAACGAAGACCACGCCGATAGCGGTCGCTGGTGGCTGGGTCGGCTACCAGTCGAAGACCACGCGCAAGGTCCGTGAGGAGTCGGTACCTGTCATCTGGAACAGGTGGAGCAAGGGCGAGGACCCCGAGGACCACACCGACACATCGAGCGACGGCGTTGCTCGTGGCCTCCTGAGGTCCCTGAAACTCGGCGTCGGGTCCATCGAGGCAGCGGCAAAGGTCATCTTCGCAGGGAGGGACCGCCCGACTGTGGCGGCCCGCCGCGAGTGGGTCGCCGGGCTCGTCGAGGAGGTCGGTGGCAAGAAGTTTGGATACTGGAAGGACGACGCGCCATGAGTTGGATGCCCCTGGACTACGCCTATGAGCCGAAGGACGGCGAGGGCCGACCGTGCGCGCACCTTCCCGAAGTAGAGGCTGCCCGCGCACGCAACCGGCAGGCGACCACGGACCGAATCGCCGTTCGCCGTGCTGCCGTTCGCGGCTGGCTCACCGAATGGCGCAGCAGGGGCAGCCTCGCCCGCAAGGTGGGCACGACCTACGAGACGATCCGCCGCGACCTGCTTTCGATGGACGACCTAGAGACAACCGGCGCCAACCCGGCGCGATGGCGGATTAGGGAGACAGGATGATTGGGTGCATGGCCGACCTCGTGATTGTGCTGATCGTGGCCCTCGCCCTCGGGAGCGACCCGCAAGCCGCCGCAGGGTGGGCGCTGGGTCTCGTCTTCGGATGGCTCGCCTTGCGCATCGGGTTCTTGCTCGCAGGCGAGGCGATGTTTCAGGGCGGCTCGTCCTTCTCTGAATGGCGATCTCGCCGGGACCGGAAGCGGTGGGCGAAGGCTCTGGAGGAGGGCGACGAATGACCGGCCTCACCATCACCATCCCGGGGCAGCCGGTCGCGTGGGGCATCGTCCTCTCGGGTCGCATCGTCGGGAAGGACAAGCGAGGGCAGCCGCTCATCGCGTGCAAGGCGAACCTGCGGACCCGCCCGAAGAAGTCGAAGAAGCCCAAGACCGAGTTCCCCCGAGGCTGGCGCGACATGGCATCCCGACTGATGGCGCTGCACTGGAAGGGTCCGCCGATGGAAGGGCCGATGCTGCTCGACGTGGAGGCGGTGTTCCCTCGCCCGAAGTCGCTGGACTGCCAGCACAAGCGACAGCCGTGCTCTTGCCCGTCTGAGAAGTTGGACGGGCGAGCGATGCCGCACACGTCGAGAGGCGACAGAACGAACATCGTCAAGCTCGCAGAGGACGCGCTAGTGCATGCCGGCGTCATCGAAGATGACCGGTGGGTATACGGCGGGACCAAGCCGCCACTGAAGAGGTACGCCGCCCGAGGCGAGGACGCGCACGTGAAGGTGACGATTCAAATGGCGCCGATGGCGCTGGGAGGTGAGTGACATGGACTTGTCAGAAGAAGCGGAAGCGCTGTTGGGCGTTGACCATCTAGACGCAGGGTCGGCAATCGGTGACCTGCGTGAGGCGTTGCGCCATGTTCGGGAGTTGCGGGCCGAGTCCGACGGTCGCCGCCGCGCACTGCTCGACGTGGGCGAGAAGCGCAGGCAAGCGCAGATCGAGGCGATGAACCTTCGCGCTGCACTCACCGACATCGAGAACGCCATGCGGACCTTCACCGTCGGGGCAGGCTCCATCGAGATGAAGGCGAAGATTCGCGGCATCATTGAGGGGGTGAGGGGATGATTCGCTACCGAGAGGGCGCCACATCCGTCACCGCCGTTGAGTGCGAGAAGGTCGGGTATCCGCACAAGGACGCCGACGGGGAGACGCAGTACGACAACACCCACTTCGACACAGAGTCGGAGGCGTGGGCCGCCGTGATGTCTGGCAGGGAGGCCCATGTGTCGGCTGCTGGGAGCGCGGTGAAGTCAGCAGAACGGCAACTCGCACTGGCGAACGAGGGCGCAGTCGAGGCCGCGAGGCTGTTCTCTGACGCGAGGTACGCCCGGGACACGTGGCTGCGAACCACGGAGGAGAAGGCATGACCCGCGACGAACTGGTGCGAGCACTCGCCAACCTCCCCGAGAACGTCGCCATTGGCTGCGTGGTGGAGGCTGGCAGGATTCGCGGGCGAAGGCACCTCGCCAGTCGCGCGGATGTCGTGGCCGTCGTCCGAGCTTGCGCCGAGGCTTACGGCGTCACGTCAGGCGAAATCATGGGCCGAGTGCGCACGGCGCGCATTGTCCGCGCACGGTTCCAGGCATACTTCCTGCTGCTGGACCTGTTCGATATGAGCACGGTTCAGGTCGGGTTGGCCTTCGGCGGGCGCTGTCACACGACAATCATGCACGGCGCGCCGAAGGGCGAGGCCGACAAGGGGCGGGCCGCGGTACGTGCTCGGGTGCTCGCCGTCGCTGCGATGCTCGGGATTGGGTCGGAGGCGGAGGCTGCCTAACCCGTAGCGACCAACCGCCACGTCCCGTTGGCGCGACCTCGCCAGACGGGCCGACGACCGACCGCGGGAGTCTGCTGGAAGTCGCCGCGCGTGAACTTGCCGAGACGACGCGCGCCCTTGAGGATGATGAAGCCTGGACGGCCTGCGCTGTTCGCGACTGCGACAGAGCGGGCGCCGTGCTGGGCGGGGATGGCGGGCGGTTGGAGGATGGGGCAGTTCATGGGGTCTCCTTCGTGGTTGGCTACTTCGACCATCGCTCCCGCATCGCGGCATCCACAGCGACGAGTCCTCTGCCCTTCGGTGAGCCTTCCTGCGGCATCTGGACGTGCGGGCTGTCTCCGATGGACCGGAGCGAGCGCAGGCCCAGCCTCTCGGCCTCCTCGGCGTAGACTGCGTATCCCTGCACTCCGTTGTGGATGGCGTCCGCGTCCCACTCGGCCTTCCCGTCCACGAGCCAGTAGCAGTCGAGGGCCAGCATCCACTGATGCCACGAAAGGCCCGGGATGGCGTTGGTGGCCCATCGGCCAGACTGCGAACCCGCGTCCACGATGCACTGAGCGAGGAAGGGAGCGCCAGCCTCGATGAGCGCGGCAATCTTCGCCTTGACCTCGGACCCTGAGCGGGACTGACGCCACAGGGCACCCTGCTCGACGGGGTGACGAGCTGTGAAGAACGGACGCATGTCCACGCCTCGCGCCTTGCACGCCGAGATGAGCGCGTAGCACTTCGCGCGGAAGTCAGGGTCAAGGTCGTTCATGTCGCGGCTCATTGTCTCGCTCCTTCGATAATCCATCCGGTGGCCGCTGCGCCTCCGAAGCCGACACCGACGCCAGCCGCGAACGTCCGCGGGTGACTAGCGCGGCAAGTCTTCAATCCCTCGATGGTCGCCTGATGCATCCGGTCAGCGTCCCACCGGTCTCCGCGCCTCCCACGCTGCTCCTGCCGCAACGCTCGAGCCGTCTCGTCGTAGGCTGACACGATGCGCGCCATCGAATCGCCAGCCACGCACACGCCGTCGAAGGGCGCAGCGTCACCGGCTACGACCTTCGCTGACTCGGTGACCAGCGAGCTCAGTTCTTCCGGCTGGTACGGGTCGAGCTCCGGCCATTCAATCGGGTCGATGAGCCGATGACGCTCGGCGCCAGTGCCCCAGATGAGCACGGCGGCGATGAGGATGAGGCGCACGTCGATTGGGATGGTCACGAGGCGAACGGGTCCGTAATCTCGTCCAGGCGCTCTGTGCGCTCCTCTGGCGTCTTCGGCACGTCTCGGCGCACGACCTCGCCCTCTGCCTCGACCGCGCGGTCTGCGGCCCTGTCACGGCGCTGCTTGGTCTGCTTTGCCTCGACATCCCCACGCTCGGTGATGGAAGTCTGCGCGGCTGTGGCGTCGTCTCTGGCTGCGGAGCGGCGCCGAGTAGCCCTCATGCCGAGCAGGGTGCCGATGGCGGCGAAGAGTCCAGCTGCGGCTCCGGTCGCGTGCTTAATGGCGAGGTCTCTTAGAGGCGGAATCGCCACGAGCACGACCAGCACGGCGACGAGGGCGAGCAAGACCCATCCCCACCATGGGAACTTCTTGAGAATGTCGGTCATAGGACACCCATCGCGCGCAAGTCCTCGGCGCTCACCTCGACTACGGGCCAGTCCAGCATGGAGAACGGGCCAGAGGCCGTCTGCGCCAGAGCGAGCGCCTCGCGGAAGAGTGGCTCGTAATCGTCAAGGCACGCCGGGTCTGCGAGTTTCGACAGCCGGACGCATGAGCGGACAGCGATCGGCTCCGTTATGGACTTGAGCGGCACCGGCTGGAACACAATCTCAGACTCTAGGCAGGAGTGCAGTTCCCCGGTCGTTCCGTCGCGCCACCTGATGTACGGGTCAGTCATCGCTCGACCGGCGTCGGCAGATGGTCCAGCGCCGAAGGCTCAGCCGCTGTGGCCCCGCTGGGGCGACCCGACTCGCCCTTGATGTACTGATTCACAGCCACGCCGAGCACCCCACAGAGCGAAGCGAACAACACCATCAGGGAGGGTCCCGCGTCGTTGTTGATGCCCAGCACCACGAGGCTGGCGAGGAAGCACACCGCCGCGATGTTCTCGGTGCGCTGCTTCTGGGTCACACGCTTAGACATCCGGCGCACCCTCCACCCACACCACAGCAGCGATGAGGCCGAACAGGCTGAGGACGACAATGGCTCGCGCGAGGTCTCTCACGAACGCAGGTTATCACGCTGTGGCGCTTGACATCCGCTCAGGATTCGTGCGGGTTGGGGCGAGGTGGCTATCTGGATTCTTTTTCGGGTATCTGTTCTTTTCCTCTTGCGCTCCAAAAACCGGGGTCGTATAAATACAAGCACTGGAGGGGAATACGCCCCGCCGAGGAGAGAACGAACATGAAAATCCGACACGACAGTGAAACCATCATCAAGGACATCGCGAGGCTCGCGGACCGCATCACCAACAACCCCGACGTGACGCCCACGGAGCGGTTCAAGATGCGCACCAAACTGCGCGACATGCACGATATGGTCGAGGCGGCGGCGGCGGCGGCGAAGCGCGAGCGGGCACGGGTCGACGGAGTGGCAGGGTGAGGCCCGGAATCATGGCGAGGCTTAACGCCGCCCTGCCACTTGGTGATGAGTACACCAGCGGCGGGGCCTGGCCGGACTTCGCAAAGGCTGAGGCCGAGTGCGCAGCGGAGGGGTTCGACATCGTATTCAGCCCGGACTCCGGGGCCCGCCTCTTCGTTGAACTGCACCACGACGGCCAGAACAAGGGCGAGGCGCTGATATCGCTCTCAGCACTGGAGGCCATGCCGCCCGACGTGCGCGACTGGGCGCTTTCGCAGATGGTCGGAAGCCTCTTGCTGTGCGCGCTGAACCGGAGCGGGCGATGACCAACATTGAATACACGGCGCTTGTCGGTGGCGCCTTCTGCGGTCACCACCACAGGAGCCGAGCAGCCGCGCGCAGGTGCGCTAGGGCGTCAGGTGGCGAGGCCACCGGCGTTATCAGGTACCCCGCGTCCGGTGTGGTCGTCTCCGGCGTCGAGGCCACGACAGGCGCAGTGCGCGGACGCCCGCCCGTAGACGACAAGCGCACCCGCCGAATCGGGATGAACTCCGACGAGTGGAAGCGAGTCGTGGAGATGGCGCGCGCCGATGGCTACACGAACACGAGCAAGTGGGCGAGGGAGCGGCTCGGCGTTGGCACCACCAAGTAGAAACGCCCACTCTCGGGGGAGCAGGCGCTTCAGTCTCGGAGGAGAGGTGAGACGGCCAGAGGCCGAGGGGAGTCTACCCCAGCAGCCGCGAGCTTGTCGTGCCGCCGTCGTTGAACTGAATCTGGCACGTGCTCCCGGCGAGGAAGCCGCCCTGAGTCGGGCTGTCTACGACCGTCCACTTGCGCCCGCTGGAGTCGGTGGCCGCGCACTCTGCCGTCGTCGTGTTCCACGTCACTGAGACCCACGCCCCATCCCACTTGATGCGGTCGTTCGTCTGGTCCAACTCCACCACGAACTGCCCGACCTTCGACGGGTAGGCCGCGGGGTTCCACCACTGGCCTCCGATGTCTTCCCACTTGTCGAACGCCTCAGAGCCGGTGGTCACCGTGTCTTGATCGTCGTCGGGACAGGGCCACCCCTCTTGGTCGGGGCAGTAGATCTCAGGGAACATGATCGGGTCACACATCGTCTACCTCGGGAATGCAATCGCGTCAGACCCACCGAGGTCAGAGCCGCCGTCGTCGCGATCCCCCACATCCCCGCCGCCGTCGTCGTCGTCCTGCGCCACGGGGTCGCCCTCGGACGCGCCGACGTTCCCGAGGGGAGTCGTGATGGTCAGACCGAGCAGGCCCGCGAGGATGAGCAAGAGGACCACCACCGCCACCTTGTTCTCGAGGAACTTCCCGGCGCCCACAGCGAACGCGTCGAACATGCGCGCCAGTCCGCTGGGCCGGTCAAGGCGGGCCTTGATGTCCGTTAGTTGCTCCTTGATGGCGACCAACCGCTCGTTCCCCGCCACCACGTCCTTCTCCACGAGGTCGAGGCGTTTGTCTGTCGCCGCGTCATGCTCCGCTCGTGTCGCGCTGGCCTGCGCCGTCGCATCGATGAGGCGTTCGTTCTGCTCAGACAGGCGCACGCCTTGGGCAAGAATCGCCTGCGTCATCTCCCCGATGTCATCGCTCACGGCGTCCTCCCATGACGACTCTGCCGCCGCGTCCTTCTCCGTCGGCTCCAGTGTCATTGGAGGGTCCCGCCCCGGGTTCGGCGCGAGGGTCGCGCGAATCTACCAAGGCGAGGCTAACCCACTGTGCCCGCAAATCCAGAAAGACGACCACGTCGCGTTCACGGGGTGTGAACGGTTGGTGGTCCTTGTCTGGGCTAGTCATAGAAATACGCCTCCCAGGCGAGCGACAGGGCTATGGCTGCGTTGCTGTTGGAATCTGAGCCTGTCCCGGTCCCGTTGCGCCATAGCATGAAGGCGATTTCATCTCCGGGCACGAGGTCCGAGATGTCCGCGTCGAATGTGGTCCTGTAGACGGTGTTCGCAGTGCCGGACGGGGCCACGCTGTTCGTGATGACCGCGCGCTCAGTGGTCGTGGAGTTCAGCACGTCTCCGATCTGAACCTCAGTCACGTACAGGTCCCATTTGACGGCGTCGGTGTCTGTGCCAGATGTCGTCCACACCAGCACGAAGGTTGCTGGCCTGCCCGTATCGATACCGAGAGGAACCTCTAGCTGCGTCCCTGCGCGGTTGTTCTGCCCGCTCGCGTACTGGCTCCGCGCCTGCCGATACGACACGTTCGTACTGATGGTGATGTCGGCGTTGTTCGGGTTGTTTGCCCCTCCATTCGGAGCGGACAAGGACTCCCCGTTGCCTTCCCAGAATGTCCGCAGTTCTTCCGCCGCCCCAAAGCGCGCCGTTCCCGTGGCCTTTTCCTCAATCCACGACGTGCCAACCTTCACCCGGTCGATAGTCGGAGACGTGGTGATCGCTCCGTCATTACGAACCCTGAGCCAGTAGCGGTCAGTCCCCGTCGATGGCGGGTCCCCGGCAGCCCACGATGACCACGCACTGCCCTCCGTGTTGAGCCTCATGTTCTCGTCACCGCTGGCGCGTCCGAACACGTCCTTGGCGTAGGAGGTGCTCCCCCCGGACAGGCCGGACATGTAGTTGATGACGGTCCACACCTCGGGGCCGGTGCCGGTCAGAACCTCGACAGCCAGAGCGCCGTTGAGCGCCACGATGTTCTCAAGGTCGTAGGCGCGCGGCTTGAAGTTCTCGTTGAATCCGATGTAGAGCGCGTCGTCTGCGTCTGTCCCCCACGCTGCCGTGTTGCCGTCACCAGATGTCGTTACGTCCGATGTGACGACGGTGAACGTGCCTGCGCTGTCGTCCAGCGTATAGGCGACCATCCCGAGGATGGATGAGTCTCCCTCGCCTGCGGAGAAGGACGCTGGGAACTGCGGCGTCCCGATGTCCACGACGCCGACGAACTTTGACCCGGAGTTGTCTCCACTCTCCCCGCGGTCTGCGTAGGAGACGAGGATCAGGTCTGGGTTCCAAGCAGGCGGAAAGGACGACTTGCCCTTCTCAAACTCCATGCCAATCAGAGTCACTTTCGACCCTGAGCCAGTCAGGCCGGAGTCAACAAGGAAGTCGTAGGTGTCCGCGCGGAAGACGCACCCGTTGAGGTCTACCGTCACCCCGTCAGCCACGATTCGCAACCCGTTGGTCACGGTCCCCGCGCCGTCGTTCGGGGTCGTCAGGTTGGCAAGACCAACCTTGGCCGTGCCGCCGATGTGGAGCACGTCCGTCAGGTTCATGGGCGGGCCGACCTGAGCCAACTGCCCCTCGACCGTCACGGTTCCGGTGAACTTCAGGAATTCGACAGCGGTACCGGCGTTCGCGTTGATGCCGCCGCCAAGGACTCGGACGAGACCGGCGCTTGCGTCGAGGATGGCGCCTGTGGTCGTGCCTGCGTTGAAACCGACCAGTTGGACGATGAGCGCACCCGCGCCGGTCTTCTGAATCATCGGGCCAGATCCGCCAGTGGCCTCCAGTCGGACGTTGAAGAGGATGTTCCCGCCCGTGGCGTTGTTGGACGCGATGGCTGGATTGCTACCCGTCGGAGCCTCCACCAGAATCTCACGCAGGGTGCAACCCGCGCCGAGGGTGACCGGTGTGCTTGTCCCGTCGCCGTTGATGGCCACCGACGTGGTGATCGGAAACCCCACCAGCTTCACGCCGTCCGGCACCGTCAAGACCTCCGACCACGTGCCTTGACCAACCAAGACCACATCCCCGCTAGAGGCGGCAGCGAGGGCGTCTGTGATCGTGGTGTAGGCCGTAGACGAAGACGAGGAGTACCGGACAACCTCGCCCGGCGCCGGAGCGGTTGGGGTGTCTACGCCCGAATCGCGTGGGAATGTGCTCACTACTCGGTCCTCATTCGCCAGAATTCGATATCCGAGATGAGGAAGGTGACTCCACTGGTAGCACCCCATCCGCTCACGTAGCAGTTCACGTCAGCGCCAGTGACATCGAAGTCCGGCGTTGCTGGCGTGATGTCCACCCCGGATGTCTGCCCCTGGAATGTGAGCGCGCGTGTGCCCTCGTTGGCCGCTGTCGTAGCCTCCGACGTTCCGAAGCGCATCACGAACCCGTGCGAGTTGGTGACCTCGGACGAGAGGTAGCGGAGGCCCGTGCTCGCCGTGGCGTTGTCGCCGCCGTTGATGGACGAGCGGATCTTGAGGCCGCTGATGTTCATCCAGATCGCGCCCGAGTCGTTCGGCGCGCTGATGGTCGTGCTGTTGTCCTTGCGGATCCCACAGCCAATCCCCTCGTTCCCGTTCGCCGGGTCGGGGTTGCCCGACGCCATCAGGATGCGGAAGATGTACGAGTCGTTCCGATCTGCCGAGTAGCCTCCGACGGTCAGCAAGTCCGAGAGGTCGAACCGAAGGACAGGCGCGTCAGTGGCGCCGCTGCCGTAGTTGCTCGTTGCGCCGAGCTTGAACTGACAGTTGCCAGACCCGTCAGGCCCGAACGTCACCCAATTGGCCTTGCGGTCGATGGTTCCGGTGACGCCGTTGATGCTCCGCGAGTCGTCGCCGGTCCAGTCAGCCGTGACGCCGGACCAGTCAGCATCTGCGGCAGCGTTCCACACGAGTTCGTAGCCTCCACCGCCGCCACCAGCAGCAGCAGCGCGAGGGAACGACCCGGCATCTCCTGATGGAAACAAGGACATCAGGTGATGATCACCGGGGCAACATCCACCATCAGCGTGATGTCCGTGTCACTGCCACTTGAGGCTTCGCACGTCGCCCAGAGTCCGAGGACCCCGGAGCGGTTGAACGGCTTGCGAAGGCCGCTCTGGCCCGCGCTCTCGCCATTGGCCGCGAAGATGGGCTTGTCGGTGTAGACGCGATTCCCGGAGGACACAGCGTCGTAGATGCGGACCGTCACCGTCACCGTGGTCTCGGCGCCGTCCGTCATGTCTGCCGTGTACCCGTCGAAAGCGTAGTTCCCAGGGCTCAGCGCCGCAGCGTCCAGCAGGATGGCCTGCCTCGCGCTCTCGCTCGTGCCCACGTTGGCGAATGTCAGCGCGTCACAGGACCGCAGTGCCTTACTAGACAAACTCATTATTGCTCCTAGCGGACCGATTCAGCCCGATTCTAAACGATTGTCCCGCGCCTGCTACCGGAATCCGAATCGACTTGACGCCGAGAGGGGATGCGTGCAGGGTAGAGGAATGAAGTGTGTATACATTCTGTTGGCGATGGTTCTGGGTGGGTGCGTGGGGGCGGCCCCCACTCCGGCAGCAGATGGGGTCGTCTGGATTGCGCCGTCGGAGTCCATGTTCGACGTGGGCCAGCCAATCACCATTGGGAATGACAGCGCCGAATACGTAGACTGCGAAGTCGAGACCAACGGCACCCTCTCCACGCGGGAACTCTCCCCTGGCGAGGACTGGACCATCACAATCCACGGACCAAACACGCCGATGTGGATGGTCGTGGACTGCGGTGATGATGGCTTCTGGCGCATGTCGGCCCGCTAGTTCATGTCCGAGAAGATGATCTGGTAGGTGCCCACGAGGCCAGCGGTTGCGCCAGAGGCCATGGACACAGTGAGGAACTCGGTAGACGGCCACTTGACAGACGAGAGGGCGGGAGACGTGTGGTTGTCCAGCAGGATGACCGTGGACGGGTTAGCGCCGCTCATCAGGTCAGATGCCAGGATGGCCGTGGCTGCCACGCCTGCGTCCAGCGTGCATGCCCCAGACGTGGCTGTTGTCACATCGAGGAATAGGCGCTCAACGATGAGATCCGTTCCGTATGTGTTCTGCACGGAGACGACTCCAGCGGCGGCGTCGGAGGCTGTGAGGTTGCCGACAAGGCGAGCCCCTGCGAACTTGCTCATGCCAACACGCTGCACCCCGTTGCTCAGGGATGATCCAGAAGACGGAACGCCGAGTTTGCCGGTGACCGAGTTGACCTCGATTGATGTCCCGTCAGCGGCGGAGGCGAGAAGCGCCTTGTCACCGATGACCGCCGAAACGACCTCGGTGGAGTCGAGGGTCATTGGCCCGATGCGGTCTGTCATTGTCTGCTCCTAATCCCCGCCACCGGGGAGGTCTGTGTCGTCGTAGAACGACACGTGTACCGCGCTGGCCTGAACGGTCTGCGCTTCTAGCCGATACTGAAGGGTCCGCACCATGCCGATACGCTCGGTCACTCCGTGGACCTCATAGGCGATGGTGTCCCCTAGTTGAAGTTGAAACCACGTCCCGCCCATGTCTCCCGTGGTCCACACCTGGGGCTGAGACAGCTCTGCTGCGATGAACCGCGATGTCTGCGCACCCGTGTCCTTGCTGTGCGGGCTCCACAGCTTCCACGCCCGCTCTCGGGAGATGGGCTGCGTTCCGGCCTTCGCCGCTACCTGCTCGGTGAGGTTCTGGATCTGCTGACTGTTCCGGCTCCGCGACTCCAGCAGCGCAGCGTCCGCAATCGGAAGCGCGGCAGGCTGGTCGATGTAGTCGGGCGCGAGGACGGTGATGTCGTTCCCGTACTCGCCCTTGGGGTCCTGCTGCTGAGACACCGACGGGGGCTGAGAGGACGCGAGATCGAACGTTCGGATGGTCCAGTCAGGCTCAGTGGTCCCGGCCTGCGGGACTCGCCACCATGGATACAGTCGCCGCTGCTTCGCTGTCGAGTCGTAGCGCCACACAAGGTCCGCAGGCAGCCCGCCCACGAGATTGCTGAGCACGTCCCGGTAGGTCATCTCTGTGTCGTCTTTGACCTCGACGGGGACGGCTGAGAGTAGTTCAGTCCACTCGGCTACCGCGCTCGGGGTGTCGGAGATGAAGTCAGAGATGGCCGACGTTCCGAGGATTGTGGTGTCGCTGAGGTAGTCGCCACCCTCAATGATGATCTCCATGATGTCCCCAGCGACATCCACCACAGGGGTCGCCGCCGCGCCTCCGCTCAGCGTGGTGTATGGGGTTCCGTAGGTCGCGTGGTACTCCACGACAGTCGGATCCGTCGATGGCCCGTGAATGCGCGCGTATGCCTTGTTGTTCGCAGTCTCCGGGTCGAAGTTGCCGGACACGGTGCCAGTCACCTGAACCGCGGCGAACGTCCCGAGCGGGCCAAGGTCAGAGTCTCTGTTGTGCCCGACGAGAACCGAGCCGACGCCCGTGGCGTTGCTCTCGTAGACGGTACCGTCGTCACCGACAAGGCGAATCACCCCAACGCCGCATCCGTATTGAGGCGACACGTGGAACCACAAGACCACATCAGAATTGTTCCCGACGGGCGGCGAACCCGGGCCGGTGCCCGTAGTGGCTCCGTAGTAGACGACCTCTCGCCATACCGGCCCTGGGGTCTGCGCGGTGGCTGGCGCGTCGTTGAAACCCCAGACGCACCCGACCTTGACGCCGATGGCGTCGGGCGCCAACTGGAATCCTCGGCCACTGGACGAGATCGACGGTGACTTGTACATCCCGCCACTGCTCAGAGGCTCCCCAACAGAGTCCCAAACGCTCGCATCCTGCGGAATCGTGGTCATCTTCCACGGCACAGCCAACGGCCCCAACCACTCCTTGGCCTTCATCTGAAACGACCCTGCGCCGGGGGTCACATCAGGGTCGCGGTCCCACGTGCCTCGGAAGCGGTGCTCGGTGTCGCCCGTCGCAAGGTCGATGAACCAAACATCAACGTCCTTGAACGCCCACCGGCCCGAAACGACGTGCTCGCGCAAGGTCGCGTCTCCGGTCGTGTCTTCGACGGTCGAGTCAGGCTCTGCGGGGTAGTCAATCGGGATGGTGATCGAGAGCGTGCCCGGGATGGCGATGTACTGGTCCAACTTACCGATGCTCTCGGTAAGCACGGGCGCCTGGGTCTCGTTCGCGCGCCAGAACTGCGAGTCAGGCACTCCGGCTGCGTCGTCAGGGTCAGCGAGCACGAAGCCCGTTCCCATGCGCGAGGCGGGGCCACAGAGCCTCAGGGTCTGCGCTGTGCCCGAGGCGTCGTGGTACTTGCCGCGGATGAGATAACCGAGGGCTAGCGCCTGCTGGTCGTAGGTGATGCTCACGGCACCAACTGCCCGAACGTCAGCGAGCCTGTGAGACGGTCGCTGCCTGCTGTGCTGTAGCCGCTGGGGGGCCAGTCGAGGATGGTGCCGTAGAACATGGTCCCGTTGTCGGCCTCGTCCGTGATGGTGTACGTACCCGCAAGAACGGCAGACCCGCGCAGGGCCCAGACCATGCCCTCCACCTTGCCGTACCTCTGAGCAGCGACGACGAACGCGCGGAAGTCGGCGACCTCCCAGCGTTCAAGCTCGGCAGTCATCAACCACCGCTTCTTCAACTCGGTCGGGTGCTGGTTGTTCAGGGTCCGCGCAGATGTCGGGTCTTCGAGGCCTTGCCGCTGAATCTCCCGGCACGTGCGGGTCGCGCTTCCGACCGACTCCATCCCCCGGCAGATGTTGATCCTGTGAAACTCGTGATCATCCACGTGCTTCCAGTACACGACCCAATAGCGATACCCTGTGGCGTCCGTGGTCACCGCGCCCTGAAGCGTGTTCTCAGGGTTCGCGGGCCGGTCGCTGACCGCGAGCGTGAGGGACGCTGTGCCCTCCCAATTGGCCTGCTGACTGCCGAGGTCTGTGGCGTGCGCGTAGACCGTACAGTCGTTGTAGAGCACGTCGTTATCGTCGTCCGTGCCTCCCACGCTGGACAGCATCAAGGCGATGAGGTTGGGCGCGATGGTCTCGCCAACGGGTTGCTCGTACTTGAGCCACGTGATGGTCGATGACCGCTCGGTGTCTGCCTGATAGACGAAGGTCCCGCTCACGTCGGTCGCGTCCCACCCGAGCAAGAGGGTCAGCATGTTGTCCGTGGTGCTTGTGGCGTTGGGGAGCGCGAACGATGAAGCGGCGCCCTCCGTGATGGTGAACTTCCGAGACGACGTGTTGTACGTGACCGCGTAGGTGCCAGCGAGAGCAGGCCCCGATGTCACGTTTCCGGGCGTGTTGATCTCCGTGGTCAGGTAGGCGACGAACGCGGAGACGGTCGGGTAGAAGGCGCCCGGAATGCGGACCGTGGTCGTGCCGCCGCCCTCATCGATGTAGACAAGAGCGTTCACGTTGGTCGTGATTTCAAACGCCCCACCGCCCGCCTGAGCCTCCCACTGCTGGAACGGCTTACCCGGCAGCGAGTCCGACGCATTCGCGCGCGGCAGCGTCGGTGTCTCCCCAGATGAGTACGAAGCCACGCCGTGCTCGTTGAAGAGGTCGTCAAGGTACATCTGGCATCGACCCGACATCAGAGAGCCCCCACGGTGCGAACGTTCCGCCTCGGGTCTCGCCCGTCTTCAATCATGGCCGTCTGATGCGGTGCGAGTCCGTCGCTCACGCGGCGCCCGTCAAGGTTGACGACGACGGCAGCAGGCCCGCTATTCGCGCCGCGCTCCATCATGCCCATCTCCTTCTCCCGCCGCATCATCGCGAACATGGCCGAGATGTCAGCCGTGCCCTTCGGGTCTACCACCATCTCATCGTTGCGGACGCCGATTACCGTGTGGTTGTTCAACCCTGCGCGCTTCAGGTCACCGGGCGCGAGACCGCCGTCAGCGAGACCCTGAATGGTCGTGGCCGCGATGGTGCCGATCTGCACAGCGCCAGCGATGCCAGCGCCCACAGCAAGCGCAGCACCCACCGGGAATGGCTGAACAGTCAAAGCATTGGTGATAGCGAGAGCAGTGTTAACGGCAGCCTGAGCAAGCGCGCTGGCCTTCGCGACCACGAACATGACCTTCGCAGCGGTCTTGCCTGCCTGAGACTGCCCGAAGTAGGAGTCCTCAACAGCGGTCTGCGCGAGACCGGCAAAGTGCGAGATGGCGCCGAACACATCCGCGGCGTTTTGCGTCTGGAGGTTGGCGATCTCCTGCTGCTCTTCCGCTCGCCTCTTCCGGTCGGCGGCTAACTTCTCCTCAGCCGCATTGGTCTCATCGATAATGCCCGCGAGCGTGTCGGCAGCATGCTCCGCGTCGGAGATGCCGACGGAGCCGAGGATGCTGGCCGTGATCGCGTCGTTGATGGCGTCGAAGTTGAAGCGAGGCATCTTAGCCCCGCGCAACTTCTCAGGGGCGGAGTGGTCCCGCAGGGTTCGCGCCGACCCAGGCCCATCACCAGCGGGTGTTGGCGGGAAATGATACGGCGACCACCG